>Ga0316204_10000371_pt1 | contig 175849 bp, 180 predicted proteins | sample 6monrhotite_MG_2_FD_205661 | JGI IMG/M metagenome (GOLD analysis project Ga0316204, IMG submission 205661) | Microbial mat bacterial communities from mineral coupon in-situ incubated in ocean water Damariscotta River, Maine, United States -... | ecosystem: Environmental > Aquatic > Marine >... | reverse complement strand
CACAGACACACCCATCAACGTTTGCGGGCCACCCTGCATATTCACTACACGAATACGCGAGTTAAATAAATCAGCAATATAAACATTGCCTGCAGCGTCCAACGCCAAGGCTGAGGGCTTATCCAAACTCGCCGCGACTGCCGGCCCACCATCACCACTAAAGCCAGCCACACCAACGCCTGCAATCGTAGTAATCGTTCCAGCAGTATCAATCTTTCGGACGACATGGTTGTCAAAATCAACAATAAAGACGTTACCGGCCCCATCCACTTTAAGGTCAATCGCACTACCTAGCTGAGCCAGAATGGCTGCGCCACCGTCACCACTGTAACCACTAACACCCGTCCCCGCCATCGTGTCAATGTTCCCAGGATTAATGACGACGCCAGCCACCGTGATCGGTACAGGCTGCGTATTTACCACGCGTATGCGATTATTACCTCTGTCAGATATATAAATATTTCCATCCGTGTCTGTGGCTACTGCACGCGGTGAATTAAGACTAGATAATTCAGCTAAACCGCCGTCACCAGAAAACCCACTCACCGCGCTACCTGCGACTGTGTTTATAACTCCACTGGCAGCATCAACAACTCTAACTTGGTGACTTCCGATTTCGGCAAAAAACAGATCACCACTGCTATTTACAGCGACGCTTACAGCAAAGTCCAAACAAGCATACTTTGCAGGGCCGCCATTACCACAGTAACCTTCCCCACCCACAGAAGTTGTAATCGTGTTTGACGATGCTACAACTGGAAAAAGCAATATTGTTATCCCTAGCAGCAAAGGAATAAGCTTCATATTTATGTATTTTGAGCAGATCATGATCGCACCATACTGAGGTTATTGAGTTAATTAAATTCAGATATTGTCTTGCACCAAGTAAAATTTATGCTCTTGCGGTACCGAATTACTATCGAAATAATTGACCTTAAAAAAATACTTTAGTTTTTTCTGAAATATTCTGTTCAGCTCTTTGGGTATTTCAAATAGCACTTGATATTCGCCCGACTCATTCTGACTTAGGCCTCCGGCCAAATATGGGCCATAGGATTCGTCTTCATCCACTGGAGAACTTAAAGAAATAGAAATATCTGACAGATAACCATTCGACTTGTTTATTAGAGTTACATCTAATGACAAATCGACTGTATCGATAGATGGTTCGGTTGAACCCAAAACGATAAAACTGAGATCAATATCACCGGATTTGTTCGCATACCCACTACCAGCAAAAAAGATGAGCAAAAAAGCGACCAATACACGTGAGTAGACTTTCATCCCTCCCCCCCCTTAAACGCACTTGACGTAATTAATTTATAACGTGGAATTCCACGCCATTTTTTTTAACAATACAAAAAAATTAAAACACAATAACTGTGCCATACTCAATGGGGCGACAATTAATTGACGCTAACAAACTGATTTAACATGTTAAAATTTCATAATTACCGTGCACATTCCAATTATCACACTATAATTCCCCGTTAATTATAGGCACCAAAATAATTAACGATTTAAGCACCTTAAACAGAAAGCCGCCAACAGAACAGCGATTTATAAATAAAAAAAATACCGTTAATTAATTGATTTGGCTTGTTAAAACTTATTAAAAGCTAAGTATTTTTTGCGGCTTCATGCTATAATTCACCACCCATCGGATCCCAAGTAAGTTGAAAATTTAAGCACAATGGACAGCAAAGTCATTTACACGCCAAAAGGGCCAGCTTACGAAACCCGCTTTAGATACCTATTAACGACTCGCCTCATGTTGCGCGAACTCATTACAGGGCGAGGCCTTATTTGGCGGCTATTTATTAGAGACTTCACCGCAAAATACCGACAATCAGCTCTTGGCATTGCTTGGGCGTTAATTATGCCGCTAGTGACAATAGTTATTTTTGTTGGGATGAGGCAATCTGGAATACTCAACATCAAAGCAACAGACATACCCTACCCACTATATGCCCTTATAGGTCTGACAATTTGGAGTCTTTTTTCAGTTGGGTTGGCAGCCGGGGCAAATTCTTTAATCAATGCGGGAAGTATGATCGTTAAAATCAATTTCCCTAAAATCGCTTTGGTCTTCTCGGCGACAGGTCAAGGTATTGTAGAGTTATTAATTCGCACGGCACTGGTTGCCTTAGTTTTCGTCTACTACCAAACCACGCCTGACTGGCTCGGCACTTTACTCGCTTTACTCTGCTTAATTCCACTCTACCTTATGACAGTTGGCCTTGGCTTCTTTTTCTCTCTCCTGGGCGGCGTGCTTAGAGATATAGGCAACATGCTAAACATGCTTCTTATGGGCGGATTATTAATCACGCCTATCCTCTACCCGATCAACGGCTCAAGCCTGCTAGCAGACCTCAACAACTGGAACCCGTTTAACTACCTTATCAACACACCTAGAGATCTCGTCCTACGCGGTCATACTGACCACCTTGTTGAATTTGGCGCTTCAACCGTCCTGTCATTAATCATTTTTTACATTGGATGGCGGTTTTTCTATCTCGCGCAAACAAAAATCGCTGAGAGAATTTAATGAGCGAAACATTAATCAAAGTTGAAAATATTTCGAAGAAATTTTGCCTGTCAACAAAGCATACAATGCTCTACGGCACAACAGATATCATAAAAGGATTTGTAGGTGCCAGGCAAGACACTGAACAATTAAGAAAGGGTGAGTTCTGGGCAATAAATGATATCAGCTTCGAGCTTAAACGCGGCGAAACACTAGGACTAATAGGAGCCAATGGCTCAGGGAAATCCACTTTACTCAAGCTACTAAATGGCATTTTCATGCCAGACAAAGGAAGAATCGAAATCAACGGCCGACTTGGCGCCCTAATTGAAGTCGGCGCCGGATTTCACCCCATGCTTACGGGCCGGGAAAACATATACATCAATGGGTCAATACTTGGCTTCAAAAAAAAGGAAATTGATCAAAAACTAGATGCCATTATCGATTTTTCAGAACTTCATGAGTTTATTGACACCCCGGTGAGGCATTACAGCTCCGGCATGCATGTGCGACTTGGCTTTGCCATTGCAGCACAAATGAAACCAGATGTATTGTTAATTGACGAGGTTCTAGCAGTGGGAGACGTTGGCTTCCGAGCAAAATGCATCAATGCGATCAACGAAATATCCAAGAGTGCCGCCGTTATTTTTGTTTCACATCAAATGCAACACATCTCCAGAATATGCTCAGACGTTTGCGTAATGCAGAAAGGTCATTCAAAATATATTGGGGACAAAATAAGCCATGGCATCGAGCTGTACTTTTCAAAATTTGAACGCCAGGAAAAAATTATCTCTGGCAGTGGAAAAGCTACAATCAACAACATTAGCCTCGAAGACCACAAAGGAAAAGAAACAAAACAAATCAACTACCTTGACAGTCTAACTATTAATTTACTCATTAATGTTGAAAGTGAAATCAAACGACCTGTTATTTATATCGGATTCTTAACCCAGGAATCCCGACTAATCGCACACTGCTGCTCAGAGTACAATAACGTAACCATCCACAACACAGGGGAAACTATGAACGTACTAGTTACGTTCCCAGAAATGAACTTTAACCCTGGTATTTATGCCGTGTCTATTGCCATATACAATGAAGAACAAACTGAAATACTCACACACCACTTCAGCGTAAAAGAACTAAGAATTTCCGGCGTATTTGTTGGCGTCGCACCCATCCAGCTCAATGGAAAGTGGACAACTGGAAAACAACAAAACATCTCAATTTCAACAAACAAAAACATCATAAAAAATGGCGAGTCCTGAACAAAACAATGCATGCCACAATGAAACGGTACGAGAACAATAAACCTTTAATATCTATCCATATACCAAAATGTGCCGGAACCAGCTTCACTTCAGTGCTTTCTCAATGGTTCGGCAAAAAACTGTACCGACATTACTTTAATGAACAGAACAAAACAATGCCTAAACGCTACAACCTTAAAAAAGGCATATTAAGAAAAATCAACAAGAAAGGCTTATGTATTCATGGCCATTTCGCGAACAACCGTAAATTTGGCGCACAGGATTATTACCCCGAAGTTGATCAATTCATCACCATAATTCGCAATCCATTCGATATAGCACTGTCCAATTATTTTTACATTAAAAAGCAGGGGCAACAAAGATTCAGGGATGGCGAAAAATTAATTGCACAACAACAATTTCATGATTTGCGCGATTACCTTAATCAACGAAATTCATACATCATGAATTTCATGCCATATCAAATGAATATAAATAACTACAAAGAAATATTAGAAAAATATTTTATATATATTGGTATAACTGAGGATTTACAAACATCCGTAAACATACTCGCAACTAAACTCGGATTCACAACGCAAAGCATTTCCAAAAAAAATATTTCATCCCATAACGAAGATTACCCCGAATCATTCAGGGATGAATATAAATATAACCACCCACTAGAATATGCTATATATGACTATGCAGCCAATAATTACAAAAACCACTCACAATCAATCACCCAGAAATAAAAAATGTATTTCATCGTCAGTACAGGCCGATCTGGAACAACTGCCATCTCAAACACTCTCTCTTTGATCAATGACTGTACATGCCTTCATGAACCAGAACCTGCACTCATTAAAGAGTCTGCCGCCTATCATTATGGTGAATTATCAGACGATAAGATCAAGGCTGTTTTACTTAAGACAAGAAAAGCCCATATCAATAATGAAATTTATTGTGAATCAAACCAAACACTCTCACTACTAATCCCATTGTTGAACGACACATACCCACAAGCTAAATTTATCTGGTTAATTCGTAACGGCCTCGATGTGGTTGCATCCACCTATCAAAAGCAATGGTATACTGGCCACTCAGAAAATCATGACAACTACAATGACTGCCCACCTCTTGAAAAGGCATGGATTGACGGTCGAATTCAGGCAGATCAGTGCGGCGTTATGACTACAGAGGAATGGAACAACCTTGATCGATTTGGGAAATGCTGCTGGTACTGGAGCTACATCAACAACATCATTGAAAAAGATTTCAAAAAATTACCCCATGACAAACAGTTCATAATTCGCCTCGAAGAATTCGACAAAAGGTTACGAAAACTATACAAGTGGATGGGACTGAAGGCACTGATTACACCGGCGCCGAAACGAACCAATACAGCGCTACGTGACCCCTTTCACTGGAGCCACTGGAATACCAATGAACGCAGTACTTTTGAAAAATTTTGTGGCGCACAAATGGATCGCTACTACCCCGAATGGAGAGACGACGAAAACAACTGGAACGGTGTCGATTACATAAAACCACGGTTCTGCTATATCCGAAGCAAACATCGATTAATAACAAAAATCAATAATGCCTTTACTTTTTTGGCTCAATAATCTTTTTCTGCAAATAAAAGCTCCTTATTTTATCGCCTCATTATCACTATGAAAAAAATCATTAAAAAATTATTTAAACCTAACCGTCTTAATTATTTCAGAGAAACATTCAAAAACCCACGATGGGGTTATGGAAAACCGGCACACCCGCTGCTACATCAAATTATTAATGAAAAAAGGGATGATTATATAAAGTCTCTCTCTTTATTTTTAAACTATAAAGACCGCTTTCTAGCAATCTCTAAAAACCAAGGATCTTCACCTAACGAACCACATCAGGACAATGTATGGTTACCCGGTCTTGATTCGTTTGCGCTATATTGTTTTCTAAACATTCTTAAACCCGCCAGGTATATTGAAGTGGGATCAGGTAACTCTACCAAATTTGCCAGAAGATCAATTACTGATCACAATCTCAAGACGACCATCACTTCCATTGACCCACAGCCGCGCGCTGAAATTGACAACATATGCACTAAAGTAATAAGAAAGCCGGTTGAGGATGTAGACTTAACCCTATTCGAGCAACTCGAAGAAAACGACATCCTTTTTATTGATAATTCACACAGATGCTTTATGAATTCAGATGTCACGACTGTATTCCTGGATATTATCCCTCGTTTAAAGCCCGGCGTTGTAGTTGAAATACACGATATATTCTTACCTAACGATTACCCACCTCATTGGGGCGAAAGATATTACTCAGAACAATATCTGCTTGCTGCCTACTTACTAGCAAATGGCAACAAAATTGAAACCTTGCTACCTAATGCTTTTATTAGCGGTGATTCGGAACTACGTGAAATCCTGAAGCCAATTTACACCGATGATCGCTGGTGCGGCGAGAAATTTGGCGGCGGTTCATTCTGGTTCAGAATAAGTTAGCGGTTCCACCAGCACTGACATGTCCAATATTAGCTGCATAATAGCAAACTACAATAATTGCAAATATCTCACCAAGGCAATTGAAAGCGCACTCAATCAAACGCTTCATATCAATGAAATTATCATTGCCGATGATGCATCAACTGACAGCTCACGCGATTTAATATCCACGCTCGCCAACAAACACCCAACAATCAGGCCTATTTTCCGCGAACACAACATCGGTGTCTCCGCAAACAGGGACCTGGCAATACGCGCCGCAAAGAATGACCTGATCACTACGCTTGACAGCGACGACTGGTATCATCCAAATAAAATTAAAAACGAATTCGATTTAATAAATACAGGCAATAATGACATTGCTTTCTCAAACATCACCCTATTCTATGAAAATATTGGTAAAAAGCTGATCCAAGACTTATCCACATTTCCAACATGCGATAATCTTACACAGATAAAGTGGATTGCATCGCGCAAAGGTCTAATACCACGCGATATGTTATTAACAAAAAAAGCCTACATCGAAACTGGCGGCTTTCGGCACAACCTTAGAATATATGAGGACTGGGACTTTAAGATCCGGCTGGCAAACACGTCCTTCACTTGGGGCTATACTGGAAAAGAAGGCACATTTTATCGTAAAACCGGTGTTGGCCTATCTGCCCAAACACCAAAAACGCACTTTTTAGCTCTATTATCTGTTTTAAATAAGAACAAAGATTTATTAGTCAAAAGAATTGGGCTCTTCGGCTACATAAATACAATAAGAAAATTATCCTATTTAAGCGCGCGACATTACTTTTCCCATATAAAAAGCTCACGCAAATAATTTAAACCCTCATACATTGAACAGCTTCTTATAACCTATAAAATTAATTGCCATGCTAAAAAATATAGAGATAAGTTGAGAGAAGTATAAGTTGAGTTGAAAATAATCTACGGAAATGTATAACACAATTAAATTTGTACCTAGCGAAAAAAAGTTTAAAGCCACAAACTGAATGAATAATGCTATTGTCGACTCCTTCATCGACTTAAAAGCCCATAATTTATTTAGTAAGTAACTAATAATTACAGCTACTGAATACCCTACCGTTGAGGCAACTAAATAATTCCATCCTAAATATATAAAAAATACAAAACTTAAATAAAATACAGCTGTATTTATAATTCCGACCAGCAGAAATTTTGTAACGGTCGGTGGTAGCACATAAAATAATTTATTAGGATGCATTTATTTCAGGAAGGACTATGCCCTGAAAATCCACCAAATTACGAAATCTTATAATGTCCTCCATTTGCTCGAGGCTTGATGGGGCAATCATATACCCATGTAACAATTCTTCTTTTTCAGAAAACGCAATGGCCACATGATAAAGGTTATTAAAAAAATTGTTGTCCTTAATAATGCGCAACAAAATTACGCGTGTTTTTTCTGCCAACATATTTTTATGATAGCCTTCTTCTTTCGTCAATCTTACATAACTGTTTTTATTATATTCTTCTTCAGATAACTTTAAACCACTCACAGAAATACCATAGGCCCAATACCTTGGTTTCAATTCTTCAAGAGCCGTGTAATTTCCCAAGCCCGAAAACAAAAAGTTGTTTTTCACTTGTATGTTTATATTCGCCATTTCCTTAGCCATTAAAAATTTACTATAAAGCTGTGGATTTTTGATGCCCGACAAACCAATATCTATTCCGTCGCGATGAAGCTTCTGCAAAGTCTGACACGTCTCGTCAATAGCGTTTTCATCGTCTCTATCATCCCAATGTATCATTATGCAGCTTAGATTTTCACTGAAACATTCTCGTGACCAGTTATATTGAGCTATCAGGTTATCCTGTGACAAATTATTAACTGGCGTATTAGTATTCGTTACGCTCCCCACTTTGAACGTAATTCTTAAATCATTAACACGTCTTGTTCTGCACCATTCACCTATAAACAGAGCGCTCTTCTGATAATCAAGTTGATTTCCGCTAATAGGATAGTTATTTGCCGCATCAATGCAGCGCTCTCCTTGATCATAAAAATAATCTAAAATAGAAAATGCTTCACTTTTCTCAATAGACCAACCCCACATGGATGTTCCAAGACTTATTTCTTTCAACCTATAATTCCTTTTTAATCTTTAAGCTTCGCATTGCTTTAAGATATTCAAAAGATAACCTTCCTAACTTTACCTTACTATCTGGAGAGTCAGTCCATTCAACTGGCAGCTCAAATAACTTAAGGCCAGCCCATTCTGCAACTACTAATATTTCGGTACAGAAGAACCAACCGTCACTGTTAGCACCATTCTTTATAAGTTGGTTCAATATATCTGTTTTTAGAAATTTAAATCCACACATCCCATCAGAAAAAGTAACGCCAAGATATCGTTTGACTATAGTATTAAATATCCTCGAAATGACAGCTCTTTTCAGGCTTCTACCATTGACTATTGAATCCTTATGTAAACGTGTGCCATATGCAATGTCATGGCCTCGTTTTACTAATGCATCTAACGCATGCGGTAAATAACGCAAATCAGTAGCCAAATCTAAGTCCATATAACCTACTATGTCTGATTTGCTTTTACTCCAGGTAGATTTTAATGCAAGCCCCACTCCTCTTTTATCTACTCTACGGTAAAAAATTTCACTGCTATTTAATGCTTCTAATTTCTTTGCTATTTGAGGAGTATTGTCAGTGGATCCATTATCTGCAATGATAATCTGACAGTGATACTGATCATTTAAATTATGATTAGCATAATTTAAAATCCTAGTTATATTCTTTTCTAATGCATCTTGCTCATTTAAAACAGGAACAACTATATCAACTGAGACGACCATAGAAACCGAACCTTCCTTAATATAAGTCGTGTTAATTATTTTGGGATACGTCTACTACATTATGTCTATTTACGTTTACCATAACCGAACTATTTTGTTCATTTACTACCCAGTATGCATCATGCTTGCTCTGATCATTTAGCAACCGCCCTAGGTACTCTCCAAAAAAACTAAGGATTATAAATAACAACATGAACATAATTGAAATTAATATTACGGTAGAGCTCCAACCCTCGGCAACATTGTGACTCATAAAGTGCGTGATAAAACTGTACATAGCAAAAATAAAAGCAAAAAAGCTACCTAAAACTCCAATTGTAGTCATCCACCTTAACGGTTTTGTCGAATTAAAAATAAGAAGTTGTAGCGCAGCTTTTGATGAGCCTATCAAATATTTTTTTTGAGTACCGGGGTTTTTAATTTTATATTCGTAGACATCTGATCTAAGACCACAATTCGAGATGCGAACAAATATTTGATGGTGATAGTTCCTTGCCTTAGTTGATGAGTTAACTGCATTTCTTGTTAAACATCTTAATGATGTTGCATTCCTTGGGATGTTGTAACCAATTTCATCGAGCATCTTATTAACTAATGGCCGTGCAACCATATAGCCTATTGATTTTTTGACATCATTATCAACCCCGATTGCAATATCTACACCAGACTTGCAGATATCCTGTATTGGCATTATTAAATCTACTGGATCCTGTGCTGGATTAAAAATAACCACATAATCGCCAATAGAATTCTCCATACCTACCGTAACAGCCACTTCAAAATCAACTTCATAGGAAAGCTCAATAAAACGTATCGAAGATATTTCTCTCAACAATAATTTTAACGCGCTACGTGGAAAGACTTCCGGGATATCTTCTACAATAAGAATTTCATAATCAACATAATTGTCTTCTAGATATTTAGAAACATTTATAACGGCCGTATCCATTGCAATGCTGCGCATTTGACTCGCAACAATAACTAGAGAAATTAATTCATCTCTTTTTTTTATCATTTTATCTGCTGTTTATTAATTAAGTTCTCTGGAAGAAATTATATCGATTACATCATACACATTATCGATTTTTCCTCCTATCACACAATGAAATCCCTTTAGGCCGTGGTCTTGCTTGAATAAAATTGGTCGACTGTCACTAGCTTCACTGACTGGCAATATAGTTTTCACTTCCCAGAGTGAAGACACATATTCACACTCGCTGAGTACAGGCATATATCTGCTGGCATCTTTTTGCATCTTTTTCCATGCAGAATGGCGATTAAATAATTTACGTCGCTCATAATTATTAACGAAAGGCTCGCCCTGCTTATCATACCATTCATAATGCGGCGTATACCTCACATGTGAAAAGGTATGATAGTCAGTTGATGGGAATGGCATTATTGAAAAAAAGGGTCCACACATCAGCGTGATGCCTATCTCTTTTATAGCATCAGGCACATTAACTAAACACATCTCAGTCATTTCGTGTTTAAGTGGTATTAACTCCAGCTTTGATTTGCTTGTAACTGAATTGAGCATTGAATAGGTACAGTTATATACTTGGTCAGCAGCGAATTTCAACTGATTATCATTGTCCATATTTAATTCAACAGCTAAATTACTTTTATCCCCCAAAGAAACAGATTCAACATCGGTGTTCAGTAAAATATCTACGCCAGAGTTCATAAGTCGCTCCACCATCGTATCCTTCAGTTTAATTGCATCAAATGTATATTCAACCGTTCTAAATACATCTTCTACGAGTTGGGGGTTTGTCAGCTGAGCTAGTTCTGAAGTAGTTTTGTCGCAAGGGATGCCAATTCTTTCGCAAAAACATTTAAATTGACTTGAGGAGAGTTTGCTTAATATCTTCCCTACCATATAATAGTTTTCAAAACTATCATTGATGCACTCTCTAAACTCTTCGCAAAATCTTGGGAAAGAAACCATCGACCGTAATGCAGTCAATATGCTTAGAGGATAATGATAACCATTGTGTACGCGCGCCTGGTTTTTATGCGATGCACGCTGCATTAAAGCCTTTTCTTTTTCGCAAAGAAGAACTGTTTTACCTGATTTCGCAAAATATTCAGATAAGTACGCACCGTAAAACCCGCCACCTATAACAATTATGTCGTACTTTTTTATATGATTTACAATCAATTATTTCCCTGGGTCTTAGTGGGTGCTTGACTATAGAGTGTAATCCGTCATTTCATGGCTTCGCTGGACTAATCATTAGCAAAGTACCGCTTGAGCTTATCGTAACATCTTCAATAGGCATCAAAAACTGCACCTTTCCTTTATACGTGAATAAGCTCGAATCCAAAAACCTGAAAAAAAATCATGGCAACATCGTTACAGCAGGCGACTTAGCTGTGCATGCTACAGATAATATTTGTATACAATGTTAATCGCTGACATTCATTTGAGCAATTAGTTCTAAGCTCTCACTTTATTCATCATGGCAAATACTGAACCAATCAAAGCTTGTCAAATAGCAATACAGTACTCGATAAGCATATAATTGCCCAATGGATACCTTTATAAAATTATACAACAAATACCCCCGCGCTTTTTCATACCTCATTATAACAACCATTCTCTACATCATTTATAACGCACCAATTCATACCATCTACTATTTTGCAGATGAAAACATAAACATTTTTGCGAAAAACATAAGTTATGAATGGGATTTTAAGCGCTTCATCTACAACGGGATGGTACATGGCCGACCAATAATGATGTATCTGCTTACCCTAATTTCAGATTTCGCTCATAATGACAATTCACATCTTCAGATCATCCGCATATTACAGCTTCTTATTTCGTCCCTAACTGCTTTTTATCTATTCAGACTAATTATAAAACGAAATATACCGCATGCCTGGGGTATTGCTATTGTCATTTTCATATGGGCACAACCAACTTTTCAAATTTTCCATACTTACTCGGCAACCCTACCTGCATTAATGGCCATGAGCCTAAGCTTGCTCTCCTTCCAACTCACATATAACACCTTCGAGCATCAAGGGAAGCCCAAAAAACTCTACTTATTGATTGCCTTCCTCCTCCTCATGGTTTGCTGGATAATCTACCAGTCAGCACCTTTTGTTGGATTATCTGTCATGGCCATTTACGCGCTTACAGAGCCCGCTGATAGATGGAAAACTCGGCTCAAGATTTATCTTTCATATATCGCCATCCTGATTATTTCAATGATAACCTTCACTGCCCTGTATAAATATGGCCTATCATTGACCACCATGAAGGCTTACCCACTTACAAACAATGCTTTTTCATTATTAACAGATGGATCATTATCCAATTATTTACAATTACTTCACCCTAAAAATTACACAGGGCCATTCGAATTATGGAATTATTTATTTCCCATCAAATCTCTATCAAGCACTCAAAACGGGATCGGCAGTGGATCATTTCTATATTTTGCATACTTCGCCATGATAGTTTATGCCGGCATGCTAATAACAAACCTTAATCTTGACATTAAGCTACACGGAAAAAAATGCGCTCTCCAACGACACGTCATTGCTACATCAGCCGTTTTATTAACATTCCTCCCGCTTGTTGCAGACGGCTTTTCATTTCGCCAACATATCTACATGGCCTGCACACCAGCCATCATCCTTACTGCATCCTTCTACTTTTTAACTATATACCGACACTTAATTAAAAAAGAGACTCACCGGACAGCAGTAAAAACCTCGCTAATAGTTGGCCTAGTATTCGTTTCTTTTGGTGCCCAAGCTAACATTATGCGTGGTATTTTATTACCTAGCGTTCGGTACCATACATTTCTAATTAATGAATTGCTAAGCCAAAAAGGCAAACCTTATAACCACGCCTTGGTAATTAATGCCAAGGCCTCGTGTGAATGGGAGCCATGCCGTGGATTTATGTTTAGGCGGTTATCGATCGCAGCAAGAGATAAGAGTATAATTTATCAGCTCATGCTAAATAGAGCGCATATGAGATATGAGGTGCCTATTGTCTTTTCAGACAATATTCCGGAAGGCCTGAACATTGATAACTACCTGATAATTGATTATCGAAAACTTGCATCTTTACAACAAATTGAAAAACCCTAACAACCATTTAAAGCCACCTTCATGGGTAGTAAAATCAGCCAACATCATCTAATAACTCATACAGATTCGACCAGCCATATGAAAGCAGAAGATAACATCTTAAAATTCACAATCATCACCGTCTGCATGAATAGCGCGAAACACATTGAAAAATGTGTTAACAGTGTTACTGAACAAAATTATCCACATATCGAATACATTATCATTGACGGCGCCTCAACTGACGGCACGATTGATATCATAAAGAAACACCAAAAAAACATTGATCACTTTATTTCCGAACCCGATGATGGGCTCTACCAGGCAATGAACAAGGGCATTGATTTATCAACCGGAGATATATTGTTTTTCCTAAACTCTGATGACTACTTCTATGATAAAAATGTAGTTTCTGATGTCGAAAAATATTTCCATAAAAACCCCAAGCTAAACTTGATTTATGGCGACCAGACCCTCGATGATGGTAAAAAAATATTCACAGTAAAGCAGCCAAATATCATAAGAAAACGGCGTCTCGCCAGAAAAACACTCCACCACCAAACCATTTTTGCAAGAAAATTATTTTTTAACGATGACCTGCACTTTTCAGAACATTACAAGGTCGTCAGCGATTACGAATGGATTCTAAAGGTCTTCCTTAACCTCAAAGCGAACTATAAGCACATAAATAGAAAAATAAGCGTGATGTCTATGCACGGCATCAGCAGCACCTATGATTATGAAAGCGAAAGAATAGAGGTCATGCAAAAATTCTTTACGAAAAATGAAATCTTTTTGTACAGGTCAATACAAAACTTTTCTCGAACAACATACCATAACATCAAGAAAGCAATCACGAAGAGGTAGCCTCCCGCAAACTAACCTCAAAATTAGAATTTTCTCGTAAAATGAATGAAAACCCCCAGCACAGCGACAGTCAAATCATTAATATTCTCAATCAGGTAGAAGTGGACAAGTACAGCACTAGCTAGAAGGCATTATTATTTTTCGGCTTCTGCATAAATTGATTCAAAATCTCTATTTTTTAAATCAATACTGGGGTCAAATTTCCTTAATTTTACATTTCTAAATCCCTTTGATTTCAAAATATAAATAAGATTTTCTTCATCAAACATATACTTATGATGACCACCCATGTAAGCCGTATAATTTATATAGTCTATTCTTGTCGTGTTATTGTATGCTGGCTTGTAATCAAAAAAACGATCTTCATCTAAAGAGTCAGACTTTAAATAAGCTTCAATATATATTTTTGCATTAGGAACACAAATCGAAAAAGTTCCGCCTTGAACGAGCACTCTTAAACAATCATCTAGAAACCTTTGTCCTTTTTTGAATGAAAGATGCTCAAAAAGATGTGATGAGTATATTTTTTAGATACTTTCATTTGGGAATGGTAGCCCCTTTCTTAAGTCCCAATAGATATCGCAATTCTTTGTAAGATCCATTGTAACCCATCCATTTTCTCCTTTTTTATCCCCAGCACCAACCTCTAAACATATTTTCATATTTTTTTGTAAAAGATGCCTTATCTTGATTCTTGATAATTGATGTTTTACGATATATCTAATTGTTTTTATGATGCTCGCTAAGATTGGAATATTCTCTTTAATATATTTATTTATTTCTGAAACCACATTTCTCTCCGTTCGATTTTTTATTACTTCTAAACGTTTACTATACGAATCCGTTCAGTCTGTATAGCTGAATTCATCATTTTCTACAATATTAGTTATAGACTGGAGATTATTTTACTCTTATTGTGTTATTCCTCTATTATGCCATTTAGGATCAGGTGGAAACAGCTCATAAGTGCAACTATGACTAACGACAAGAGGTTTATACTCACAATTCAGGAACGATTAGAACCATATGAAAAACAGAAAAAGCGTACTGTACGTCGTCAAAACCATTCGGTCAGATTGCGGCCCGATTTAAGAGACGCTTTAGCTCATCAAGTTTACGTTCCTTACTTGGTTTTCGTAATGAGTTCATCTACGAACGGCCAATGTATTTGATTTGCACTCTACGGTCTATAATTGATTAACCACCTCATAAAAAACATCGGCTGGCATTATATTTTTTGGTGGTTGCTGATAAGGACTCTTACGCCACTCCTGATTCTGCAGAATCAGATCGGTACAAAACTTCACCCTTGAGCCGAAACAACAAGCTGAACAGCACCAACTAAAAAAACACCAACTATCTCATCATGACCTCAATCAGCTGCATTATCACAAGTTACAATAATTCAGAATATCTTTCTGCAGCTATAGATAGCGTATTAAACCAGTCCCAGCCTGTTAATGAAATCATCATCTCCGATGACTTCTCCACAGATAATTCAAAGGAAATAATAAATTCATACGCAAATCAATACAGCCAAATCAGGCCAATATACCGTGAAAAAAACCTTGGCGTTGGAATGAACCGTGACCTTGCCCTCAAAGCAGCAAGCCATAAACTAGTCACATGGCTTGACGGCGATGACTGGTTCTATCCTGATAAAATTAAAAATGAATTTAACGCACTAGCCGGTCGAAATGCTATTGCATTTTCCGATGTCGCATTAGTTGATAACAACAAGAAAAAACTGGGCTATTGGGATATGAAAAATTTCCCACTCACTGACAACATCAAACGTTTATTGTGGATTTCAACGAGGCAAAGCCCCATCCCCACACACATGATGTTACCAAAAGAAATATACGAACAAGTTGGCGGTATAGACCCTAATATCACCCTATATGAAGACTGGGATTTTAAAATCAGATTAGCCTGCCACCCCATTGAATGGGTTAAAGCACCGGAGTGTGGCTTAGCATACAGGCAAACTGGTAGCGGCTTATCATCTGCAAGCAGCTACAGACGATTAATCGGACAAATAAGAATTATCAGGAACAATCGCTATTTATTCAGTGATACTCTAGGGTATATAGGATATATAAAAATTCTATTGAACCTCGCAAGAAGAGCTATATTCAGAAGACACCAATGATTCCAGAAAATTTTAGTCAGGATTGAACTGATTATATTTAAAGAGCCTTGGTCAAAATGACACTGCAACTGCCTAATATGCGCATTTCTGTTATTAATAATAAAAACACTGCCCTGAACGACGATTCCTTAATACAATACCCATAAAACACTCACAGACCATAAAGACATTGAGCACATCAAACGACACACCGGTTCCACTGATTTTGTTTTCTCTCCCGCGCTCGGGCTCAACATTGGCACAGCGCATATTGGGGGCACACGCTGAGATTGCCACTGTCGCGGAACCCTGGATTCTGTTGCCGCTACTATACTCATTGAAAGAGCGAGGCAGTTATACCGAATATAATCACCAATATACGAATATCGCTATTAATGATTTTTGCCGCGAACTCCCCAATGGGCAAGATGACTATTTAACGGCCATTAGTAATTTCGCGCGGGAACTCTATACCAAAGCACGCAAGGGTAAAGAACATTATTTTCTTGATAAAACCCCTCGCTACCATCTGGTCTCCGATGATGTCATGCGTTTATTTCCAGATGGAAAGTTTATTTTCTTATGGCGTAACCCCCTTGCCATTGCTGCGTCCATCATCGAGACATGGGGAGGCGGGCGCTGGAGTATTTATCGTTTCAAAATCGACCTATATGAAGGCTTGGCGAAACTGATCGATACCTATTCACAACACAGCGACACTGCACATGCTGTTCGCTATGAAGATTTAACCAGTAATTCTGAAACCGAATGGAAATCAATTTTCAATTATCTTGAACTCGACTATGACCCCGGAATATTGGCACAATTCAGCAAAGTTAAATTTGAGGGCCAATTAGGTGACCCAACCGGTGTTAAACAGTATGACGCTATCAGCAGCGAACCATTACAAAAATGGAAAACCACATTGGCTAATCCACTACGAAAAGCCTGGTGCCGCCGATATTTGAACTGGATTGGGCAAGAACGTCTAAGCATCATGGGTTATGACCTTGCAGAGCTGCTTGATGAATTAGCCGCAATCCCATCCTCGCCACGCAGAGTTATTGGCGATATCGCCCTGATGAGTTTTGGCATTCCATATTGTTTTTTCGAGACCTACACCATGAAACATAAACTCAAAACCTTACCTGCCTGGCGGCATATCCATATTCATCGTTAAAACCCCAAACACTATGCGCCCAACCATCCTCGGCATGCAGGTTAGCCAGATAACGATCAATGATGCGTTGACACAATGTGCCAGCTGGGCAGACGTCTCCACTGGCCACTATGTTTGCGCTGCCAACGTTCACATGTGCATGGAAGCGTTTGATGATGAATCGTTTCGTGATGTCATCAATAACGCAGATTTAGTCGTTCCTGATGGTCGGCCACTCGTTTGGGCACAGCGTTTGCTCGGTCATCGTGATGCACAGCAGGTACGCGGCATGGATTTAATGTTGGCGCTGTGCCAGCAGTCTGCCGATCAAATGATTCCTATAGGGTTTTATGGTGCAACAACGACGTTACTGGAACAATTAGAAAAAGAGCTTACTCGCCGATATCCTGGCCTGAATATCGCTTACAGCGTTGCACCCCCTTTTCGCACTTTATCTGCGGATGAAGATGCTGATATCGCCAGGCAAATAAATGACTCCGGTGTGCGGTTTTTATTTGTTGGGTTGGGTTGTCCCAAGCAGGAACGCTGGATGGCTGAGCACAAGGAAAAACTGCATTGCGTCATGCTTGGTGTGGGAGCCGCTTTCGATTTTATAGCGGGAAATAAACCTCATGCGCCGCGTTGGATGCAGTCACTGGGTTTGGAATGGTTGTTTCGTTTAGGTTGTGAGCCGCGACGCTTATGGCGACGTTATTTGATTCAGAATCCGCGGTTTGTTTGGCATTTTTTTTGGCAGTGGGTTGGCAGGGAAAAGTAGAGCTATTTTCAACGCGCCGCTAACTCTCGTGCCAGAGATTCTAAATGCCGCACATCTTCCAATTTACTGCGCCATTCTTCAGAAATAGCATCAATACCAAGATAAGCACCACTTAATGCGCCGGCCATTATGCCCATGGTATCCCGCTCGCCACCATGGGTGATTGCGCATAATACTGTTTCAAGATAGGTATGTGGATAACGTAGAAAACAAAATAAGGCCATTGGCATCGATTCTTGAACGATGACACTGTTGCCTAATTTTTTGACCGCTTCGGCGGGATCAACTTCCCTTTCTAGCAACGCTGGAATCATGGCGAGTTTTTCTTTGATTTCATCGGTGCGTGAAAAATCCACTAGCATTTCTATAAATGCCTGCGGTGAAAAAGGTCGCAGCGGATTAAGAGTGACTGTTTTAGCGAGCGCTTTGGCGAAAACGGCCGCGCCATCAATACCCACCGGATGCGTATGGGTGACTTCTGCTGAGACTTTCACTTTTTCATACAGGTCTTCGTCTTGATAATAAAAAAGACCCAGTGGTGTAATTCGCATCGCAGCGCCGTTGCCGTATGAACCTTCACCTTCAAACAAACGTCGCGCGGCAAAAATATAATCAACACCTTCTGCTTCAACAATGCGATAGATTTCAGGCGGTTCTGCACCCTGACGTTGCCATGGCTTTGATTCAAAATGCTTTAAAAAATGATCGCCTAATTTTTTGGTATTAATTCCATCATTTTCAATCAGGGTTTCTGCCATCGCTACCGCCATCACGGTATCCGCCGTAAAGGTCAGCCGTTCGACGCTGTCAATTTTTGATAATAAGTCATCGCGCTGCTGGTATTTATAGGCAAGATAACCGGCCGCATCGCCTAGCGCACTACCGACCATGGCACCGAGAAATTTAGGATGTATATCAATTGTCATGTTTGTACCTTTTGCCGTCCCAGCTTCAATTCCAACTTCAATTCCAATTTAATTCAAACTTCAATATAAATAATTAAACATCGAAAACACTCTACATGCAATAAACTTTGCGGTTTAATAGTGGCTCACACCAATAAAATATATATTAACCTCTCAAATGGGTACCACTCAAAACGGAAAACTTATGACGATTTTATTCGCCATCGCCCTGTTACTCGCCAGCCTCTACCTGGCCATTACAGCAGCCCTCTATTTTAGGCAGGCCAGTTATCTCTATAGTCCCAGCTCCACACTAACAAGCACACCTGCCGATCATGGCTATGCTTATGATGAATTAACGATTCACACTGCGGATAACGTTAAGTTGCACGGCTGGTTCGTGCCGTTTAAGCAGGCATCACAAGTCATTCTTTTTTTTCATGGCAATACCGGCAATATTTCAGACGGCATTGAAACCATTCGTATCGCGCAAGAACTCGGTTACAACATTATGCTGTTTGACTATCGCGGCTATGGGCGCAGTCAGGGGCACATCAGTGAAGCCGGTACATATCAGGATGCCGCAGCCGCATGGCAGCATTTACGTCAACACTATCACTATGCGGAGGAGGATATTGTTATTCTCGGCCGTTCACTCGGCGCGGCAATTGCTACACAACTCGCAAGCCAGCACAAGCCCAAAGCACTGATTATCGAATCCACCTTCACCTCGTTCCCAGATATAGCTTCACAGAGCTACCCACTCTTTCCGGTACGGCTGATCGCACGCTTTAACTACAATACGCTGGAAAACATCCGCCAGGTTAAAAGCCCATTGTTGATAGCACACAGCCATGATGATGAAGTCATCCCTTATGACCATGGCAAGCAGTTATTCAAAGCGGCCATTAATGTTCCACCTGATAGCAAAACATTCATGGATATTAAGGGCAGTCATGCAGACGGTTATCTGGAGACGGGTCAAGCCTATGTGGATGGCTTGAATACTTTTTTAACGAACCTGCCGCAGGATTAGCTCAATCCCTTTTAACTCAATCCCTTTTAACTCAATCACAGGGCATGTGTTTGTTTTTTAATTCAACATAATGCTTAGATGAAAACTCAAGATAGTCGAGCTCGGACTGTTTTAATGGCCGCACCTGTTTAACAGGACTGCCTACATACAAATAACCACTTTCGAGCTGCTTTCTCGGCGGCACCAAACTACCCGCACCAATCATCACCCGCGAAGACACCACTGCACCATCGAGCACCGTCGCACCCATACCAACCAGCACCCAGTCTTCAATCGTACAGGCATGCAAAATAGCACCGTGCCCCACCGTCACATCCGCGCCGATCGTCAGCGCAAAACCACCCGGTGTAAAGGGATTATCAGAGGTTACATGCAATACCGAGCCATCCTGGATATTGCTGCGTGCGCCAATGGAGATACTCCGCACATCGCCTCGCGCAACGGCCATAGGCCATATTGATGCATCTTTACCAATACTGACATCGCCGATGACGAGCGCGGTTTCATCAATAAAAACGCCTTCTGAAAGGGTTGGGGTTATGCTCTGATAACTGCGAATTGTCATTATCAAACTCCGTTCGACTGTTTATATTTTTGTTGCTAAGAACACGCAACACCCTAGCTATAAGTTTTAGCGATAAGCTTTACCGCATCGTTACAAATTCTTCGGCGCTGCTCGGATGTATCGCCACGGTATTATCAAAATCGGCTTTGGTCGCGCCCATTTTGATCGCGACGGCAAAACCCTGCATCATTTCATCCGCGCCCGCACCAATAACATGACAGCCGACTACTTTTTCTTTGGCACCCACGGTCACTAGCTTCATTGCGGTACGCGGTCTTCGCTCGGTAATGGCATGATATAACGATGTAAAACGGCTTTGATAAATGCGCACATCATCGCCATATTGATCTCGTGCTTCATCCTCGGTCATGCCAATGGTCGCAATCGGCGGGTGGCTAAATACCACGCTGGGAATATTTGTGTAATCTAAGTGACTCTCTGGCTGCCCATTAAACAAACGATCAGCAAGCCGACGACCCGCCGCAATGGCAACGGGGGTGAGTGCAGCACGCCCTGTTATATCTCCGATGGCGTAAATGCCTTCAACATTGGTATTTTGAAACTCATCAACTGTAATTTCTCTATCATTGTGATTCACACCGGCTGCTTGCAGACCAAGATCATCTACATTGTTATCACGCCCAATCGCCCAGATCAGTGTATCGATGCCACTGAAACTTTGACCCTGTTTTGAAACCAGCGTAAGACTGCCATCATCCTCTCGCTCAACACGATCCATATGAATACAGCTCATGATATTGACACCGCTATCCTGCATCTGCTCCATCAGCTCTTCACGCAACAGCACATCGAAACGACCTAAAAAATGTTTGCGGCGCAGCAACATCGTCACCTCACTGCCCAGCGAATTAAGCAAGCCAGCCAATTCAACGGCGATATAGCCTGCACCGATAATCATGACTTTTTTGGGTTGCTGCTCTAGCTCAAAAAATTCATCCGAAGTAATACCTAATTCTGCACCGGGAACATCGGGTATCGATGGACGGCCGCCGGCTGCAATGACGATATGCTCTGATTGATATTGCTTTCCGTCTACTTCAATTGTTTTTGCATCAACGAAACGGCCATAACCTTCGATGATATCGACATCTGAGGCATCTAAATTGTTACGGTAAATACCATTCAATCGCGACAAATAATCTGCCCGAGAAATTTTTAGACTCTGCCAATCAAAACCGTTAACGGTAATATCAAAACCATAACCTTTTGCATCACCGAACGTATGCGCCATGTCGGAGGCATGCCACATCAATTTTTTTGGTACGCAACCGCGGTTGACGCAGGTACCGCCTAATTTTCCGGCTTCGATAACCGCACATTTAGCACCGTATTGCGCTGCGCGACGTGCCACAGCGATACCACCGCTGCCGCCGCCAATTGCTATCAAGTCATATTTCGTCGCCATTGCATGCACATCCTTTGTTTAATTTCTTATGGTACATTAGTCTTAGCTATATATTACTCTTAAGCTTCCATAACTTTCAGGATCACCGTTTATGCCCAACAATCCGCTGCTAAATCACACTGGCCTGCCTGCCTTCGATGAGATTAAACCCGAGCATGTCGAGGCAGCCATTGATGAGGTTCTGAAAAGCAACAGGGAAACCATTGATCAGCTACTGAAGACAAGCACTTCCAATTACAGCTGGCAGAATCTTGCCCAGCCTGTGGAAGAACTTGGGGTAAAATTGGCACGTACCTGGTCTCCAGCCAGCCACATGAATTCCGTCGTTAACTCCGAAGCACTGCGTCTCGCTTACAATGCTTGTCTGCCCAAGATTAGCGTTTACAGTACGGAGGTCGGCCAAAACGAAGCCCTTTTTCAGGCTTACAAAAGCATCGCAGAAAGTGATGAATACGAGCGATTGAACCACGCTCAACGCAAGGTCATTGATAATACCCTGCGCGATTTCCGGCTTTCAGGTATTGCCCTCAGTGCAGACGATAAAATCCGTTACAAAGAAATCATGCAGGAACTTTCTGCATTGCACGCCAAGTTTGATGAAAATCTTCTTGATGCAACCAAAGCGTGGACACGTAACATCAGCGATAAGACGCAATTAACCGGCCTGCCCGACTCTGCCATCGCCATGGCAAAACAAACCGCCGAACGTGAAAAACAAGGTGGCTGGTTGTTTACGCTGGAATTCCCTTCTTATATCGCCATCATGACTTATGCTGATTCCGCAGCGTTGCGCGAAGAAATGTACACCGCGTTTGTTACCCGCGCATCAGACCAAGGGCCTAATGCCGACAAATGGGATAACACGCCCATCATGGAACGCATTCTGGCGTTGCGTCACGAAGAAGCACAATTACTGGGTTTCAAGAATTTTGCTGAACGTTCGCTGGCGACAAAAATGGCCAACGATACCCAACAGGTGATTGATTTTCTCAATGACCTGGCTCAGCAATCCGCAACCATGGGCCAGCAAGAACTCGACGAACTTAAGGCGTTTGCAAAAAACCAGCACGGTGTCGACACACTCGAAGCCTGGGACCTTATGTACTATGGCGAAAAACTGCGCCAGAAAAAATTTGCCATCACACAGGAAGAACTCAAGCCCTATTTCCCTGAATCAAAAGTCATTGCTGGTTTATTCGCGGTGGTTAATCGACTCTACGGTTTAAACATCAAACAGCGTAGCGATGTAAAAACCTGGCATGAGGATGTACATTTTTTTGATATTTTTGATAAGCAAGGCGAACTGCGTGGACAGTTCTATCTTGATTTATATGCGCGCCCCAACAAGCGCGGTGGCGCATGGATGGATGAGTGCATCATTCGCCAACGTAATCATGACAACATTGAAACACCGGTTGCTTATTTGACTTGTAATTTCTCATCACCGATCGGTAATCAAGCGGCACAGTTCACCCATCAGGAAGTCATCACTCTGTTTCATGAATTTGGCCATGGGCTGCACCACATGCTGACACAAATCGACTACCCCGGCGTATCAGGTATCAATGGTGTGGCATGGGATGCCGTGGAATTACCCAGTCAATTCATGGAAAACTGGTGCTGGGAAAAAGAAGCGCTGTCATTATTTTCTGGCCATTATCAAACGGGCGAGCCATTGCCTGATGAGATGTTTGAGAAATTACTCGCCGCTAAAAACTTTCAATCCGGCATGCAAATGCTACGACAGCTGGAACTGTCTTTATTCGACTTTCGCCTGCATCTCGAATACGACCCAAAAACGGCACCCTGCATTTATTCCATTCTCGACGAAGTCAGAGCACAAATTGCTGTCGTGCAACCACCCTCCTTCAACCGTTTCCCGCACAGCTTTTCACACATTTTCGCAGGCGGTTACGCGGCAGGCTACTACAGTTACAAATGGGCGGAAGTTCTTTCCAGCGACGCATTTTCATTATTTGAAGAAAAAGGCATCTTCGACACCGACACCGGCATTCGTTTTCTCAGTGCTATTTTAGAGCAAGGCGGCTCACGCGAACCGATGGAATTATTTGTTGAATTTAGAGGACGGGAGCCACAGATTGACGCCCTGTTGAGACATAGCGGGATAAACGTTTAACAGCTTGCATCATAAACTCGGATGGCTCTTAATATTATCTGTACAAAATATTATTTTACATCTTATTACAAATAGTTAGCGTATATTTAAATCACATGAAGCACGCCGCACCAAACGAAAGCACTTGACCTATAGGCTACACACAGGTTTTACACTGCCACGGGCATAAAGCTAAAAAAAGGGATCACTTATGAATATTACGACTAACAAGCCAAAACGAAAACCACACAGCAAGGCTGTCGACAATCTATACAATGACATTTCTAATCTGCTTAATTTACTACACCTGTCACATGAAGCGATTATATGTATAGACATGGCACAGACAATAGTAGTTTTTAATGATGGCGCTGAAAATACATTTGGTTATAAACACAATGAAATCATTGGAAGTCCTTTGAGCCGTCTAATTCCCGAACGATTTCACAATAAACACTCAAGTCACGTCGAAAAATTCATTTCAGGCAATCAGCGGGCAAAACTAATGGCCCAACGAAGCTCCATTACGGGCCTGCATAAAAATGGAAATGAATTTTCTGCGCATGCTTCTATCTCACAATTTAGTTATGGCGGAGAAAAAACCATGTCTGTTGTGCTGCATAATATCGACGATCAGTTGATCGAAAAGTAAAAACATTTCAGCTTCTGTTTGCATATGAAATGCAACCCTGAAGAGAATAGAACCGCAGATCGATACTTTATTAAGGCGCAGTGACATTAATGTTTGAGCCCTGAAATACAGACCCGCCAAGTCTAGCGCCTCATTCACGCATCACAAATGCCCAACCTTCACCAAAATCAAAGTTTCTTCTTTAACATAAGGAAAGTGCTGACTCAGATGCGGACTACGCAGCCAACTACTTGCGGGGTATTCCCCATGCTCATCGATAAACCGACCTGATAGTACGACGATCTCTTCTCCACCATAATGACTATGAGGCTGAAATTTTTCACCTTCCGGCCACCAAACCAATGCGGTGCTTTCAGTGTTGAAGACGTGCAATGAACACACTCTTAGATTACCGATACCCGGCTGCCATTCCTGCTGTTCGGGTTTGACGACGACCTGCTGATCATCGTCTGCTTGAAACTGATTTAATTTCACGAACAGGGTACAGCCTGTCTTTGTGAACGGACGATGCTGTGAACCTGGCGGATTTCGAAGATATGTTCCGGCAGGATAATCACCACGCTCATCAGAAAACACACCTTCAAGTACATACAGCTCTTCACCTTGAGGGTGAATGTGCGCCGGAAAAGATGAATCCGCTGCAAACTTTACGAAGCTTGTAGTGTGCCCAGACTCAGCTGCTTCACGTTCCAACGGAATACGAGCAACACCATCAGCAGGGCTTCTCAGCCACGCTTGCTTATCCAACGTAATACAAGCCGCTTTCGAAAAATCCATATTCAGGACAGCATTCATAACACAACCTAAATTAACCTCTGTTCCAATTATGATATTGAAGCTATCTAACTTGACATAGAAAATTCAGAGCATCGACATCTAGATCAACATCTAGGCAGTATCAGGCACCAACCTCTTTTGACCCTCTTCATCAACCGCCACAAAGGTCAAGCTGGCTTCGGTAACCTTAACGCATTCTTCAACACCTCGAGAGCGTTCGGCATAAACCTCAACAAATACGGTGAGTGATGTTTTCCCAACCCGCACTACATCGGCATAACAACTGATTAAATCACCGACATACACTGGCTTGTGAAATTGAAACTCATTCACGGCCACTGTAGCAACGCGCCCCTGCGCACGCCGATAAGCACTTATGCTGGCTGCGATATCTACCTGCGACATAATCCAGCCACCAAAGATATCACCCGCAGCATTAGTATCTTTTGGCATTGCGAGTACACGGGTAGTGGGCTGCTTCCCTTCTGGTAAGGCGTCACTTTTTTGTTTCATTTAATGGCCTTCATAAAGTTTATCTATCTGTTTTTCATACTGCGCAATAATACGGTTGCGGCGTAGTTTCAATGTCGGCGTCAGCAAGCCATTCTCCACGCTCCAAGGTTCTAAAATCACAGCAATACGCCGCACTCGAGCATAACCAGGAAAATTTGTCAGACGTTGCGCAATACGTTCGGTCAGCAGAGTTAGCAACGCCGGACTTTCCAGTGACAATGGGTCATCTTCTATCATCCCCATCTGCTTTGATAACACATGCCACTGCTCTTGCGTCATCACTATCAGCGCCGTTAAAAATGCTCGGCCTTCTCCGATAACCAGCGCCTGCTCGATCAATTCATCCATGGTGATTGCCAATTCCATATCCGCGGGCGGCATTTTTTCACCGTTGGAAAGCACGATGATATCTTTTAATCGGCCAGTGATATAAACGTGACCATTTTCTATGCGCGCTTTATCGCCAGTATGTAACCAGCCTTGCTCATCAACCGCCTCTTTGCTCGCCTGCTCATTATGCCAATACCCCAACATCACGCCAGGACTGCGCACCAACAGCTCATCATTTTCAGCTATTTTTTCTTCCACACCTTGCAACGCCGGCCCAACACCTTTTGGATCATTATCATCAAGCCGGTTTGCATGTGTCACCGGCGAAGATTCTGTCATACCATAACCGTTTAAAAGTGGTAAACCCAAACCAATAAACAAACGTGAAACTTCTGGCGACAACGGCGCGCCGCCACACACAGCCGCACGAATTCGGCCGCCAAGGCTCGCCATCACCTTATCAGCTACGATGCGTTTCAACGTATTCCATAACAATAAAGAGGGATGCCACGAACCACGCTTTTGAGTGTATTCAAAATGTCGCCAGCCAACCTGCACTGCAAGATTAAACATAGTTTTTTGCAGCGTTGATTTAAGCGCTAATTTTTCCATAATGCGCGCATAAACACGTTCATAAATACGTGGCACAGATATCAAAATAGTCGGGCGAATGGTCAACAGATCTTCTGCAAGCTGTGGAACAGAGCGGGCATAGGCGACACAGGCGCCTGCCATCATCGGCGCATAATAACCGACGCTGCGTTCGAACATATGTGATAAAGGCAAAAATGATAAAAATAAATCATCGGACCGCACATGCACTGCCTGCAAACACGCATAGGCATTCGAGATGATATTGCGATGACTGAGCATCACACCTTTGGGCTGTCCGACTGTGCCAGAGGTATAAACTATCGATGCCAAATCATCAGGCGAAGCATCACGATGTTGCAGCTCACTTGAAGCGTCAGGCAACCAGTTTTCGAGCAACGCCAAGCGATCATCTTCCGTTTCATTTGTAACCTTGCCCAGCGATACAATACAATCTAAATTTTCCAACGGCTGCAATGTTTCTGCCAGCTCAAACCATTGCTCATCACCTTCGATAAGTAATAGTTTAGTTTCGGTATCTTGTAAAATATAGGCGATATTTTCGGGACGGTCGTTTACATACAGCGGCACCACGACCAAACCCATACTTAATGCGGCCTGTTCAAAACAAACCCACTGACAGCAATTAGATAGCATCAGTGCAACACGATCACCCACCTCTAATTTCTCTGTTAAAAATGCTGCGCGCATCTGTGCAACGGAATCTGTCATTTCTGCCCAACTGACATCACACCAAATTTTTTCAGCATGCTTGTAATAACGATAGGCAACCGAATCGGGGCTCCGTTTCACACGTTCGCGAAACAATGCATCCAGCGTCTGTACCTGCTCTGACGATATGTATTCAGGTGGTATGTGATCTGTCATTTTTTCTGTCATCATCCGTCAGCCTTACATTAATATTGACCCTAAATAGATCGACTATGGATAGGCTATAGATAGGTTTATTGCAATGTCTGCCAAGCCTGGTCCGGCTTGTAACGCTCACCTTGCGATGTTTCAAAATTTTGCAGTGTTTCACGCACAGCACTAATACCTGTTTCATTGACATAGTGCAATGGCCCGCCACGAAATGGCGCAAAACCTGTACCGAAAATAATTCCTGCATCAAGCAAATCTGCATCGGCCACCACTTCTTCACGTAAACAGGCCACTGTCTCATTTAATAAACGCATAATCATTCTGTTGGTTAATTCATCTAGATTAGTCGATGAAAATACCGACTTATCAAGCTTGCTTTTTACTGGCTTGCCTTTTTTATATTCATAAAACCCTTGCCCGGACTTACGCCCCAGATCACCCGACTCAACCATGCGCCGCAACTGCTCGGGCACTGTTACATTCATGTCACGCGCCAGTATGTCAGCAACCGACAAACAAATATCAAGGCCAACCGTATCCGCCAATTCAATCGGCCCCATCGGCATGCCAAAATCCACAGCTACTTTATCGACTAATTCAGGCCTAACCCCTTCACCCACTAACACCACCGCTTCAAGTAAATAGGGCATTAAAATTCTATTCACTAAAAATCCCGGGGTACTTGTTACGGGTAGAGGCAGGCGATTTATTTGTCGTGCAAATGCAGCAGCGGCCCGCTTAATTTCATCTGAGGTTATTTCTGATGCAACAATTTCAACCAACTGCATTTTGGCGACCGGATTAAAAAAGTGCAGCCCAACCAGTCGCTGCGGTTGTTCTAGCACAGAACCAATTTCCTGCAACGGAATACTTGAAGTGTTTGTTGCCATCAGCGCACCGTCTTTCATTTGAGCTTCAATGTTTTTGAATAATGCCTGCTTGGCTTCAGTATTTTCAAATATCGCCTCGATAATCACATCGGCTCGACGCACACCCACGCCCTCGACATCTGGCATCAAGCGTTCCATTGCAGCCTGCACCAAACGTGGCAATTTAAGTTTTTTGCGAAACAACGTGTGTGCGCGCTTCATCGCTGGCGCAATACGCTCGGCTGATTGATCCTGAAGCGTCACCTGCAAACCTTGCAGCGCACACCAAGCAGCAATATCACCGCCCATCACACCGGCACCCACAACATGCACTCGTTGGGCTTTAAAATCACTGGCTTTTCCCAAGCTTTTCATTTGCTCTTGTAGAAAAAATACACGGATCAAATTTTGTGCGGTGTCGCCCACCACCAGATCGGCGACTGAATTTGCCTCCTCGGCATACATCAGCTTTTCATTGCCGGCATATTTTTCCCACAAATCTATCAGTGCAAAAGGCGCCGGATAATGTTTCTGTGACACACGCTTTGACACCGTACGGCGCAGATAAGCCGCTAATATAGAGCGCACTGGAGCGCAATTAGTCATCTGCAACCACCATTTTGGCGTATAGCCTGGCGGTGGTTTCATCACCGTCATGCGTGCTGACCTCACTAATTGCCGCGCAGGAACAGCAAAATCCACTAAGCCAATACGCTTTGCTGCACGAGCACTGATCACCCGCCCACTCAACATCAAATCCATCGCCGCCGGTGCACCCAACAACTTCGTCGCACGCACAGTGCCGCCAAAACCCGGATGAATGCCCAGTCGCACTTCGGGTAAACCCAGTTTTGTTTTTACATCTTCATCAGCGATGCGATATCGACACGCCAGCGCCAACTCCAGCCCACCGCCTAAACAAAAGCCGTTGATTAGCGCAACAGTAGGAAATGAAAAGGCTTCAAGCCGGTCGAATACTGTATGGCAACCGCGCATAAATTCAGCCGCCTCATGACGACTCTGCATCGTGCTAAAACCTTTAATATCTGCACCCGCGATAAAACCACTTTTCTTGGCCGATTGAATAACCAACCCGCGCGGCGGTGTGGATTCCAACTTAACTAAGCAGGCATCAAACTCGGCGATAACATCAACCGATAAAATATTCACTGCGCTATCAGCCTTATCCAGCGTCAACCATGCAATTTCGTCATCATCACGCAGCAATGACCAATGCTGTGTATTTTCTGTCATGACGCTTCTCCACTGTTTGTATTATGGATCGTTGTATCATGGCCCACTTCCAGCAACATCGCGCCGCCCTGCCCACCGCCAATGCAAAGACTGGCAATCCCGCGTTTAGCATTATTACGTTTTAATACATGCAGCAAATGTAAAACTATTCGCGCACCACTGGCACCCACTGGGTGGCCAAGACTGACACCACCGCCATCAACATTGAGTCGTTGCAATGGAATCTCACCCAATGCCGCATCAAGTCCTAATTCATCACGGCAATAATCCGCATCTTTCCAGGCGGCTCGACAAGCCAACACCTGCGTTGCAAACGCTTCGTTGATTTCCCAATAATTAATATCATCAATAGCAAGACCGTTTCGTTCTAATAACGGCGCCATCGCATTAGCTGGCCCTAAGCCCATCTGCGCTGGGTCAACACCTGCCCAGTGACTATCGACAATTTTTCCGAGCACGGGCAAATTATATTTATTCACAGCGTCTTCACTGGCGAGCACCAATAACGCCGCGCCGTCCGTTACCTGCGCGCTATTGCCGGCCGTGACATTGCCAAATTTTCGATCGAACACTGGATGCAACGTTGCCAGTTTCTCCACCGCTGAATCTCTGCGCAAACCATCATCCTGTTGATAAACATTTCCGGCCGCATCGTAAAGTGCTTCAATTTCTTCCAGCCAATTTTCATCCTGAGCCTGTGCCAGTCGTTGATGACTTTCAACCGCAAAGGCATCCATCTGTTCGCGACTGATATTAAAACGATAAGCCAAATTTTCTGCTGTTTGTCCCATCGACATACCAATCACGGGGTCACTCAAACCCCGCAATAAAGCGATCACTGGCTTCAGATAACGCAGTTTCAAACTACGTAATGCTTTCAAACGTTGCGTGAACGAACGCGCGCGAGCCCAGCCCGATAACCATGTCACCATTTCCTGACTCAACAACAACGGCGCATGACTCATTGATTCGACACCGCCCGCCAGCACCAATTCTGATCGGCCACTGCCAATATTCATCAGCGCACAATCCAACGCTTGCATGCCAGAAGCGCAGTTTCGTTGCACGGTCCAAGCTGTGACATGTTTATCGCAACCAAGTCGCAGCGCTACTACTCGTGCGATGTTCGCTTCATCGGGTCCAGGCATCACACAACCAAGAATCACTTCATCCAAGTCAGAAGGCTCAAACGACTGACGTGCCAACAATGAACGCCCTGCGGAAACGGCAAGCTGTGAGGCGCTAAATGGCCCCGGCTTACCTTTTGCCTTTAAAAATGGCGTACGGTTGCCATCGACCACATACACGGGTCTGTTCAATGCTGGCTTGCGCAGCGTCATTTTTTATTACTCCAATAATCGGGGGGGAAATCATCAACCATAATCACTGCTCGACGTGCAGCTGCTGCATCGCGAACCAAACGCACATCGTCTTCACTTAGAATTGCATCTGTTACAGCCTGTGTGAGCATCGTATCCAAATCAGCTTTTATCACCATGCCCGAGCGTACCGCCGCCGACAAGCGTTTTTCGACCTGCTCTGCTGCAACCACGCTATCGAGTGCAATTTCTATACGCCCGATGGCATCGCCACTGTCACGTGAGGTAAACACACCTTTTGTCAGGCGATCTCGCATTTCTGAAGGGTTTAAAATTACACCGGCTATTTGATGGCCAAGTAAATCATCGGCGGGACGAAAGTGTTGGCCTAATGGAAAAATTAAAACGCGCAGCAAAATAGCCACAGCACGATTAGGAAAATTTTTCAGCAGACTGTCAAAACTTTGTTGAATCGCATATAAAGATTCATCACAGCTCCAACGCACTAAGGGCAAATCAACCAACGGTCGACCTTCATCCTGATAACGTTTCAGCACCGCAGAAGCAAGATACAGCTGACTAAGAATATCCGCCAGCCGTCCTGATAATTTTTCTTTACGCTTAAGTGTTCCACCGAGCATCAACATTGAAATATCAGAAACCAATGCAAAAGCCGTACTCATGCGTGTCAACTGCTGAAAATAACGTCGTGTGCGTTTACCACCCGGCACCACGACCAGACGTGCGCCACTCAAACCCAGCCACAAAGTACGTGCAATATTACTCAGCGTAAAACCGATGTGGCCAAACAACGCGCGGTCAAAATTTATCCGCCCGCGCGATTCATCGCTGTCCGAAACCGCGGTCATTTCATCAAACACATAAGGATGACAACGAATCGCACCCTGACCAAAGGTGATCAAACTACGCGTTAGAATATTTGCACCTTCAACAGTAATGCTAATCGGAATCGCCTGATAAACACGGCCGATTATATTGCTTGGCCCCAAACAAATCGCACTGCCGCCCTGCACATCCATCGCATCATTAATCACCGTACGCATCATATTTGTCAGGTTGTATTTGGCAATCGCCGAGACTACCGAAGGTTTTTCACCGAGATCAACCGCGCCCGCCGTCATACTGCGCGCCGCATCAATCTGATAAGTTAGACCAGCAATCCGCGCCAGCGCTTCTTCTACGCCTTCAAATTTTCCAATCGCTGTATTGAACTGTTTACGAATCCGCGCATAAGCACCCGTCGCGCGACAAGCAAGTTTGCCGCCACCGGCACTCAGCGCAGGCAGTGAAATAGAACGACCTGCAGCAAGGCTTTCCATCAACATACGCCAGCCATTACCGACCTGTTCCTGTCCACCGATGATCCATTCAAGAGGAATAAAAACATCTTTACCTTGATTAGGCCCATTTTGAAAAACCATGCTTAACGGCGCATGACGGTTACCAATCGTGATGCCCGCCGTATCCGTTGGAATCAGCGCCAGCGTGATACCAATATCTTCCTGCTCGCCAAGCAAATGGTCAGGATCATAAAGTTTGAACGCCAAACCCAGCAACGTCGCTACTGGCCCCAAAGTGATATAACGTTTTTCCCAATTGAGCCTGATGCCCAAAACGCTCTGACCTTCAAACTCGCCGCGACAAACCACGCCTCGATCTGGCATCGAACCCGCGTCACTACCTGCTTCGGGGCCGGTCAGTGCAAAACAGGGGATTTCCTCACCACGTGCAAGACGTGGCAAATAATAGTCTTTTTGCTGATCACTACCGTAATGCAACAACAGCTCGGCAGGGCCGAGTGAGTTAGGCACCATCACCGTTACGGCAGCGCTGATGCTGCGTGATGATAATTTTACGATGACATCTGAATGTGCCAACGCTGAAAATTCCAGACCACCGTACTGCTTCGGAATGATCATGCCGAAGAAACCGTTGTCTTTTATAAACTGCCATACCTCGGGCGGCAGATCATGATGCTTCTCGGTAATTTCCCAGTCATTAAGCATCCGGCACAACTCATCAACCGGGCCATCAAGAAAAGCCTGCTCTTCATTACTGAGTTTTGGTTCAGGATAGGCAAGCAATGTTCGCCATTCGGGTCGGCCACTGAACAGTTCACCATCCCACCACACGGTGCCGGCTTCAAGCGCATCGCGTTCTGTTTGTGAAATGGCAGGCATGACACGACGAAACACTTGAAACGCACGTTCACTGATCCATGCACGACGCAATGAAAAAACATTTAGAGGAATCGCAATGACGGCGAAGACCAACCAAACCATGACTAGCGTTACAGTGGAAAAACCACCCACCGCGGACCAAAGCAAAAGTGTCAATGCAAAGACAATACTAGAAATACGTAACGACAGTCGCAGATAAGCAAGCAGCCAAAAGACCACTAAAAACGTCGCAATCCAACATAATGCAATCATGCAAAATTCCCTGGAAAAGTTGTCAGTCCGTGTTTATAAAAAACACATGAAGTAATAACCGAAAATCTTTTGTTTGTCATCTATTTATCATGCCTTAATATTTTTAAATACCAGTAACGCGCATTCATTTAATAACGCGCTGCCCTTTTGTACTGCAAAACGATAAAATAGCAATTCCTGATACCTTTATTATCGGCGGTAGAAAACTTTTCTAAAAAACAAACAGACCATAGAAACAATGGTTTAACGCTTCAGTTATCCTCTATAAAACACATGTTACATGGAGCCATCCGATCATGAGCCGATCACTGCAATCTTTAACAATGCCTAAGCACTTGCACCAAACAGGCTTTCAAGCGATGCTTGGGTTTTGTCACTTTAATAAACATTTACCTCTAAGCTCAATATGAAATACAAAGACCTGCGCGACTTTATCAGCCAACTTGAAAAAGCAGGCCAATTAAAACGCATCACTGCCGAGATCGATCCCAATCTCGAAATGACCGAGATCTGTGACCGCACACTACGTCGTCACGGCCCAGCATTATTATTTGAAAGCCCCAAAGGGCATGACATCCCGGTACTCGGAAACTTATTCGGCACGCCAGAACGAGTCGCCATGGGCATGGGTGAAGAATCTGTCAGCGCGTTACGTGACGTGGGCAAATTACTCGCAGCACTGAAAGAGCCAGAACCCCCATCAGGCATCAAAGACGCGTGGGGAAAGCTGCCGATTTTAAAACAAGCGCTGAATATGGCGCCGAAGGTGGTCACGCGTGCCGTCTGCCAACAAAATGTCATCGAAGCGGATGACGTTGATCTCAGCAAATTACCCATTCAAACCTGCTGGCCAGGCGATGCAGCGCCACTCATTACTTGGGCGCTGGTCGTTACAAAAGGGCCACTCAAGTCACGACAAAATTTAGGCATCTATCGACAACAGGTCATTGGACGCAACAAGGTCATCATGCGCTGGTTATCCCATCGTGGCGGCGCACTGGATTTTCGCGACTGGCAACAGACGAATCCCGGCGAACGCTTTCCTGTTGCAGTGGTACTCGGCTCAGATCCGGCCACCATTTTAGGTGCCGTCACGCCCGTACCGGACTCACTCTCTGAATACGCTTTCGCCGGATTGCTACGCGGCGCTAAAACTGAACTGGTCAAATGCATCGGTAACGATCTGCAAGTCCCCGCCAATGCCGAGTTCATTCTTGAAGGTTATATCGAACCCGACGAGATGGCCGAAGAAGGCCCGTTCGGTGACCACACCGGTTATTACAATGAAGTCGACAGCTTTCCGGTGTTTACCATTGAACGCATCACTCACCGTGATAACCCGATTTATCACAGCACTTATACCGGCCGGCCGCCGGATGAACCCGCCGTACTGGGTGTTGCATTAAATGAAGTTTTTATTCCAATATTACAAAAGCAATTCCCAGAAATCATTGATTTCTATTTGCCGCCAGAAGGCTGCTCCTATCGTATGGCCTGCGTCAGTATTCGCAAACAATATCCCGGCCACGCCAAACGTGTGATGCTCGGTATCTGGTCGTTTCTGCGTCAATTTATGTATACCAAATTTGTCATTGTCACCGATGACGATATCGATATCCGTAACTGGAAAGACGTCATTTGGGCGATGACCACGCGTATGGACCCCGGCCGCGACAGCACCATCATTGAAAATACGCCCATCGATTATCTTGATTTTGCATCACCGGTATCCGGACTCGGTTCGAAAATCGGTTTCGATGCCACCAATAAATGGCTCGGCGAAACGCAGCGTGAGTGGGGGGAACCCATCACGATGAGTAAAGAGGTCAAACAGCGCATTGATGAAATCTGGTCATCACTCGATATCATCGATGAGGATTAATACGCAAACTGCTAATTTTTGAAGCCGACCCAAATTACGCAACTGACCATAATAAAGCCGCCTCACAACACTGCAGTGTGGCTTTTTTGTACCTTAAATATCAACGAGCTATACAAAGAACGACATATTGCCGCTATAAGAGTATAGGCAAAACAAAGTTACGCATATGATCTGGTCTCACAAAAACAAAACAGCTCTAAAACTTGGCTTGGTATTGCCCGGTGGCGGTGCGCGTGCCGCTTACCAAGTCGGGGTATTACGGGCGCTAGCTAAAATTCTGCCTAAAGAATCCCCCAATCCCTTTCCCATCATCACTGGCACATCCGCCGGCTCAATTAATGCCGTTGCGCTGGCCATTCATGCTTCGCATTTTCGAAAAGGAGTTTTACGCATCAGCCACGTTTGGGAAAACTTCAATGTTAACCAAGTATTTCGTGCTGACCCGCAAGGTCTGATGACAGCGGGTGCGCACTGGCTAGCCGCAATGTTTATGGGTGGATTAGGTAAGTACAACCCGCATTCTTTGCTTGATCGCTCACCGTTACCACCACTACTAGATCGTTATTTACCTTACGAAAATATTCAACAATCCATCGACGAGGGCTATTTGCACGCCATTGGTATCACCGCCTCTGGTTATAACTCAGGACAATCAGTTACTTTTTATCAAGGTGATAAATCGATTATAGACTGGGACAGAGAACAACGCATTGGCTGCTCCGAAGCGCTGACAACTCAACATTTAATGGCATCATCGGCTATCCCGTTTCTGTTTTCTGCCGTCAAGATTAACCGTGAATATTTTGGTGATGGCACTATGCGCCAGGTAGCACCGCTCAGCCCTGCAGTGCACTTGGGTGCTGATCGTCTGCTAATTGTTGGCATACGCAAACGACAGCTTGTAACGCCAGAGCAAATACTCAAAAACACCTACCCAAGCATGGCGCAGGTAGCCGGTCATGTTCTAAACAGTATATTTCTCGACAGCCTCGACGCAGACATCGAACGCTTGGAACGAATTAATAAAACGATTAGTTTGATTTCGGATAAGAAATTGGAGCAAGGCGGGATAACGTTGCGTCCTGTGGATATTTTGACAATATCCCCAAGTATTAGCATTGATGAAATTGCACAACGCCATGCGCATCGACTGCCTCGATCACTGCGTTTTTTCCTGCGCGGCGTAGGCGCTAATGCCACACACGGCAGCTCAGTGATCAGCTATCTTCTGTTTGAAAAAGCGTTCTGCCGTGAGCTTATTGTATTGGGCTATAAAGATGCCATGCGCGTAAAAGAGAAAATTCTACATTTTCTCGATACTGAAAAACCCTACCAGGAATAAGTTACAGAATACAACTTCGAGAAAATCTAACTTCAGGAGCTAGGACTGTTAAAAGCCAGAACCTGTCCTGCATCTGCCTCAGCGCTCTCAGACTCAAGCGGTACTTTGAAGCGTAGTGCATTTTGCAAACCCACTTCACCGTAAACAGAATCCCACATCATGCCAAACACTTTTTGGCAGGACATCACAGGATTTGAATGTTTTCTACGTAACATATCAACACGCCATTGCAGACCACGCAGCCTTTGTTGTCTTTCGGGCGCTGAATTGCTGATCATTTTTTCGATTTCGATCTGTCGTTGTTGCTCAAATGCATCAGGATCATTAATAGCTAAATCTTTCCACTTATCAAAATTATATTCAGTCATAGTTTCACCATATTTACATGCTCAATAATATACATCTCACTCAATACCACTTACCTATCAAGATGAAATAATTATAGCAAAAACAACGACATAACTAAAGCTAAAAGTTAATCTTCAGCGTCAAACCAATGATTAGAAAGGAATTATTTAATGACGAGGAGTTTCACCTATCTCAACAAAACCACCCATATCCCGACAAAAATCTGCACCACAACCAGCAATTTTTCTGCAAACAAAAGGTATAATGGCCGCTAAAGTAATTAACAACACAAAAAATACAAAATAAGCTCAAAAAATGGAAAATGAAATAGTTACCACCACCCTCCGCATCACATTAGCACTGATAGCCGGCGCACTGATTGGACTAGAGCGCGCCCACCACGGCCACTCCGCCGGAATACGTACACACGCACTGGTTTGCATGTCATCCAGCCTGTTGATGCTACTGGCTGTTTTTCAATGGGAGCTGATTGCAAATGCCCCCACCGAAACCATTCGCATTGACCCCACACGCATGGCTCAAGGATTGATGACCGGCATCGGCTTTCTTGGTGCAGGCGTCATTTTAAAAGAAAGCCTGACAATTCGCGGACTCACCACAGCCGCCTCAATCTGGATGACCGCTTCGGTGGGGGTTGTCATCGGCATGGGGCTTTATTTCGCGGCCGGCCTGACACTGATATTTACCCTGATGGTACTCACGCTGTTTCGCGCGTTTGAAAACCACATTCCCGTACAACGCTACGCTCATCTGACCGTGCGTTTTTCGCGACTCAAACATTTATCGGAACAGGAACTACAGCAGCTCATCAGCGATCACAATATCAAATGCTTTGACATGAGCTACATGCTCGAAAACGAAGGCAAACATTTACAGTATGAAATGACAATCAGAACGACTGACAGTGATAATTATCGCGCACTTTCAAACACACTGGCGGAAACAGAAATCGTCATGGAATTTGCTTTGCGGCCAACGGGCAACTAACAGCTTGAACCCGCCTGCTAGGGTTCACTCCCTAGCAATAACATATTTTAGTATTTCCACCACTTGCTCAGGTGTCTTCGCCCATGCCATTGCCGATGCATCAACCTCCTTTAAAGGATGAATGATATTTTCGTCATGAAGCGTGATATAAGGCTTGCCTAACGCAGCGCAACTGCCTGCATCAAAAGCTGCATTCCACTGCTTATACTTATCTCCAAAACGTACGACGGCTAAATCACAATTTTCAATCAGCGTTTTAGTTCTGATTGCATTAACCTTCGCTGACTTATGGTCACGCCAAAAATTATCAGCTTCGCTACCAAGCACATCACCTGCGCTATCACTCGCCTCATGATCAGTCACAGCAGATGTGAATTCAATAGAAAGGTTAAGCGCCGCACAAGCGTCTTTTATTTGTTGCCTCCAGTCAGTATGAATTTCACCAGAGAGATATACATTCCAATTCATGTTTTTTCCTAGATTAATTAAAAAATAATACAGCGATAACAGGCGTAGTGAAACAAGACTCGAGCATGACTTCTTTCACGTTAAGCCAGCGCATCAAATACTTTCAATCTTACAGGGGGCTTTATCACCATAACAGCGTGTTTGATGGGAACTATGCTAACGGAGATAGACAGCGACTGTCTATCACATGATTTAAAACAACTTACGAAATTTGAACATACATTACTTTTTATATCTGCGTTGCACAGACTAAATCATTCACCTTGTATAACCAAAAAAAGAGGGCTTTCGCCCCCTTTTTTACCATCAAAATGTACTATTACTTAGCACGTGGCATGATGTTATCGCCTTTACCTGCTTTGGGATCAGCATCTGGACTGTTAATCAGTACAGTGATTGCACCCGACAACGCCGCGCTCATTGTATGATCTACAATAGCATTCGCTGTAGTTCTACCCTTCGGTGAAACGATATCAACACTGACGGCTTCTGAAACGGCTACACCATATGTTGCCATATCGTAAAGCACGTTCTTTGGGCTACCATTGAGATAGACACGATCCCAAATACCTGCAATGGGATGCAGCGCTACAGGGTTATTGATATTCGCATTAACGAAATGAAAACGTACTCGCTCACCCGGCTTAGAAGCTAGCGCTAACTGAGCAGCTGGATCATGTACTGGATCGTAGTGGAACATACGACCATTGATTAGCGCACCTTCCGTGCCTTCATTTTTCAGCATCGCCTTGTAGTTATCCGCATCGGGGAAATACTGCCCCTGGATCAACACATATTCACGATCAGGCTTAGGAAATTTTCTGGTGAATTTCTTGGGATCAACAATGATCGCACCGTACATACCACGGGCAATATGCTGAGCCATTACGCTGGCACCACAGTGATACATCCACACGCCGGCACGATTAGCTTTAAATGTAAAATGCTTGGTCTCACCTGGTTTGACAGGAGCAAATTCTTCCAGCACGTGAACTTCCGCTGCATGGAAATCCATGGAATGCGACTCTTTGTTTGTCTTAGGGTTGATCAGTTCAAAATCGATGGTATCACCTTCAGTAACACGAATCGTCTTACCCGGAATAGCGCCATCGAAAGTCCAGGCAGGATAAGTCGTACCCTTGTTATCAATTACAACACTTGTTTCTTTGGCGACCATAGTCACTTTTACGGTTTTGGCAAAAGCCATCGGTGTTACCAAACCCAAACCTGCGGCTAACACTGCAGCCATACCTATTTTCATTACACTATTTTTTTTCAATTTTATTCTCCTTGCTTTTCATTTCACAATTAAAACCACTATAAAAACGGGTGATCCTCAATGATCTCAGCTACTACCATGCTGACATTGACACAGCTCACGCAGATATTTGACCAGTGAATGAATTTCATCATCACTGAAAACACCATCCCAATGAGGCATCAACACCGATTTACTAACTGCCTGACCACCTTCCTTAATCGCCTCAAACAACTCATCATCACTGCGTGATGACATCTCCTTCCCATCGGTATGGTCACGAGGCTGCACCGACATATCCCGAACATTAATTCCGTTACCAATACCGCTCATGCCATGACACTGCCAGCAATAGGTCTTGTAGTTATCCTCTGCTTTTTCAGCTGCAACTACCGGAACAGCAAACAACAGAACAATAATAGTTAATAGACCAGCAACCATATTCTTCCCCGTCACATCCATCATTCAAAATTCTCCCCACTTAAAGCATGAAAATAATGAATGAATTTTTCCAGGTCACCTTCTTTAAGGTGCATATTCGGCATAAAACTTTTAGGATCCCATGCCTGTGGATTACGCATAAAACTCATCATGTAATCCTCCTGTAGACGGTTGGCGGCGGTATAAACTTCCGGCCCGCTAAGACCACCGTAACCAGGCTCGATTTGATGACACGCCATACAACCGCGAAATTTATCGAATCTCAGTTCACCCATCGTTAGCGAAATCTTGCCTGGCTTATATTCACCTGCAACTATCAAATCACTGTTCGCTTTTAGCTTTAATAATTCAGCTGTCACTGCTGATGCCTGCTCAACTGATAATGCTGGGTGTGAAATGAGTGAGTCTTTTTTTATGACATCTCCGTCTTCACTGACCTCGATGTGGTTACCGTAAAACATTCCGGCTGACCTGATTCGCTTTGGCTGTTGCAACCAAGCAAGCAACCAGTCCTTTTTATATTTGTTACCCGCATAAAAAAGGTCAGGGCCTTTTCTTTCCCATAATTCTTTAAGTGTAGCTGGCGCAGGACCAACAAGCCGGTGACAATTACTGCACTGCTCTTTTAGTATCTGCTCACCTGATGCTTGCGCGGATACAACCATCGGCGACATTAACAACAGGCTCAGGGCAGACGCTATAGCAGTTGCCGCACTCCATTTCCGCAAACCTATTAACATCATTAGTGCCACACGCCTTACTTATTAGTTCTACGACGTTCACGTGTTAAGGGCTTACCGGCAAAACCCTCATGGTTAAACATGCCGTACCCTTTCTTCATTGATTCACTGTAGAAAAAATTCGCATCAAATACTTTATCCTTCCAGGCGTACCAATCATCATCAGGGTTTCCTTCATACTCGATGATTGTTATTGCACCACCCGGAAACTTACCGCCCGCTGTCACCTGTTTATCTATATGATCATGAAAAATAAACCGGCCACTGTTATTCATATCTATGATGGCATCGTAACGCTCACCCGGACCAAATAAGATAGTGTCTACCCCATAAGGCTTAGGTAAGCGAAGACCATCTTTATGGGTAATCATCATGTCGTGACCATGGCTGTGCATCGCATGCAACATCCCACCGGCGCCAATAAAACGAACCCGCACAACATCGTCTTTTTTAACTCGAATAGGTTGGGTCAATGGAAATGATTTTGCGTTGATAGAAAAATAATCATCAACATTACCGGGTATCGCACCCTTGCCGTATTTACCTGCAAATTCAGATTCCCAGGAACTCAGCATCATGATGACGTCTTTGGTAACCGACTTCTCCAATCTGGAGGGTCTCTTTGGATCAACAATAAGCGGTCCCCACATGCCACGGATTCCGACATGCTCATTGACGTTGACATGGCAGTGATACCACAGTGTACCGACCCGATCTGCCTTCCACTTGTAGGTGAAGGTGTCACCAGCTTCAATGGGTTTTTGAGTAACGCCCGGCACCCCGTCCATCTGCCAGTTGTCTTTATGATGAAGCCCGTGCCAGTGGATGGTATGAGATAAGGACGTGTTATTTGTCACATGGACAGTGACATCGTCACCCTCTTTAACATGAATCAATGGGCCAGGCACCTGACTATTAAAAGCAAACACCTTGTAATCAAGCCCGGGGGCAACCTTGATAGAGACCTCATCTATGGTCATCTCGAATTCATGTTGTGCCGCATTCACGATTACAGCAAACAGTAGCGTTAATAAACCTAACAGCAAGGAAGATCTAAAACCTATGGTTGATCGTGCGCTTGATATTCCCACTTTTTTCTCCCGCGGCTCTTTATTAAGCTCTCTGTTTACAAAACAGAGCTGAAAGAGGAAAAGACATCAACCTCTCTTTTAAAGATATATTTTACTTACATCTTTTTCGTAAGGCGCATTTGAATACATCTTCAAAAATATATCAAGCATTTTTTATGGTTATTTAGCCTTTTATAACCTAGGGGTTTACTGTGGTATTTAAGCCTAAACAAACTTTCTAACAGAGCATCGATAAGAATTAATTCATCTGATTTCGATTGTCATGTAGAATTTGCATCACAAATAGCGCACAAAGAAAAAAGCGATAACGAGCAAGAAGGAGAGAATGTTGAATACTACGGAAATAGTAAAAGAAACGGCAGACAGAACACCCAACGCTGAACACCACTATGAAGTCACACCATCGGACCTGCCTTTGCATTGCCCGCTCGATAGCATGAGCACATGGGATTCACATCCACGTGTCTTCCTGGCAATTGAAGAAACCGGTAAGGCTAGCTGCCCTTATTGTGGGGCGGAGTACACGCTTAAACGTTGACACGCGTCATTATCAGCATTATTACTGCACAACTTACGCCGTATTTTTGCCCTACACAGGAAGTGAATTTGCTTTAGCCAAACCCTAGAAGTTAATCGCTTTTCTGTAAATGCGGCTCAATACGCTGAAAATCTAACTCCGGCTGCAGCGTAATATGATCAAGCGCAAAACGATCACGTAACATTTTACGCTGAGCCTCCAGCACCAAAGCCCAGGCCCGCATATCAGAAACGACTACATGCGCTGATAAAGCCACTCGCCCAGAAGACAGCGTCCAGATATGCAGGTCATGCACCGAGCTGACTCCACCAATTGCCGCCATGGCATTTCCAACTTCGGGCAAATCCAGATACGGCGGAACCCCCTCCATAATGACATGCAGGACATCTAGCAATAACCGTATGCTGGAAAACAAAATCAATGCGCTCACAAACAGCGACAGGATCGGATCGATCGGTGTCCAGCCTGTAAAATAGATAATAGCGCCGGCAAGCAAAGCCGCCACGGAGCCTAGCAAATCACCCATTACGTGTAACATAGCCGCACGGGTATTGAGTGTTTGCTCACCGTGATGCAAAACATAGGCAACAATCATATTGACGATCAAGCCCACGCCCGCCACCAACATCACCGTGCCACCCATAACGGGCTGTGGATCAAACAGGCGATGAATGGCGTAATAAACAATACTGGCCACAATAACCATCATAAACAGGCTATTGAACAGTGCGGCAACGACCTCGGCCCGAACCAGACCAAAAGAATGCCGTGAGGAAGCAGGCTGACGCCCGACCCAAACTGCCAGCGCAGCCAGACCTAAAGCTGTAGCATCTGAAAACATGTGCCCGGCGTCGCTTAACAACGCTAAAGAACCGGACAAAAAACCGCCAACAACCTCCACCAGCGCAAAAACCAGTATCAGCGCGAAACACTTAATAAGCGTATTCGCGCCACCTGGTTTGTGATGGTGCACGTGAGATCCTGACATGTCGAAAGTGTAACAGACTGAACGAAAAACCCTGACAGGGCTAAATCAACAAATCAATTCAACAGGCTTAAAGTATAAAATTTAAGCCGAACAGGCTGAATACGATCAGAAGCAAGGTTTGTCAGGTGTTGCCTGATATCGCTCAATGCTGGATACAATTTCAGCTTTAGCCTCATCAATATCAACCCAACCATCAACCTTAACCCACTTGCCAGATTCAAGATCTTTATAATGCTCAAAAAAATGTGAGATCTGACCCAGCAACCCAGCAGGTAAATCATTTACTGACTGAATGTTCTCATATAGATTAGATAACTTGCTGATCGGCACAGCAATCACTTTACCATCAACGCCCGATTCATCCGTCATGGCCAACATGCCGACAGGACGGCAACAAATCACAGAGCCGCTGATCAACGGAATAGGTGTAACCACCAATACATCAACCGGGTCACCATCATCTGACAATGTGTGCGGAACATAACCGTAATTACAGGGATAAAACATTGGCGTGCTCATAAAACGATCAACGAACATTGCGCCTGTGTCCTTATCAACTTCATATTTAACCGGGTCACTGTGTGACGGAATTTCTATGATGACATTAATTTCATCTGGAGCCTTGCTGCCCGGACTCACCCTATCAAGATTCATTCTTACTTCACCTCTACGCAGAAAAAGATATTAATTATACAGGATTCAGCAATTTATATGTCAGGGAAGTTGCAAGCCGAATTCTAAGCGATGTCGCAACGCAGCTGCTCCAGCTTAAAAATTCAATTTTATACAGCATAGCCTTGCCAAACATTGCACACAGCGGCAAAAACTCCTATTCTCGACCCTGCGCACTCCCTTGAAGTATGCAGCATTAAATATCTGAGATGCGTAACGACATGGTCTGAATCTTTATTCAACAGGTTGTACATCAATAAGGGGGATTTATGAGCAGTATTCAATTCATGCCGCCAATTCTGGGTGGTGCAGGTCTTTTAGTCGCTTACTTTATTTTTCAACTCGTTAAAAAATACCCGGAAGGAAAAGGGAAAGTCGCCGAGATCGCCGAAGCCATCCATCTCGGAGCCATGGTTTTTATCCGCCGAGAATATTCAATGCTGGGCATTTTTGTCGCCGTTGTCGCCGTTTTGCTGGCTATTTCGCTGGGGATCGACACCACACTGGCCTTTTTGACAGGGGCTATAGCCTCCGCCAGTGCCGGCTATATTGGTATGAACACAGCAACAAAAGCCAACGCACGCACCACAGTGGCCGCCGCAGAACAAGGTGCGTCTTCAGCTTTAACAGTGGCTTTTTTTGGCGGATCTATTATGGGGTTATGTGTCGCCTCGATCGGCCTGCTGGGGCTCGGCCTACTTTATTATTTCTACGGCAGTAACCCTGAAACCGCCCACGTCATTCATGGTTTTGGTATGGGTGCATCAAGCGTCGCGCTATTTTCACGTGTTGGCGGCGGCATTTTCACCAAAAGCGCAGACGTCGGCGCCGACTTAGTCGGCAAGCTCGAAGCCGGTATTCCTGAAGACGACCCACGCAATCCTGGCGTCATCGCCGACAATGTAGGGGATAACGTCGGCGATGTCGCAGGAATGGGGTCAGATATATTTGAATCCTACTGCGGCTCAATGATCGCAACTATCGCCATTGCCACAACCATGTCAGCCGAGGCTCTGTTATTACTTGGCAGCCAATCCAGCTTAATGTTTCTACCGCTGGCGCTCGCCTCTGTAGGGCTGATTTGCTCAATTCTAGGCATTATTTTAATCCGCGTTTACGCCAATAGATCACCTGAAGTTGCGTTACGCATTGGCACCATTGGCGCATCAATACTATTTATCGGCGCAGCCTATTTTGTTGTACAGCTCACCGATATTGACGCCGGCGTTTGGGGCGCCGTGCTAGCTGGCTCTGTCGGCGGCATCATCATTGGACTCGTCACTGAATATTTTACCGGCGGCGCACCCGTCAGGCATATCGCCAAATCCGGCGAGACAGGCCCGGCTACCGTGATGATCACCGGCCTCGCCACCGGCATGCGTTCGGTCGTGGTGCCAATACTCACAATCTGCCTAATCATCTTTGTCTCAACCGAGTTGTGCGGACTCTACGGCGTCGGTATTGCCGCGGTCGGCATGCTCGCCACGGTTGGCATTACCATGGCTATCGATGCTTATGGACCCATCGCGGACAATGCTGGCGGTATCGCAGAAATGGCCGGGCTTGGCGAAGATGTTCGTGAAATTACCGACTCACTGGATGAGCTGGGCAATACCACGGCAGCCATCGGCAAAGGTTTTGCCATCGGCGCAGCGGCATTAGCAGCGCTGGCAATCATTACCGCTTTTGTTCAAGACGTCTCGTCACGTACCCCGGACTTCAGCCTGAACTTGGTTGACCCTCACGTATTAATCGGCCTGTTCCTTGGCGGACTATTCCCGTTCCTGATTGCTGCCATGACCATGACTGCTGTCGGCGATGCCGCTTTTGACATGATCAAGGAAATTCGCCGCCAGTTTAAAGAAACTCCAGGCCTGTTAGAGGGAAATGCTAAGCCCGATAATGCTCGCTGCATTGATATCGCTACACAGGCTGCGCTTAAGAAGATGATCATTCCAGGCATTCTCGCCGTCGTAACACCTGTCATCATTGGTTTTGGGCTTGGCCCCGAAGCCTTGGGCGGTATGCTTGGCGGCGCTTTGCTCAGCGGCGTGTTATTAGCATTGATGATGGCCAACGCTGGCGGCGCCTGGGATAACGCCAAAAAGTATGTCGAAAAAGGTAATCTCGGCGGCAAAGGCTCAGATGTTCATACTGCCTGCGTGGTGGGTGACACCGTCGGCGACCCTTTCAAAGACACCTCAGGCCCATCTATGAATATTTTGATCAACGTGCTGGCCATCGTTAGCCTGGTTATCGCGCCCCTATTAGGATAAGGCAAAATCAGGACTTAGGGCGAAGGACAAAGCCCTAAGCCCTAAGTCCTAAGTCCTAAGTCCTAAGTCCTAAGCCCTAAGTCCTATTTTATCTTAAACCCCGACTTTAGCTTCTTCTTAACCGCAACATTCTTCAGCTCAACATACTGCGGCAAACCATTCTTATAGGGCGGATAATCCTCACCGCGAATCAGTGGCTGCAAATAATCCCGACACTTCTGCGTAATTCCAAAACCATCACGAGTGATGTAGCCACGCGGCATCATTTTTTCTTTGTTTGCCACCCGCGCCAACGACACTTCACCAATTTTCCAGCGATAAGGTTTATTCGATGTCCTGACGATGGTCGGCATCACCGCATTTTTACCGGCCAGCGCTAATTTAACCGCCGCCGCACCCATGGCATATGCCTGTTCGACATCGGTTTTTGAAGCAATATGCCGCGCAGCACGCTGTAAATAATCTGCCACTGCCCAATGGTACTTATAACCGAGCTCACTGCGAATCATCTCAGACAATACCGGCGCCACACCACCCAACTGCGCATGACCAAACGCATCGCGCAAACCGGTTTCGGCCAAAAACTGCCCGCGATAATTGCGCACACCTTCTGACACAACGATGGCGCAATAACCGTATTTTTTAACCGACAATTTAACCCGCGCCAGGAATCTGGCTTTATTAAAAGTAATCTCGGGAAATAGAATAATATGCGGCGCATCGCCTTCTTTTTCCGCCGCCAAACCACCAGCTGCCGCAATCCAGCCCGCATGCCGCCCCATCACCTCCAACACAAAAATCTTGGTAGAGGTTTTTGCCATTGAGGCCACATCAAACGCCGCCTCGCGAATCGAAACCGCAACGTATTTGGCAACCGAGCCAAAACCAGGGCAGTTATCCGTAATCGGTAAATCATTATCCACCGTCTTTGGTACCCCGATACACGTCATGGGATAGCCCATAGACTTACCCAGCTGCGACACTTTGTGCGCGGTATCTTGAGAATCACCGCCGCCGTTATAGAAAAAATAGCGGATATTGTGCGCTTTGAAAACCTCAATCAGACGCTCATATTCAGCTCGGCTCTCATCCAGACCTTTGAGCTTATAACGACAAGAACCAAACGCGCCGGATGGCGTATGGCGTAATGCAGCAATAGCACGTGCAGATTCGCGACTGGTATCAATCAGATCCTCTGTTAACGCACCGATGATCCCATTTCGACCTGCATAAACTTTTCCAATTTTATTTGGATAGCGCCGCGCGGTCTCTATCAGACCACAGGCCGTGGCATTAATAACCGCTGTAACCCCGCCAGACTGAGCATAAAAAGCATTCCCTTGGTTCATTACCCCCTCCTTTTCATCAACTAAAGCCCCTTCAAGTGAGTTTTTGCTGACTTTGATTGAAAAATAGGCTTTCCAACGCCTCAAAAAAACGTTATAAGCATACGAATACTGTACGAATTGCGATAACATTAGCGCAGTCACAATGTAATCACCAGCAAGCATTGCCATCTGTCGGTGCTTTTAAACATAAAAACAGAATAATTAAAATAAATAACAACAACTTAAATAACACAAACTTTCTGACGGAGTAAAATAATGAGAATCGTCTTGCTGGGCGCGCCGGGTTCCGGAAAAGGTACACAAGCCAAACTGCTAACGGAAAAATACCAAATTCCCCAGATTTCAACCGGCGACATTCTCCGAGCCGCCGTTCTAGCAGAAACTCCTCTCGGCAAGCTCGCTAAAGCCGCAATGGACTCAGGTGGTTTAGTCTCAGATGAAATCGTTCTGGCGCTAATCAGAAACCGTCTTGTCGAAAATGATGCAGAAAATGGCTTCATCCTTGATGGCTTCCCACGCACCATCCCACAAGCTCATGCACTGGACCATATGCTCTCAAAAATGGAAAAGTCACTGGAAGCTGCGCTATTAATTGAAATAGAACCCGACACGCTGATTCAGCGCATGACCGGTCGCCGTACCTGTGAATCCTGCGGGCAAATGTACAATATCTATAGTTCGCCATCCAAACTGTTTGATCGCTGCGACAAATGTGGCGGCAACTTGCGCCACCGTGCCGACGACAATGAAGAAACGATCTCTAACCGTTTACGCGTCTACGAAACACAAACATCACCTCTAATTGATTACTACAAAGAACAAAGCAAACTGCGCAGCGTCGAAGGCACCGGTGAAATTACCGGCATTTTCAAAAAAATCATTCGTGCTATCGATAGCATGCCGCTAAGCGAAGCCATACCTGCAGTCAAAGTTGAAGCAAAACAGGCTGCACCAGCAACGCCAAGCCCTGAGAAAAAGGCAACTCCAGCTAAGCCCAAGAAAAAACCTGTCGCCGCCAAGAAGACCCCCGCTAAAAAGAAAGTGGCCGAAAAGAAAAAACCAGCAGCAAAAAAAGCGACTGCAAAGAAAACTGCTGTAAAGAAAAAAGCGACCAGTAAAAAGAAAGCGACAGCTAAAAAGGCTGTTGTAAAAAAGAAGACCGCCAGCAAGAAAAAAGTCGCAGTGAAAAAGAAATCCGCTGTGAAGAAAAAAGCGGTCACAAAGAAAAAAGTGACTGCCAAGAAAAAAACCACAGCAAAAAAGAAAGTTACCACTAAAAAAGCGACCGCCAAGAAGAAGGTTACTGCAAAGAAAAAAGTCACGGCCAAGAAAAAAATAGCACTAAAGAAAAAAACCAGTGCTAAAAAGAAAACAGCGGCAAAGAAGAAACCTGTTATAAAGAAAAAAGTAACCACTAAGAAAAAATCCGCAGTGAAGAAGAAAGTGGCTGTCAAGAAAAAAGTCGTCGCGAAGAAAAAACCCGGCGCTAAAAAGAAAACCACAACCAAGAAAAAAGTAGCACCTAAAAAGAAAGCTGCACCCAAGAAGAAAGTGACGGCAAAAAAGAAAACCAGCACTAAGAAAAAACCGGCTGCGAAGAAAAAATCAGCTGCACGCAAAAAACGTTAGCGCTTACGGCTGATAAAGAGACCGTTTAACCATGTCATATCCGGAAACTGCACGCGGCGCATTCCCAGGACGTCGCCCCCGCCGCATGCGGCGGGATGCGTTCAGCCGCAATTTAATGCGCGAAAACTCGCTAAGCGTTGCTGACCTCATCTACCCAATGTTCATTCTCGATGAACCGGACAAGCGTGAGACCATCAGTTCGATGCCCGGCATCGAACGTGTTGGCATCAACCAGATGCTAAAAGAAGCTGAAGAAATAGTCACATTGGGCATACCCGCTGTAGCACTGTTTCCCGTCACACCCGAAAAACTCAAAACGGACGATGCCAGCGAAGCCTATAATCCCGACGGGCTAGCGCAGCAAGCCGTACGCGCACTGAAAAAAGCCTTTCCACAGCTCGGCGTAATCACCGATGTTGCACTTGACCCATTCACTACTCACGGACAGGACGGACTCATCGACGCCAGCGGCTACGTGCTAAACGATGAAACCGTTGACGTACTGGTCAAACAAGCGCTATCCCATGCCGCAGCCGGTGCCGATATCGTCGCACCCTCCGACATGATGGATGGTCGCATCGGTGCAATGCGTGAATCACTGGAAGCAGGCGATTATATTCATACCCGCATCCTCGCTTACTCGGCGAAATATGCCTCTAGTTATTACGGTCCATTTCGTGATGCAGTTGGCTCGGCAGCCAAACTAGGCAGCGGCAATAAATTTACCTATCAGATGGACCCCGCCAATTCCGACGAAGCACTGTGGGAAGTCGGCATGGATATCGACGAAGGCGCCGACATGGTAATGATTAAGCCCGGCTTACCCTATCTTGATATCGTACGCCGCATCAAAGACCAATTTGCCGTACCAACCTTCGTCTACCAGGTCAGCGGTGAATACGCGATGATCAAAGCCGCCGCGCAAAATGGCTGGCTGGATGAAAAAGCTATCGTGCTTGAGTCATTGCTATCAATGAAACGCGCTGGTGCCGACGGCATTCTCAGCTACTTCGCCAAGCCTGCTGCACGTTGGTTAGGCAAAGAATAAGCTAAAAATTTCACTCGGCGGCTAAATTCAGCACACCACTCTACAACGCCGCCACAGGCGTAATCTGCTACAATGCCCGCCCATGGACGTAAGTAAAATATTAGATCCTCTCAATGAGGCGCAACGTGACGCGGTAAGCAGCCCCACTGGTAATGCACTGATTTTGGCTGGTGCTGGCAGCGGCAAAACCCGTGTACTGGTACACCGCATCGCCTGGTTAATTCAGACCGAAGGCATTTCGCCGCATGGTATTCTCGCCGTCACCTTTACCAATAAAGCCGCCGCAGAAATGCGTGGGCGCATTGAAGAGTTGCTAGCAATTCCCGCTCGAGGTATGTGGGTGGGTACTTTTCACGGACTGGCTCATCGACTACTACGTGCACATTGGCAAGACGCTAATCTGCCACAGAATTTTCAGATTCTCGACAGCGACGATCAGTTTCGTGTTGTGCGACGGGTCATTCGAGCACTGGCACTCGACGAAGATCAATGGCAACCTAAACAGGCCCAATGGTTCATCAACGGTAAAAAAGATGAAGGATTACGCCCGCAGCACCTTGAAGACAAAGGCGACCCGTTTAACCACCAGATGATCCGCATCTATTTTGCCTACGAAGAAGCCTGCCAACGTGCAGGGGTGATTGACTTCGCCGAGCTACTACTGCGCGCCCACGAGCTGTGGCGCAACAAGCCGGTGATTCTCGCCCATTATCAACAACGCTTCCGCCATCTGCTGGTCGACGAATTTCAGGATACCAATTCTATCCAATATGCCTGGTTGCGCATGCTCGCCGGCAAAGACAACTGCATGTTCGTGGTCGGCGATGATGATCAATCCATCTACGGCTGGCGCGGCGCAAAAATCGAAAACATTCAGCGCTTCAGCGAAGATTTTTCGAATACAAAAATGATTCGCCTCGAGCAAAACTACCGCTCAACAGAAACTATTCTCTCTGCCGCCAACGCGCTGATTGATCACAACAGTGGCCGTCTCGGCAAAAAGCTTTGGACCGACGGCGAAGAAGGTGAAGCTGTTCAACTTTATAATGCCTTCAATGAAATCGATGAAGCGCGCTTCATTGCAGAGCGCATTCAGGTCTGGATCGCCCAGGGGCACATGCGCAGCGATGCAGCCATTCTTTATCGCTCCAATGCCCAGTCACGGGTTATTGAAGAAGCGATGATCAATGCCGGCATTCCCTACCGTGTTTACGGCGGCCTGCGTTTCTTCGAGCGCGCCGAGATCAAAAATGCACTGGCCTATCTAAGGCTGATGTATAACCACAATGATGATGCCTCACTGGAACGCATCATCAATACGCCAACCCGTGGCATCGGTGACCGCACAGTCGAAATCATCCGCGAAACTTCTCGTGCACACAGTCTGTCTTTATGGCAAGCCATGATGAAAGTCCTCGATGATAAAATGTTGACCGCCCGCGCTGGCAACGCGCTACTGGCTTTTGTCGCATTGATCGACGGGCTTAATGAAACGTGCAATGATTTGGCCCTGCCCGAACAGGTCGAACACCTCGTCGAACATAGCGGACTCATCACTCATTACAAAAAAGAAAAAGGTGAAAAGGGCCGCGCGCGTATCGAGAATCTAGAAGAACTCGTCACCGCCGCACGCCAATTTGAATACGATGACAGCGAAGAAGATGAACCTCTCGACCCTGTCACTGCTTTTTTAACCCACGCCTCGCTCGAAGCCGGTGAATCGCAAGGTGACAAACATCAGGATTGCGTGCAGTTGATGACATTGCACTCCGCCAAGGGACTCGAATTCCCGCTGGTTTTTTTATGCGGCATGGAAGAAGGCTTGTTCCCGCATCAAATGTCCATCGATGAGCCGGGAAGACTCGAAGAAGAACGACGCCTTTGTTACGTCGGCATCACCCGCGCCAAGCGCCACTTATATTTGACCTGCGCGGAAAGTCGCCGTCTCTATGGCGCGGAAAAATACAATCCCACTTCGCGCTTCATCAATGAAATACCCGGCGAACTGGTGCAGGAAATTCGTCTGCAAAATCAGAATTTACGACCAACGCGGGCCGTTCCCAAAAAAGCTTTTCGCAAACCCATCGAAGATAACCCACCTGGGTTACCGTTAGGGCAACGCGTCACGCACAGTAAGTTTGGCGAGGGTGTAGTACTAAACTATGAAGGTCAGGGAACATCGGCGCGAGTTCAAGTTAATTTCAAAAACGCAGGCAGCAAATGGCTGGTCGTTGCCTACGCTAAACTCGATACCGCCTAGCTTTTACATCTTATCTCAGATAATAAAACTGCTTTAGGACACTCAATATGAAACGTCGGTCATTTATAAAAAATCTAAGCATTGGCGCATTGGCTACCGGAACTGGAGCAGCCAACATCAAACCAGCCGATGCTGCTGGACGACACAACTGGAAACTGGTCACCACTTGGCCGCCCAACTTTCCTGTCTTCATGGAAGGCGTCAAACGCTTCGCCAAAGATGTGAAACGTATGAGCCGTGGCAAACTCAATATCCAGGTCTTTGCCGGTGGCGAGCTGATCCCGCCTATGCAGTCTTTCGATGCCGTTTCTCAAGGCACAGTTGAAATGAGCCATGGCGCAGCCTATTACTGGGCTGGAAAAATTCCTGCCGCACAATTCTTCACTGCTGTTCCTTTTGGTCTGAATGCACAAGGCATGAACGCCTGGCTGTATTACGGCGGCGGATTAGATTTGTGGCGCGAAGTTTATGCGCCGCACAATCTGGTACCCTTTCCAATGGGGAATACTGGCGTGCAAATGGGTGGCTGGTTCAGAAAAGAGATCAACTCGCTTGCTGATCTGAAGGGATTGAAAATGCGCATCCCCGGCCTTGGCGGAAAAGTCATCGCCAAAGCGGGCGTCAACCCGGTATTACTGCCCGGCAGCGAAATCTACATGGCACTGGAGCGCGGCACCATCGATGCCACAGAATGGGTTGGCCCTTATCATGATTTACGTCTCGGGCTTTATCGCGCTGCCAAATTCTATTATTACCCTGGCTGGCATGAGCCCGGCCCCACTCTGGAATTGAATATCAATAAAACTGCCTGGGAAAAGCTGCCCAAACAGCTGCAACTGATTGTCGAAAACGCCACCGCCGCAAGTAATCTGCGCATGCTGTCAGAATTTGAAGCACGCAACCTCGAAGCCCTGAAAACACTGAAAGAAAAATATCACGTCAAGGTCAAAGCCTTTCCCGCAGATGTCATCAGCGAATTACGCAAGCTCACCAAAGTAACCCTTGATGAAGAAGCCGCCAAAGATGCAACCTTCAAAAAGGTCTACCAGGCCTACCAAAAATTCAGTAACGGCAATGACGAATGGAACAAAATATCAGAAGCGGCTTATGCCCGCGCCAGAAAAGAAATCTAACAAGAAAGGAAACCTAGGCTGAATTTATTTTCTCGAAACAAACATCCATCAAAATTCGCCTAAATCGCGCTAAATTTTAAGCCCATTTAATAAATCAGCGATCAGGCCATCTTTGTCGTTATCCAATCGTTCCAGAAATTCTTTTGACGCACCTGTTTGTGGATCATAACTACCACTCCAACGGATCATCTCCAAAAGAATAGGCATCAAATCCAAGCCCTTCTGCGTTAATTTATAAATATTTTTGCGACGATTTTCCGAATCTGTCGATTTAACAATAATCTCTTTCATTTCAAGATTCTTCAAACGATCCGCCAAAATATTCGTCGAAATACCATCCCCTGCATCAAGAAACTCCCCGTAGGTTTTCCTGCCGCGGAACAATAAATCACGCACAATCAACAAGCTCCACTTATCGCCAAACATATCCAGCGCAAACGTGACAGGGCAAGTCGAACGACTCTGCTGACTATTACAAGAAAATTCTGATTTAGGCATATTTATCTCAACAACTAATTAACTTGCATTTTACAAGTAACTGATTAAACTGTCACTACTTGCATAATGCAAGTATAGTTAACTTAGGGGAATATTCGATGAAATTATACTACGTTGTAGGCTCACCCAACTGCCGAAAAGTACTTAGCGTTATCCATCATCTGGGATTGGAAGTAGAAATGGAATACCTGGACTTTTTCACAGGCGATTTAGGCACCGACGCATATCTAGACGTTAACCTAAACGCTAAAGTACCCACCCTTACAGATGGCGCATTTACGCTATGGGAATCAAACGCCATCATGCAATATCTAGCAGATCAAACACCGGGGAATACCCTACTACCTAATTATCCTCAAATCCGCGCTGACATTACTCGTTGGCAGTGCTGGGAACTCTCTCACTACAACAATGCTTTTGGAACACTGGCTTTTGAAACAGTATTAAAACCTCAATTCAATATGGGCGAACCCAATCTACCTCTGGTTGAGAATTCTCAGGAAAACCTGAAACGATATGCAACTGTATTGGAAAAACACATGCAAAACAGACAATATGCTGTGGGTGAAGCAATCACTCTAGCAGATTATTCATTAACACACATCGAAGCCTTCAAGGATGCCATTCCATTTGACTGGTCGGACTATCCAAATGTAAATGCCTATTATGATCGCATGCGTAACAATCAACACTGGGCAAGCACAGCACCACAAAGCATCGAAGCCATTGGCCGAGTGCCAACTACTGCTTGAAAAAACATCGTTTACACGGCAACAATCGTAAACACAGCCAACCATTTAGGTTAGCTGTGTTTACGATTTCAATGACAAAACATAAAACCATGATCTTTAAATGGTTAAGCAGGCAAGCTGCATTCTGTTATGAAACCAATTTCATATTCGGTTTTTCCAAAGAAAACGCTCAAAACGAAACAATATCTGCCGACACAAGTAGATAACCTGAACGGTTAAACAAATCTTTCAACCGGATAGTTACAAGCATGGATGAGCTAAACAGTAACAACAATCTAGAAAAAATCCCATCGAATCAATACGTAATCAACCTCGCCAAGGTTAATAAGACCAATGATGTCATTGCTAGCGGCGACATCAAAAACTCGCGCGGTATTCTTATCGCCTGTAAAGGCACCCATCTGAATCATGATCAAGCAGAAAAAATTTCCCATCAGACGCTAGAAACTCGTATTGAAGATTTAGTAAATATTGATGACAGCGTAAACGTCTCATCGTTAATGCGCTTATTGGATAACACCGTTCTCACTCTGGCAGATATCACTATTTTTGAATCCATGTTCCACATCAGACCCATACTTGAAGACGTCTTTATTCACCATCCTACGCCTCCTGTAATTTTTCAAAAATTAACGGTCTACCAGCAACTGTATCCAAAAAAAATGGAACAAACTTTATTCAGCGTCTGGCTGAGCTGTTTACTCGCATCACAAATGAAGCTGGATTCAGAATCTATCGCCAGCGTCGTTATTGCTGCTCTCATCAGAGATATTGGCTTACTTCATCTGCCGCCGGTTCTAATGGAAAAAACCGGCGCATATAGCGCTGAAGAATGGCGCGCCATGAAAAGCCATGTCATCGTAGGAAAAATGATCGCTACAGAAACCAAAGGCCTTGATAGCTCAATTGCAACTGCGATACTTGAACACCATGAACGGTATGATGGCTCGGGGTATCCAACCAAGCTATCAGGAAAGAAACTGAACCTTAACGGGCAGATACTCGCAATTTCTGACACTATTACAGCCATTCACTACAAAGAAAATAAACTCGGCAGACGCAACCTTTACGATGCACTGGCAATGTTACAAATCAATGCCAGCTCATATCATCCATATGCCTACTCAGCTTTCTATTCCTGCATAAAACTTTCAGGAATCGATCGCACAAATACACACCCTTTTAACAGTACGCTGGAACTTGCCAGACATGTTCTTCAACAGACAAGAAAGCTCAATTGCGTGCGCCCTCACATGCATACACTATCAGAATTACAGAGTACTGGTAATCGCAGCGAGAATGGCGATGAATTGATAACACAAACAACACAAACATTGAACATAATCCACCAGTCAGGCCTAACTGATGATAAGGTGATTAGATGGCTGGAAGAAATAATTGATAATAACGCTGACAAACATATAGGCGCATTAACAGAAATTGACCTGCAACAAAGCGAACTTTTCTGGCATATTAAAAAAATCAGAAAGCTTTCTGATGCATTTCAAGCAGCAAATAAAGTAAGTGACGAGATTAATTCCGAGAGGATTATGGCTCAACTTGACAGGCTTGCGGTAATACTCGACCCCACGGCTAACGCCAAACTAACTACGTAAAATTTCAATTACCAGAAAAATATTATTCGAAATTACATTAATAAACCATTCAAAAACCCTGCAAACGATCCATCACTGCTGGCAACCAAAGCGTTATCTCCGGCCAGATCACCAGCATCACCAAAACCAGCAGTTGAATAAGAACAAATGGAACAACACCTTTATAGATATGACTTATTTTTATCTCTGCAGGCGCAGCTGCTTTTAGATAAAACAAAGAAAAACCAAATGGCGGCGTCAAAAAAGATGTTTGAAGATTCATCGCGATCAATACCGCAAACCAAAGCAGGTCAATACCCATTAACGATGCGATCGGTGCTAAGATAGGTACTACGATAAAACAAATTTCTAGAAAATCTAAAAAGAAACCCAGTACAAAAATCAAAGCCATACTGACAGCAAGAAAGCCCCACTCTTCACCGGGTATCTGCATCATTAAATCTTCAACCAGCATGTCACCACCCATGCCACGAAACACCAAACCAAAAGCTGTTGCACCAATCAAAACCATAAATACCATGCTTGTCATGCGCGTTGTTTGGCGCAGTGCATCTTGCAAGCTCGACAGTGGAAAACGTTTATTGATTAGCGCCAGCATCATTGCGCCCAACGCACCCACTGCGGCTGATTCAGTCGGTGATGCAATGCCTAAAAATATTGAGCCCAACACCGCCATAACCAGCAACAACGGCGGCAACAAACCTTTCGTAACCCGCCGCAACAAACTTACACCATCACTGCCCAGCATAAGCGATGCTTCCACTGGTGGCGCTAAATCTGGCCGTCGCCATGCGACTAACATTATATAAACAATAAACAATGCGATTAATAGCAAACCCGGTGCAACCGCGGCGGTAAACAGACTGCCAACGGGCACGCCGATAACATCGCCCAATAGAATCAAAATAATACTTGGCGGAATTATCTGCCCTAAAGTACCTGAAGCGGCAATCGTGCCGCAGGAAAGCTCTTTCTGATAACCGTGTTTAAGCAATGCCGGCAGCGCAATGATCCCCATCGTGACAACGCTTGCACCTACCACACCTGTCGTCGCCGCTAACAGCGCACCCACTGCGACAATCGAAACTGCCAATCCACCACGAATACGACCAAACAACAAGCCCATTGTTTCTAGCAATTCTTCGGCTATGCCTGACTTCTCCAGCACAACGCCCATAAAAACAAACATCGGCACCGCCAACAAAGTAAAGTTGGTCATGATGCCCCAAATTCGCAACGGCAACAGATTAAAAAAATCTAGCCCAAGAAAGATACCACCGAACAACATCGCCACAGCACCCAGCGTAAAGGCAACCGGATAACCGAACAGCAAAAAAATAATCGCCACAGCGAACATCACCAACGCCCAGGCTTCCATCTCCATTATTTATTACCCAACTGAGATGACCTTAATTCTTTTTCTGCGCGCAGCACTTGAATACTACTTAACATGGCAGCAATACCCTGTAGCAGTAACAAGAAAAAACCAACAGGAATTGCGGCTTTTAAAACAAAACGATACGGCAAGCCGCCCGGATCAGGCGAGCCTTCTGAAAAATTGTACGCGCTTTCAATAAAAGGCACGCTACCGACAATTACCAAAATGCAAAAAGGAATTAAAAAAACCAGGCCGCCAATAAAATCCACCATGGCACGATGTCGACCAGACATAAAACGGCTTTGATAAAATACATCCACACGCACATGACCGTCGTGTTTAAACGTATACGCCGCACCCAATAAAAAGATCAGTGAAAAAATATGCCATTCCAATTCCTGTAGTGCAACCGACCCACTTTGAAAAAGATAGCGCATAGCTACGTCATAACAAATCAGCATCACCATGACCAATAATAACCAGGCAACAATACGGCCTATCGACTCACTGATAGATTCGATAACATCGATCATACGTTGGATTACCATCTGGAAGAACTCAAATACTGAGCAATTGCTGCAAGTTAAGTTTACCTGTACGACTCAGTGAAACCTGACCATCAGGGCTTGGTGTACCAAACATACGCAATGCCTGCTTTAAATCTTTGCGGTTAGGGTCACGCGATTTTAGTGTCGCCTTCAGCGTGTAATTTCCATCAGGTTTCAATATAAAATCACCCTTTAGCTTTAAAGCACCCGATATGTCTTTTAAGTCACCGTGAATGCCATCATCTTGAGTTTCGAATTCTGCAGAAAAGCTACCGACAGTAATATTTAGCGGCGCACCCAAGCCTGCATCATGCCATTCCAAATGGCCCTCGAGCCCAACAAGCTGACCCCCATCAATACGAATTTTCTCTAAGCCTATAACCGCATTCCCTTTTAAGCCATACGGCTGAGGGTTTAATAATTTCTCAAGCTCGGCTAATGACAAAGGTTCATCGCCACTACTCAATGAGTAGTCACCCGTTATACTGCGGCCGGTTATAAGCGAAATATGGTTACCAGCGAGCTCATGCCCCAATGCAAGCTTTATCTCCCCCATTAACAGCGATGCAAAATCAAGCTGCCAGTCAACCGACTGAATACGTTTTTGACCAATTTTTAACACTCCAGCTTTTCCTGACCAGGCACTTCCATTAACCTGATAAAGCTCAACTGGCAATAACCCTTTTTCACGCGCATACGCGTAAGCCTTATCAGCTGGAAGTTGTGCCACAACAAAACCTGCATAAGAAAATATGGCTAACAGCCCAAGGTAAATATATTTCTTCATGTGTCTTTTTTCATTCTAGTTTTACTATTCGGCTAGCAGTGTAATTTTTGCATTAACACGACCGGCTATAGGTTGCTGATCGACAGCAATACTATCCACGACAATTCCGTATTTACTTTTTAACATTTCAATCCAACGCACTAACTCATCAAACGCAACTTGCTCCATTCGGACGCGCACCTTGCTTTCTCCGTCAGGCTCGACGCGTTTAAGTGAATCCTGCAACTTATTACTGCGTGCTGTTTTATCAACCAGCGTCAACAAAGATTGACCGCCTAAACTTTTGCTTTTCTGCTGACCACCACGCAGCTTTTTCACTTCCAAAGCTGCCGCACTCATCCATTGCTCAAGGGCTTGCTGCTCTGAAACCTTTTTCTGCAAGCGATCAATATTATTATCAAAAGGTACCCACAATATAAAATAAACCATTATAATTAAAATGATCGGCGCACCAATCAAAACGATCTGTCGTTCACGTGGTGCCAATTGATTTAACCACTGCTTCAAGGCGTGCTCCTTTTTATTTTAAGCTGCGCTTCCACTTTGCCATTTTTTTGTGTTGCCGAACGAATTTCAACACCTAGTTCTCCACTCTGTTCGAGGCTTTTTTCCATTTTATCCAGCAACTGCATATCACTCATACTCAGCCCCACATCAATATTTTTATTGCGATAGACAAGACGAGTTATTTCAGCCGGATGACTTTTCAATGTTGCGCCCACGTTACTTAACAGCGATAAAAAATCATTGCTCGATGTGCCACCAGTTTTTTTCAACTCATCGAGCTTTTGTTGCATTTGAATGCGCGCATTCACAATCCGCTTCGCTTCAGGAAAAGCGTCTTTATATATACTTTCAATTTTCACGACCAAGGCTTCATTCTGATTACTCAGGTAAAAATACTCGGTCACTTTTTTACCGCCACCGATAACAAGCAATAAAATGAACAGCGCAGCTGTCGCTAACCACGGTCGAAATATTCGCCCCAGCTGTTCCTGACGACTATGATGACCTTGGATTAAATTAATAGCCGCGTTTTCATCAAAGTTTTTTGCCATCAACTGTAAAGCACCACGCTCACTAAACTGATAATCTATCTCACAATCATTTAGCGGGATCGCCAGCGGCACAGTATTTTTTATGTGCTCAGAACCATCGCCAGAATAACTTTCTTCCGGTTTAAGTTCAGCATCGTCACTTTCAATTATTGTACGCACATCTATTACAGCAACAACGTCTGGACGGCTCTCTTTCTTTTCATGCCAAACACAAGAAAGTATCTCAGCAATACTTTCTCTATCAAACGAAATACCGCTGTACACTTCATCACGCAGCAGTATTTGCTCATCCTCTATTAAAATACCCCATCGCAGTGGCTGTATAGGCACACAAAATATCTCGGAAGTCATATAACCGGGATCAATGCCGGTATCACGTAACATTGCCAACAATGCAAGCATCGTATTTTCACTGACAGCGGCAACAGGAACATTTCCATTCGCATCTCTTTCCGCGATTGCGAAATGCAAACCATCTACATCTTCAGCGAGAGAATCTTCAAGCGAATAAGGCACCGCATTCAAAATATCACTGCGATTTCGGCTTGGCACATTAACTGTATTTAAAATAACATTTGTGGCTGGAACCAAAACAATAACAAAACAGCCTGCCGCTTGCGATGAAACATCATTCAATCTACCGCTGTGAACAACGGCATCTTCTTCCCGCCCTTCATCAATGATCACCCAACTAACTAAACGCGCATCTTCATCCAGGCTTTCAATATGCTCAGGCAAACGTAAGAACATTTTACGCTTCATATCAAAACGACTCCTGAGTACGCATCACTACATTTGCACCTTTTTCGCTACGCTCAACAAGACTGATCATTTGATATGCGGCGCGACCAAAATTACTTTGCGCATAAATCATAAAATAATCACTGGAAACACTAATGGTTTTTTCATCCAGCACTTCAGTTTTTCCATTTTGACCTGTGGGTTTTGAGGAAACATATTTAACGACCAAGTCATTTTTCTTGAACACATCAATACTTTCAAAGCCGTCATCCCCTCGTTCATTAATCAACTGCTTCGCCTCATCTTTGCTTAAGCCATCGATAAGTGCCATTAAAACTGGCGCTTCGCTGGTATTAACATTGACTGGAGTGCGCTGCGGCAGGGTTGAAACATAAGGACTAAGTACGGTAAATATTTTCCGGTCTATACCATTAATCAACAATAGCTCAGAGGGGCTTATCATTATAGTATTTGATGTCCGATATGGCTGTGCTTTACCCAAGTATACATTGTCTTCCGCACCATCTGGAAAAATGGCTGTTTCATCGCTGTCTATCCAATCGACAATCGCTGAGACAAGCTCTGTTGGTAAACCTAATACATTGAACAAACGTTTCATCCTAGCAACATCCACTTCACTCGCTTTACCATTTTCAAGCAAATTATTTAGATTCAATCGCCCGGTTTGATCATCAATTCGCCCGGCAATAATGGCGCCTTCCACGGTTAGTGGCGGTAAAGTCGCTGCCCAGTCTTCACTCAGTATATCAACCTTACTTTCAGTCAGATCCTTTTCGAGAATTTTTTGCGCCCAACTCTCAACACCCAAAGCAAATAAATAGGCTTGATCGCTTTCAACAATATTGCTACTGCGACGAATGTCTACATGCTGACGCGAAGCCATAGCAATAGCGGCAATAGTAGCTATTGCTACCACCAACATAACGCTGATCAGGGCTACTCCACGTTGTTGGCTCATTACGGTTGCACCTGTTTCGGTGGTGAAATCTTGACCGCTGTATTTCTGAACACACGCGCAAGCTTGCCCCAATCTTCTGTAATCACCGCCACCTCAATGGCGCGCGGCAACTGTACGATTTTAGTATCTGATGCAGGTGGCCAGCTGTTCTGCCATTTATTATCAACAGCAAGAAAACGCACTTCGATCTCTGAAACATTATCCAACATGAGGCGTTTTACTGGCTCGCTGTCTTGCGCGCGATCAAGCACCGACCATGTCTGTCGCAAAAGACTGCCCTCCTCTACATTATAGGCAATGCGTAACAAATCACTGCGCGGCAATCCTGCCGGATTTCGCCAACCACCACGGCTCAGCTCCAATACTCCACCCCCACCTAAAACTGGCGATTGCAATTCACCATAATTATCCCGCACTCTTCGCGGCACGGCTTGTTCGATATCACGCCCCATCATCAAAAATAAAAACTGCACGTTTGCCAGCCGATCACTGTTTCTATCTAGACTTTCCTGAGCGGCTAATACTGTTCTTAAACCGCCATACGACATCACGGCAAGGATCACAAAAATCACCAGCGCGACTAAAATTTCGATCAGCGTAAAACCGCTAATCGATTTATTATATGCTGTAGCATTTTTCATTTTCGCTGCCAACATTTTGGATTATTTAAACGGGTTGGCCAAGGTAGGCGATAAGTTTAGCTTGCGACACATCATCATCTCGTTCTCGGCGCACTTCAACATCAATGCGTCGCACTTGTTTGTCATCTGTCACTATTACTTTTAATGACCAATACCATTCCTGATCAGCCATCTCTGCTTCCCCCTTCGTTTCACCTGGTGCTGGCCAAGCATGACTGGCCTGTAACTCAGCCACCTTATTCATTGCCACCCAATGGGCAAAGGTTCTTTCACGCAATGTAACCGCATTATCCAGACCTTGAGCGACCTCACTAACAATCGCACTCAGTGCAATCGCAACCACAACTAAAGCCACCATGACTTCAATCAAAGTAAAACCGTGCTGCTTATACCGTGCTTTAGAACTTCGCCAGCTCAGATCGCTTTTATTTCTATGACGCTCAAACTTCGAAAATTTCATAACATGGGCATTACAGTTTTTTTATGGCCAGGTTGCCACCGATATCACCACTAACAAGATAATTGTTTTCACTGCCATCAGCTTCAACCGTCAATTCAAACGGCGTCATTTCACCGCTGCTCATTACATAAATACGCGGCTTATCTTGTGATTTTTCATCCTTCTCCTCATCCTCATCCTCATCCTCAAAGAGTGATTGCTCATCTTGCACGTTAAAAGAAAGCCGTATATTTTCAGGCAACGTTCTGAGACGAAAAGTATTATCTTGATAAGGTACCCATTCTTTGCCTTGATAAACAAGAAACTGATATTCATCCGCCGACCATTCCAGCGCCATTTCACGCGAGGTAATAATAGACTCTTGAGACGCCAGCGATAACAATGCAATAAAGCGTTGCGCTTCTTGCTTCGCCGCACGTGATTGATTTGGATTTAACGATAGCGCAACTGCACTAATAACAACGCCAATGATCACCACAACCACTAACAATTCAATTAGCGTAAAACCTCGCATGCTTGTTAGTGGTTTTTTTATCCTCATTTCGATCTATCCTGACAGACAACGCCGTACAAATTTACAAGATTGAAACGATAAACTAGAACACTAGGCTACGCTTACTTGCTTGAAAATTTGGCCTGAATATTGAGCACTGTGGCAATCAACAACCCAATCACATCAACTCAGCGACATCAGCCACCGAGATTCCAATTACCAACATCAGCATCTTCGCCTTCACCGCCTGGCTGACCATCACGTCCTAGCGTGAAAATATCAACTGGCCCTTGCGCACCAGGGTATAAATAAAGATAAGGTTGCGCCCAAGGATCTTTTGGCATGCGTGGTAAATATTCACTCACCAGCGCTTCCAAACCTTCGTCAGTCGTCGGGTAATCATTGTTATCAAGTCGATACATATTCACTGCGCTTTCTATTGCACGCACATCTGCCTTGGCTTTTGTCATTTTTGCCTTGCCTGGTTTATCAAGAATATTTGGCACCACAAACGTTGCAAGAATGCCCAAAATTACAATAACAACAAGAATTTCAATCAAGGTAAAGCCACGGCTACGCTTAATTAAATTTTTTCTATCAACACATCTTAATTTCATAACTGAGTTTTCCATTCAGGTTTTTATATCAACAAATCATTCATCGTCATAATCGGCAGCAACATGCCCAACACAATCAACAACACCATGCCGCCCATCACCAAAATTATTAATGGACTCAGGACACCAAGCAGCGCCTGAATTGTAGCATCCAGGTCGCGCTCCTGACTTAACGCTGCGCGGTTTAACATCGTATCCAATGTGCCGCTGCTCTCGCCACTCGCGATAAGATGAATCGTCATCGGCGGGAAGTATCCACTGCTGTCTAGCGCACGGTGCAATGTAACCCCTTCGCCGACTAAACGCGTTGCTGTATCAACCGCCTCGCGCATGGGTAAGTTAGTCACCACCTTCCCAGAAATACGTAATGCATCAAGCATTGGAACACCACTGTCGACCATAATGCTCAGCGTGCGTGAAAAACGTGCAGCATTCACACCGCGCACCAAACGTGACAGCAGCGGCAATTTCAACAATATTTTATGGTAGGTGACTCGAATCGAATGACGCCGCAACATTAACCGCACGCCTATAATAACAAATGCCAATAACAAAAATATCACGAGTCCATAATCACGCAGAAAATCACTGCTTTCTATCATCACCTGTGTCAAAGCCGGCAGTTCCTGTCCGATGTCCTGAAAAACCTGCACCACCTGCGGCACAACATACGTCAGCAAACCCGTCACCATGGCGACCGCGACAACAATAATCACTACAGGATAGATTAATGCCAACTGCACCGTCTGCTTCAACGCCTGATGATTTTCGGTGTAATCTGCCAGCCTGTCGAGAACCAAAGGTAAATGTCCTGCCTGCTCACCCGCTGAAACCGTTGCTAAATACAGATCTGAAAAGATACGTGGAAATTCTGCCAGTGCGGTTGCTAAATCATGACCTTCTGTCACGCGTGAACGCACCGCCAATAACATCTTTTTTATTTGCGGACGTTCGGTCTGCTGCGCAACCGCCGTCAATGCTTCTTCAACCGGTAACGACGCTTCAACTAATGTCGCAAACTGGCGTGTCAGCAATGCCAGTTCAGACGCTTTGATGCCGCGCATAAATAACTTGCTAGTGCGGCCACTACTTTTTTCACGTTTGGAAATTTCAGTGACTTCGAGAGGGATTAAACCTTGACTACGAATTTGCTGCCTTACCTGCCGCGAGCCATCGCCTTCCAGCATTCCTTGATGCTTTTTCCCATCCGAATCCAGCGCTGTATATTCAAAAGCACTCACTGGCTAATTTTCCTGAGTTACCCGCAACACCTCCTCTAACGAGGTAATGCCCTCCAAAACATGCCTTACACCATCTTGGTAAATACTCGGACCTCGGGTACGCGCATGCCGCTCAAGCTCTTGCTCGGATGCGCCATCATGAATCATATGACGTAAGGTCTCATCAATTTCAACCACTTCGAAGATACCGCGTCGCCCTTGATAACCTGTAAAGTTACAATGTTTGCAGCCTTCTGCCTGAAACAATTTTGACGTTGCCTCATCCTCTTTCAAACCTAACGCTAACAGGTCTGCTTCTCCCACTGCATAAGGTTGTTTGCATTCCTCACAGAGCAAACGAACCAATCGCTGAGCCAACACACCGATCAAACTGGATGACAACATAAATAACTCAACACCCATATCACGCAAACGCGTCACTGCGCCAATCGCACTATTGGTATGCAACGTGGATAAAACAAGATGGCCGGTCAAACTTGCCTGAACAGCAATTTCAACGGTATCAATATCGCGGATTTCACCCACCATCACCACATCCGGATCCTGACGCAGAATGGCCCGCAAGCCACGCGCAAACGTCATGCCTACTTTTGTTGCCACCTGCGTCTGACTAATACCATCAATGTAATATTCAATCGGCTCTTCAACGGTCATAATGTTGCGGCTTTTATTATTCAACCGCATCATCGCTGCATACAATGTTGTTGTTTTACCCGAACCTGTTGGCCCCGTCACGAGCAAAATGCCATGCGGTTTTCTAATCACTCGATCGATTACTTCAAGATCTCGACTCGACATGCCTAGATGAGCAAGATCAAGCTTACCTGCCTGCTTGTCCAAGAGCCTCAACACAGCTCGTTCACCGTAACCCGAAGGCAATGTCGATACACGCACATCAACTGCCCGACCTGCTACACGTAAAGAAATTCGCCCATCCTGCGGCAAACGCTTTTCAGCAATGTCCAGCTTCGCCATGACTTTTATTCGCGAAATCAACAACGGCGCAATAGCGCGCGTCGGCTCTAACACTTCACGCATAACACCATCAACACGAAAACGGACAACTAATCTTGATTCATAAGGTTCTATATGGATATCGGATGCATTCTCTTTAACCGCTTCCGTCAACAAAGCATTAATCAAACGAATAATCGGTGCATCGTCTTGGCTCTCGAGAAGATCCTCTGGCTCAGCTAGCTGCATGGCAATATGCGATAAATCGAAGTCATCACCCACATCGCCAATTGCCTGCATCGTCTGCGAAGTGTCTTGCTCATAAAAACGTCGGAAAATACTATCAAACTGCTCAATGGAAACATGACTGATACGTAATGACATGCCTGCAAAGCGCCTGACTTCAGCCAGCGCAGCACTGCTTACATCAGGCCGGCACGCAACCATTGCCAAGCCTGCTTCGACGCCTGTAATCAAAGCACCTTGACGCTTTGCAAACGCAAGAGGTAAACGATTGAACGCGGTGGGTTCAGCCGGGGAATCTATTGCATCTATGCTATCTTGATCTAAACCAAGACTCATTGCTCATGGCCATCTAACGGTGTGGAATTCACCAAAGGTGAAACGCTCTCATCAAAGCCTTTTATATTTCCTGAAGCTTTAGGTGGCAATGCCAGAAATTCATCGATAGGCGGCAATAACGGTGTATCGCCATTAGGCATAAATAACAGCCCTTTTTCTCGAATCTGCAACTGCTTGGCACGAATAAAATTGTATTTACCACTCGTCAATTCAGCACCTACAGCAGCGTCTCGTATTATAAGTGGTCGCATAAAAACCATTAAGTTCTTCTTATCATTCGTGGATGATCGATACTTAAACAGCAACCCCAAGATGGGGATATCACCCAGCAGTGGAACCTTTTGCACTGATTCTTTTACATCATCCTCTATCAAACCACCCAATACGATCATTTCTCCGTCATTGACGATGACTGAGGTCTTGATAGAACGTGTGTTGGTAATGACATCAACCGTACTAACTGAGCTGGCACCGAGACTATCCACCGTTTGCTCTATATCCAGCTTTATTGCATCTCCCGCATTAATCTGCGGTTTAATTTTTAACGTTATACCTACATTCTCACGTTTTATAGTTTGAAAAGGATTGACTGCTGAATTAGCGCCACCAGGACTACTAAATGCACCAGTGAGAAAAGGCACCGTTTGACCTACCACAATTTCAGCTTCTTCATTATCCATTGTCACAAGTAATGGCGTGGACAATATATTAGTTGTGCCATCACCCTTCAGTGCCCGAATCAAAGCAGCAAAATTCAATGACGAGCTATCAAACGTTCCAACGCCCAACGTCAAGCCCGCTCCCAAAGAGGGCACGCCTCCAGCAGCGACTGTACCCGCAATACCGGCGATACTATCCACACCCCCTAAATTGCTGACTCCAACAGGCCCTCTTCCACCGGGTGTTCCATCAATCGCCCATTGCACACCCAATTCGGAAGCCAGGTTCTCTGATACCTCGGCTATTATCGTTTCAACCTGCACCTGAGCACGGCGAATATCCAACTGTTGAATCACTGCTTGCAACGAGCGAAACATACTTGGCGAAGCTGTGATCACCAAAGAGTTAGTATTTTCATCTGCCTGAATATTAACCTGTGACTGCGCCGAAGCGGCTGTATTGGATTTTGACTGTTTCTGTTTCGCAACGCTGGCACTGACGCCTGACAACAATGTCACCAAATCTTTGGCCTGAGCATAACGCAAATAAACGACGTGGGTATTACCCACGGCTGCCAACGGCGTATCAAGATGGGTAATAAGGGTTTTTAAGCGCAAACGACCCGCACGTGCACCACCAATTAATATACTGTTCGTACGTTCATCGGCAACTAAAATTGGTGCACTGCCTGCAGCACCTTTTTTACCTTTGTTCTGCTGTTCCAGCGAATTCAGAATACGCACCACATCCGATGCCGAAGCATGCGTTAAAATCACCACCTCTATTTCATCACCGCTAGGAGTATCAATACGAGCAATGATTTTCACCAAACGTTCTATATTGTCAGCATGGTCTGAAATAATCAGGATATTGCTAGGCGCATAAGCCGCTAAATGTCCCTGCTGAGGAACCAGCGGCCTGAGAATCGGCACCAACTGCGAAGCAGGCACACTGCTGAGCTCAATAACTCGCGTAACCATCGCCTCACCTTCACCGGGATACTCATCACTGGCGACGGGCAAAGCACCTTGTTTAGCACTTGCAGCGGGGACGATTTTAATGACGTTACCACTTGGAATAGCTGAAAAACCATGCACAGATAAAATCGACAAAAATACCTGATAAACCTCATCACTTTCCATCGGTCGCGATGAAATGATAGTGACTTTACCCTTAACCCTGGGGTCAACGATAAAGTTCTTGCCCGTAACCTCTGATACCGTACCTATCACAGCATTAATACTTGCATCCTTGAGATTCAAGGTAACAGGGGATGCAATGAGGCTGCTCACCACCGCAAACTGTAATATCAACAGACAAGCAAGCTTCGAACACCGCAGTAAAAAATAGCTTTTCAATTTCAATGTCATCTTTTCAGTAATTTTTTATTATTCTATATATACTGCTGCCAAATTAATTATTCGCTCTTCAGACTTTTCGTTTCGTAGACCTTTTCATAGACCCAGACCATCATAAATCATGAATTTCTCGCTAATATATTGTTTACATTTGGATTTCCCACAAACTACACTATGAACCTAATCATTTTGCCAGATTAAACGATACTTAGCGTCATAACAACTTACACATTACATTCTTCGGCGTAACATCCGGCTAACTATAGGAAAACTTCAAATGCCAGGGAAAAAGCAACAAGCCCAGCCTCTTAAATATGACTTTCTCGGCATGGACACAGAATCCATCCGACACTCTATCGCAAATCGCCTCGAATATTCTGTTGGTAAGGACCCTTATACCGCGACAACCCGTGACTGGTTTAATGTTGCTTCCTATGTAGTCAGAGACCGACTCGCTGAGCGATGGATGGAAACCATGCGCAGCTACTATCGTGAAAATACCAAGCGTGTCTATTACCTATCAATGGAATTTCTCATCGGCAGAACACTGATGAACAGCCTTCTAAACATGGGCATCTACGATGATGCGGCCAAGGCTTTCGAAGAAATCGGCCTTAATCTGGATGAAATTTGCGAAGCTGAACCTGATGCCGCGCTGGGCAATGGCGGCCTTGGTCGTCTCGCCGCATGCTTTCTTGATTCATTATCAACGCTGGGATTACCCGGCTACGGTTACGGCATCCGTTATGAATTTGGCATGTTCCATCAAAAAATTGAAAACGGCTACCAAATTGAACACCCTGATAACTGGCTGCGATACAGCAACCCTTGGGAGTTTCCACGCGCTGAAGTTTTATACCCAGTAAAATTTAATGGTCGCGTCATTGGTTACCCCAATGAAAAAGGTATTTTACAACACCAATGGGTTGATACTGACGAAGTCATGGCGATGGCCTATGACACACCCATCCCAGGTTTTAACTGCAACACTGTCAACAACCTAAGGCTTTGGTCAGCCAAATCCTCACGCGATTTCGATCTGCAGTACTTCAATGAAGGCAACTACATCCAGGCAGTTGCCAACGAAAGTGAGTCTGAATACATTTCAAAAATTCTCTACCCCGATGACACCACTCACATGGGACGAGAACTGCGCCTCAAACAGCAATACTTTTTTGTCTGCGCCTCAATACAAGATATGCTTTATCGTTTCGAGAAAAGCGGGGAGCGTCTGGAAAATTTATCAGACAAGGTCGCCCTCCAGCTCAACGATACTCACCCTTCTATCGCGATCCCTGAATTAATGCGCATTCTGCTCGACCACAAAGGTATGAGCTGGAATAAAGCATGGGAAATCACCAATAGCATTTTTGCTTACACCAATCACACACTAATGCCTGAAGCACTGGAAACCTGGCCAGTGGCGCTTATGAAGAAATTGTTACCACGCCACATGCAAATTATTTTTGAAATTAATCATCGTTTCCTAAATAAGGTGATGCATCATTTCCCCGGTGACAACGCACTATTAAGGCGCATGTCCATCATTGGCGAAGAAGGTGAGCAGCATGTTCGCATGGCAAACCTTGCCATTATTGGTAGCCACACTGTCAATGGTGTTGCGGCGTTACATAGCAAGTTAATGCGTGAAACCATTTTCGCAGACTTTGACCGCTACAGCCCAGGGAAAATTATCAATAAAACCAATGGTGTTACACCGCGTCGCTGGTTACACCACGCTAACCCGTCATTGGCCAACTTAATAAATCAGCACATTGGCAACAAATGGGTTATCGATCTAGACGAACTAAAAAAATTAACACCATTAAGCAATAACAAAGCATTCTGTGACGATTTCTCACGTATCAAACTAGAGAATAAAAAGAAACTCACGGCATTAATCAAAAAACACCTTGATATCACCGTTGACCCACACTCCATGTTTGATGTGCAAATAAAACGTATTCATGAGTACAAGCGCCAGTTACTTAACATCATGCACGTCATCACGCTTTACAACCGTATGCGTAACGGCGATACCGACAGCATTGCCAGGACTGTAATTTTTTCTGGTAAATCAGCACCTGGTTATGCCATAGCGAAGCTGATCATTAAACTCATTAATGCCGTTGCAGACATTGTTAACAATGACCCTGCCATCAATGATCGTTTAAAAGTTATTTTTATCCCTAACTACGATGTATCTACCGCTAGCGACATAATTCCTGCTGCAGATCTTTCTGAGCAAATTTCAACTGCTGGCATGGAAGCATCCGGCACCGGCAATATGAAGCTAGCTCTAAATGGCGCATTAACCATTGGCACGCTGGATGGTGCCAACGTTGAAATTCGCGATGAAGTCGGCGATGAAAATATTTTTATCTTCGGATTAACTGTCGACGAAGTTGCCCAACAAAAACAAGATGGCTACAATCCTAAGGAATACTACGATAACAACCTAGAACTAAAACAAACGCTCGACATGATCAGCAATGGTTTTTTCTCTCCCGAAAATGCTGATCTATACACACCCATTATAGACATGCTGCTCAATCAGGGCGATCATTTCATGGTGCTAGCTGACTATGCCGCATACATTGATTGTCAGGAAAAAGTATCTGAGTTATACAAAAATAAAACAGAATGGACAAAAAAATCCATTCTCAACGTCGCCAACATGGGGCTGTTTTCGAGTGACCGCACGATAGCGGAATATGCAAAAGAAATCTGGAATATAAAACCAGTCAATATCGACTTAAATAACTAGGTGCCCGCCATTACAATTGAACACTAAGCGCTTTGTAGCACGCCTAGCTTAAAACAAACAACTCACCTAACAAAACAGCCCGGGTTACCGGGCTGCTTCCATCTGCTCAAAAAAAGCAACCACATCCTGTCGGCCCTCCTGCATTGCAATCATCTTGGCTGGCCAGCCATCTCGATTTTCAATCTTAATGTCAGCACCCGCATCAAATAAAATTTTCACATTTTCGATATGGCCGCGATTTGCAGCCCAGTGCAAAGCGGTGTAACCCGACTCATCCTGCAAATCAAGGTCAGGTTTATATGTAAGCAATACTTTCACACTGCCAGCATGACCTTTTGCTGACGCCCGCATCAATGCGGTCCAACCCAACTCATCTTGTAAATTAATATCAGCACCCTGCACAAGAAGGCTATTCAAAATATCCTCGTTACCCAAGCGCGCCGCATGCATTAGCGCTGTCCACCCATAACTATTTCGTGCATTGATATCCGGCTTCTGAGCCAACAGCTTGTCCACCTCTGCTACATCACCGCTCAGCACTCCTTCCATCAACACTGAATTATTATCACAAGCAGTCAATAAGACCATCAACAAAAATAATACACCCGAACAAACAATAACCCGTAATCTACACACCTTATTCCTTACCTCTCATACTAAAACCCCTAATGAGTCACCCGCATTACACCTCGGCGACTGAGAACACGCACCTTATCACCCACAGCAAAGGTTTCATTTTTTGTCGCCTGCTGGACGATTGCAAAAATTTCACCATTGTCCATTTTCACTGTAACCTCAACACCCTGCCTTTTTGTTACGGCTTCTTCAGTAGCTGCGCCAGCAACACCACCCACCACCGAACCTAACACTGCACCAATTTTGCTGCCTTTACCATCTCCCAAAGTACTGCCCGCTATCGAGCCAACAACAGCACCCGCTGCCGCACCAACCGGCGTTTTTGTTCCTTCGATAATGACATCGCGCACATGCTCAACAACGGCAAACCTAACCTTCTGAGCTTTGCGTGCCTCTTCACGCGAAAAACTTTCACCTGATAAATTTGATGCGCAACCACCCAGCAATAATGCAACCGCAACTACAAGCAATACTCCGTATTCTATTTTCATTCTCACCACCTATTTAATCTTCCACCCATTTTTAATCTACAATCCAAGCACCCGTAAAATTATCATTTAAGTATGGACAATATAAACCGCTCAAGCCAACACAACAATACGCTAAATCACACAGCCAAAAACTAAACATATATCAATATTATCATACGCTTATGCCACACAGATTAATTGACTGGCGTCAGCAGAGTTTAACCAATATTATTAAGGCCGATTTTTTGGCAGACCATCCTCGTCTATCCCCTCAAAAGCTGCCCTCTCTGATCAACTCCTCTTTACGATTGCCGTTACACCCGCTATAAAACAGACTATAATCACTTTATTAAAAATATAAAAATAATGGCATCAAAGTGCTAAGAGTTAAATTCACAATTTTTTTTATTCTTTTTCTAGGAATACTGTTTGGTATCGCCTGGAAATATAACAACGAAATCAGCCTCGCCAAAAAACATTATCTGCTTACTTCCAGCTTTGAAACATTAGAATTAAAAGAAACACTTGAGCAACAGTTTTCAAACGTCTACGAAAACTTAAGAGACATAGAATTACGGCTGCAAATTCAAAATACTCAGCTGCCGGAAAATGCAAGTGAATCACTGCATCTTATACTCGAACGAATAAACAGTGATATCGCTGAAATCTACCAAGAAATTTACCTAGTAAAGTTTACTTCTGGGCAAACTGCCGAATGGCACTATTTAGATTTACTTCACCAAAACAACAGCATTACTGTAATCCACAAAGAATTAGAGTTCCATAAGAGATCCGACATGGATGCAGCACTCGCGCAAGCTGTCAACGACAACCTCGCCTGGTTACAACAGTACATACCTTTTCGTGCAGAAAACTCAATGCCTCCAGCCATTAGCTGGATGACAAGTTCAAACAGCACAGACTCAACGCTAGCCTATTCAATCCCGCTTTATAATTCCGACAATCTTCTCTATGGCATGGCTTTCGCGGTAATAGATTCTCACTCATTGCATAATATTTTATCCTTAAGTGATTCTGTTCTTATGCATAGTGCACACAAACTTAAAATCACGCCCGAACTCGATGGCGCTTGGACAACATCAGAATCTTGGATCGATAAACGTCAACCCAACCCAGCCCTACTGTACTCGGATGTTGTCGCTCTCAGCACAAATGACATCAGCGGTGTATGGTTATTATGGAGCGGCATCGAGAATGATTTTTTTTGGAGCCGACATGATGTTAAAACCACTATTTATTTTGCTATTTCAGGTGTTGCAGCCGCATTATTTTTAATGCTCTCGGCAACATTAATATTAAACAACAAACAAAATCTTATAAACAAAAACAACGAGCTGGAAGAACAGGTGCGAAATAAAACTGCAGCCCTTAACAAATCATTGAGGCAAGCAAACAATGCCGCTGAAGAAACATTACTTCATGAAAAAAAGATGCACAATATTATCAACCAGGTTGCTGATGGAATCATTGTAACGGATGAAGATGGCATCATAGAGCTACTCAACAACAGTGCTTCAAAAATATTTGGTTACACCGAAGATGAAGTGCTCTCAATGAAACTTTCCAAGCTCATTCACTACAATATCAAGTCACAGGACGACGATAACGTTAACCAAAAACTGCTTGGGCGGCGAAAAGATGGCTCCAGCGTTTATCTTGAAGTATCCGTTAGCGAAATGCTTTTCAGAAAAGACATTGAGCTTATATATGTTATGCGCCAGCTAAAAAATCATACTTAAACATTTGCTCTTACCGTACTAACGAGTACATCGAAGCATCAATATGCGCTTGCTTTTCCAGCATTATTTCAACCAGCAAACGAGCGCTTGATGGTGCTAACACAAGACCATTTCTAAAATGTCCTGTGTTAACAAAGACGCCTGCAAGGTCAGGATGTGCGCCTACATAAGGGATGCCATCCTTTGTTCCAGGGCGCAAACCTGCCCAGTGTTTCACAACTTGATATTCATGCAGTGACGGCACTAAATGATAAGCAGTCTCTAACAATGAAACCAAAGCTTCCGATGTCGTCCCTTTATCAAAATCAACATGTTCCAGCGTGCTGCCTACCAAAATATGGCCATCTAAACGCGGAATAACATAACGCCCCTGTTCGTGAATAATATGCTTCACCAAACCTGGCACCGCCTTGAATAACAACATTTGTCCGCGCACAGGCTGCACATCAACTTGCACCCCGACGCTTGCCAACAATCGTGCGCTCCATGCCCCGCAGGTCACTACAATTTGAGAGGCTGGTAGTGTTTCACTGCCGAGCTCAAGTGCCGTAATTCGACCTGATTGAGCCACAAGGTTTGTCACCTCAGTATGCTCAACTATTTCGACGCCCAACTTTTCCAAACTTATTCTTAAGCTTTTCAGCAACCTGGGATTTCGAATATGCGCAATATCAGGTAGCAATAAAGCACGCTCTGAGACAGCCCCTAAAGAGGGTTCAGTTTCAGAAATTTCGCCACTATCAAGCAATTCAGTTGGTTGTTTATAATCCTCAGCCCAATGAGCCGCCGACTCGATTTGATCCGCATCCAGCATCAGCAAGCCGCTTTGTTGCCACTCAGGATCAATTCCAGACTCCTGTTTCAATTGCTGCGCCAGTGTTTGATAGTGATCCCGACTCCAACAAGCCATTTTATTCACAGCATCAGGATAGCGCCACGGATATAGTGGTGACAGGATGCCGCCACCGGCCCAGGAGGACTCACCGCCAAGCTCGCCCTTCTCGATCAATTTCACCTTCAACCCAGATTTAGCAAGCTCTCGCGAAGTCAGCATGCCCATCACGCCGCCGCCGATCACCACCACATCAGACATCTACACCCTTTCCTTCAAAATTCAAACAATTAGTTGATTATGTCACAAAAACTTTTCCGGTAAATGCCGATAAGCAATCGAGAATACTTGAAATATTTGACTACATGACCGCTTGTCGGGCCATCCCGCCCACTCGTCGGTTATCAAATGACAGGATGATTCATGAGTGATATTCATAACAACATGAACAAAACGAAGACATTACTGGCTGGGTTTACCATGGTTGAACTGTTGATCACCATTGCGCTTGCTGCAATCGTAACCAGCATGGCCGTTCCCAGCTTCAGAGATTTCTCATTGAACAACCGGCTGACCACGCAAAACAATGAGTTTGTTAGTTCGCTCAACCTGTCACGCAGTGAGGCCATTAAACGCAACGCCTCAATCACTGTGTGCAGCAGCAACGATCAGGCCACCTGCACGGGCAGCAGCTGGCAATCAGGCTGGGTTGTCCGTGTCACCAGCAGCGGCGAACTACTGCGCGCCTACAATGCTTTATCTGGCTCAACCACCCTGACCAACGCAGGTAACATTACATCAATCCAGTACGATGCCTCAGGGTTTCTTAATGGCGGCGCCAGTCAAAGCTTTTTATTTTGCGATAACCGCACTGCTGAATCCGGTCGCCAGATTGTTATCAGCGGTACCGGCCGCCCCAATAACACATCACCCTTTCCAGTATGTAGCTGAGAACTCACATGACATCACACAGCAAAATCAAACGACAACGCGGCTTCTCCATGATTGAGGTTCTAGTGACAATGATTGTGCTTTCAATTGGCCTGCTGGGTCTTGCCGGCCTGCAATTAAACGCCATGAAGAGCAATCACAGCGCCTATCTGCGCTCGCAAGCCAGCACCCTCACCTCAGACATTATTGATCGCATGCTCGTCAACCGCGCCACCGCACGAGCGGGCAGTTACGATACCGGCCTTGGCGTGCCCGTTGCCACACTGCCTTCAAATTGCGATGGCGATGCCGCCGATAATTGCTCTGTAACCGAAATGGCAACGCTTGATATCGATCAATGGAAAAACGCTCTTAGCAACTTATTACCCTCCGGTGATGGCACGATCGCTCGTACCGTCACCGGCGGACTGACCACCATAACCGTCACCATTCAGTGGGATGACAGCCGTGGTGTCAACGCGCCCACACAATTACTCATTGAGACAATCCTATGAAACAGGGCATTTTTACAAGCACTCGCTCCAGACGGCAAACAGGGTTCACAATAATCGAAATCCTCGTTGCTCTGGCTATCAGCTTGGTTCTGCTCACGGGTGTGATGAAAATTTACATGTCCAACAAAGCCACCTATCAAGTGCAGGAAGGCATGTCCCGACTCCAGGAAAATGCCCGCTTTGCGCTCAACTTTCTCAGCAATGATATTCGCATGGCCGGTTATTCAGGTTGCAGCAGCCTGTCATCGCCACCCAACAACATCGCCGACCTCGATGGCGATGGCAACCCTGATGCCGTTTCGGATTTCAGTACCGGCGGTCTATTTGGATTTGAATACAGCAGCCTGCCGATTGCACTCACCGCATCAGACAACTTAAGCACCACCGACGTCGTGGCGGCAACTGATGTCATCGTCATCCTAAAAGGCTCTACACAGGACATTCAATTAACAGGCAACCTGATCGCAGATAATGCCAATATTCAACTCGCCGGCACCGCAGCCGGTCTGTTTCAAGCCGGCGACATCATGTTTATTTCTGACTGCACCAGCTCTGATATCTTCGCCGCCAATAATGTTTCCAATGGCGGCACCATCACGATTGCTCACTCCAACTCAGTCAATATCACCAATCGGCTCAGCAAGGCTTACGGCAGCGATGCAGTGGTCATGGCATTAGAAAAGACCGCCTACTACATCGGCACCAATGCCAGCGGCATCTCAACGCTGTACCGCAAACGCATGATTGGATCTGGCATCGCCACAGAAGAATTAGTTGAAGGCATAGAAACCATGCAAATTCAATACGGTGAAGACTTAACAGGTGATGGCATTGCAAACAAATACGCCAATGCCGGCAGCATCGCAGACATGGCTAATGTTGTTTCAGTACGAATATCTTTACTGCTACGAACCATTACGGAAATCAATCCCGACCTTGATACAAGCACCTATACGGTTCTTGATGCAAGCGTTAATCCAGTTGATGACCGCCGCTCACGACGCATCTTCACCAAAACCATCAAACTGCGTAACAAAGGCATTATCTAATCAACAACTGACTTCAATGAGAAAATGATGATAGCTCACCAACAACATAACAAACAAAATGGCTCCGTACTTATTATTAGTCTGGTGATATTGCTCGTCATGACAATGCTCGGCATTACCGCCATGGGCACATCAACTCTTGAAGAAAAAATGGCCGGCAATGACCGCGATCAAAAATTGGCTTTCAATGCAGCTGAGGCTGCGCTGAAACAGGCAGAAGATTACGCAACCAACAATATTGTATCTACCGCGGCTTTCGATGGCTCAACCAATGGACTTTATGCGCTAAGCAGTGACCCGGACGTTGATGCAGCCGCAACATGGAACACAGCTATTTCCTATACTGGAACGATCGACAAAATCACAACACCACCAAAATTCATCATCGAAGTAATGGGCACAATTGGCAATGACGACATCAATTTAGGTGGCTACGGTGAATCATCCGGCAGTGGTGTCATCACCTCATTTCGGATCACTGCACGCGGCACAGGCGGCAGTGATAACGCAATGTCAATACTGCAAAGTTATTATGGCCGTAAATTTTAGAATTTCAGATAACTCTGAATTCAGGAGATCATCATGACAGGCTTCCAACACAGATCAAAACACACGCTACTAACTTTGCTTTTAGGGCTAACTGTATTCGCTAGCGGACAAATGCCACTGCATGCTGCACCCGGCACACTCACCAGCACCCCTTTGTACCTAAGCACTGCAGTCGAACCCAACATTGTTTTTCTGACTGATGATTCAGGCAGCATGGACTGGACGATGATGACCGATAAAGCCGACGGCGTGTACTCAGTTATCAGCCCCGTCTGGGAATTTCCCGCATACTATACTCACCCGACCCCCGACAACATCTATGAAGAGTGGTACCTAGCGAATTGGGGTGCCACGGCCTATGTTTATACCTTACCGACCCATGAAACAATGGACGCTAATTCAGCCTTCCTGACTGCCAATGGCTATACAGATTGGGACGGTGTTTGGCGCATGAGGAATTCGAATTATAATAAAATGTATTACAACCCGACCATCACCTACACACCCTGGATCGGTGTGGACAATGGCGGCAGCACTTTTTCAAACAGCACGCCCACTGCCGCTCGTTTAGACCCCTATTTACCGGCTACAGCTGCCAACACAGTCAACCTAACCACAAACTGGGCCTTCACTTCCTATATAGCTCATGACATAAACCCCGGCTGGCTATATAGCTTCGCCGATACCATGTACCCCGCTTATTACTACAGCTGGACCGATACCGACGCCGATGGTGATGTTGACTCCAGCGATGCTCATACCAAGGTAGAAATAAAAGCTTCTACGCCTAATTACACAGGCCGCAGCAGTCGTACTGATTGTGCTGCTGCACCAAGCTGCACCTACGCCGAAGAAATCCAGAATTTTGCTAACTGGTTCAGCTACTATCGCCGCCGCGCGCATAGCACCAAAAATGCCATAGCATCGGTAGTTTCAAACATTAATAGCGCTCGTGTTGGTTACGGTACGATCAACGATAACAACAATGTAAAAATTCAAGTCGCTTCAATGAATTCAGATCCTGCTTCAGGCAACAAAAAAACCTTATTGGACAAGGTCTTTTCAACTGCGCCTAACGGAGGCACTCCGTTACGGGAAAATATGCGTGATATCGGGCGTTACTTTGAATGCAAGGCTGGTAATTTCTATGGTGCCAGCGGCGCAAGCTGTCCTATCTTTGATTCAAGCAATGGCGGCCAGTGCCAACAGAATTTCACAATTTTAATGACCGATGGTTATTACAATGGTAGCAGCCCAGATCTGAATAGCAGTGACGGAGCACCAGATGACAATACTGATGGTGATGACGATACGACCTTCGATGGCTCTTCCTATGCTGACACGCATGACAATACGCTAGCTGATGTCGCCATGCATTATTATGAACGCGATCTCAGGACAGCCCTTGATGATGAAGTGCCTACCACACCCGGAGTTGATGATGCTGACCATCAACATATGGTGACCTACACAACCGCCTTTGGCGTCAGTGGCACGCTGGATCCTAACGATACAAAAACACCCGGCACCGCCAGCGACACCGACCCAACTGATGGTGGCTTCTCATGGCCAGACCCAGATAATGGTTCCCTGGAGAAAATTGATGACCTGTGGCATGCCTCCTACAATGGTCGCGGCCAGTTTCTCAGCGCCCAAAATCCAGACCAACTTTCCAGCTCACTGACTACTGCACTAGCAGATATCGTTGGTCGTACCAGCAGTGCTGCTGCCGTCGCTTTCAACTCAACCTCTCTGGGTACCGGCAGCGTGGTCTATCTGGCACGTTTCAACAGTGCAACATGGAGCGGCGAATTACTTGCCCACAGCCTTGATCCATTTACTGGCGCCGTCTCTACTACGCCAACATGGAATGCAGCCACGGCACTTGATGCTCAAACGCCGTCCTCTCGTATTATCTACAGCTATAACGACACCACCAATGCCGGTGTCACTTTCAAAACACTGAACCTTCTTTCCGCCTCGCAGCAAGCTGACCTGAATACCAGCCCTGCCGGAACGGCTGATGCACTAGGCCAAGATCGCATTGATTATTTACGTGGTGACCGCAGCGACGAAGGTACTGGCAATAACTTTCGCATCCGCAGCAGCGTATTGGGCGACATAGTTCACGCCAACCCGGTCTTTGTTGGCATTCCACAAATGAATTTTCCCGATGCCGACCCCTTTGGCACCAGCACAGATCGCTATTCAACCTTCAAAGGCACCTCGCGAAATGGCATCATCTACGTCGGCGCAAATGACGGCATGCTACACGGTTTTAACGAAACTACCGGGCAAGAAGTGATGGCCTATGTACCCAACATTCTTTTCTCCAACAGCGCTACCGAAGGCATACATTACCTGACGGACCCCGGCTACAACCATCGCTATTATGTCGACCTGAGCCCCTCCGTCTCTGACGTTTATGTCAAAACAACCACTGCTGGAACTGCTGGTTGGAAAACTGTTCTCATCGGTGGGTTACGCGGCGGCGGTCGCGGCTTGTTTGCGCTCGACATAACCGATCCCAATGACTTCATCGATGCCAATGCCGATGACATCGTAATGTGGGAGTTCACCAGCAATGATGACCCAGACTTAGGCTACACTTACAGCAAACCTACTATCGTAATGACCAATGCTGTAGATGGCAGCAGTCAAAATCGCTGGGCAGCTATTTTTGGCAACGGATATAACGGATCCGGTGATGGCGAAGCAAAACTGTTCATCGCATTCCTTGATGGCGGCTTAAATGGCAGCTGGACATTAGGCAGTGATTACATCGAAATTACCACCGATGTCGGAACAGTGGGCAGCCCTAACGGCTTATCAACACCAGCTGTAGTTGACCTTGATGGTAACGGTACCGCTGACAGAGTCTATGCCGGCGACCTTGAAGGCAATATGTGGGCCATTGATCTATCCAGCAGCTCAACGAATAGCTGGGACATCGCCTATGCACAAGGCAGCACAGAAAAAGCACTCTTCAACACTGGCGGCGAAGCCATTACAACAAAACCCGTCATAGCACGCCACCCAACCCAGGGTACTGTTGCCAATAATGAACCGAACCTTATGGTGTTCTTCGGCAGCGGCCAATTTTTGGTCAGCAGTGATAAAACAAGCACCGATACTCAAAGCATGTATGGCGTTTGGGATGACAAACCCAATGGCAGTGCCCTGCCCTATGATCGCACCGACCTGTTATCGCAGGGGTTTGAAGCCAGCACCACCAGCACAGAGCGCGTTCCCACCGATGTTGCTGTGAACTATGCCTCACAAAAAGGCTGGTACATGGATCTAACAGATACTGGCGAACGGGTTGTCGTCAATCCTAAAATTCGTGGCGGGATTCTGTTCTTCAACACCTTAACCCCTGAATCATCTGCTTGCAGCTATGGCGGTGATGGCTGGTTAATGGCAGTCAAGCTTGAGAATGGTGGCCGACCAACTGACTCTGTTTTTGATGTTAATAACGATGGTGAAGTTAATGCCACCGATCGAATCTCCGGCGACACTGTCGGTGGCATCAAGTTTGGCGAGGGATTACCCGCAGAGTCAAATTTCCTCAGTGATTATCAATACACGCCTGGCAGCACTGGCGAAGTAGCACAAAATAAAATTGATACTGGTGACAGTGCCAGTGAGGGGCGCTTCTCATGGCGGGAAATTAGAGACTAAGCCGATAGTTTAAAAATGATATTTAATGATAAAGGTGACACCATGAAAAAATACTTACTTTTTATTATTACAGCATTATCTTTCATGCTGATAAATACCAGTCAGGCGGAATCGCTACCGGCCTACTACCCAGATGCCTTTCAAGTATTAGGCGTACTTGAACGAATTGATAACGAACATTCAATCCTTATCATCAACGATAGAAAACTAAATATAAGCAGTCATTTAAAAGTTTCAACGCCACGCAATCGTTCTACAACCATTCGGGCATTGCGTACCGGCATGTTAGTAGGCGCCAACCCAAGCGGTACCCACGCTGACCAGATCTGGGTATTGCCCCACAAATTCAAACCGCGCCAAAATGTCATGCCCATACCCAAATAAACAAGGCTAGTAACTATTAATATATTCTGAAACTTCGGAGGAAAAAATGAATAAACAAAAAAATTCAGGCTTTACACTTATAGAAATCATGATAGCAATGGTTATCGTCAGCATACTGGCGATGATCGCGATACCTGCCTACCAGGATAGCGTTACCAAAGCGCGCCGATCGGATGGGCATGCAATCCTGCTTAACATCATGAATGCACAAGAACGTTACTACACTGAAAATAATACTTACACAGCAGACCTGACAGACATTGGTTATGCTTCAGCGACTAACGTTGACTCAGATGAAAACTTTTACAAGGTAACGGCAGCAGCCTGCGGGGGATCTACCATCGGTGCTTGTGTTAACCTAACAGCTACTGCCCAAACTGCACAAATAAGCGACGGTAACTTAACTCTCGACTCAAGAAACGTTAAGACGCCTACGAGCAAGTGGTAGTTATAAAAATAAAAAATATCTAGGTTACAGATGCCTGGAGATCACGTGGCAAAGGAAAGATCACATTCTCTGGGCGTCCGCTTAAATTTTCAACAGACTCAATTCCCCACGTCTTTAACTGCTCAACCACTTCACTCACTAGCACTTCTGGAACTGAAGCTCCGGCAGTAATCCCAACTCTTGAACAGTCTTTGAGCCAGCCACGGTCAATCTCACCGGCATTGTCAATCAAATAAGAAGGGAGGTCGTGATTGCGCGCAATCTCTCGGAGTCGATTAGAGTTAGAACTGTTTTTCGAACCTACCACCAGCACTAAATCACATTGTTCAGTTAATAACTTAACTGCATCCTGTCGATTCTGCGTGGCATAACAAATGTCGTCTTTTTTGGGACCAATAATTTTTGGGAAACGTTCGCGCAGTGCATCAATCACTTTAGACGTATCATCAACTGATAATGTCGTTTGTGTTACAAAGGCAATGTTACCCGGCTCCAGCACTTGCAAAGTTTCAACATCCTGCGGTGATTCCACCAAATACATCGCAACACCGTCATCACGCTGATATTGGCCTAACGTCCCCTCTACTTCGGGATGACCGGCATGACCAATCAAAATACATTCGCGACGTTCTTTTTCATGACGCGCCACTTCAAGATGTACCTTCGTCACTAAAGGGCAGGTGGCATCAAAAATCCGCAAACCACGTTTTTTTGCTTCATCCCGCACTGCCAATGAGACACCGTGGGCGCTGAAAATTACCGTCGTATCATCAGGCACTTCATGTAATTCTTCAATAAATACCGCGCCTTTATCGCGCAGGCCCTGCACCACAAATTTATTATGAACCACTTCGTGTTTGACATAAATCGGCGCGCCAAATAATTCCAGCACACGCTCAACAATTTCGATAGCACGATTAACCCCGGCACAAAAACCACGCGGATTCGCCAGAAATATACGTTTTTCGCTATCCATTTTTTCTTTGGCTACAGACATAACAATACTCAAATAAAAAACAAATTATAACACTTCAGATCGCTTGCCGATGAAGGCATCCACAATCAACAACACCGCACCAACAGTAATGGCTGAATCTGCAATATTAAACACCGGCCAATGCCACGCTCCATAATAAACATCTATAAAATCAACCACATAACCGAGATGGATACGATCCCAAACATTACCTAATGCGCCGCCAAGAATTAGCGATAAGGCCAGACCCTGACATTTCTCAGTTGACCGTAAGCGACGCAACCAAAAAATAATCGCAATGCTGACTACAATCGCCAATACAGCAAAAAACCAGCGCTGCCAACCTGAAGCATCGCTCAAAAAACTAAACGCAGCCCCGCGGTTGTATGCCAAAGTCATGTTCAGCGATGGAAATACAGGTTGCGGACTATGCAGCGGCAACTGCATCACCGCCCAGACCTTACTTAACTGATCCAGCACGACGACTAACAACGAACACCAAAGCCACTTCATTTTATGAGTTCACAACCGTTATTCATAAGCAAACAGCAATTAGGCATAACGTCGTGTTTCACCCACGCCCGTCACGTTCTCAACACAACGTCCACACAGCTCAGAATGTTCTGCTTCTATTCCAACATCCTTACGATGATGCCAACAGCGCACACACTTATCATGAGCCGATGCTTTAACATTGATCCACACTGTTTCTTTTTCATCCAGCACCACTTCAATCGCATCAGCCGGATGCTCCGATACTGGATGAATGCGCGCATAAGAAGTAATCAATACAAAACGCAATTCATCTTCGAGCTTTGCCAGCTCATCAAACAACGTCGGCGTGCAATATAAATCCACTTCGGCGGCTAACGATGAGCCAATGTCACCGGCAATACGCAGCGTTTCAAGCTGCTTGCCAACTTCTTCACGTAGCGCTAGTACCTGCTTCCAAAACATTGATTCCATCGCATTGTTATTCGATTCTGCAAGCGACGGAAACTCATGCCATTGTTCCAGCAATACCGAATCCTCGCGCTCACCGGGAATACGCTGCCAAATATCTTCTGCGGTAAAACTTAATACTGGCATCAGCCATCGTGCCAACGCCTGCACGATGTGATACATCGCTGTCTGTGCGGAACGCCTTGCATCACTATCCGCCTGCGTCGTGTACTGACGATCCTTGATGATGTCGAGATAAAAACCGCCCATCTCTACTGCGCAAAAATGTTGAATCTTTTGGCAGACATGATGAAAGGAATAGCTATCGTATGCCTGCTGTAATTCTTTCTGTAACTCAGCGGCACACTCAATCGCCCAGCGATCCAGCTCCAATAACTGATCTGATTGCACGCTGTGTTGATCCGGCTCAAAGCCATTTAAATTGGCAAGTAGAAAACGTGCGGTATTGCGAATACGACGATAGGTGTCCGAGGTGCGTTTGAGAATTTCATCCGAAACGGTCATTTCGCCACTGTAATCAGTCGCCGCAACCCACAGACGTAAAATATCCGCACCCAAAGAATTGAACACTTTTTGCGGCGACATCACATTGCCGAGTGACTTCGACATCTTGTGACCTTTAGCATCCACCGTAAACCCATGCGTCAGCACTTCTTTGTATGGCGCAACGCCATTCATCGCAATCGACGTCAGCAATGATGATTGAAACCAGCCACGATGTTGATCCGAACCTTCGAGATAAAGGTCAGCCGGAAAATTCAGCGCATCATTTTGTTCCAACACAGCAAAATGCGTGACACCGGAATCAAACCAGACATCCAGTGTATCCGTCACCTTGTCGTACTGACCCGCTTCGTCACCTAATATTTCTTCGGCATCCATATCGAACCAGCCATCGACGCCTTGCTGTTCAACTTTTTGCGCAACGGCTTCGATCAATTCATTCGTGCGCGGATGCAATGCGTTGGTTTCTTTATCAACAAACAATGGAATCGGCACACCCCAAGTACGCTGACGTGAAACACACCAATCGGGACGGTTTTCTACCATGCCTTCAATACGTGCCTGCCCCCAATCGGGCATCCAGCGAACACCGCTAACGCTTTCAATAGCCTTTGTCCGCAAGCCTTGTTGCTCCATACTGATAAACCACTGCGGCGTGGCGCGAAAAATAATCGGCGTTTTATGCCGCCAGCAATGCGGATAACTGTGTCGTAACGCCACTTCAGCCAGTAATGCACCTTTCGCCTTGAGCACTTCGATAACTTGGTTGTTAGCTGAAAAAACATGCATGCCCGCAAACAAGGGCGTATCAGCTAAAAACACACCGTCGCTGTTAACAGGATTCTCAACCGGCAAACCATAACGCTGGCCAACAACGTAATCGTCTTGGCCATGACCTGGCGCCGTATGCACCGCGCCGGTCCCTGCTTCCGCGGTGACATGATCGCCAAGAATAATTGGCACTTCGCGATCATAAAAAGGATGGCTTAATTTTAAACCTTCCAGGTCTTTTCCAGAACAATAGGCAATAACACGATAGTTTTCGATGTGATAACGCGACATAACATCTTTAAGCAGTGCATCCGCTAGTATCAACCGCTCACTACCGTGATCACCATCACACTGAACCAGCACATATTCAAAACCCGGGTTAACCGCCACCGCCTGATTAGCAGGTAGCGTCCACGGCGTAGTAGTCCAAATTACAATTGAGATTGGTCCGCTGCCGACACTGTCAGGCACATGGCTGCAACGCGCTAATAACGTTTCATCGTCACAAATCGTAAAGCGCACATCAATCGCTGGTGAGGTTTTGTCTTCATATTCCACCTCTGCTTCAGCCAACGCTGAGCCACAATCACTGCACCAATGCACCGGCTTGAAGCCTTTATGCAAATGTCCTGCGGAAATAATTTTTCCCAGCGAGCGGATAATATCCGCCTCAAATTTAAAATCCATCGTCAGATAGGGGTGATCCCAATCGCCTAGCACGCCCAGTCGTTTAAAATCTTCGCGCTGCTTATCAACTTGCTTGCCCGCATACTCCCGACATTTTTTGCGAAAGGTTTTTGCATCGACTTTACGACCGGCCTTGCCGACCTTTTTCTCAACCTGCAATTCAATCGGCAAACCATGGCAGTCCCAACCCGGCACATAAGGGGCATCAAAACCCGACAGAGATTTCGATTTAGTAATAATATCCTTGAGCGTTTTATTGACCGCATGACCAATGTGAATCTCACCATTGGCATAGGGCGGGCCATCGTGAAGAATAAATTTAGGCTGGTCTTTGCGTTCTTCGCGCAAGCGTTTGTAAATATCTTTCGCCTGCCAATCCTTGAGAAACTGCGGCTCACGGTTCGCAAGATTCGCCTTCATCGAGAAGGAAGTTTTGGGAAGGTTGAGTGTGTCTTTATAATCTGCCATTTAATCTTAACTACCTTAATCAGTTTCTTTTATGACTTTATCTTAAAGCCAATCATGCTATTATTGCTGCTCAAAAATATCGCGCGCCGCCTGCACATCACGATGAATCTGTTGTTTTAAATCATCCAGCGATTCAAAGCGTTGCTCTTCGCGCAGCTTGCATAAAAACATCACCTGCACATGCCGACCATAAACATCCTGATCAAAGTCGAGCAAATGAACTTCAAGCAAACATTTTTTACCATCCACTGTGGGGCGGGTGCCAATATTCGCTACCGCTTGCAGCGGCTCATCATCCAGACCAAAAACCTGAACCGCAAACACCCCTGTTATCGGAGATACCTTGCGGTGCAAATAAATATTTGCGGTCGGAAAACCAATTGTTCTGCCACGTTGGTCACCCTGCACCACTCGACCTGACATGCGGTAACTGCGACCTAATAATTTTTCCGCCACATTCAACTCGCCTATTTTAAGCGCCGCACGAATGCGCGTACTGCTAACTCGCTCGCCGTCCATGTCAAAGGTGCGCATATTCATCACCTGAAAATTCTCCGTTTCACCGGCAGCGCGCAACATCTCGACATCACCACTACGACCATGGCCAAAGCGAAAATCATCACCAATAATCAAATGACGCACACCGAGCTTTTCAATCAGTATCTGCTGGACAAAATCCTGCGCAGGAATACTGGCAAATTTTTTATCAAAGCGCACACACAGCAATCTGTCCACCGCAAAACGTCGCAAGATCTGAACTTTTTCACGAAACCGCGTCAACCGCGCCGGGGCATTTTCGGCATCAAAAAATTCCTGTGGATGCGGTTCAAAAACCATAACGAGTGAGGACAGATCCATTTCAGCGGCTTTTTCTGCCAGTTCTCCGAGTACCGATTGATGGCCGAGATGAATGCCATCAAAATTACCAATCGTCACCACACAGCCGCTGTGCCGCGCACGCAGATTATGTAAACCGCGAATCACTTCCATTATTGTCGCTGCACCGTCACGCTACGCATTAATCACACTATATAAAGTAAGCTGGAATTATAAGGCAAGGATTATAAACGACACGCCGCAGCTATCACAGGGCAATAGTCATTTTACCGTTTTCATTTTCAAATCAGAAGGACGTAAACCTAAAACAACCAGCACAACAAAATAAAGCAGCGCACCTGCGCCAACCCAAAACAGCAGCTGTCCGGCCCGCTGCCACCACGTCCAATCGGCCCAAGCTGCCATCTCACCAATGCCAAAGTAGAGCAGTGCGGACATCAGCCCTGCGGCAATAACAACACGCGTCACCAACCACAACCAACCCGCCTGTGGACGATAAATGCCTTGCCGAACAATCTGACGATAAAGCAATCCCGCATTGACGAAACCGGACAACGAGGTCGCCAGCGCCAGCCCAGCATGCGGGCCGACAAAGTCCAGCATCACCATTGGCACGACAAAAGCAACGTTCATCAGCATATTCGAAACCATCGCAATGATGCCGATTTTAACCGGGGTTTTAGTATCCTGCTGAGCATAAAAGCCCGTCGCTAGCACCTTAACCATAATAAATCCCAGCAAGCCCAGCGAATAGGCCATCAAACTGAGGCTGGCCATTTCAACATCATGGCTGTCAAATTCACCGTAATTGAATATCGTTATCAGCAACGGCTGTGACAACACCAGCAATCCCGCCGCTGCCGGTACCGCGATCAATACCACCATGCGCAGCGCCCAATCCAACGTGCGACGAAAATCCTCTGCGGACTCGCGGGCATGCTCTCGCGACAACGCAGGCAAGATAACGGTCGCCAACGCAATGCCAAACACACCCAGCGGAAACTCAACAAGACGATCAGAATAATACAGCCAACTGACACTGCCGGTAACCAAAAATGAGGCGATCAAAGTATCAAACAACAGATTGATCTGAACCACCGAGGTGCCAAAAATCGCTGGCAACATCAAGCGCCGTATCCGCGCCACACCTTCATTGCCCTTGCCTAATCGCGGTCGCGGCAGTAATCGCAAACGATATAAAAACGGCAATTGAAACAGCAACTGAATAACGCCTGCGAAAAACACCCCCCAGGCCAGCGCCATCACTGGCTGTTCAAAATAAGGCCCCAGCAACAAGGCCGCACCGATCAAACTTAAGTTCAAAAACACCGGTGTAAAGGCGGGCACAGCAAAACGGCCGTAGCTATTCAACACACCGGCCGCCAATGACGTCAGCGAAATAAACAATAGATAAGGAAAGGTGATGCGTATCATCGACACCGTCAGGTCATATTTACTCTGATCCTGAAGAAAACCCGGCGCAAAGATCATCACCAGAATCGGAGCTGCGATCACGCCTATCAAGGTCACCAAAAATAAGATGCCACCCAGCACACCGCTCACGTGATCAACCAGCACTTTGACGTCTTCGTGCTGGCGCTGCTCCTTGTATTCAGTCAACACAGGAACGAATGCCTGTGAAAACGCGCCCTCAGCAAACAAACGGCGCATGAAGTTGGGGATCTTGAAGGCGACAAAAAATGCATCCGCGCCCATGCCCGCGCCAAACAAACGCGCCAGAATAATATCCCGCGCCAGCCCTAGAAAGCGTGAGATAAGCGTCATGCTCCCGACGGTCACTGTCGATTTCAGCAGTTTTTTACTCACCCACCATCCTGTTTGTTTTCCGGAAAATTATTAACATTCGTAGCTTACTGATTTTCAATAGTATTTGATAGAAAGCCGGACAAATCAGCCACATAGTACCTGTCTCAATCAGATAAACAAAATACTGGATATGCTCAGCATTCTAATGGATAACAGCAAACCCATTCTGAAACAATGCCACCGCCGTAGGAAAAATTTCACCCCCACATATAAACAGCATTATCACTTGACAAAAAACCCAAAATTCAGAATAATGTTGCGTCGTTTTCAATGTTCACAGATCAGGAGTCAGGCAGTTGGCAAATACAGCACAAGCTAAAAAAAGGGCGCGTCAGGCAGAGAAACATCGTGCTCATAACGCCAGCATGCGTTCCACTTTTCGTACGGTTATCAAAAAAGTTCTTTACGCTATTCAAGATGGTGACAAAGACAAGGCATCAGCAGCCTATGGTACAGCCGTACCTGTCATCGATTCGATGGCTCACAAGGGTATCATCCACAAAAATAAGGCCGCTCGTCATAAAAGTCGCCTGAACACGCATATCCAAGCAATGTAATAACTTTCTGGACGCTAGACGCCCAGATAAAAAAGGCCGGTCTTATGACCGGCCTTTTTTATTTCAAATGAAATAAAATTTACATCAGCACCAAATTATCGCGATGAATCATCTCCGGCTCATCAACGTAACCCAGCAGACTCTCAATGCTCTCGCTAGACTGACCAACAATACGCCGCGCCTCGCCATCATTATAATTAACCAGACCCCGCGCCACTTCTTTTCCATCAGGACTCACACAAGCCACCAGTTCACCGCGCACAAACTGACCTTCAACGGCTTTTACTCCAACCGGTAGCAGGCTGCGCCCCGAATCAGCCAGCACTCGCACCGCCCCTTCGTCGAGCATCAGCTTGCCAGCAACATTTAATTGCCCCGCCAGCCATTGCTTGCGTGCCGCAACCGGTGCCTGCCCAGGAATAATTAAGGTTCCCGTCTCATCACCTACTGCAATCGTATCTAACACTTTTTCCTCGCGACCAGCTGCAATAATCGTTGCAGCGCCAGATCTCGCAGCACGAGCCGCCGCCTTAACCTTGGTCAGCATGCCACCGCTGCCCCACTTGCCGACACCGCCGCCAGCCGCCATGCGCTCCAAATCCGCATCACCTGCACGCGCTTCGCTGATCAGACATGCATCGTCATTACTGCGCGGGTCTTTATCGTACATGCCAGGCTGATCAGTCAAAATCACCAACAGATCCGCCTCAATCAAATTTGCCACCAATGCCGCCAGCGTGTCGTTATCGCCAAAGCGCAGCTCTTCAGCCGCCACCGTATCATTCTCATTGACGACCGGAACAACACCCAGTCCGATCAAAGTACGCAGCGTACTGCGCGCATTAAGATAACGCTGCCGATCAACCAGATCTTCATGGGTCAACAGGATTTGCGCAGTATGAATATTAAATTTCTGAAAGCATTCTTCATAGGTCTGTATCAACCCCATCTGCCCAACTGCGGCGGCGGCCTGTAATTCATGCAGCGTTTTAGGACGCGACTGCCAGCCTAATCTCAGAATACCTTCGGACACAGCACCGGAGGATACCAGCACAATTTCTACTCCATCGGCACGTAAGCGAGCCAACTGCTCCACCCACTGTAAAATCAGCCCACGATCCAGCAGCTTGCCATCATTGGTCAGCAATGAGCTACCAACTTTGACTACCCAGCGTTTTGATGCACCCAGTTTTTTCCGTAATTTCATAGACATAAAGCTGTTTCTAGATAATTTCAAAAAGAGCCGCAAACAGAGCCCAGGCAGACATCACAGATCAAGCTTCTCCAGTAGACTGCTCGAGGTAATCCATAATGCTGAAATTCAACTCCCGCGTCCCCAGACCCAATTCTGCGGAGATCGCAAATGACGGCCCCTGCCATCCTAGCCGATCAATAATATCCTGACACCTTGCCTCACGCTCATCTTCGGGCAACAGATCAATTTTATTCAACACCAACCAGCGTTCGCGCTGCGCCAGCTCTTCACTGAAGTTAGCCAGCTCACGCTCAATGCGCCGCACCTCTTCGACCGGATCACTCTGATCGAGCGGCAGCACATCCACCATGTGCAATAAAATGCGCGTCCGCGACAGATGCTTCAAAAAGCGCACACCCAAGCCTGCTCCGTCCGCCGCACCCTCAATCAAACCAGGGATATCAGCCACCACAAAACTGCGATCCATCGAGACACTAACGACACCCAAATTAGGTATCAGCGTCGTAAAAGGATAATCCGCCACCTTCGGTCGCGCCGAGGAAATCGAGCGAATCAGTGTAGATTTACCAGCATTGGGCATGCCCAGCAAGCCAACGTCGGCAAGCAGCTTTAGTTCCAAATGCAACGTACGCAGCTCACCCGGCGAACCTGGCGTTACTTTTCTCGGCGCTCGGTTAGTACTGGTTTTAAAGCGAATATTACCCATACCATGAAAACCGCCTTTAGCCACCAGCAATCGCTGCCCCGGCTTAAGCAGTTCACCCATAACCTCGTCTGTATCGATGTCCATCACAATCGTGCCCACTGGCACTCTAACCAACATGTCATCACCACTTCTACCGGTACAATTGCTGCCCTGACCTTTTTTGCCATTTTCTGCGTTATAGCGCCGTGAATTACGAAAATCCACCAGTGTATTCAGGTTTTCATCCGCCACCGCGAACACATCGCCGCCATCACCACCATCACCGCCATCGGGCCCGCCAAAGGGAATATATTTCTCACGGCGAAAACCCATGCAGCCGTTGCCGCCATCTCCGGCTTTGACAATAATCTTGGCTTCATCAACAAATTTCATAATATAAAAATACCTGCGGTGCCTTGCAGCTCATCACTATCTGACCGCTCACTAGTATAAGTAAAAAAAAGCCCCGTTCGAGGACGGGGCTTACATATAACTCAAACGTTCAAGATAAATCAGTGGGCAACAATACTGACATATTTGCGTTTTTTAGGACCCTTAACTTCAAACTTAACAATGCCGGACTCTTTGGCAAACAGTGTGTGGTCATGGCCACAGCCCACGTTTACTCCCGGATGAAAGCGGGTGCCACGCTGTCTGACAATAATATTGCCTGCCAGTACGTCTTCGCCACCATAGCGCTTAACGCCAAGGCGTTTAGATTCTGAATCACGTCCGTTGCGGGTACTACCGCCAGCTTTTTTATGTGCCATTGCTGTTTTCTACCTTATCTATTAATACGATTATTTCTAACGAATACTAACTTAGCTCGCAGAAATTCCAACAATTCTCAATTCAGTATAAGACTGTCTGTGTCCCATCTGTTTGCGAGAATGCTTACGACGACGAAATTTAACAATCTTGATCTTCTTGCCACGACCCTGTTCCTGAACAGTTGCCGTCACCTTACCACCTGAAACATAAGGCGCGCCGATCTTAACGTCGTCGCCATTACTTACCAGCAGTACCTGCTCGAAGTCGACGGATGCGCCTTCTTCCAGCTCTAGTTTCTCAACCCGCAGAACATCACCTTCCGCAGCTCGGTATTGTTTGCCACCTGTAACGAATACAGCGTGCATAATCAGACTCCAAAAATTACTCTCAAAACAGTGAACGGAGCATTTTAACGCCTACAATTCGATCCGTCAAACCTTTCCTGACTTGTTATCTACCACCGATCAATTCTACAATCGGACATTATGATAGCCACAGAGCGAACACAGACCACCGTGAGCCTAGCAAGGAAGAAAAACAGCACCATCATGGACATAGACGCCATTCGCCAACTCGTCTCCGAAGATATGCAATCGGTCGACCAGCTGATACATCAACGCCTGAAATCTGAAGTCGTCCTCGTCAATCAGCTCGGTCGCTACATAGTCAATAGTGGCGGCAAACGCCTACGCCCGCTGTTAGTTCTAATCAGCGCCGGCACATTTGGCTATAGCGGTAAGCAGCATATCAATCTCGCCGCTATTATCGAATTCATCCATACCGCGACACTGGTTCACGATGACGTCGTCGATGCCTCCGAGCTGCGCCGCGGCAAAGAAACCGCCAACAGCATCTGGGGCAATGAAGCCAGCGTACTGGTCGGTGACTTTCTCTACTCCCGCGCTTTCGAAATGATGGTTGAAGTCGGTGAAATGCGCATCATGGAAATCATGGCGCGCGCTACCAACGTCATCGCCGAAGGCGAAGTCCTGCAACTGCTCAACTGCAACAACCCTGATACCAACGAACAGCATTATTTGGAAGTCATCCGCTGCAAAACCGCCAAACTATTTGAAGCCGCCTGCCAGCTAGGCGCAGTTTTATGCCAGCGCAGCGCAGCCGAAGAACAGGCCATGAAAAGCTACGGCATGCATCTTGGCACCGCCTTTCAATTGGTGGATGACATTCTCGATTACAGTGCCTCCAGCGACGTCATCGGCAAAAACATCGGTGACGACCTCGCCGAAGGCAAACCGACACTACCGCTTATCTACGCCATGCAAACCGGCACCACCGAGCAAGCCGTACTGATACACGCCGCCATCGAAGAAGGCGGGCATGACCATATCGACGCCGTTATGAAAATCATCGCCGCCACCGACGCGCTCAGCTACACCTCTCAAGCCGCGGAAGCGGAAGCAAAAAAAGCCGCCGACGCCATTATTGATTTCCCGGACTCACCGTACAAAGACGCCCTGCTGGCACTGACTCAATTCGCAGTAAAACGCACATATTAAATCAATTCGAGACTAATCAGCCTAATAGCAGTCCACCCTTTATCGGCAGAAGCGTTCCCTTCTAACGCCGTGACACATGAGCAAGCGCTTCACGAACATCAAGCTCCCGCGTCCCGTTGCCGGCACGTATAAAATACCGAGGTAACTTACCATCCACACAGTACACAGGTTCAGCAGATGGCTCTACGATGATACGACATACATCTTGTTTATCTATTTGGTAAAAAACACTATGCACTAATGCGCAAAGATCCCCACCCAAACAAGTTTTTACGATGTTTGTAATACACTGCTCAAATCCATCGCGATCTTTTTGTTTAAGTGTCTGATAATCATATGCCAACCCGATAATATCACCACCATCAGTAACTCCAACCAGCAGACTTCCACCCTTGTGGTTCATGAAACCCGCGATCGTTTTCGCAATCGCGCCTTCAAGTGCACGGTTTGGTTTGCCTTGTTTGTGATCCCAGCGCACCGAAGACTTAAACTCAAGGTATTCGCTTTCCCCGCCTTTAATTAATAATGGCATATCTTCAGCGAGCTCTTTTTCGAGGTACCGAACTGTTCGATGCTGCTTGACGATGGCAAGATGATACAACGCAAATCAGAACCCTATACCACCGCCTATCAGACCAAAAATCGCACTCATAGGAGCCATTTCCATGGAGAAGGAAGTTTCCAGTCGCATGCTCAGAAATTCCCACAGACTATTCACATCTGCCGACATCGTATCTTTAAATTCAAACCAGTAGACTGCCTTGGTCAGGGGATGTAGAACAATTATTCCAATTACGGCACCCCGCAACAAATAACGCACAATTGACCATAGATTAGAAGACATACCAACTCTCAATTATTTTTGTAAGGCTCACTCCGATACCGCGACTAAGCATTGTTGCCCCATAATAATTAAGGAGGAGTGCAATGCCTACAATCCGAATCATGCAAATTCTGGTCTTATCCTTTGGATTAGCAATGGGAGGAATCTCTCACGCAGACATGTCGATGAAAATGAGCACAGCTAACAATCCTTGTGCCAACAAACACCACAACCCCTGCAACATGAAAGATAAAAACCCTTGCAACCCATGTTCTATGAAGAGCAAAAACCCCTGCAACATGAAAAACCCGTGTAACAAGAAGCACGACAATCCCTGCAATATGAAGAGCAAAAATTCTTGCAATCCATGCTCTATGAAAAACCCTTGCGATAGCAAACATCACAACCCCTGCAACATGAAGAGTAAAAATCCATGCGCGTCATCCTCCGCCTCAGATGCTATCGATCCTGAGAGAATAAAACGCCCTGCGGGCACAAAACTTTATTCCAAAGAATCTACATCTGAACTTAGCAAAGTAGGCGAGAAACTTTTCAAAGATAACGCCCTGAGCAGTAACGGTCTATCTTGTAATAGCTGCCACGCCACTGATCACCTGTTCAATAAAAGTTTCGCCAAACCTTATCCGCACAAAGTCAGCATGACAAAACAAAGGGCAGGATTGAACATTGTAGATGCCGATGAATTTATTCAGTTTTGCTTAATTGCCCCAATGGCATCAAAAACATTGCCATGGGAATCAAAAAAACTGGCGGCTTTAACAGCCTATGTTAAAGAGGTAAAACAAAAAAACTTTATCCAAATGGTCCGGGCTAACCCCTGTTATTTCAAACAAAAAACAGCAAGCAATCCTTGTGCAAGCAAAAACCCCTGCAACATGAAAAATCCTTGCTCGCAACGCTAGATATCGCTATAGATGAAACCGAGATAAACTAAACAACTCTACACTTTCATCAACCTTAATGACGTTTACAGCTAGCACGTGAAAATTGGGCATCTCTTTCTCACTTTCGCTGTCTTCATAATCTTGCAGCTTAGCCAGCATGTGATTGCTGATGCCCAACTTAACGATCACGAAACAGCTTTTCTAAAACGCCACTGGCCAGAAACAATACCCCTGCAAGGTAATCCACCCGCAACTTTTTCAAAGCTGGAAGCCTCACTTGAACCCATCAACTGTGGTTCATGCCATATTCAACAATACCGTGATTGGCAAACCACACTGCATTCAAAAGCAATGGGGCCGGGACTACTGGGACAACTGGAAGAAATGGTGGATTCAGACCCAGAATCTGCACGCATGTGTTGGCGTTGCCATACCCCCCTGGCCGAACAGCAGGACAAACTCCTCTCCAAAGACGGCTGGCAAAACAATCCAGCATTCAATAAGCAGTTACAACTTCAGGGGCTGGTCTGCGCTGGCTGTCATGTACGCAACCACCAGCGCTTTGGACCACCAAAAAAACAACAACCTAAACCATCTAAAAAAATAAATAACACCCTGCCATCTAACACCCCCGACAACAGTCCTCACAATGGTTTTACTGCTGAAACAGCCTTTAGCAAGTCCGCCTTTTGCAAAGGCTGCCACCAGTTTGGTGAAAATGATTACAGCCTAAATGGCAAGCTAATTGAAAACACCTACAATGAATGGTTAGCCAGCGATTACCCGGCCAAAGGTGTGCAATGCCAAACCTGTCATATGCCCGAACGACGTCATCTTTGGCGTGGCATACATGACCCGGACATGGTCAAACAGGGGGTGACTATAAACGTGAACACCGACCAGACTCAGTACAATAAGGGTGACACCCTTGACGCCAATATCAGCATTAAAAACAGTGCTGTCGGCCACTACTTCCCGACCTATCTCACGCCAAAGATTAAAGTACAGGCTTACCTGGCAGATGCCGAAGGTGTTATCGCTCAGGGAACATTACAACAGGCCACGATTGGTCGCGAGGTAACGCTGGACTTAAGTCAGGAACTATATGATACGCGTATTCCACCGGGCGAAACATTGACGATTAACTATCAACAAAAAGTCATCTCGAACAATATGCAGCTGCATGTTGAAATAACGGTTTACCCTGATCATTTCTATACCCGGTTTTACGAATCCGCACTTCGTTATGGCAGCACCGACGGTGAAAATAAACACATTAAACAAGCACTCAAAGATTCACAGAACTCCTCTTTCATCCTGTATGAAAAAGACATCCCACTTGCTGCCAATAAAGCCGTTATCGAATTAGAAAGACTTAAACCATCCCATATCAGTGCCAAACCTGCCATCAATGTCAATCAAAAACCAGACTGGAATGCCAAACAGATTCAATGGTTCGATTACGAGGAGGGCCTGAAATTCGCCAAGAAAAATAACAAACCTATTATGCTTATTTTTTATGCTGACTGGTGCCCAACCTGCCACGCCTATAAAAATATTTTTTACGATACCCGGATAGTAGCGCAGGCTCAAAACATGGTCATGATTCGTGTCAATGTGGAGCAATTCCCAAAACTTGCTAGCCGCTACAGCGATGATGGCGGGTATGTACCGCGTATATACACCCTAAATAAGCAGGGCTTGCAAACCAACAATTTATTTGAACATCGAAACTATCCGAAGCACTTCATTCGCGCTGGCGCCACTGATACATTCCTATCTCTCATGCTTGACACACAGTCTATAAGTCTTCCAACCGGAATCTAGCATCCAATATCTATTTCAGGTTTATCCAGAGCATCAAAGCTCAACAAATCAACAATAAACTCCCCTTGAAATTTAGCTGTTAATTTCATCACCATAATCTCCAGCTAAAGGGTAGATTTGCCGATATGCTGGAAAGAGATTCATCCTGACAAATCCTAGAGAAGACATAACATAACGAAAACTGATGAAAAGTAGCCACACAAAGGAGAAAACTAAATCGCAACCGGAACATAATCCCGAAGCGAGCAATGAAACGTATTTTCACGAAACCTGGAAACCACTTCAATATCTCAACATCTATCGTCTCAGCCTGACATTACTAATCGTTACACTCAATGCCACCGACTTAACACCCAGTCCACTGGGCATTCACAACCCGCAAATGTTTCAGAACATTTGCCTGATTTATCTCGGCATCAGCGCAGCCAACGCTTTTGGTATAAATTACCGCTGGCCTGCATTCGGAATTCAAGTTCACCTGCATGTACTCTCTGATATCGCTGCAATCAGCCTGTTAAGCTATACCAGCGGAGGCGTTGAAAGCGGGTTGAGTATTTTGCTGATTGCCAGCATTGCCGGGGCCAGCATGCTAACCACAAGGCGCACGGCAATTTATTTTGCCGCCATCGCAGCCATTGCCGTACTTAGCGAACAAGTCTTTTCCACGCTGAACGATAGCCACCCTGTGACAGGTTACACTCAGGCGGGCCTGCTCGGTGCAGCCTTTTTTGCTACTGCTCTGCTCGCACACACGTTAGCCAGCCGTTTACGTGAAAGTGAAGCGCTGGCCGAAAAGCGCGGTATTGATCTGGAAAACATGGCTCAGTTAACTGAATACATTATTCAGCGTATGCAAACAGGCATTATGGTTGTCGACAGCCATCACAAAATCAGACTCATCAATGAGTCCGCCTGCCATCTACTCGATTTAAACAATGGAGACGTCACCGGAAAAGTAGGTAAACTTGTGCCTGAGCTCGCCACTCAACTGAATAATTGGTGGGCATCATCGTCCTATCGCTCACCCATTATTCGTAGTAGCGACACATCACCTGAAGTCCAACCGCGGTTCGCCCGACTTGGTAAATCATTATCTTCAGGAACACTGATCTTTCTGGAAGATACCGCATCCATGTCACAACAAGCTCAACAACTAAAACTCGCTTCATTGGGCAGACTCACCGCCAGCATCGCACATGAGGTGCGTAATCCACTCGGCGCCATCAGCCATGCCGGCCAATTACTCGCCGAATCCAGCAATTTGGATACTGCTGATGGCCGTATGACTGAAATCATTCAAGAGCAATCGCAACGTGTTAATACAATCATAGAAAACATCCTGCAACTTAGCCGCCGCGACCCTTCCTACCCAGAAGAGCTGCTTTTACTGCCCTGGCTGACGCAGTTTATCGACGAGTTCTGTAACAGTAACCAGATTACAGCCGATACGATTACTATGAATTTTCAAACAGAAACGCTCGTTGTTCGCATCGATACCAGCCAATTACATCAGGTGATGTGGAACCTGTGTCAAAACGGTCTACATCACGGGCTGGCCAACGATAATCCGCAGCTCGACATAAAAACAGGCATGCTACCCGACAGCAACACACCTTTTCTTGAAGTACGCGACCATGGCGCTGGCATCAACGATGACACTGAACGACAGTTGTTCGAACCGTTCTTTACCACCCAAACCGAAGGCACCGGCCTCGGCCTGTACCTCTCCCGCGAACTCTGTGAAAGCAATCGAGCGCGACTTGATTTTGTGCCAACACCTAAGCAAGGCGCGTGTTTCCGCATTACTTTCGATGATCAACGCAGGCAATCTGTAACATGAGCATTCCACAACCCCTCGCCCTCATTATCGATGACGAACCCGATATTCGTGAATTGTTGGAGCTAACGCTGACACGCATGAACATCAGCACCCGCGCCGCAGAAAACATATCGCAGGGCAAACGTTTGCTCAGCCAGCATGCTTTCGATGTTTGTTTAACTGATATGAAATTGCCCGATGGCGACGGTTTAGAGCTGGTTGAATATATCCAGAAAACGTTCCCAAGCCTGCCAACCGCCGTGATTACCGCTCATGGCAACATGGAATCGGCTATTAATGCGCTCAAATTTGGTGCTTTTGATTTTGTTTCCAAACCCGTCGATCTTCAGATGCTTAGAAATTTGATCAGCACAGCACTTAAATTATCCAAGCAACATAACACCAGCACACCAAAGAATGCCCCGCTCACGCTACTGGGTGACTCACCCGCAATACACGAAACCCGCAACACCATCATCAAATTGGCACGCAGTCAGGCACCCGTTTACATTTCAGGTGAATCTGGCACGGGCAAAGAACTGGTAGCTCGATTAATCCACGAGCAGGGACCGCGTTCAGAGCAAGCTTTTATTCCCGTTAACTGCGGTGCGATCCCTGACAATTTAATGGAAAGTGAGTTTTTCGGACACAAAAAAGGCAGCTTCACCGGCGCCGGTAGCGATAAAACAGGGCTGTTTCAAGCCGCTAACGGCGGCACCCTATTTCTCGATGAAGTGGCTGATTTGCCTTTACATATGCAAGTCAAACTACTGCGCGCCATTCAGGAAAAAGCCGTTCGCCCCATCGGCACGCAAAAGGAAATGGCCGTCGATACACGCATTTTATGCGCCACTCACAAAAACCTTGCTGAACTCGTCAAAGAAGGTTCGTTTCGACAGGATTTATACTATCGCATCAATGTAATTGAGCTTCATGTGCCAAGCCTGCACGAGCGCAGCTCAGACATACCTCTGCTCGCCGAACACTTTCTAAACAAGCTAGCAGATGAGAGCCACGCTGCGATTCCTGAACTTGATAACGAAGCACTTAACGCGTTGAATGCTTATGATTTTCCTGGCAATGTCCGCGAACTGGAAAATATTCTCGAACGCGCAATGACACTTTGCGAGAACAACACCATCACCTCGTCCGACTTGCAATTAAAATCATCGCTGAATAATAAAACAAACATATCGCCCACTGAAATACCACCTGATAATGCCAGCGACCATTCATTTATAGAACAAAACAAAACACCCGACAGCCCTGATGAACTGGAATCCGTTTTAGTCAGCACGGAAAAACAGGCAATAGTGAAAGCGCTGGAACAAACGCGCTATAATAAAACCGCCGCCGCCAAACTACTGGGCATCAGTTTTCGTGCCCTACGTTACCGGCTCAAAAAATACAGCATTCAATAGAATGCGAACAACACAAGGAATGTGTTATGTACTCTCTGCAAACTCTCACGCCATTCGACCGAAATTGTCACTTTGTGACCCTGTGTGTCGCTCTACGTCACTATGACACACAAACTCCGGCTATAAACCTCAGAGATTCTAATACAGCCAGCCCTTAGCATCCTCAGCAAAAATCTTTTTAACAACACAGAAACAAACACTTAAATATATGTGGCCAAATAATCCTAAAGTTGGCACACAAGGTGCAGTTAAGCGTGTAAGGCATCTGACACAAGCAACCACAGACGTCCAAATTATTTTTGACTACATACTTTATAGACAACACTGAGGAAATCATCATGAAAAAAGTGCAACAGGGTTTTACACTCATCGAATTAATGATCGTCGTAGCGATCATCGGTATTTTGGCAGCGGTCGCAATCCCTGCCTATCAGGATTACACTATCCGCGCCAAGGTTACTGAAGCCATCGGTGCCGGCGCAGCAGCTAAATCAAGCGTCTCTGAATTCTATATTTCACAGGGTACAATGCCTACTACTGCAGTAGCAGCCGGCTACAGCACAGGTGCTCTTGGTAATGCTGTCAGCAGCGTTGCACAAACTAGCACTGCGGCGGACGATTATTCATTCTCTGTTAACTTGAACAGCGCAATCGGTGTACCAGCAAGCTCATCCATTGTGTTCTCAGGCTCAGGAAGTAGTAGCGGCATCACATGGACCTGCGCTGCGGGCGGCTCAATGGTTGATAAATATCTACCTGCAAACTGCCGTGGTACCTAGTATCAATCTGGCTTAGTATAAAAGGCCCCTTAATGAGGGGCCTTTTTTTATTTTACGACAATGAACAATAATGGATCGAAATTCTCATCTCTTCAATCTAATGAGCAACTTCAAAACAGCTACACAATTTCCCGCTAAATTCATATTGCTGCTGCTATTCAGTTACATCCTACTCACGCCCTCTTTCGATCTGCTGCCATCTTATGGCATGTACAATGAAAAACGCATTCTGGAATGCCTGATTTTACTCATCGCAGTAGCCCTGCTATTAATCGATAAAACACTGAGCCTGAAATGGATTGGAACATTTACGACGCTACCAATTTTAGTACGCTATAGCCTGTTTGCAATATTTATCATTGGACTGCTGTCTGCCGCCAATGCACCGCAAGCCATAGCGGCATTTCTGGATGTTGCGCTGTATACGCTGATCTTCATCGCAATTATTTTAGTTGCCGCGATACAGCAACTGATTACGCAGAAAAAATTTGAAGCTTTTTTTCTAATTACGTTATTAGCTTCCACAGCGATATACCTAACCACTTTTTTTTCAGGTCAAATAGCTGCCGCACTGGAACCTGTACCATTGCTGCATCAATCATTGTTCGCAAATTTTTCGCATCTGCGCTTTTTCGGACAGTTTCAAAGCTGGACGCTGCCATTGATTGTACTACCTCTACTATTAGTCCCTCGTTTGCCGCGCAGTTTAAAGATACTGACGCTGATCATCGCGGCCAGCTGGTGGTATTTATTATTCACCTCAGGCACACGCGGCAGCATGTTCGGTCTAATCATCGCCTTCGCGGCCGTCGCCATCGCTTTCGGTCGCCACGCTCTACCCTGGTTTAAATGGCAGGGCGTCGCTATTGTTGCCGGCTTGCTAATTTACATTACGTTATTCTTCATCCTGCCAGCAATGACCAGCAGCGACTCCAGCACCGTGTTAAAAAACACCGTTGGCCGCGAACTGGCACATTCCACTGGTCGCTTTAAATTATGGGAAAAAGCTGGACAGATGATTGTCAACGAGCCTTTTCTTGGCGTAGGCCCAAGCCACTATGGCTGCGACTTAAGCAACCACATTGCAGCTCACCCACATAATTCCATCCTGCAAATTGCCGCAGAATGGGGGCTTCCCGTTGCGATATTAATTACAGGGATTACCCTCTTCAGCTTGTTGCGCTGGATACAACGCGGCCGAGTATTGTTATCAACATCTCCACAGGGTAGTAACCAGAGCAGAGCACTGCTTTACCCCACACTACTTGCCTCCCTCGTTGCCGCAGGAACCCACTCCTTGTTCAGCGGGGTCATCATCATGCCACTCAGCCAGATAATGATGATCATCGTCATCGGCTGGATGATCGCGGTTTACCAAGCTGCAACAGACAAACAAAAGCCTATTCTTTCCACACAAAATGGCTTCCGGCTAGCGTTGACGGCGTTGGTATTACTCTCATCAGGCATCCTGATTTATGCCACCGTACCTGATATTTTTCACCTGTTTGAATTACAGGGCGCTTTCCAATCAGAGCACCCTACAACACGCGTTCTGCCGCGCTTCTGGCAACAGGGAAGAATCTGCGGCTAAGCCTTCAACTCACTGACTAGCTTATTAAATATTTACCAAAAAAAGCCGATACAAGCTCTGACACAGTACAGGTAATGCCATTAATGAATATGCCAGCTTCAACTGAACAAAGCCAACTCACAGGCCTCCCCTTTAGGTTAGTGGACGAAGGCTTGCTAACGGATGAGCAAACGAAAGAAGCGCTTGAAACCACTCGCGAGAGCAAACTGTCGCTGGTAAAACATCTGGTTGAAAACAAGCTGGTTGAAGGCAGCGCCATTGCTCATTTAGCTTCTCAGGAATTTGGCATTCCCGTTTTTGATCTGGCGGTGCTCGATAAGGAAACCTATGCCTCCGGTCTGGTTGACATCAAACTCATCGAGAAACATACGGCCATCCCTTTATTCAAACGTGGCAAGCACTTGTTCATTGCGATCTCTGATCCCAGCAATATTTCAGCACTGGATGAAATTAAATTTCACGTTGGAATGAACACCGACCCTGTGCTGGTCGAACATGAAAAATTACTTAAATTCATCGATGAACTCGTCAACGAACAAGACACTTCCATGGCTGATCTTGAAGGCGGCGACTTGGATGACCTTGATGATATCGACATTAGCAGCGGCGACGATGCCGATGAAGGTGATGATACCCCAGGCACTGATGACACGCCGGTTGTTCGCTTTGTGAATAAAGTATTACTGGATGCTATAAACAAGGGTGCTTCAGATTTACATTTTGAACCCTACGAAAAAATTTACCGTGTACGTTTTCGTATCGATGGTATTTTAGAAGATATCGCCTCACCACCCATAGCATTAAGCAGAAAACTTGCTGCGCGTATCAAGGTGATGTCAAAGTTAGATATTTCAGAGCGACGTGTACCTCAGGATGGGCGCATGAAAATGACGCTGTCAAAAAATCGCGCCATCGATTTTCGTGTCAGCACCTGTCCGACATTATTCGGTGAAAAAGTCGTCATGCGTATTCTCGACCCCAGCAGCGCTACACTGGGCATTGATGCATTGGGCTATGAAGAAGATCAGAAGAAACTGTTTGTCGATGCCATTCACAAACCCTACGGCATGGTTTTAGTCACAGGGCCAACAGGTAGTGGTAAAACGGTTTCTTTATACACTGCATTAAATATTTTAAATACTGTTGACCGCAACATTTCCACCGCTGAAGATCCTGCCGAAATTAGTTTGGCGGGTATCAATCAGGTTAATGTAAATCCAAAAGCAGGCCTGACTTTTTCCAAGGCACTAAAAGCTTTTTTGCGCCAGGATCCAGACATCATTATGGTTGGTGAGATTCGTGATATCGAAACCGGTGAAATCGCCATCAAAGCAGCGCAAACAGGCCACATGGTGTTATCTACTTTGCATACCAACGACGCGCCAAAAACGCTGACGCGTTTGGTTAATATGGGAGTGGAGCCTTTTAACATTGCATCAGCCGTTACACTCATCATTGCTCAACGACTGGCACGACGTCTGTGCAGCCACTGCAAACACCCTGTAGACATACCTGACGAAGCTTTGCTGAGAGAAGGTTTTCAAGAAGACGAACTGGAAGACATCGTAATCTATGGGCCCGTTGGTTGCGATCAATGCAATAATGGATACAAAGGCCGAGTAGGCATCTATCAAGTCATGCCAATTTCAGAAGAGATGGGTAAATTAATTATGCGTGGTGGCAACGCGGTAGAGCTTGCAGAGCAAGCAGAAAAAGAAGACATTAATGACCTGCATAAATCGGGGCTCTTAAAAATACGACAAGGTATGACAAGTCTCGAAGAACTCCACAGAGTGATCACTGAATAATTATGGCCGCTGCTAAAAAAACAAAATTTGATACCTTTACTTGGGAAGGCCTCAGCAAGCAAGGTGCAAAAACCAATGGCGAACTCACTGGCGCCAGCATCGCTTTAGTGAAAGCTGAGCTTAGGCGTCAGGGCATTAACCCGCTCAAGGTTAAGAAAAAACCCAAACCACTCTTCGGCAGCGGTAAAAAGAAATCAAAAATTGAATCAAAAGACATTTGTATTTTCAGTCGCCAGATGTCCATCATGATGTCCTCGGGTGTACCTCTGATTCAATCCTTTGACATCATTGGAAAAGGTCACGACAAGCCAGCGATGCAAGACATGCTGATGGCAATCAAAGGTGATGTTGAAGGGGGTAATACGCTATCTGATGCACTAGCAAAATTTCCGCTGCAATTTAACGACCTCTACTGCAACCTCGTTAACGCGGGTGAACAAGCCGGTATTCTCGAAACGCTACTCGACAAAATCGCGACGTATCAAGAAAAAACAGAGAACATCAAAAGCAAAATTAAAAAAGCCATGTTTTACCCAATTGCGATTCTTGCTGTTTCATTTATCGTTACAACCATTTTGCTGTTATTTGTAATCCCTCAATTCCAGGAAATGTTTGAAAATTTTGGCGGCGAACTACCCGCCATGACCAAAGCCGTCGTTTTCATGTCTGAATGGTTGCAACAGTATTGGTATATTTTATTTGGTGTGCTCGGAGCCGCTATCTTTGCTTTTGTTAAAGCCAAGCAAAAATCCAAAAAATTTCGCGACTTGCTCGACAAGTGGATTTTAAAACTTCCCATCGTCGGCCCATTAATGACTAAAGCAGCCATTGCTCGTTTTGCCCGCACATTAGCCACCATGTTTGCCGCCGGTATGCCACTGGTCGAAGCCATGGTGACCGTCGCAGGTGCTGCAGGTAACGCCGTTTACAGCGCAGGCATTATGAAAATGCGCGAAGAAGTTTCAACTGGCACCACACTAAACCAATCCATGCAGACGACAAAGCTATTTCCAAACATGGTCGTACAAATGGTCGCCATCGGTGAAGAAGCCGGCTCTGTCGATACCATGTTATCCAAAGTCGCCGATTTTTATGAGGCCGAAGTTGATGACGCGGTGGACGGACTCAGCAGTCTACTCGAACCTGTCATCATGGCATTTTTGGGTGTGGTGATTGGTGGACTTGTAATTGCGATGTACCTGCCTATTTTCAAAATGGGCCAGGTTGTTTAATCAAAAAATAATTTATTTGCATCTGAGTCACCCATGACTTTTATTTTTTCACTGCAATCCTGTATGTTCCCCCAATGACACTGATCAACTTCCTGCAAGTTAACCCTACCGCCTTTATTATATTTTGCGGTGTTCTGGGATTATTGGTCGGCAGCTTTTTAAATGTCGTTATTCTGCGACTACCGGTAATGATGGAACGCCAATGGCAAGAACATTGTCAAGAAACTCAAGATGAAATCCAAACAGAAAACCAGCCTGAAACACAGCAAGCATTTAATTTAGTCACTCCTCACTCCGCTTGCCCACAATGCGGACATGCGATTACTGCACTGGAGAATATTCCAGTATTAAGCTATCTTTTTTTAAGAGGGCGCTGCTCTTCTTGCGGCAAACACATTCCTCTGCGTTACCCATTAACAGAAATTCTCTCCTGCGTATTATCGGTCGTCGTTGCATGGCATTTTGGTTTCGGCTGGCAAGCGGCGACGGCACTGCCACTAACATGGGCACTCATCAGTCTCAGCATTATTGATTTTGATCACCAGCTGCTACCTGATAGCATCACGCTGCCCTTTCTCTGGATTGGTTTATTGCTCAGTCTGTTCAACATTTTCACCGACAGTGCTTCTGCCATTATTGGTGCCGCCATTGGTTATTTAAGCCTTTGGTCTATCTATCAAGCATTTAAAATATTAACCGGCAAAGAAGGCATGGGCTATGGCGATTTCAAATTACTCGCGCTATTTGGTGCCTGGTTAGGCTGGCAAAACCTGTTGTCCGTTATATTATTATCTTCTTTGGTGGGCGCTATTTTTGGTATTTCAATGATACTGCTGCGCGGCCGCGACAAAAATATCCCCATCCCATTTGGCCCTTATCTCGCAACGGCAGGCTGGATTACGTTATTATGGGGCGACCAGATTATCGTCGCCTACCTAAACTGGGCAGGCATTTCTTAATAGCGCCGACCCTGTCGCGCGCATAACCTGCAAGGAACCTATCACGCCATGTTGATCATTGGACTGACAGGCGGCATTGGCAGCGGAAAATCATCCGCCTGCAATTTCTTTACTCAACAAGGCATCCCCGTTATCGATGCCGATATCATTGCACATCAATTGGTCAAGCCTGAGAGCCCGGCGTTATTAGAAATAATCGACATATTCGGTGCCGATTTCATCAACAGCAACGGCCAACTCAACCGCGACAAACTGCGCAAAGAAATTTTTTCAGACCCACACAAAAAACAACAGCTCGAAGCGATTATTCATCCGCGCGTTTTTGAAGAAATGCAAAATCAACTGGCCAACCTCAACGCCGCCTATTGTGTGTTATGTATTCCATTGTTACTTGAAACTGAAGCCACAGACAAAGTTAACCGAGTGCTGGTCATTGATGTCAACGAAGCCACGCAGATCAAACGCGTCATGGCGCGCGATAAACTTAGCCGTGAACAAATCCAATCAATTATCGATACACAAATAAATCGCAACGATCGTCTACGTTTGGCAGATGATGTCATCAACAATAATGCTCAGCCCGAAGATTTCCAACAACAACTCACATTAATCCACAAAAAATATCTGAACATTTCTGAAAAGGTATAATTAAGAGCAAAGCGCTCCCACCGCAAAATACAAGTCACAACTCCGTGATTTGCTATCGCTGCGTAGGTAAGCGAGAATATCCGGCATACCTTCTTGCCGATTAAATGACCGCTATTAGCCGCACTCCATGACTGAAACAACAGATCAAATTATGATCACCTATGAACAGCCGCTCAATGAGCGAGTGCGCACCCTGCTGCGGCTTGAATACCTGTTCCAGCAAGCTGAACATTTTCTGCTTTCTGATTCAGCCTGGGATAGCCGCGCAACATTATTAAACTTGATTGAAACCACATTAATCACCAGCCGTAGCGACCTGAAAACCGAATTCATCAAAGAACTCGAGCGGCTTTCGAATAACTTGTCCCCGATGCAAAGCAATCCGGATGCCGATCAGGCCAAGCTATCCGAATTACTAGATGAATTGAATGAAGCCCATGACAACTTCCATCAACTACAAGGGCAAATCGGGCAAACGCTACGCGATCATGATTTTATTGGCAGCATAAAACAGCGCAGCACCGTACCTGGCGGCACCAGCTGCGTTGATATCCCAGCTTTTCACTACTGGCTTCAACTGCCCAAACAACAGCGTAGCGATGATTTAAAACAATGGATAAGCGAACTTGATCTTGTCAAAAAAGCCACACTGTTAATACTGCGTCTGATAAGAGACAGCGCCAGGCCCACAGAGGCCATCGCAAGAGAGGGGTTTTATCAACAACCACTCGATACCAGCGTGCCCTTCCAGCTGATTCGGGTGACAGTACCGGCTGGCACTTCTTATTTCGCTGAAATCAGCGGCGGCAAACACCGCTTCACGATTCGTTTCATGGACATGAACATGCAAGAACGTCCCAGCCAGACCAACGAAGATATCGCTTTCACACTCACTACCTCGGTTATTTAACAGCCACTTTAGACCGCGAATAACCCTTGTAAAAATACAACTATGCCAGACACAAAACCCGATAAACTTGAAGTAGCCTGTCCAACTTGCAGTAAAACTGTTATCTGGAATGAACAACAAAAGTGGCGGCCTTTTTGCAGCGAGCGCTGCCGACTTATCGATTTGGGAGAATGGGCTGACGAAGGGCATCGAATTCCCGGAGCAGCCGTTCCACCCGGCATGTCCGAAGATCAATAATTTAGCAACATTTAACTAAACTCAATTATCAGACCAAAAAGCACTGATTCCGGCAATGCCCTGCGCACCGCACTGCCAGGCTTTTAAATGGTCTTCAGCATTCATACCACCCAGTGCATAAACAGGAAGGCTTGCCCGTTTTGCCAACACCTGAAAACCCTGCCAACCCAAAGTCTGCGCATGCGGGTGGCTGGTCGTTTCCTGCACTGGCGCAAGCACTACAAAATCCACCCCAATAGCGCAGGCATGTTCAAGCTCAAACTGATTATGGCATGAAGCTGCCAGCAAAAAACCCTCATCAACAGGACGCTGCTTCAGACTCATCAAACTTCGACTGCTTAGATGCGCACCCTCTGCACCCACATCCTGTGCAAGCTCAACCGCATCATTTATCAATAAACGCGCCTGATAGCGACGACAAAGTGTTAACACTTGCACTGCCAAATCCTTTAATGATTCGGCTGACATGTGTTTTGCGCGAAGCTGAACTAAACGAACCCCTGAATCAAGTATCCGCTCTATCCCCGCCAAAAAATCAGCCTGCTTTTTATAAACCCCTGGATCAGGAGTAATGAAATATGAAGCGGGTAACTTTAATGCGCTCAATATCGGCAAGTTAGCTGCCGGAAAGGAATACGTATCAAGCTGCGATCGATCAACCCAGCGGATCAACTGCCCTTCGCATCCTTGCGCATCACCTTGAGTAGCATCCACATACCAGACATCCAGCAATATCGATTTGTCCGAATAATGATGCAATACCTGTATCAACGGCCGCGCAGAAACAAGCGTCAAACCAAGCTCTTCTTGCAGCTCCCTCGCCAGCGCTTCGAGAGGTGACTCCCTCGGCTCGACTTTACCGCCAGGAAATTCCCACAAACCACCTTGATGCACGTAATCAGGCCGCAATGCCAACAATACCTGGTCATCGCTATTGACGATCGCCGCTGCAACCACATGCACCACTTCAGGTGTCATAACGACTACAAAATTTCCGTTAGACGTGGCTGCCGAACTCAGAAATAAAACTGCACACCTAGATGTGTATCGCTATCCAACGTGACACTCGGCATCTCCGACAGCCCAATTCTTACACGTCGATAACCCAAGTAAACAACTGCCTGTGGCAGCACTTCGTATTCAACTCTTGCCGTCGAATACATATAGCGATTCGCATCCATAAAGCTGACGATATCAGGGGCATAAAAAATTTGCCCGTTCAGGGCAAGGCGATCACTAAAACCTGGCAGTGTGTAGTTTAGTTCAGCGCCCAAACTCAACGCGGCTGCATCAAAATCGCCTGCTTTGGTCGCGCTCACCGTGAAGGCCTTGATACCCAGCCCCACTTTCAAGCCCGGCGAACCACTGCCCGCATCGTCTACAACCATCAACCCCAACATACCCATCACCTCGTCGGAATTGGTATAAAGTACGCCGAAATCTATTTCCGAATCGCCAAAGCCTGCATTGGAATGAGTGATATACCTAAACTGAGCGCTGTCATTGCTCAGCGTCATATCTATTTCCTGCGCTGAAACCGTGCTAACGCTAATCAATAAAGCCAACAATAACGCAACTGTTGAAATCTTGACGGGTAAAACCTGAATTCGAGCTGTCATTTGCAACCTTTATAATGTTGTGTGAATCGAGGGCAGCGCCCGATAGGAATTTATCATAACCACTGCCGATAGTCACAAACCTGCCGCAAGATATCCAGTAATATAACCATCACTTCAACGAAACACGAGCGCAGCACCACACCTCAATTTCTTCCACCCCGCTATGGCGCATGGCATTGGCAAGTTCCTGCACGGTAAAAGCAGTTGTCATAACATCATCAACAATTGCCACCCGTCGCGCCTGAAATTTTTTGTCCACGGTAAATGCTTGACGGATATTCAAACGCCGCTGTTTCAACGGCAACAACGACTGCGTTTTTGTTTCACGAACGCGCTGACAAGAAGAGAAATCAATGGGCACATGCACAGCACGAGAAATCCAGCGTGCTATTTCCAGCGACTGATTAAAACCTCGCTCGCGCAAGCGACGCGGATGCAAAGGTACTGGGACAATAACGTCAGGAAGAATAAATGCTGACGACTGTTGTTGGTCTTTCAGAATCAACTGCGCCATTATCTGCCCGAGCAGCCGTGCGTACATCAACTTGCCATCAAATTTTAATCTGCGCAGCAGGAAATCAACGGGCGTCGCATATTGAAAAGCCACACGGCTACGATCAAACGCAGGGGGAGATTGCAGACAGCGCCCGCAGATACCGGCCACAGGCAGTGGCGTGGCACAATAGTTACACGCCTCATCCAGCCACGGCAGCTCATCCTGACAACCCTGACACAGGCAAAGCTGTCCATGACTGCGCAATCCGCACAGCAGGCAAACCGGCGGAAACAGCACCGATTGAAGATTATTTAGCCATCTGTTAACCATATCCCTATGACAGAGTTGACAGCGAATCAAAGCATCCGCATAGTCGCATTCCATTAGCCAGCCTAATATATAGCCGAATTAAAACACAGATTAGCCACCCGTCATACGGAAGTCAGACCATGAACAATCAAATTTACGACAAAATCGACAAAATCACTCACCAACTATTAGAAGACGGTGAAATGTCGGCCGAACAAGGACAATGGATGATCCGCCTCGATCATGACTACCTGCCGTGGTTAATGGCCGGCGCTGATCGCATTCGTCGCGCCTTTCGTGGCGAGACAATTGAAGTGTGTGCCATCTCTAACGTTCGCTCCGGTAATTGCTCTGAGAATTGTAATTTCTGCTCACAAAGCGGCCACCATAAAAAAACTGTCGCGCCAAGCTACGATTACATTCCCGAACAGCAGCTGCTGGATCAAGCCAAACAAGCGCGTGAATGGGGTGCCAGTGATTTCGGCATCGTATCCAAAGGTTGGGGCGTGCGCTCACAAGCTGAGCAAGATCAACTACAACGCTACCTCAGCACATTAAAAGACAAAACTGACATCGGTCGCTGCGCCAGCCTCGGCGTGCTTGAACAAGATACTGCTGAATCGCTCAAAGAGATGGGCATGGAAAACTACCATCACAACCTGGAAACTGCAGCCAGCTTTTTTGACAACATCTGCACCACCCACAGCTATCAGGAAAACATCGATACCATTCGTAATGCCCGCGATGCCGGACTGCGTGTCTGCGCCGGTGGTATTCTCGGCATGGGCGAATCACTCGACCAACGCATCGAGCTGGCCGTGACATTGCGCGAGCTGGGTGTTGAATCCGTGCCATTAAATTTTCTTAGCCCGCAGGTCGGCACACCGTTTGCCGATTTAACGCCAATGGAGCCGATGGAAATACTCAAAAACATCGCGGTATTTCGTTACATGTTGCCCAAAGCAGAAATACGCATTGCCGGTGGCCGTCAGTTCCTCGGCGACCTGCAATCAATGATTTTCATGGCCGGTGCATCGGGCATCATGATCGGTGATTATTTAACCACCAAAGGCCGACAGGTCAGCGACGACATTAAAATGCTCAAAGATCTCCGCCTCAGTCCACGCGAAGATACGCAAACGCGCCGCACCGCTAACACGGCTGCCACTGCATAATTACAATGAGAGATCTGGCTCCGCGCCTGGCACAACTAAAGTCAAAAAGTCTATATCGCCAGCGACTCACTCTCGACAGTCCGCAAGATACTCATGTCATCATCGACGGGCAGCGGCTGATTTCATTTTGCAGTAATGATTATCTCGGGCTAGCCAACCACCCAGCTGTCATCGACGCATTCAAACAAGGCGCGCAACAATACGGTGTCGGCAGCGGCGCATCACATTTGGTGAGCGGCCACAGTCACGCCCACCACGAACTTGAAGCAGCCCTTGCCGCATTCGTCGGCCATCCGCGCGCACTGTTATTTTCCAGCGGTTACATAGCCAACCTCGCCGTGCAAACAACACTCGCCGCACGCCATGATGTCATCTATCAAGATCGCCTCAACCATGCTTCGCTGATTGACGCAGCGCAATTATCTAAAGCATCACTGCAACGCTATGCCCATCTTGATAGCGTTGCACTCACAAAGAGGCTCGACGACTCTGAAATTAGCGACGATAAAAATTCACTCATCGTCAGCGATGGAGTCTTCAGCATGGACGGTGATATCGCGCCACTGCCAGAATTGGTGAGCATCGCAAAACGTCATCGCTCATTACTGATTATTGATGATGCTCACGGTATCGGAGTGCTTGGGAAAAACGGTCGCGGTAGTCTCGAACATTTCAACATCAATCACTCAGACGAAATAATTCTTGTCGGCACACTGGGCAAAGCCTTCGGCACTTTCGGTGCCTTCGTCGCCGCCAGCGAAGACATCATTGAAACGCTTATCCAAAAAGGTCGCAGCTATATTTATACGACAGCATTACCACCCGCTGTCGCCTGCGCTACGCTGGCCAGTTTAAAAATAATACAGCAGTACAACGCGCGTCGAGAAAAGCTTGCTGAGCTGATCGTCTATTTCAAAACCGGCGCCGCCCAAATTCAACTACCATTAATGCCATCAACAACCGCCATCCAACCGTTATTAATTGGTGATGCTGCGCAAGCATTATCGATGAGTCAGGCGCTGCGCGAACAAGGGTTTCTGATCGCCGCGATTCGACCACCCACCGTTGCAGAAGGCAGCGCACGCTTACGTATCACGCTGTCTGCCAATCACTGTTACGAAGACATCGACGCTTTGCTTGTCGCGCTATCAAAGTTGATCGCGCGATGACTTTGTTTTGTAAAACACAAGGCAAAGGAACGGACATCGTATTGCTGCATGGCTGGGGCATGCACTCTGGAATTTGGCAATCGTTGCCTCAGCAGTTAGCACAACAACATCGTGTTATCACTATAGACTTGCCAGGACACGGCAACAGCCCTATCACCAATTTCGACTCACTGGAAAAACTCGCTGAAATTATAGCGCCGCATATTCCTGCTTCAGCTATTTTGATCGGCTGGTCACTGGGCGGCATGGCGGCTATGCAATTAGCGCTAACGCTGCCTGAAAAAATATCTCGTTTAATACTGATAACCAGTACAGCACGTTTTACCAATACAGAAAATCAACCGGACGACTGGCCACACGCAATGGCACCCGAAGTGTTACAACAGTTCGCGCAAATGCTGCAACAAGACCCAAACAAAACACTGCGCCGTTTTCTATCATTACAATTACGCGGCTGCGAAAATGAACGCGAACTATTACGCCAGTTGTTACACCTGTTAAATCAATGTGACGCGCCAAAAATAAATGCGTTACGTGACGGCCTGAATATTCTCGCAAATGGCGATCTGCGTAAAAAAATTAAAAACATTCAATGCCCGGTGAGATTAATTTACGGACAGCATGATCGCATCGTGCCCGCCGCCGTTGGTGAAGTGATGACAAACGACATAGCGAAATCAAAACAACATATAATTACCGGCGCAGGCCATGCGCCTTTTCTTTCGCATCCACAAAAATTTTCAGAACTATTAAAGCATTATCTTTATGACTGACAACGACGCCTACCAACTCGACAAAACACAAATCCGTCGCGCCTTTGATCGCGCCGCAGAACAATACGGTGACATAGCAGTGTTACAACATGAAATTGGCACGCGTATGATAGAGCGGCTTGAACTGATTCGCATACAGCCACAGCTCATCATCGACATCGGTTGCGGCACTGGTCACACCACGCTGAAACTTTCGCAACGCTACCCACAGTCGCGACTCATTGCGCTGGACCTAAGCCAACAAATGCTGCTGAAAACACGCCAACAGCAATCATTCTGGCAGCGCTGGAAAAAGCCATTCGCCTGTATCAATGGCGATGCAGAAACCCTGCCGTTGGCAAGCAACAGCGTCGATTTAATTTTTTCGAATTTAGCAATTCAGTGGTGCTGTGATCTCGACAGCGCTTTCAAAGAATTTCATCGCATTCTCAAGCCCGACGGCCTGCTACTCTTTTCTACCTTCGGTCCCGACACACTTAAAGAACTGCGCCACTGCTGGCAAGGCATCGACCACTACAATCACGTCAATGCCTTCATCGACATGCATGATATCGGCGATGCGTTATTACGTGTCGGCATGTCTGACCCAGTCATGGACATGGACATGATGACACTGACCTATCAAAATGCTAAAAAATTAATGCAGGAACTCAAAGCCATCGGTGCGCACAATGTTAGCGCCGGTCGATCACGCGGCTTAACAGGAAAAACACAACTCAAACAATTCTACGCTGCCTACGAACAATTTCGTAATCAAGATGGACGACTGCCCGCCAGCTATGAAATCATTTATGGCCACGCTTGGGCGCTAGAGCATCCGCCTCAACATCACAACGATGGCGAGGTGCATATTCCACTCAATCAAATTACCCATGGTGAATCTAAACAGGGCAAACACTGATGACACAACACGCTTATTTCATTGCTGGAACCGATACCGACATCGGCAAAACTCATATTGCCAGCGCATTACTGGAAGGCTTTTCAGCCCTCGGCAAAACCACCGCTGCGATGAAGCCTGTAGCTTGCGGCTGCACACAAACTGAAAATGGTCTGCGCAATGATGACGCTTTATTATTACAGCAAGCAGCCAGCCTCAATCTATCTTACGAACAAATTAATCCCTACGCCTTTCCGGAACCGATTGCACCCCACCTCGCCGCACAGTTTGCACAGCAACACATCGATCTTAATCGTATCGATTCATGCTACCAACAACTTTCAGCCAACGCTGATATTACTGTCGTCGAAGGCGTTGGCGGCTGGATGGTACCGTTCGGCGACAAAACCACCAGCACCGATCTTGTTCAACAGTTAAAACTTCCAGTGATACTGGTGGTCGGCATTCGCCTCGGCTGTTTAAATCACGCACTGCTGACAACGCAGGCCATTCAAACGCAGGGCTGCAACTTAGTAGGCTGGATTGCCAACATCATTGATACAAAGTGTTTGTACATCGAAGATAATATAGACAGCCTCAAACAACGCATTGATGCGCCGTTGCTCGGCCAAGTACCCTGGGATGAAAACAAAAATGCCCGAGCAGTTGCCGGGCATTTAAATTTGAACTGCTTAGTTTAAGCTAAATCAATAATCATGCAGCCAAACAAGATTTAAGCTTATTAATAGCATTCTTTTCCAGCTGACGAATACGTTCCGCAGAAACCTGATATTGATCCGCCAATTCCTGTAGCGTCGATTTCTTTTCCGCCAACCAGCGTCGGCTGACAATCTCACGGGCTCGATCATCAAGCGTTTCCAGTGCATGATACAAACGAGTTTGATTGTGGCTTGCCCAATCGTTCTGCTCATGCAACTCCGCAGGGTGTTCACTTTGATCTGCAAGGTAGGCCGCCGGCGCTTGAGAAAGCCCATCTTCCGGTTCGGGCGCAGGATCAAAAGACGCATCATAATTACTCATGCGCGATTCCATTTCCAGAACATCCTTGGGCTGAACACCGAGATCTTTGGCAACGGCATTCACCTCATCATGGCTAAACCAACCCAGACGTTTTTTGGAACTACGAAGATTAAAGAACAACTTGCGCTGCGCTTTGGTTGTCGCAACTTTAACGATGCGCCAGTTACGCAAAATAAATTCGTGGATTTCAGCGCGAATCCAATGCACCGCATAGGACACAAGACGGACATTCATGCTCGGATCAAAACGTTTTACCGCTTTCATCAAACCGACATTACCTTCTTGAATTAAATCAGCCTGCGGCAAGCCATAACCACTGTAACCGCGGGCAATATGAATAACAAAACGTAGATTGGATAAAACCAGCTGACGGGCGGCATCAAGATCACCCTGCTCACTATATCGAATGGCCAGATCACGTTCATCTTCAACAGTAAGCACATCAATGCCGCTCACACCTTGAAGATAACTGTTTTGACCGATGACCAGCCCTGCTTCTACACTATTGCTCATTCGTGAGATTTCCCTCAGTTTCATAGACTTACAATATTAGCACTCACAGGATTAGAGTGCCAGAGTCCTAAAAAGTTTCATCGAGCCAGAGAATCCGCCCTCAAACCATTAGCCAAAAACGCTATCTTATTGTTCTAGTAATATTTTTTATTCAGACTTCGCACAGACATCAGTGTATATAACGGTTTTTACACGAAATTATTTAAATCAGAGCAGGTAATATTTATAAATTGAGACTAGATTGATAATAAGAACATTCCTATCGCTACACCCCCGCCTCCTATCAATTAAGCAAAAAACCCAAACGCTCATCCACCTTTGCTGGTGAGATTTCAAGAATTTCAGCGCTGACCACCTTTTCCGCAACAAACGGATCATCATTAACTCGACTTTGAAGATCTGGCAGCGACGTATTATGCGCAACGACGGTACCGCCTAAATTAGGCTGAAGACTTCCCGCCAACAAAAACACACCCTCATCAAAACCACGCTTGATCCATTCTTTATGGCCACCCATAAACTGGCCAGCCTGAGCTTTGTTAGTTGAAAACTTAAGCAGCACAATAAACATATATTTTTCTCCTATTAATCAGGCAAGACAAAAAATTACACACAAGTGTAATTTAAAGCGTAGGTTGCACCGAATATAATTTTCAGCAACCACTCAACGCGGCTCAATATCCCGCAAATGATGCCCCACTGATAATCGTGCGCCGAGGTATCCCAGCAAGATTCCCATCAGCAACAGCAATACACTTATAGCTAAGGACATTGAATGCAAGCTGAAGTCGCTGCCGTATAGTTGCGACAGTTGTTTGACTGAGTCGTCAAGCATCCACACGGCAGTGTTGATTAAGACGAAGGCGATGAATGCGCCGATTAGGCCGTGCCATATTCCGCTATATATAAAGGGTCGGCGGATGAAGGCGTCGGTTGCGCCGATTAATTTTTGCACTTCTATTTCTTCTCGACGACTTTGTATTGCAAGGCGAATGGTGTTGCCGATGATCAGCAATACGGCGAGTGACAGGAGTACGGCTAACACCAACACGGCGCGCTTGATGATTTCCATTAGCGCATACCAACGTTGCAGCCATTCCATATCCAATTGGGCTAGCTCAACTCCTGACATAATTTTAAGTCTTAACAACAGCGCTTCGACAGCGGCTGGCGCGCTGTGTGATGATGCAGGCTCGACGATTAAAACCGTAGGAAAAGGATTTTCTTGCAGTGTATTGAGCGCATCACCAAAATCAGATATTTGTCGGAACTCCTGCAGTGCGCGCTGCGGATTTATTTCGACTACTTCTTCAATTTCGCGCATCTCACGCAAACGATTCGCCAGTTTTTTCACTGCGCTGTCGGATAAATCCTTTTTCAAAAATAAAGATACCTGTGATGCACTGTCCCATCCGGCGCTGACATCCTGAATATTTTTAAGCACTAAATGTAAGCCGCTGGGCAAGGCCAACGCGATGCCGATGACGGCAATGGTCATTAAACTCGATGCGGGGGAGCGGCGAATTTGGCCGAGGCTGAAGATCACTGCCTGCAAGTGTATTAATAGATAGGCGCGAATCGCTCCCTTTATGCCGACTACGGTAGCCGATGCACCGCGACCACGTTTGTCGGCGAGGGTGCGCTCTTTGCTTTGTGTCTCTGTGCTTTTTTTACTGCGAAATGCCACGCTATATTATTGCCTTCAATTGCTAGCCTGTGGAACATCACCCACTAGGCGACCGTGATCCAATGTCAAAATTCGATACCCGAGACGGGAGATCAAATCGAGATCATGACTGGCGATCAGCACGGTGACACCGAACTGACTAAACTGTTCGAACAGCTGCATGATCTCTTCTGATAGCTGCGGATCAAGGTTTCCGGTCGGTTCATCGGCAAGCAACAGCGGCGGCTTGTTGACCACCGCCCGCGCAATGCCGACACGCTGTTGCTCACCGCCAGAGAGCATAACCGGGTAACGGCGCTCCATTTCCAACAAACCCACCTTGTCCAGTGCGGCTCTGACACGACGCTGGATTTCGAGGTGATTATGTCCGGCAATCACCAGTGGCAACGCCACATTGTCGAATACCGTTCTGTCATACAGCAGTTTATGATTCTGAAAGATTACACCGACATCACGACGCAAATAGGGAATCTGTCGCCGTTTCATGCTAGTCAGGTTTTTGCCATTGACAATCACTTGACCGTAACTGGAACGCTCGATCAAAGTAGTTAATTTCAACAGGGTACTTTTTCCTGCCCCGGAATGGCCGGTCAAAAAAACCATTTCTCCGGCTTTGATATGCAGCTCAATACCGCTTAAACCTTCGCGGCCACCGGGATAACGTTTGCCAACATTATTAAACTGGATCATATCAGGCGATAATGTTTAGACATCTTTACTGAGTAGCGCATCAACAAACTCTTCACCATCAAACTCACGCAAATCATCGATACCTTCACCCACACCAATAAAACGAATCGGTATACCGAGTTTTTTCGCCATTGCAAAGATCACTCCTCCCTTAGCCGTGCCGTCCAGCTTGGTTAAAGTAATACCCGTGAGTGATACCGCCTGATTAAACTGCTCCGCCTGCGTTAATGCATTCTGGCCCGTGCCAGCATCAACCACTAACATGATTTCATGCGGCGCATCGGCATCCAACCGCGCTATTACGCGGCGGACTTTTTTCAGCTCTTCCATTAAATTAACTTGCGTGTGTAGCCGTCCCGCCGTATCAGCGATTAACACATCGACGCCACGCGCCGTCGCAGCTTCCATCGCATCAAATACTACGGAGGCCGGATCGGATGCACGCGGCTGCGCGATCACCGCGATGTCATTGCGTTCACCCCACACTTTTAGCTGCTCGACCGCCGCAGCGCGAAAAGTATCACCCGCTGCCAACATCACCGATAAACCCTGACTCTGAAAACGTTTTGCCAACTTGCCAATTGTCGTCGTCTTACCGACACCGTTTACGCCGACCATCAAAATAACAAAAAGTTTTTTATCCGCTGCTCTTTTTTCCATCTCAACCGTCAACGACTGAGTACAAGGTTCTAAAATAGCCGTCATGTCTTCGCGCAGCGCGTTAAACAGCGCATCCGAATCTGCCAGCTGCTGCCGTGACATACGATCTGTCAGGTCATCAATAATCGACTGGGTCGCCTCGACACCAACATCGGAAGTCAGCAGACAGGTCTCCAGCTCTTCGAGCACTTCATCATCGATTTTCTTGCCGCCTTTAAGCAAACCGGCAATACCGCTCACCAGCCCACTTCGTGTGCGTGACAAACCTTGTTTTAAGCGACCGAAAAAACCCGGCTTGTCTATTTTATCTGGCTTAACGGGTACTTCTGTCGCATCTTCACTGGCGCTTTTATCGCCTTTCTTTTTGCCGAATCCAAACATATTATTTTTGTCGCCAGAACTTGAATGGCGAAATACAATGACTCATAAAGTTAACCTTGAAAAATGATTAGAATTCTACAATATAACTAAAGCAAACTACGATTATAAAAAATATCCGAGCTAGCCTTGGTTTGACTTAATCCGTTACATTATACGGATTGTCGCAGCCAAACGACACTCAAACAGGACGTCGCTTAAACAAAGCGACAAACAACAATACAAACAGGAAGATTATGCTGATACGAATATTGTCATTGCCTCTGCTGGCTTCACTGCTATTTAGCCAGACACTTTTTGCTGATAACCAAGCCCGGAACCATGCTCAAACTCATGAGTTTCAACTGCGCAACGGGATGAAAGTCATCGTTAAAGAGGATCATCGCGCACCGATTGTCGTTTCTCAAATCTGGTACAAGGTCGGCAGCAGTTACGAACACAGCGGCATCACAGGTGTTTCCCATGTGCTTGAGCACATGATGTTCAAAGGCACAAAGAAATATCCTGCCGGCGAATTTTCGCGCATTATCAGCATCAACGGTGGCCGAGAAAATGCCTTCACTGGGCAGGATTACACCGCCTATTTCCAACAGCTGGAAAAAAGCCGCCTCGCCATCAGCTTCAAACTCGAAGCCGATCGCATGCGCAACCTGAAACTCACTGCTGAAGAATTTGCCAAAGAAGTCAAAGTGGTCATGGAAGAGCGCCGGTTGCGCACCGATGATGACCCGCAGTCACTGCTTTATGAACAGTTCAGCGCCAGCGCCTTTGTTAGCAGCCCTTACCACCACCCGGTTATCGGCTGGATGGAAGACCTGAAAAATATGCAAGTCGATGACCTGCAACAATGGTATCAGCAGTGGTATGCACCGAATAACGCCACGCTGGTCGTTTCCGGCGACATTGATCCATTAGAAGTCAAAAAGCTCGCGAAGAAATATTTTGGCCGCATCAAACCGGCAAAGATTCGCCCACTCAAACCCAGCAAAGACGTTCCTCAACAGGGCCCGAAACGTTTGCAGCTCAAAGCGGCGGCTCAGGTACCCTATTTAATAATGGGATACAAAGTGCCGGTACTCAAAACCGCCAGCGAAGACTGGGAACCCTACGCGCTGGAAGTACTCGCCGGTATTCTTGACGGCGGCAACAGTTCACGCATTTCCAAAAACCTGATTCGAGGACAACAGGTCGCCTCCAGTGCCAGCGCCGGTTACAGCATGATGTCGCGTCTCGATGACATGTTTATTTTTGATGGTGCCCCGACACCCACTAGCGGCATCAAAGCCGTTGAAACTGCACTGCGCCAGCAAATTACCCTGCTTAGAGACGAGCCTGTCAGCAACGATGAACTGCAACGCGTCAAAGCCCAAGTAATCGCCGCTGATGTTTACGGCCGCGATTCAGTTTTTTATCAAGCCATGAAAATCGGCATGATGGAAACGGTCGGCCTCGACTGGCGTCTGATCGATAGCTACGTTGAAAAAGTCCGTGCCGTGACGGCCGCACAAGTGCAGGCAGTCGCAAAGAAATATCTGCATGATGACAACCTCACTGTGGCCGTTCTCGAACCTCTGTCTGACGACAGCAAAAATGCCGCACCGATGAGGCATCACGGGGGAACACATGGCCATTAATACTGTGAACAAACTTACCTCACGCATTCAAAACACTAAAAGACTCACAACGCTGTCACAGGCTAATTTCAACATGACTATGAATAGAGCACGTTTTTCATCTCTTAACTTACTCGCTATCGGCTGCTTGTCTTTGCTGACACTAAGTAGTGGTCTTGCCAACGCATCACCCAGCATCCAACACTGGACCACATCAAACGGCGCGCAAGTCTATTTTGTCCCCGCATCGCAACTACCAATGGTCGACGTGCGCATCACCTTCGATGCCGGCAGCGCCCGCGATGCGGACCAACCCGGCATCGCTCGATTGACCAGCTCAAGCCTTGAAGATGGCGTATCTATAGATAGTGGTGATTTAAACGCTGACCAACTGGCCGAACGCTTTGACCGGCTCGGCGCACAATTCAATACCAGCGCTCACCGCGATATGGCAGTGATAAACCTGCGCAGCCTGTCTGATCCCGAGTTACTGGAACCTGCTATTGAAACAGCTGCTTTAATATTGCAACGACCTACTTTCAGCAAAGAAAGTCTGGAGCGTAACCGCAGCCAAATGCAGGTCGCTCTGCGTACGCGCATGCAATCACCCAGCGATATCGCCAGCGATGCTTTTTTTGCCTCTATTTATGCGGGTCATCCTTATGCTTCACCTTCTCACGGCACGCAAGCAGCACTGGCAGCACTGACGCGCAAAAACATCGTCGATTTTCATCAACGTTATTATGTCGCCAACAACGCAGTCATCGCAATTGTCGGCGCGCTTGATCGGGAAGCGGCCAACGCACTGGCAGAAAAACTCATCGGCAAGCTACCTGCGGGGAAACACGCCCAGCCGCTGGCCAAACCTGCGGCGTTAACCGCAAGCAAAACCATCACCATCGATCATCCTTCTAGCCAGACGCATGTATTGATCGGTCAACCCGGCATGTCGCGTAACGACCCTGATTATTTCTCCCTGTATGTGGGTAACCACGTACTAGGCGGTAGCGGTCTGGTTTCACGCATCAGCGAAGAAATCCGCGAAAAACGCGGACTGGCGTATAGTGCCTACAGTTATTTTTCTCCGATGGCGGTTGCCGGACCATTCATGATTGGCTTGCAGACACGCAACGATCAAGTCGATGAAGCTCTGAGCGTTATCAGCGAAACCATCAATCGCTACATCGAAAAGGGCCCCACTAAAACAGAACTAAATTCATCGCAAAAAAATATCACTGGTGGTTTCCCGCTGCGTTTACCCAGCAATAAAAAAATTGCTGACTATCTTTCTATTATCGCCTTTTATCAACTGCCACTTGATTACCTCGATAGCTTCAGCGGCAAAGTTGAAAAAGTCACACGCAAAGACATCTCGGCTGCGTTTCAAAAACGTTTGCAACCACAAAATATGGTGACGGTACGGGTCGGTGGCAGCGCACAAGAATAAAGGCAGCGACAGCACGCTACGCATTATCGGGGGCGACTGGCGCAGCCGTCGCATCCCCTTTGCCGCAGATGCCGGGGTGCGACCAACCGCCGACCGCATTCGCGAAACCCTGTTCAATTGGCTGCAAAACGTCACTGCTGGCGCCCATTGCCTCGATCTGTTCGCCGGCAGCGGCGCTTTAGCTTTCGAGGCGCTGTCACGCGGCGCAGCCTCTGTGACAATGGTCGATGAAGACCTGCGCATTATTCAACAGCTGCAACAGAATGCCGAGCTATTAAAAACAGATAACGCCATCATTCAATGGAATAATGCGCTGTCGTTTCTAGCCGAGTATCAAGCTTCACCCGGACACACCTCTCAATTCGATATTGTCTTTTTAGATCCGCCATACCGTGATGACATCATCGGGGAATGTGCACAACGCTTGGAACGTTCCGGTTGGTTAAAGCAAAACGCCAGAATTTACATGGAATGCGGCGCCGAGCAAAACTTGCCGGATTTACCGCAAAACTGGCAGTTGCTGCACGACAAACAAAGCAGTCAAGTTCGTTATGCGCTGGCCACCAAAATATCCTGAGTATTTTTGTCAAGTATTCGCCTGCCATGTTATACTTACCAACCGGCTTGGCTTAAGAAGCAATTAAAGGCAATAAATAGCAGCTTTTTAGTTTTTTTCTAAATACAATATCCGCATGGAAAAAACCGCAATTTATCCGGGGACTTTTGATCCCATAACGCTGGGACATTGTGATCTGATTCAACGCGCATCAAAGCTGTTTGATCAGGTCATCATTGCCATCGCAGCCAGCCCTTCCAAGCAGCCTGCGTTTTCATTGCGAGAACGCATTGAAATGGCTCAGCAGTCACTGACTGGAATTGGAAATATTAAGGTCTGCGGTTTTGATACATTGTTGGTTAACTTTGCGCGCGAAATGCAAGCTCAAGTGATCATTCGTGGTCTGCGCGCGGTGTCAGATTTTGAGTATGAGTTTCAACTGGCCGATATGAACCGTAAGCTGGCACCGGAAATAGAAACACTTTTTCTAATGCCAGCGGAACAATTTGCCAATATATCATCTAGCCTGGTGCGCGAAGTGGCTGCGCTGGGCGGCGACATTGCCGCATTTGTACCCGACAACGTCAAAAACGCCCTGTATCAACGTCTAAGATAAATTTTATTTAAGAGGTAGAGTAGTAATGTCTTTAATTATCACCGATGAATGTATCAATTGTGACGTTTGCGAACCCGAGTGTCCAAACGGTGCCATTGAAATGGGTGAAGAAATTTATGTCATCGACCCTGATTTATGCACAGAATGTGTCGGACACTTCGATGTTCCACAATGTGTTGAAGTCTGCCCCGTAGACTGCATCCCCAAAGATCCCGATTGCGTGGAGACTGAGGAAGAGCTGCGCAACAAATATAAAAAACTTACTGGCGAAACCTAGGGAATCTTTAAACTTATCGGTTTAAACCCAATACCCGCGCAATTCGTTAATATCAACAACCCAACAAAGGCGCGACATTTGATGGTCAAAAATCCTCGCAGGTTTCTTTCTATTGTCCTGCTCTGCAGCCCGCTACTTTTCACCAATCCTGCTCATACGGCCACTCCACCGGGCCATGCCGTCGCCAGCGCACATCCGCTTGCCACTGCAGCCGGACTCGATATTCTTGAGCAAGGCGGCAATGCCTTTGATGCCGCTGTCGCCATAACCGCCACGCTTGCTGTTGTCGAGCCTACCGGCTCAGGTCTGGGCGGTGGCGGTTTCTGGTTATTACATCGCGAGCAAGATAATTTTCAAACTATGATCGACGGCCGCGAAAAGGCACCCGCTGCATCGCACCGCGATATGTATCTGGATGCCGCTGGCAATATAGTGCCAAAGCTGTCTATCGACGGACCATTGGCCGCCGGTATTCCCGGCGTTCCGGCGGCATTGGAGCACCTCGCCAAGCACTACGGCAAGCTGCCATTGAAACAAACGCTGACAGCCGCCATCCGCCACGCTCGCGAAGGTTTCAGTATCAACGAATCTTATCGCCGTATGGCTAACTTTCGTCTCAACGCACTGCGCAACAGTCCCAGCGCAGCGGCAATTTTTCTTGCTGACAAGCAGCTGCCAGAAGTCGGTTACGTGGTGCGACAAACAGCACTGGCAGAAACGCTGGAAGCCATTGCCCAAAAAGGTGCTGCGGGCTTCTATAAAGGTAAGGTCGCTGACAAACTGGTCAAAGGCGTTCGCGCAGCCGGTGGCAACTGGACGCTGCAGGATCTCAGCAATTACCAAGTCAAAGAACGTGAACCCATAAAGGCGCGTATTCAAGGCATCGAAATCACCTCCGCTGCCCCGCCATCGTCAGGTGGCATCGTACTGGTCACAATACTGAACATTCTTGACGCACTAAATGTAGACCTCACGAAAGATGCAGACAAACATTTAATAATCGAAGCAATGCGGCGTGCCTATCGTGACCGCGCAGTTTATTTAGGTGATTCAGACTTTATTGACATCCCCATCAAACGCCTCACTGACCCGCTCTATGCCGCTGGATTGGCCGCATCGATTCGCCGTGACCGCGCCACACCCAGCAAGCAACTGCCCGGTGTTGTTGATATTTCCGCCGGTACGGATACCACGCATTTTTCGGTATTAGACAAGCAAGGCAATCGGGTTGCGGCCACCCTGTCCATCAACCTCCCCTTTGGTTCGGCCTTTGTCCCGCCAGGCACAGGCGTGCTGCTCAATGATGAAATGGATGATTTTTCCAGCAAACCTGGCAGCCCCAACGGTTATGGCTTAATCGGCGGCGAAGCCAATGCAATCGCGCCCGGAAAACGACCACTGTCGAGCATGTCGCCGACTTTTTTGCAGAGTGCGCGGGGCATTGGCATCGTCGGGACACCGGGCGGCAGCCGCATCATTACGATGGTATTACTCGCAGCACTGGATTTTGCCAAAGGCAATCAACCCGACTCATGGGTGAAGCTGGGTCGCTTTCACCACCAATTCGTTCCTGATACCGTGACTTTTGAAAAAAGCGCACTGACGGATGCAGAAATTAAAATGCTGACCAACATGGGGCACAGTCTCAAGCCACGCAGCCGCCCCTATGGCAATATGCAAGCAATTTTATGGGATAAACAAAACAATCAAGTTAGCGCAGCCAGTGATCCGCGCGGCGCTGGCTCAGCTGAAGTACGCTGATAGACCTGATTAAACACCAAACTGGTTTAGGGTTGGAGCTAGATTTGATTGAATTGAACTGAATTGAGCTGAGCTGGAAAGGACTATTGAATTATCAGGCGTTTAAATCTGGGATCAACTTGCTTTCCAACACTGAAATCTGATCCTTCAGATTCAATTTACGCTTTTTCAAACGTCGTAACTTCAGCTGATCAAAATCACTGATGTTTTCTGCCAGATGAGAAATTACGTCATCTAGATCACGATGCTCCAGATGTAACTCTCGCAGCTTTTCGCGGAGTATTTCGTTCTCATTTTCGTTCTCATCATAGTCCATCTTGTTCTGCCTCGTAGCGCGCTGCAGCGAGTATAGCAGAACTGCCCATAAGAACCGCTGCTTTAAAATTACCTGACCAAACAGCCTAAAAAATCACCGACAAAAAACTTATTGTTAGCGCCCTTGCGCTGGCCACCAATATTGACTAAACTTTGCGTCTGCACCTGAAGAATTTTAGAAATAACTGCAGAGGGAGAAGATCACATGTTTCCAGGAATTTTGGTACCAATCATTATATTCTTTGGCATTACAGTTATTGCAGCACCTTTTTTGTGTGGTGACCGCTGATATCGAATAACCGATTTTATGCTAAAGGCCCGGGGAATCCCGGGCTTTTTTCGTTGTACGGAATGTTTTAATAATGCCCATAAGCACACCCGAAAAAGAACCTACTGACACCTCAGATCAACATTACCTGCTTAAGTTCCTACTCGCCGCTGGCGCATTCTTGTTTGTTGGAACTGTTCAAGGCGTTTTACAGGTGCTGCCACCGATCCGCAGCTGGCTTGATTCAATAGGCAGCCCAATCACTGGCCCCGGCCACATGATTGATCCACTGGCTCACGCACATGTCAACATTGTTGGCGGACTGGTAATGATCAGCATGGCGATGAGCTATTACTTGCTTGAAAAAATATCGGAAAAACCTCTTTATTCACGCCGCCTGGCAAATCACTCATTCTGGTGGCTGACCTTCGGTGTGATTGGCTTTTATTCTACGCTAATAATATTTGGTTACATGGAAGGTGAGCTAATGCTAGCGGATATGATGGATGAAGCCATCGCTCTGCATTCGATTTATGGCATAACTATAGCCATCGTTTCTACTATCATGGGGATGGGCTTCTGGATATATTTTGCCAATATTTTTGTAACAATCCGTCGCATCTATAAATCATCATGATGCTCGACTGTGGCTGCCCAGGAGAATATCCTGACTGGCACAATCAGGATATTAACCTTGGCGGCTTTAGTACTCACACACTCGGCATACCCATGTTATTCAACATGCCGCTCGCCTATGCGGCTTATCTCAAGCGCCAACAGCTTTCAATTCAACGATTGGAACTACCTGAACGCTGGCCCGGCCTTGTGCTGACAAAAGCAGGTTTTTTTCGTGGAAAAATCATCCGCCTGCTGGAAACGAACTCATCATTATCGAGCGATGTGTCATCACTAGAACATCCTTTCCACATCAGAGCATGGCTACACGAAGGAAACCTCAGTACAGCCCGAGACGCAATTCGTCAGATGCAGATGTCATTGTTTGACTCAGGACGGCTGCCTGGAACACTTTATCTAAGTTATTTAACCTGCCCTTATTGCAGCGAGCAACGCGGCGGCGATAAATTATTCTTGTTACGTCGCTGGAAAAAAAGCAAAAAATTAGAGCAACGACTGGCGAAAAAACAATCTGACTAAACAGATAAACTTACAACGTCGATTCAACAAACAACGGGAAACTCAATACCGTCACTTCGCCATCACGCCGCAAACGTACAAACACATTTTTACTTGATGCCCTAACCACCATTGCTTTGCGGTAGACACCCGTTCCACCATCTTGAATCGCCTGTTTCCATGAATCACCCTTTTTCATTCGCAAAGAGACAACGATATTATCACTTGGCTGATTATTCGGCTCGGAAGCGATAACAAGAAATTCATTACTGCCAACCACCACCGGTGCTGGTCGAGTTTCTACCACAACTTCTGTTTCACCCCAAAACTGCGCAGGCAAAAAGGATGGGCCGTTATCACTGCAGCCAGACACTAAATAAATAACCATAAATAACAAAATAATTTTTATCATGCTTGCCTCGCATGACGCTGCAAGTAATCCATCATCAATTCAAGCTTGTCATTCGTAACCATCGGCATACGTTTTTCCATTCGTCGTTGCTGCATGCGTGTAACAATCACATCCCACTCGTGGGTCGAATAAAGCGCAGGCTGAGGTGGCACATGACAACTGGAGCAACTTTCAATATAAGCAATAGCCCCTTTTGAATCCGGCTGTGGGTAATTCTCAATATCAACTTTAATATCTCCACCACAAGCACTCAGCAACAACACTGACAGACTAAGAATCTTTATTCGCATTCTTATCACTTTTTTCGTCTGCGCCTGCGTCCTCGCCTTTATCCGAATCAAAACGTCCTCCGGCACGCGAGCCGTAAAGATTTACCATAAAATATACAAACACTGACATGACAGCAACATACACAATGGCACCTGCAAAACCCCAATCAAACCAGGCACGCTCATAACCCGGTCGGTCACCCCAAAATGGAAAACTTAATCCAATCGCAACCAGCAACACCACCAAAATAATTGCGATGAACCACTTGGGAACACCACGCTGAGATTCTGGCATTTTGGTGACCAGCTCCCAGTCTTCCAGCCCGCGCTTGGCACGCCGTTCTTCATCAGAGGCATATCCGAAATGATCTTCTGCTTCATGCCCCCACTCACTGTTAATTTCTGACAGTTTCGGTTTTGATTCCGGTTCATTCATTTCATTTTTATCGCTATCGTTCATTACTTTTTCCTGCTGCAAAATGACTCACCCTAAATGTACCCTGCCAACCATCTATCGCGCTAAGGCGCACTATAAATGGATACAGGCCTTTTGCCAGGCTTTCACTCAAATACAAATCTACATCCAGTCGCCCAGCGCTATCAAAGCGGGCTTCACTTGAGGACAACTGATAACTACCCTCAGGTAAACCCTCAATTTCAATGTTGAGTAAAGCAGGCTGATAAAGTTTGTTCGCAACATTAATGCGGTAATCCACCACCATGTTACCCTGCAGAGTCTCGGCGCGATAAGCCGTAAAACTATAGGGCGAGTAGCTCATCAAACCCCAAATGAACAACGCGATCCCTATCGAGCTAAACAATAAAGCCCATGGCGCGCGCTTCAAAACAGAACCCACATTCGAACCAACTTTTATACGATTCTTTGCATCTTGTTCCCCCAACTCAAAACGTAGCAAGCTAACGCCTGTGTTACGTGACTCGCGGATACTGTTGCAGGCGGAAATACATTCGCCGCAGTTGATACAGCTATCGAAGGTTTCAGTCTGACGCGGATCGATTTCGACAAAACATTCCGTTTCACAAAAATTACAATTCGCACATTCATCCGCATGGGACTTGTCATGCTTGATGCGCAGCGTTTCGCGCGTTTTAAAGGAATGTTGCCAAACACGGTAGACGCACATAAAACGACACCAGAAGTGGCGAATAAATGCGATATCAAGCAAAATGATTAAAACAAAAATAGTATAAATCCAATAAAGTGACGGGGCTAAGCGCGCATCCTCTCTGAAACTAACAAACGACCACACCACATCAGGGTGATAAAAATAAAACATTGGCACAAGAGCTGCCAGCATCGAAGCGATGACAAACATCGCCGACAGAATAACCCAGTTTAGCCATTTATCTTTGCCCGCCGAGACCTGCATGGGTACGCCTTCGATACTGACATCGGCACGCTTGCCCAACCATTTTCGTGTCAGGGAATTTGCCCACTCGGACAGCGTATTCTGCGGACAGGACCAGCCGCAAAATGCAGTGCCGATCAAAGAATAAGTGATGACTAGCAGACCAGAGATGCTCATCCACAAACCGACGACAAGAAAAAAATCTGAAAACCAAATTTGCCGATCCAACACGATAAAAGCACCGGCGACGGGGTCAATCCTGAAAAGTCCTGATATTGGGATCAATAATAAAACAGCGATCGTAAACAGCTGTACACCACGACGCCAGCGATGGACATGCTGACTTGGTTTCTTATTTGATCTGGAAGCGATTGCCTCATTGACTGTTTTACTACAACTCATCGGCGTAGAATACCATACAAATCATTGGCTTTTCTCAGCGGAACTTATCTGACGATCTAACGGCACCAACAAACGCAGCCGATCAAAATAAGACGTCGCCTGAGCTAGATTGCCACGCCCAATTTCGAGCTGCCATAGCGCACGCAATGCCTCCACGTGATCCGCCCTAACCTCAAGAATAGCCAACAAGATGCTCTCATCACCCACGCCTTGCTGCTGTGCCTGAGCACGAGTGGCAAACATGGCATCCGCTAAAGCAAAACCCGTCCAGCGATCATGGCGGTTGGCCTGATAGGCAAATCGCAATAGGCGCAGCGCCTCGCCTCTGTTGTCATTAAATTGCGCTATCCAGCTGCGCATGGCCAAGCTGCTGCTCATGTATGCACGTTCAAATTCGCCATATGCCTGCCTGCTTACACCCAAATCATTCGCTGCCTGCTCAGGAGATGGGCGTTGTCCTAGCAGCCAGGCAAATATTTCAGTCATGCTCAGCTCGTCATTATAACGCGCGCGCGGCAATTTGAACTCTATACTCGGTGACCATTCGCTCTGTATCTGAGCGGAGGCAGGAACGTTTATTTTACCGAGATAGCGCGCCAACCAGGTCCATTGCCCCTCACCACCGGTAATCTCACTTTGTCCCATTTTACTCAAACCCGACAAAGACGATTGCATGCTTTGCGCAAATAAATACTGTTTATTTTGCTGTTCAGAATTTAAACCGGCCATGGCGATACGGAAACCATCAATGAAGATTACGCCATCGCTAAAAACCTGCTTAAAGGTTCGCAGCACTACCTGCAGAGATTCAATATCAAACTGATTTAACGCCAGCCACTGAACAAAAATACCGTCCTCGTTAAGCACACGCCGCGCGCGCTCAAACTGTTCCAATGATAATAATGCGCTACGCCCCGACAGATCTGGATGAAAAACATCACCGACCACCACATCAAAACGTTGCTCTGTGGTTTTAAGGTAACGCCGGCCATCGTCATGCTCCACTTGCAGCGATGCACTGACATTTCCGTTAACAGGTTTAAACCATTTTTGTGCTGCGACAATCGAACCCTGCGATAACTCCACTGCAGTGCGTTTCATTTGTGCATAAGGCAAAGAACCCGAAGCCGTGATGCCGGTTCCTAAGCCTAAAAATAATACAGAGGCGGGTGACGGGTGTAACATCAACGCCAATCTGGCTTGATTTTTTTGCAACTCTACAGCCGTTGCATCGGAAGAAGCATCCATACGTTGCAAGTCACTCAGCAGAATACGCTGACCATCACGCTGCTCAACGACATGAGTGATTGAAACCGCATCTTCATAACGATACAGGTCTTTGCTGTCAGCCTGTGCGAGCGGTAATAAACGTTGCACGGGCATAAACTCCGACACAGGCCATGCCAGCACCAATAACAGCGGAACTCCTGTCATCAATAAAACATTACGACGCGAGCAGACCCAGGTCATGCCTAGTAAAAACAATAATAACGCTGCAATAATAATTGTTAATGTTGTGCCCAACAGGGGTATCAAAACAAAACCACACAACACTGCACCGATGGCTGCACCCACTGAATTTGCACCATACAAAATTGCGCCCGACATTACATCATCCTGACGCCGTGTTAACAGCGGTAACCATGCCCCCATCACTAGCGTGACGGGCAGTGTCAACACCGCCAATACACTGCCCTGATAAACCAGCGCGTGAGCCAATGATGAAAATTCAGCCTGTTCCAGCCATGCAGAAATTTCAGGCACAGCCCAGAGAGTTAAAATTGAAACGATGGCCGCCGTGCTGGGCAATAACGCCATCCAGTATTCCCCGCGCAGATAACGTGAGAACAAACTGCCAAATCCAATGCCAATCAGAAATACCGCCAGCACCACAGCCAACACGTATTCTGTTCTCAACATCACCATGCCGAACAAACGTGTCCAGCCTATTTCTAAAATAATGGCTGCCGCACCAATTCCTGCGTAGGCCAATAAGTCAGTGCGGGGAATGGCTTTACGGGCTTTTACTTCAGCATCAACACTATCTTCTTCATTGTCGTTACATTGCAATCCGCCACGTTTCATAGAGAGCAGCATAGCCGAAAGCCCGATTAGAATACCCAGTATCGCAATCAATCGTACTGAAATCGTCCAGCCAAAAACGGGCAATAACAATAACGGTAGCATGGCACCGATAGCACCGCCGCATGCATTCAAACCGTACAATTTCCCGAGCGACACAATGCCACGAATGGCGCTCAACACTAACGGGAAGCCCAGCCCCATGGCGAAGGCTGGCAACAGCATGATTAAAAATAAAGTCAGCCCTTGTAAAAAGAACCAAAATGAAAGACTAACGCCCGGTGCAGCCGTTGATAACCAAGCATCTGCCGTCGCCAACAACCAGGGTAGAAACATTGCGTAAATTGCGACGCTGCCTTCCAGCAGCGCAAACATGCGCAAAGGATGATTTGAAAACTTTTGCCAACGTGTGCCGACTAAACTGCCCAAACCGAGGCCAAGCATAAACGCAGCAACCGTCACCGCTACGCCAAAAGTACTGACGCCAAACTGCAGTGAAAGCATACGCGCCCACAACACTTCAAATGCCAGACTGGTGATACCGGAAAACAGATAAATCAACAATAAAAAATTGGCGGTAAGACGTGACATAGAGAAGATAATTTTAACAGTACCGAGCTAAATTAGATAAGCTGACCTTTACCTTTCAATGCTTCAAAATATGAATTTACTATGGCCACAATTCATTGCAAAATAATACAGAGTGCAGCGCTGCTTTAAGCTTTTGTTAAAAAGGATAAAACCAAACAATCGCGACAACGGAATGAGCCAATGCCAAGGTAACACTGAAGCCTGCAAAAATCATATGCGGGATAAAAACCTGCTTGCCATATACGCCCATTGCAATGCCCAATGCTGCCGTTACTAATAAAAATATCAGCAGTGACACACCCATAAAAAACAATATGCTGTGCTTTTCTTTTTTAGATATTTCCACGGCCTGACCAACAATAATTTCCTGGCTTGCAAATGCTGACATCACATCGGCATCTGCTTTTGTCGCAGTTGATTCAGCTTGTAACGTTCGTGTATTTTGTTGTTCCGCAAAAACTGGCGCAACAGCAAGCACCAATAACAACATCAGTGGAAAAGCACGAGCAACTGTCATAAGCATGCCAATAGACACTTATTTTTTCCTCTCATCATTTTCCCCATCGTCATCATTTTCATCGTCAGGTTTTCGTCCGGCAAAACGCCAATAGAGTATCGCCATGATAATAAACGGTGATAAAACAATCGGTAATAAAAAAAGAAAAATCATCCATGGAGTGTCAATGGTAACGTGTAGGTAACGATAACTGTCCAATGCGAATACAGATTGTGAACACAACATCATTACAAGCGCCAGTATTCCTAATAATAGATTCATAGCTCAACCTTCAGACTTTATGTTTTCAATATCCTGGGCGCAACGAAAACCAAAGAAATCTGAGGCATAGTTTGGCCAGGAATAATTTCGATGATAGGTGGCTGTTGAAAAAGGATCACTTTTCCATGAACCACTTCTCAATACTTTGTATTTTTCGTCAACTGGCACCAGATCAACCACCTTCATAGCGCGATCTTTCGGAGTATTTGCAACAGCAATTTTCCCTTTAAAAACAGCCGCATCTGCTTTCGATTCTGGGTATGCTTCAAAATCATCTGCCGTCCATTCACTGACATTGCCAGCCATATCCATAACACCGTATGGGCTCGCACCATTAGGGAAGCGTGTCACTTTTGTTGCGGCACCGATATTATAATAAGTGTTCAAGCGCGTATTATCCATGCGATCCCCCCATGGCCAACGGCGGCCATCAACACCGCGCGCCGCTTTCTCCCATTCAGCTTCACTTGGAAGACGTTTACCGGCCCAGCTTGCGTATAAAGAGGCGTCATACCAGGAGACCATAGTGACCGGATGAAGCTCTGTACCCAATGGAATCAGCCCATTCTCCCAATGCAACGGTGCTCGATGCTCTGTCGCGGCAACGAAACGAGCATATTGAATATTCGTCACCGGATATTTGTCTATGCGGTAGGCGGGTAACATCACCTTATGCTGCGGTCCGTCAAAGCTATCACTGCGTTCGCGGTCTGTGCCCATCAAAAATTCACCGGCGGGGATATCAACCATTTGATCGATTTCCTGCCATTGCTGCGCTGATATCAAGGCTTCAACTTCATTTACAGCATAGCTTTCAACCTCAGCAAGATTGTGTTCATTGCTGCGCTGTAGTAATACATCTTCACCGGCAGCTCGTATATGTTCGCTCATATCTTTTAAATCATATGTTGCACGTTCACGCATATCTAACATTCTGTTAGCGCCCAATTCAAGCACATGAACTGTACCCCCAATCATGGCTAATGTGACACAGGTCACTAAGGTTGCGTTGAGGAAACGTTTGCGGCGTTTAAGCGTGTGCTTACTGGGAACGGGGCGGATAGACATTGTTTTAAAACTATACTAAGAGCTAGTGTTTGATGAGGATTGTTCATCATCCTTAGATTTGTAAACCAATTCTCGTGGCAGTCTGCCATATGTTTTTTTGATCAGGATTTCACCTGCCACGCCACCAAATGCAGCCGATTCAATGGCGAGTATTACAAAGAAACCCCACCAGCCCATTGGAATAAGTGATGCACCTTCAGGGATTGGTCCTATGTATAAAAAATAATAATAGGATAATAAACGCACGATCAAGGGTGGAAAATAACATAACCACTTACCACCCAAACCAAAGACAAGACCGACAACAATACCGGCAATTAGTGGCACTACAAAAATATCAAGAAACCATAAAAAATTAAACGTTTCGAGCCCCCAATACAACTCGATATTAACACCTAATGCGAGATCCCCAAGGTAGTTAACTATACAACCCGCAAGCAAGGCTATTGTGGCTCTAACATACCTGGGCTTTTGCAGTTTTAACAAGTTTCACCTGTAAGTTTTTTGCATTCAGATTTTTTAGTTTCTTCGAGATACCAATCTTCAACTTTTAAACTTGAGATATAGGCGCTAAGAAGTTGACGATCCTCAATAGATAAATCAGCATACGATGGCATTTGATATTCTTTTTTCAATCTACTGGGAAGAATCGTTTGCGGATTCTTTGAAGAAAAATATTTGAACAACCAGTCTTCATCCCTCAGTGAACCCATACCATCCATTGCAGGCGCCGGCACAGTTTGCATGATGTCTTTTACCGTCCATAGTGTGTGGCATTTCTTACACCCCAGTCGTTTATACAACATGCCACCTTCCTGCGCTAATTTAGGATCAGCTGTGCTATAGAAAGGTATATCTTTAGCGTGCTCATCCGTGTCTTGCTGCCTAACATAATTGACTACCATCAGTACAAGTACCACCACCACCATGAAAATCAGTATTCCTTTTTCACCCTTTTTCATGCAGCTTTCTTTTTTCTTCCTGAACCTCTTTAAGTACCTCATCACGCCTTTCTATTTGCGCCTTATTAACCTCCTGACTTTTAGCAAAATCCTCAGGTGACATTTTATCCTTGTCATCCTCATCAAAAACGAGATATTTTATATCTTCGTCGAACTGTTCGTTTTTATACGCCCACCGCATCCCATAAATCGCGGCCAAAATAATCAAGGCCCCCGCGACCATCCAGACATAAATTGTCCAGCCATCGGGTAACGATTGTAAATAGTCTCTCATAATATTTCCTCCAATTAGAACAGGCGCCCATGTAACAATTGCGCCGCTCCAAATGCAACTGCTGCGAAAACTCCCAGTATAATCCAAATAAACAGGATTTTTTCACCTAACTTCATCTTTGTGTCTTTAGCTGACATTTTGATAAACATGGCGATAATACCAAGAAAAACCAGCACCCCAAACACCATAAAAATAAAGATACCAACACTGAACTGTTGGCTGCGCATACCCTCTATCGTCCAATAATCAACATCATTATTATTAGAAGCAATAGTTGAAATTACAGGAGAACTTAGAGGAGTCAGCCAGTCAGAAAACATCTTTAATAATTAGCCCACAAATAGGTAAATAAATTATAGCATCTAAAAAAACAATGCCGCTTATAAAAGCGGCATTGTTTATTAAGCTTAGGTTTTACTCAGGATTTAATCGGTGGTTTACCCTTATCGTAATTATCTACAAAAAAGCTGTAAATAAAAGGCACAACGAAGACCACAATAATTGGGACTAGCATTGCTAAAGGTGGGTTATCAATTTCCAACATAATTAATTTCCTTATATTAGTAGATTAATGAGCAACGTCATGATCTGGTTCCCAATCATAATTGGGCAACCGTTTTACAACAATTATTACAGCAATACAAAAGTAGGTCACATAAAAAATATCAATTGTGTAACCCAAATCCCACCAGGGCTGCTTAGCTATTCTTCTGGAACCATCAGCTTTCATATTGCCTTGAAAGTTTGCCAAAACTACCTTTTCACCAACGATAGTATATTCCTCTAAATCAAGCCCTGCATTCTGAAGTTCTACAACGTCTGATTTAATCATTCGCAGATCCATCATTTCAACAGGGTGACGATCTTGCATTGGCGCCCACTTGCTACCCTGTGCCTTCACCTTATCTACAATGTAAGCCATCTTCTTAGCATCATCCTGGATAGCCTGTACTTCAGGTGTATCCATTAGGGCTATGTACTCTTCATAGATTGCCGCATGGGGCCGCTGCCCCCAAAGTGGAGCTGTGACCAAAAACGCGGTGATAATTGTGAGGACTAACAACCAGACTACAGGTTTAGGAAGACGGTTATTATCTTCCATGATGCCGCCGAGACTTTCACCTTCCCAGATTTTACGTGCTTCATTATTTTGTTCCTCTGTCGTAAGACTGTACAGAGGTTTATCAAATGTCCAAGCCATAATCGTTCCCCTTTCCTACTTCATGCTCAAGATAAAATCGATCAAATAACGTGCTTCGCTATTTGCTGCCGGCTGTGGAACTTCAGGTGGATAAATACGTGTACCATCTGCATATTCATCATATTCCGAACGCCATTGATCATAATTAATTGTCTGCCCATTCGCATCAACATCACCCCAAAGGTAATCATAACGAGGCATAATTGAATGCGGCTGAACAAGTCTTGGATTAAAAAAGTGCATCATCATCCACTCTCTGGATGAATTACGCGAACCTACGTGCAGTAGATCGGGTGCTTTACGATCCGAGCCGAATGCGGTTGGAGATTCACTGTTGAAATCACCAAGGCGCGGCGGAACACCAAACACTTGCCAATCTTGCGTCTGCTCAGGTAACAAAGTATGACACCACCAGCAGCCCTCACGTACGAACATGATTTTACCACTACCAACATAAGTGGTATTTTCATCGCCCGCAGTATTTAGAACTGCATCATGCGACCAACCCTTGGTTGCGGTTGCATTTTCAATGTAACTGACCGTTTTACCATTAAAACGACCCTCAGCAACGATGAAAACTGCTCCGCTAGCTTCGCTGGCTTCCGTCATTCTGCCTGCACCAACACTCAAATCCTCAACGCCATCACCTAAAATACGTGGATGACTGATCGAGCTAGTAAATGGAATACCTGGCTCATAGACATAAGCATAAATTGGCTCTATTTTTCTGCCTGTACGTGGATCTTTGCTCAACAAGACAGTTTTAGGTTTACCTTTACCCTGAAGAAAAGGATCTTCAAGGCTAAACCCGGAAACTCGACCATATGACAAGCCTTTACGAAGGCCTATCTCGGTTGAACCTACTGCGACAATATTCAAGCTAGGCATATATAGGGTAATCATCATTGATCCCCCGAGTGCCAAACCAAACATTCTCGCACCTATTTTATATTCTCTGAATCCCACGTTTGAATTCCTCCCTCAAATAGTCTGGATTTTAACGCTCGTATGCAAGCTCATGTGGCAAACGACCTTCTGGTATTACAGTACCTTCACGTGCGGTCATCCACATATTGTAGAGCCATACACAGTTACCGGTGAATACCATGGTGCCACCAACCCAGCGCGCTATCATATACGGATGCTCGGCAATAACGACATCGATATAAGGCACTTCGTAAATTTTACCTGCACCCTGAATCAAACCTGCAATCGTCATAGATATCCAGTAGATGCAGAAACCAATCAGCAAGAACCAGAAGTGGAAATTAGCCAACGCTAATGAGTACAGTTTGCGTCGCAAAATTGTCTGCATACCATAATAGACTGCCGCAGCCTCAAGAAAGGTTGAAAAACCAAGCAGTGCTAAATGAGCATGCGCAACAATCCAACCTGTACCATGCACATACCAGTTAATTGCACGTGTCTGTTGAAAACCACCCTGCATATTCAGCGGGATAGCGAGCAATACACCTGTAATAGTGAACTTCGTTTCAATGTTATCAACAAAGAAATGCCACTTGCCTGTCATTGTTAATAGCAGGTTAGATACAAATGCAATCGCTGGCACAAGAATCAACACACCTTCCACTGAAGCAAAAGACTTCAACCATTCAGGTAAAGGTGATGACATCAAGTGATGCGCCGCAGGTGTCGAATAGAACACCACAACCGACCAGAAGTGTAAGTGACCAATACGATGAGAATACAGAGGATTACCTGTAATCTTTGGAATCGTATAGTAGGCAATCGCTGCCGCTACCGGTGTAATCCACAACCCCAACACATTATGCGCAAACCACCACGTCAAATATGCTTCAGTCAAACCTGTCAGCTGAAAGTACTCAGGCAAGTTGCCCGTCAACAAAACGATAAACAGCATGAAACATGCGCTGGCAAAGAACCAGTTGGTTGTATAAATACCCTGCGTACGACGATGAATAATCGTCATCCAGACATTCATGCCTAGCGGTGCAATCATGAAGGTTAATACATAGAGATCAATAAACCATGGGAAATCTGAGTATTCGCGCCCTGATGACATACCTGCCCAGAGCAAGGTCAACGCCAATGAAAGTCCGACATTCCACAAGAAGCAGTTCCAAATCCCCAGCTTTTCTGACCAAAGCTTGGTATTTCCCAGCGCCGGCGTGATATACATCATCGCCATTGCAAAGGCCATTGAAATCCAGCCAAAGATCACTGCCAACACATGCACCTGGCGCATATGCCCAAAAGAAAACATCATCGAACCCGTCACAAAATCTGGAAATGCAAGCTTTGCTGCATTAAACGACCCTAAACCGGTACCAATAACAAACCATAAAATCGATGAAATACCAAAAAATATGGCCGCTGAGCCAGCTGGTATGTCCTCGTTCTTCGCGAACAGGTACTTTAACATTTGACCTCTCCCTCCTTACCTATTTACAACAATAATAAAAAATCTACTTAATAAACTTAATTGAAATACTATTCAATCAATGTTCACCAGGCATCATCAAATACCATGCAAACCACATGCTTGAAAATGCCAAAACAATACAGAAAATAGTTGCAACTAATGCCATATCCCGATCCCCGCTAAATTAAATATACTTAAATGTATTATTCGCAATCAGGCTGCTTTTGCTTCAAGCTCACCATGACGCTTACACGCAAGCATAACGATAGCCATAAATGCAAAACCAAATACGATCATGCACCAGTCGATAAAACCCTGGAATGTAGTTGGATCATACTGCCCTATGCCCCAGCCCCCCCAGTCTTCAAACGGTCCACGACCTAACGCACACATCATGGCTGCACCAAACACACTGCCGTTTCCCATACCTGTAGTTACACCAGCAATCAGCGCATTCCAGAATGTCCTTGAATAGGATAGTTTGTTTTCCATCAGAACCTCCACTTAACCACTTTTTAAAATGATACTTTTTATTATCACGCTTACATCAAAACAATCATAAATAGACTTGAAAACCAAACCACTTCGCCCCATATCTAAATTAAGTCGTTTGATGCGCTTCCCCAACTCCAAAAAATACAGGGAAGTTTTCTGTGTCGTCAGATATTCACATACCGTGTTATGCGCGTCAAGCATTAATAACACTTAATTAACCCGACTTAAATCATCAAGTTTTACGCGGCACATCAATCTCTTAATGAAGCTTTACATTGACGCTATTTTTTGCGATCTTTCTCTAAAATGCAACTTTCTAATGACAAAAAATTGACGAGCCATGATCAAAGAAATTATTTTATACAGCATCGCGGGCATCTCTTCATTGATCGTTTTAGGCTATACAGTTCACATGTTTGTTGGCGGCTTGGTCAGCGAGCAAACTGAAAACCTGCTGATCGCCATTACCACCTTAATAGGCAGCGCGGTTATAGGCTATATGGTTTACGATGTAGTTAAACGCAGGAAAGCAATGCGGTAAGCTGCTCGGTGAATTAAATTTAGCGCTATATTTATTTATAGATGTTTAGCAATGCACGCAAATCTTTGAATTCGCCTTCACTATCAAATTGGCCGCGATGTAAAACAAACTGGCGGCGCTTGCCAGCAAGATCCATTCCCGTCAGACCAAATGATTTGCCTGCATAATCAGGAAAGAATTTAACATTCTTGATGAGATCCACCTTACGCTCACTCTTTAGTTGAATAGAGACTTGAGACTTACCCACTTCCAGCCCCACAGGTGAATTCGGCAGCAGCATTAAACGTGACGATAGAATTCTATTGGCGCCCACCATAAAAAAGAAGCTGGACATAAAAAACAGTACATAAGCCCAGTTTTGATTGGGCCCGTACCAAAACTTAATACCAATAGAGAGCAGCGCTATGACTGTTGGCACATATAGCAATGCATCCCAAATCAGGCCTTTGCGGTCTTTGACTAATAAATATTTTTTAACGTCAGACACGATCCGCCGCCATTCCTGCAAGGGCTTCACCAATCGCGATATCCAACTCGCCATAAAGAAGCCGTCCGGCGCGCTTAAATTTCACAATCTGTTTATCGTCAATAATAAAGGTCCACGGATCCCCAAGCACTTTAAATGCCCTGAATGCCTCAGGATTCTGATACTGATCCATATGCAGAAACAATACATCAGGCTCATACTTTACCAACAAGGCTTTAAGCATCTGAAGTTGCTTATCACACACCGTGCAGTGGCCTGGCGTGGCAAACTCCAAAACAATCAGCTTGCCTTCCGTCAGCGCTTCATCAATCGAATATTGATACATGCGCTCATCGGGATAGCGGTACGTCGTAATCCTGCTTAAATCACCGTCTACATCCGCAAGTGTTTTGGTTTTAACTGACGGTACTTTTTCACCTAACTTTGCGGCCGGGTCACTCTGGCAGCCAAGCAATATTACAACCAAGGGTAACAACCATATTAAACGCATCACTTTATCGCTCCTTATCCCAACCAACACAGGTGCGAAAAATATTGTAACCCCAAATCAAATTCGCCAACAACACCAAGGTACCGAAAATACCCATTGCTGCCAAAAAGGGCTTCACTAATTTTTCTACTTCATCAGGCACCATGGTTTCACTCGCTACACCACCGATTACCCCCGCAGCAGTAAAAAGCACCACCATGCCTATCAAACCAAAATTATGCAGCCAAAAATGCACCTTTAACAACGCTATACTGTAAAGAGGGCGTGCCGCCATACGCGGAATAATATAATAAATTGAAGCGAAGATCGCCATTTCCACCCAGCCCAATAGATTAATATGAGTGTGCGCACGGACAATCAAATTGCCATGAAGACGATGATCGACAAAATAACGAAACTCGGCAATGCCGCCCATCAACGCGCCCCATGAAAAACCAATTATGCTGTAGATAATACAGGCATAAACAAACCACAACACATATTGAGTATAGACCTTATCCTGATTCCACGGATCACTGACATTCACTCCGCCACCTCCTTCTCTAAAATACTCTCATCCGCTGTATTTAACTTATCGTTGGATGGTTTTTCTCGTACATCCTGATACTTATCCTTCCAGCCTGGCGGCGCAAAGGTGCCGACCATGCTGTCAATGAATTCTGAACGTCCCTTCGGTGGCATGTGCGCAGATGACGACCCCTGATCGACTTTTAACTCAGAAATAAAGGTCGCAATATCATGTAAATCGCTCTCTGCAATATCAGCAACATAGGCGGCCTCTTTTGGATGTGCGCCATGATCGAAGGTCTTTGCACCATAGGTTTTTTCTGGATAACGCAAGAAATCATATAACCAGTCCAGGCTACGTAAAGAACCTACGCCATCCAACGACAAACCCATATTGGTGCCATTGTTAAGCGCTCGGTGACATGCGGTACAGCGAGATTTACGGAATGAGCTAGAACCACGCAGGCCAGCTTTGGAAAAATTATAATGAATCTTGTTCTCAAACATGGGAGATTCAGAATTATAACGCACATACTCAAGTGCCGCATAACCGATCACCGCAAGAATGATGAACGCAATAGCAATGCCGAAAAGTATCTTTTCGCCCTGCTTTAAACTTTGTTTCTCAGTCATACTGCTTATTGAAATTCCTATCTATATCAATAATGAAGAAAAAGATTATACATAAAAAAGGGGCGGTTAACCGCCCCTTAATGCTTTGCGACAAAAATGTCGCTTATTCAGTGCTCAATCAATGTGAGCTATACGACTTCGGCTCATGCATAGCTGCCGCACGCGAATTGCCGTCTGTTGTCTGCGGCGCAGATGTCAGATAAGCAGCCGCATTGTTAATGTCTTCATCGGTAAGCTGACGAGCAACAACTTGCATCTGTGACATCGGATCATTATTTCGACTACCATCACGCCATTTTTTCAACTGCGAAACAAGATAGGAGTATTTTTGCTCGTTGATCTTAGGGTAAACGGGCTCTGCACCACGGCCATTAAAACCGTGACAGGATTTACAGGCAGGAATATCTCTGTCTGTCAGGCCGTATTTAACCATGATCTTACCCAAGTAAGGCGAACCAACTTCTACGCCATTTTCTTTGAGCTCAGCAAGATTTGATGGTTCAGAAGCCGATTCAGCAAATGTTGTCATTTGCTTGCTCATATAATAAGCAACATCAATGCGGTCTTGCGCACTCAAACCTTTTGCATTCGCATTCATCACGAACATGGTTGTATCCATGCGTTTGTCAGTAGCAAAGTCTTCCAGCTGTTTCACCAGAAACTGAACAACCTGACCCGCGAGGCGTGGTGTCCCCAACATGTCGTTACCCATACCTTTTTCGCCATGACATGAACTACAGGCTGGTACACTGCCTTTGCCTTCAGCATATATTTTTTTGCCGTTAGCCATATCGGCTGCAGCATATACTGTCGTTGTTGCCATCAAGGCTGCCGCTCCTAAAATTGAAGCCAGCTTTGTTAAACGTCGCATCTATCGCCCCTCCCAATTCTTCTTGTTTGTCGCCACCTTACAGAGACCACATAGTACGTACGAGTTTGCCGCAAGTCAACAAAAGCGGTTCTCATACAGTTAAGCTTTTATAAATCTTTTTTTGTTCGCCATTTACTGCGAGCCTCCCACCCATAACTTAGCAATACGCTAGGATATTGCTATATAATAGTATATGTGCGACTTATGAATTCTTCTTAAGCAAAACCACCGCAAGTCCCCACGCTAATGGAAACCACATTGCATATAAAATCAAAACTTCAGCTGTTCCTATCATAATTGTTCTCCTTTACAACAAAATATATCTCGTTCCCACACTTAAACTATCGCTTGTATAGCATGACATTTCCATTGAATGCAAGCTAATCAAAACACTTGATGCTAGAACCTGCTCAGGGATAATAAAACGCTTCGCAGCAATCTGCAAATAATTCATAGCATTAACTCAATTTTTATTCTCACAAAGCTTGCCTTAGCAACAACTAATGACCCACAGTCGTGATTACGGTATGCTTACAGGTTATTTTTTCGAGTACATCGTCGCATGCTTTCCAAAATCTCATTTCAGATGACGCCAAAATACTGGGCGCTTATTGCTCTATTAACCTGGGGTGCTGCCATCATTGCAACGGGCATGCTGCGATTCGATGCTTTTGCCATTGAAGAAGAAGCGGCGCGCGCGTTACTACTGGTCTGGTCCGTGGTTGATCGCATCATCAATCCTATTTTTGTACTGGGCATGCCTGATCTGCGCTCACTGCTGTTCGTTCCTGTCGGTATCTATTGGCCCGGCAGCGTCACAGCTGCAAAAGTTTTCACCTTAATCATCAGCTTTACCGGTTGCATGTTTCTATACCGCTGGTCGCGTCGTCACCACAGCGATGAATCTGCGCTCATCGCCAGCGCATTATTTTTATTGTCACCACTACTCATATCTCAGGTCGACACGCTGGCCACCGCACCCTTTCTATTAATGATTTTCGGCATCGGCGCATGGTTAGACCAAGCCTATCGCCGCAGCGAACGTGTGCTTGGCGGATGGTTTTTTGTACAAATGCTAACCATACTCATCGCTGTCAGCATTCACCCCATGGCATTGGCCTACCCATTGGCTCTGATTTTGGAATGGTTTCGTAACCCGATTGAAGGCCGCCAACAAAAACATATCTACATTGGCGCAGCACTGGCAATAATCTTCTCACAACTGCTTCACAGCGGCTGGGATGTCCAGTGGTTCAGCAACCCGCTCATACCGCTATCAACTATGTTTCTCGGCCAAGCTGCCATGAGTCTCGGCCATTGGAGTATTGGTTTATTTAGTCTCGCCATATTATGCGCACTACTTTTTGCTAACCGTAAATTACTCATCACCGACTTACTTGGGCGCACATTATTACTGGCACTTGTTATCGGGATGCTTAGCGCAGATGCATCATGGTCACTTATCGCCCTAAGCATGATTCTTTTTCTCGCCACAGCCGCACTGATAAACTTCAATCGTCGCCTCGGCAGCCACAACTTCCTCGGCCAACGCGGCCTGGTGATGCTCGTTCTGTTCATCACTACAACGCTGTTTATGCAGGGCAACAAAGCACAACACGACGCTATCGCAAGCAATCTGCTTTCCAGTCAGGACCTACTGATCCAAACGCTTGCTATCGAGCTTGAAGATATCGACGATGAAAGCATTCTAGTTATGAGCGAATGGCCTGGACGCACCATGATAGCCATTAAGCGACCGGTCGTTCCTCTGCCACCTGAATACGATGACACCCAAACTTTTTTGAAAAACATCAAAGGTATAACACACATTATCTTTAACCCTGCACGCCCAGAAAACGCTACTCTACGCAGGCATCTGGCAAATTTATCTGCCATTTCAGAGACACTTACTCTGCAAGAAGGTGGCGCTATCATTACCATTAGCTCAGACAACAAACCGCCAACCGCAAAACACCCGGTAAAAAATTAACGCTGGCAGGTCGGGCAATAATACGAGGATCGTTGCCCCTGACGTAACAGCTTAATCGGTCGCTGACAAACATAGCAGGGCTGGCTCTGTCGACCATAGACATGCAACTTCTGCTGAAAATATCCTGGCCGCCCATCCTTGCCATGATAGAAATCTCGCAAAGTAGTGCCGCCACTTTTAATGGCATCACTTAGCACTTGCTTGATCGCCGCTGCCAAACGCTGGTAACGCAGCTGCGCCACCCTACCCGCAGCACGACCAGGATGAATGCCCGCTATAAATAATGCTTCGCTGGCATAAATATTTCCAACACCCACCACAACATGGCTGTCCATTATGAATTGTTTAATGCTGACACGTCGACCGCGCGATGTTTGATATAAATATTCAGCGTTAAAAACATCACGGAAAAAATATTCAGCACACTTTGCGTCTATCATCTGTGTATTCATAAATTGCTTTTCGGACAATTCTGGCAATGGTTCCGGGCCTAAATCCTTAAGCAACCGATGCCGCCATAAAGCCGTAGCCACCCACAAAACCATACCGAAACGACGTGGGTCGTGATAACGCAAACACAAGCCATTTTTCAAACTGATATCCAGATGATCATGTTTTTTGAGGGCCGTACCTGCATCCACCAACAACAAATTACCCGACATGCCGAGATGAATCATCAATGTTCCGGTGTTGGACACCAACAATAAATACTTGCCGCGTCTTGTCACTTCTACGAACGAATTACCTACAAGATTTTTAGAAAGGTTTTGCGGAATAGGGTAGCGGAGTTTCTTGCAATAAATATCAACTGCTTCGATGCAGTGATTTTTAACATGCGGCTCAATACCACGCCGAGTTGTTTCAACTTCAGGTAACTCAGGCATAGTACGTACAACCCGAAAATAGATTGAATTCACTCATCACAGCTCATCTCAATTTTTCTATTTACCAGAAAGCCCAAGCAAACCCTGCTGCGCTTCAAAATGATAACGCATAGCAAGATCACGACGACCTAAGATTAGTTCCGGATGCGTTTGCAGCAATTCAAATTCAAGCAGGCGACCATCAGACAAACTTGCTTTGATAAGCCCATTCGCCACATCATTATTATTGTAGGGTGTGATCCGTGCCGCTTTTGCCTGCTGCCAATTTTTAACAAAGGCATTAACATCATCAATGGATGACAACTCGCTGCCATCCATTACCCAAACACCCTCATCACTACGCGTAACTGAATAACTCGGCAATTCAATTCGATTCAATTCTGCATCAAAAGGCAATATAGCTGGATCAAGCAGGGCGGGTAACGTCACCATCGTCTGATAAAAATATCGCTCTGCAATCAACTGCACCGACTCACCACTTAAAACATAACGGCGACGGTTAAGTGCCTCAACACCACCAAAAAATAAACTCTGCTGATTAAATCTTATGCTGCCCAATGGCGGAGCCAATTGATAGTGCTTCAACTCCAGTGACTGCGCAGGATAACGCGCATAGCTACGCGCAGCAGCAAGCTGCAACAACATTTCAATGCGCAAGGGATTCGCTCGTGCTTCAATGGGCTCAGTAATTTTCCAGCCTGCAGCTTCTCGTACTAGCACAACGGATTCTTTATAGGGCAGGCTAATACTAATCTCATTAATATCACTAGAATGCAGCTCTGTCAGGCTCGCCTCTTCATCCTGCTCACCTGATTGAAACACTACAATAAATATCAATACCAACACGATACACAGCAAAACAATATTTAAAATGCTTCGATTATTCATTCACTTCTTAGCAACTGTGATTACGCTAACGTTTACGACGGCGATGCCAAATTATAATACCTGAAATAATCAGACCCGATGGCAATACAAATAAAAAAATACCGCCAATCAATCCAATTTCTGTGTCGCTGAATTGCAGTGAAGCATCCATCGCAGTCTTCACAGGAATCGAAATAAATTGCTCATCACGACTTAACCAGTTTACGATATTCATCGCCAACTGCTGATTGCCGGCCATACCCAAAAAAGCATTCGAGAGAAAATCACTGTCAGCGATCACCACCACACGTTGCTCGTTATTTTTTTTATCTACCAACTCAGCATCAGACTCTAAAGTAGGTAACGACCTGCTGATCGCCAATGCAATAGTTAATGGGCCGGCAAAATCAGATTCAATATCAAAAGTAATCTGCCCCGTTTGTTGCTGTGTTTCGGCCCAGCTGTTTGACATAGTCTGCAAAAATGCATCGTGCTGCCATTCCGAATCTGACTGTGTCATCAAGCTACCGGCGACGGGAAACAAGGTGTTCATTGCAAAACCTTCGACCAGCGGGTGATCGTTATATTGAACCACCAATGCTATACGTGGATCATCGACGCCAAACAACGTCATGCCAACTTGCGCGATATTTGGATCAATAATCGTACCCGGCTGAAACGTCACCGCAAGCTGCTCAGCCAATGGCTTGAGACTTTTCAGTTTGTTCGGATCTGACAACCACAACAAATGCCCGCCCTGCACGACATAGTCTTTAATGATTGAAACTTCGCCCGCCAACAATTCAACTTGCGGCGAAGCAATCACCAGCAACGTTGTTTTCTCAGGCACTTCAGCGGCCTGCGCCAGGTTAAGCGTTTCAACCTGAAAACCTTTCTCCGCCAATTGTCGCGTCCAGCCCAGCAAATCATATGCCGCATCTCCCAGCGGGTCACGCTCACCATGCCCCTGTAAAAAAACAATGCGGCGTTCATTGCTGCGTGCGAGCCGTTGCAATACATTCGATAAGGCCTGCTCATTAAATTCACGCAGCTGCATCGTTCGCCCCTGATAATGAAGCACCATTTCACCTTCAACACTTATCCGCAACTCACGCACGCGATCAGGCTCAAGGTCAGGATTAAGAAACTCCAAACTCAGATTACTTTTATGACGTTGATAAGACGCGACTAGATTTACAATATGCTTACGTAATAATGGCGTCTCCCGCGCATAGGATTTAATCACCACCGGCTCTGGCATTTCCCGCAATAAACTTATTGTTGCATTCGATAATGTATTACGACCGTTCGCACTCCAGTCTGACTGAAAGCTATAACGGGTGCTCAACCATGCCAACATGCCAATAATGAGCAACACTAGGATCAAAAAAACAACATTCTGTAGACGCAAATTGCGTCGTGAACTTGCAGCAAACTTCATAACGCAATCAAACCTTTCAATGCGATAACCGTTCAGCATCCAAACGATGAATACTTAGCGACACAAACAAAACAATGACTAATAAATAATAAATAAAATCACCACTGTTTAATACGCCACGCAACATCGGCTCATAATGCCGAACCATCGATAAGTATGACAACACATTAGTATCCGCTGTATTTTCGACACTACCCGACCAATCAATAATCCACAGCAGCAACAGCGCACCAAAGCTGCTCACCGCCGCAATAGTTGGCTGAGCTGTTAAACAGGACATATACAATCCCAATGCTGAAAAACTAGTTGCCAATAAAAACAAGCCCAACAAACCTGCTACCAGCACACCTAAATCAACCGAAGTACCCATCAACAAAGAAAGTGGCATCAAAGCAAGTAACGACACCATCAATGCTATAAAAACAACCATTGCAAGAAATTTACCGAGAATAATTTCTGTCATGCTTAACGGTGCGGACAGTAACAGGCTCAGCGTTTTATTGCGTCGCTCTTCACTGATCAAGCGCATCGTCAACAACGGTATCATCAATAAAAAAATAAATGCCGCATTACCTAGTAGCGGTGCAATAACAATATCTGTCACCCCCGGCGCATCTTGCATTACTGCAAGCTGGGGCTGTAACTGAAAAAACCGCTCAAGCTGTGTTAGAAAAATGTAGGCAAGAATTCCCTGCATAACTGCCAGCATGACCCAAGCCAGCGGTGACAGAAATAAACTACGCAACTCTCTATATGCAATGTTGAAAATCATCGTATCAATATCACTTTGTTAAAGCGCTTCTGTTTCTGTAGTTTTCATAGGCTCATCCACTTCGGCACGCGTGATATCAACAAACACCTGCTCCAAAGACATTTTTTCCGGTGTTAGCTCTGATAAAGCCCAACAATGATTAACTGCTGACTCGACAAGCGTTTCAACAGGATTATTTTCAGGAAGATAGTGAATACGAAAACGACCGACATCCAGCGTCTCGACCTCTTCAACGCCTTCAATATTTTCCAACACCTGCTCATCCGGCGAATTTTGAAAGGCCACTAACATGCTCGAGCTCTGCATGCGGCGCTGCAAGCCTTCAATACTATCACTCAATACTAATCGCCCTTGGTGCATGATTTGCACTCGATTACAGAGCATTTGCACTTCGGGCAAAATATGCGTTGAAAGAATTACGCTGTGCTCACGCCCTAAATCACATATCAATGCACGTATTTCTCTGATTTGAATTGGATCAAGGCCCACCGTTGGTTCGTCGAGAACCACGACAGCCGGAGAATGAATAATCGCTTGAGCAATTCCGACACGTTGTTGAAAGCCTTTAGACAAATTGCCGATCAAACGTCCACCTACTTGCATCAAACCACAACGTTGTTTTGCTTTTTCCATCGCCACAGCTATTTCGCAGCGATTAATTCGATTTAAGTTAGCACTGTATTTTAAATATTCATCTACCGTCAGCTCGCGATATAAAGGCGGCTGCTCAGGAAGATAGCCGATGTGCGCTTTGGCTTGTCGCGGACTATCAAGAATATCCAAACCATTAATGGTAATCCGCCCCGAAGTAGGGGCAAGATTTCCGCAGATCATGCTCATGGTGGTGGACTTACCCGCTCCATTTGGGCCTAGAAAACCCAACACCTCACCGCGCTTAACAACAAAACTGACATCGTTAACCGCCTCCAAATCCCCATAATTTCGCGACAGATTTTCAACAACGATTAAATTGTTATCACTCATGGCTGCTTATTGATTTCATCAAAGAAGAAAAATAGTTGCCAGTCCTAAAAAAACCATGAAGCCGACCACATCAGTTACGGTTGTCAACATCACGCTGCCGCCCAATGCAGGGTCAGCACCAAAACGCCGCAGCAACATCGGGATAGTGGCGCCAGCAAACGCTGCGCAGAGCAAATTAATAATAATAGCCACACCAATAATGCCACCTAACTGATAATCTTCAAACCAGAGAATAACCACTGCAGCGACAACCGATGCCCATAACAGGCCGTTCAATATACTCACTGACAGCTCTTTGATTAATAATTGACGCGCATTCGCGCCGCCAATCTGACCCAAAGCAATACCACGAATTACCAACGTCAGCGTTTGGCTGCCGGCGATACCACCCATACTGGCAACAATTGGCATCAGTACTGCCAGCGCCACCAATTTATCCAAGGTATTCTCAAATAAGCCAATCACATAGGAGGCCATTAACGCCGTCAAAAGATTAATGCCCAACCAAACGCCGCGCTGTCGTGCGCTCACCAGAACCGGTGCAAACATATCATCCTGCTCATCAAGGCCGGCCATACTCATCATCGAGTGCTCAGCGACATCACGAATTACATCCACCACATCATCAATCGTAATACGCCCTAGCAGCTTATTGTTTACATCTGTAACCGGCGCTGAAACAAGATCACGATGCTCAAAGATATTAGCCACATCATTCGCGTGCATTGCCGCGGGAATACTTTCAATTTCAATTGTCATCGCCTCAATCACTTTCACAGAAGGCGCTTCCAATAATAAAACTGACAGCGGCAATTGGCCAAGGTAGGTATCATTACGATCGACGACATACAGATTGTCTGTCATTTCCGGCAAGGCTCCGCGCAAACGTAAATAACGTTGCACAACATCCAGCGTAACATCCGCGCGCACCGTCACTGTGTCGATATTCATCAAACCGCCGGCTGTATCCTCGGGATATGAAAGCACCGCTTCAAGCCGATGACGATTCTGCTCATCCATTGATTGCAGAACCTCATGAATCACTGTGTCAGGGAAATCTTTGAGAATATCAGCTAGATCATCAGTTTCCAGACTTTCTGCTGCCGCAATCAATTCCTGCGGCGCCATCTCTCTGATCAAGCTGGCACGCAGCTCATCATTGACGTGAATCAGGATGTCACCATCAACCTCCGGATCAACCAGCTCCCATAACAGTTCGCGTTGTTGACGGGGCAGAGACTCTAACAAATGAGCTATTTCTGCTGGATGCAACCCATTCAGCAGACTCCTGACATTGTAAAATGTCCCGGCATCCAGAGCAGCTGCGATATAGAGCAAGCGATCTTGTTGTTTTTCTTTTTCTTTCATGACTTCAAGTTTCCCGCCAAGTGGCTGGGCATGAACAGAATCTGCGCTATCAAGTCAGCATTTATAAACTGCCGTCGAGTGCCAACATCGTTGAACTGACACTCTAAAATTAATAGCCATACAATATTAACAGGGGGGCTATAGTTCGTCACTAGCAGTGATAATAGAGCACACTTTAAAATACAAGCTAAAAGTTATAGCGTGCCGCGTTACAAGGAAGCGTTTACTTCAGCAGTCTCAGGATAACTGTTAATATATTCGCTGATCTCTTCCGCCGTGGACAGGGTATGAACCTTCTTAACCCATTCCGCCAGCTGCTGCACATTACTTGTCAGCACAACACGTTTCACTTCAAGCAAAGAAGCAGCGCACATGCTGAATTCGCGCAAACCTAAACCCAGTAACAAACGTGTAAAATGGGGAGTGCCGGCCATTTCTCCGCACATGGTGACTGGAATATTTGCCTTCTTCCCAGCATTGATGACCATGCTAATTAATTTAAGAACAGCTGGATGCAAGGGGTCATATAAATAATTCACCTCGTCGTCCATACGATCGACAGCCAGCGTATATTGAATCAGGTCATTGGTTCCAATTGACATAAAATCCAACTGCTCGGCAAATTCATCTGCCATTAATGCCGCAGATGGCACCTCGATCATACCCCCCAATTGAAAATCTTCACCGTATTTTATCCCGGCATCGAGCAAGTCCTGCTTAACACCATCGACTAATTGGCGCACTTGCGATAACTCACAGACTGTCGTTAGCAATGGAATCATCATACGTACTGGACCAAACGCTGACGCACGTAAAATCGCTCGAATCTGTGGAACAAATAATGCGTAATCTTTCAGACACAAACGAATCGCACGTAAACCAAGCGCAGGATTACTGTGCATCGCATTATTTGCACCCATCAGATTTTTATCCGCGCCAAAATCAATGGTTCGAATCGTCACCGGCTTACCCGCCATACTACGCACTACTTTCTTATAAAGTTTAAACTGCTCCTCTTCGTAGGGCATAGAATCTCGGTTCAGAAACAACATTTCCGTGCGAAAAAGGCCTATACCAACGGCATTAACATGTTTAACTGCTGGCACATCCTCAGACAATTCAATATTACCTAACAAGACTACTTGCTGACCATCTTCGCTAATTGAATCTTCTTCTCGAAGACCTTGCAATTCTTCAAGGTAATGCTCTTCAGCGCGCTGGCGTTCGCGAAAATGAGTAATCGATCCAGCATCAAGCCCAGAAAACACTACACCATGATGGCCATCAATCACTAATAATTCACTTTGCAATAGCGACCGTCGAGCATGGCGAATACCAACTACCGCTGGCATTCCCAAACTTCTCGCGAGTATTGCAGTATGCGAATTAGCACCGCCAAACTCAGTAATTAATCCCACCACACCTTGCTGATGCATCATGATAATGTCATCCGGTGACACATCATCAGCAACAACAATCCCGCCATTCAACCAGCGCTGATAAATGTCCTGCGACATACCTGGCTGTTCATAGAGGTTACGCTGGATACGAGAAATTATTTGATGAACATCATACTTACGCGCACTGAGATATGGATCATCCATTGCCTCAAAAGCATCCACCAACAGGCCTTTTTGAAGCTTTAATGCCCATTCAGCATTGCATTGCCGGGTCTCAATAAAATGTATAGGACCTTCATTGATAGTTGAATCTTTAAGCATCAACAAATGCGCATCAACAAATGCCGTGATATCAGCAGGCGCATTACTGGCAATTCGTTTACGCACCTCTTTCAGTTGTTGGCGTGTTTTTTTCAGCGCTAATTTATAACGCGCTATTTCCTCTGACAGTAATGGCTTGGGTACAATAAGTTCCTTAATTTCAAAATCATCGCGCCTCAACAACACAGCTTTACCAATGGCAACATCTTTCGCCACACTGATACCTTTTAGCATCAAGCTCACGAAAAAATACCCTCAACATCCGCGACAATGGCCGTGCATAAGCTCACTGCAAAGATTAATAATTGCTTATATTGAAAACCAGACATGTTATGTTTAAACGCTCAACATATTATTATTCACCTTCACCAAACCTTTGCAGGACTAAGCCCTTAATTTTCTCAAGCGCCAACGCCTCATCATCCCCTTCAGCGATAACCTCAACCACTGTTCCTTTTGAAGCCGCCAACATCATTACGCCCATAATACTTTTACCATTGACTGACTTAGCGCCACGTGCCAGTGTAATTTTACTGTTAAAGGTTGACGCAAGTTCAACCAACTTCACCGCAGCCCGAGCATGTAAACCCAGCTTATTTACAATCGTGATTTCACTGCGCATAAAACGTCATACACCCTGCTCTTGATGACAGATCACAATGCCATCACGACCACCCGTTTTAGCCTTCTCAGCTAACTGCTCAACATTTAACGCTGGATAATTCATCAGCCTTATCAGCATTGGCATATTCAAACCGGAAAGCACAATCATCTTTTCATGGTCATAATTTTTCTTTAGACGCACGGCAACATTATAAGGCGTTGCGCCAAACATATCCGTCAATACAAGCACTCCATCACCTACGTCAAGTTGGCGACACAACTTATAACCTAAACTCACCAGCTCATCTGGGTCAGCATCTGACTGCACATTTAAAACGCCTGTTTTTAATGGGCAGTCACGCAACAAACAAGAGGCTTCATCAAGTATAGTTCGTCCTATTTTCCCATGCGTCAACAACAACAAACCTACCATCACTGCAGCTCCCGATGCCTCACTAGCGCATCCTCTTTACATTTTTCAAACTGAGATGCCAATGTCTCTGCAACATAAACTGAGCGATGCTGCCCACCTGTACAACCAATAGCAATCGTCATGTAACTACGATTTTGTTCTTTAAAACTGTCCAACCATTTAGCGATAAAATCATATATATCCTGACACATCACGCACACCGATTTTTCCTGCTCAAGGAATTCAATAACGGCAGCATCTTTTCCGGTAAATGCTCTCAGCTTAGGGTCCCAATGCGGATTAGGCAGGCATCTGACATCAAAAACAAAATCTGCGTCGGCGGGCACCCCCGCTTTAAAAGCAAAAGAAACAAACTGCAGCGCTAACAATGAATCTCCTTTTTTCGCTACGCGATCAAGTATCAAACTACGCAATTGGTGCACATTGGTATACGTCGTATCAATACGCAAATCTGCTTTGACGGAAATTGGCGATAGCAGCTGTCGCTCTTTTTCGATGGCCTCTGACAGCGGCAAGCCCTGCATCGTCAAAGGATGTTTACGTCTCGTTTCACTGAACCTTTTTAATAAAGCATTATCATCTGCCTCAATAAATATAACCTCAAATTCAATATGGCCCGTTTTAAGATCATCCAGCACACTATGAAAAGAACGCAAATCATTAGCAATATTCCGCGCATCAATACCCACTGCAACTTCAGTAATTTTTGTCTTACTGGATTCATCCGACATTTGCTCAGAAAAACTCGGCAACAAACTGGCCGGCAAATTATCCACACAATAAAAACCAAAATCCTCCAGGGCCTGCAGTGCAATACTCTTTCCGGAGCCAGATAATCCACTAATCACTAATAACTTCATTTAGCATCCCTATCAATCAAGCGTTGTTGTTTACTAATAAAGTCCTGCGCCGCATCATAACCTTTTAAACGTAAAATATGATTCAGCGCAGCGCCTTCAACAAGTACCGCAATATTTCTACCGGGTGCCACTGGCAGAGTTATTTCCGGAATATCTACATCAAGAACATTGCGCATTTTAATGCTGCCATGCAAGCGGTCACTCTCCCACGAACGATCATCTTCAATAAATTTCAGGTTAATTATTAAACGCAGAAATTTGTTTTGTTTGATCGCATTGTCACCAAACATAGCCCTGATATTCAATATGCCAAGCCCACGCACCTCAAGAAAACCATCCAGAGCAGGAGGACAATCACCATTGATTGTGTCCGGTGCGATACGTGAGAACTCTGGCGCATCATCAGCAATGAGACGGCTGCCGCGACTAATCAGCTCAAACGCCAGCTCGCTTTTACCTATTCCGCTGTCACCCACCATCAAAACACCGATGCTTTTCACGTCCATAAAAACACCGTGCAGCGTGACCTTGTCTGCCAGCAAACTGGAAATAAAGTATTGCAAATGGTTAATTAACTTATCGCTTTTCAATGCGGATGAAAACACAGCCACTTCATGTTTTTCAGCCAAGCTCTTTAACTCACTGGCGACATCTTCACCATCAGAAATAATAATTAGCACCGGCTCTTCGCCAAATATTCGATGTAACGCTGCTGAAAATGACAACTCAGATGAATGATGCAGATCGTAAAGATCAGCCGATCCTAATACACGGATAAAACTGGAATTTTGAGGGTTCAAGTGAGTTGCCAGGTTTTCAGCTGAATGGCCACCTTTAACCTGTCTAAAATGACGATTGATTAATCGCTTGCCACCCGACGCACCAGCAGACCAGCCAAGAGACAGTCTTTCTTTGTAGCGCTCAAACAGCTCATTGACAGAAAGCGGCGTCATAGCCTCATCAGCTTAGGTGACATGAATAATAGCCTCCCCTTAGATGGTAAAACAGGCTGCTGAAAATTAGGATGCAACGCTAAGCTGCATTAAAACTTTAAATCAGTATTCTCCAGAAGCTCGACTAATCGGTGTCGCTTGCCATGCAGCAAATACCGACATAATCTCACGCCCAGATTTTGCCAAGCGTAATCGTTTGCAAACCTCACCATCACTGAACATTTCTGCCAGCACAGCAAGAATTTCAAGATGCTCATTGGTGCAATCATCGGGAACTAACAGGGCAAACACCAAATCCACTGGTTCGCCATCCGGAGCATCATAATCAACACCCTGCTTCAAACGCATAAATGCCCCTATTGGACGCGTAATATTTTTTGATCGACCATGAGGAATAGCCACACCATGACCAAGCCCCGTGCTACCAAGACGCTCCCTGCAAAAAAGGCTTTCGAACACCTCATGCTGAGTGATCTCAGCATGATCTGTAACAATCAGGCCACTAAGGCTTTCCAATGCGCGTTTTTTACTGCTAGCAGTGTTCAGGCAAACAATACTCGCATCAAGCAATAACGTTGTAATTTTATTCATTTCAGATAACTCGACTAGTTAACTAAACAAGCAAATCAAACTTTATCTTCGCGACTACCGCGATGATGGTTTGTATGTTTTTCCTTATGCTTGATAACCTGCCTATCAAGTTTATCCGTTAAAGCATCAATCGCGGCATACATATTTTCATTTTGAGCGTCTGCAAAAATATCACCGCCGGCAACATGCACGGTAGCCTCGGCTTTGTGCACCTTTTTTTCAACCGACAAAATAACATGAACATTGCCAACGTTATCGAAATGTCGAGCCAATTTTTCCAGCTTTCCTGTCACATAATCATGTATGGCTGATGTCAATTCCACATGATGACCGGTTACATCTATCTGCATTTAATCACCTCATTTAATTTAAACTAATCGCTTACGCTCACTAGACGAGGGAATAGCTATCGATTCCCTGTATTTAGCAATTGTTCTACGTGCTACGTTAATACCCTGCTCTTTTAAAGTATCCGCTAATTTACTATCACTAAGCGGCTTTACTGGATTCTCTTCAGCAATCATTTTTTTAATCAGTGCACGAATTGCCGTAGCCGAGCACTCACCGCCTGCTGCTGTCGCCACATGGCTGGAGAAAAAATATTTAAGCTCAAATACGCCACGTGGCGTATGCATATACTTTCGAGTAGTCACTCGAGACACCGTCGATTCGTGCATGCCTACTGTTTCAGCCACATCATGCAACACCAACGCTTTCATCGATTCGTCACCGTATTCCAAAAAATCACTTTGTCTTTCGACAATGGTGCTAGCTACTTTTAACAGCGTATCATTTCGGCTCTGTAAACTTTTAATAAACCAACGTGCTTCCTGCAACTGGTTTTTCATATACGTATTATCACTGCTGTTGTCGGCACGTTTAACCATTCCAGCATAGTGATTATTGACACGCACGCGCTGCACAACATCTGAATTCAGCTCAACACGCCATGCACCCTTGACCTTTTTTACAGTAACATCAGGAATAATGTATTCAGCCGGCTTGCTGGCAATTTGATTGCCTGGACGTGGATTCAAGGATTGAACCAATACCATCACCTGCGCCAAATCATCCTGAGACAATTTCATGCGGCGCCCCAACTGCGCAAAATCACGGTTCGCCAGCAGGGCAAAATGTTCGTCAATTAATTTTACCGCCTGCTTCAACCGCTCTGTCTCAGCCGGTAAATGTTGCAACTGCACCAACAAACATTCACGCAAATCACGCGCGCCGACACCAAGCGGATCAAAATTATGAATGCGATGCAAAACCGCTTCTATTTCTGCGTCCTCAAGCTCTTCCTCAGCGTCATCAAAATCAACGGCAACCGCAGCACGAATATCATCCAGTGATGACGCCAAATAACCTTGTTCGTTAATGGCATCGATAATAGCTACGGCAACAGCCATATCTAACTCAGAAAAAGGTGTCAGTTGCGCCTGCCACAAAAGATGATCGTGTAAATTTTCAGCGGGGCCGCTTTGGTTTTCAAAACCAGGCGGCTCAGCGCTGGATGCTGGCCCTGACGGCAAGATACTGTCATACGTATCTTCCCAAACACTGTCGACGGCTAACTCATCAGGCATATCAGCAAGCTGTGTCTCTGAACCTAGCTCAGACGAAGACTCTTCTGCTGCTGCCTGTGGCGCATCAGAGGCATCACCCGTGGATGGCGCCTCATTTTTAGACGCTGAGTCCGGCGCTGAACTTGTTTCTTCATTATTTTTTTGCGCTGCGCCAAGATTATCAGCACTATCTTCTTCAGACTCAAGCATAGGATTAGAATCCAACGCCTGCTGAATCTCAGTTTGCAGGTCGAGCGAGGACAATTGCAACAAGCGAATGGCCTGTTGCAATTGAGGTGTCATGGTCAAATTTTGACCAATGCGAAGCTGTATAGTCTGCTTCATAATTATTGTTTTTTGTTTGCCATATAGTTACTTGCTACTGCGGCTAGTTAATACCGCACATATTAGCGCAAACATAACCTTATTACAGTGATTAATGTGTTTTATTACATACTAAATTCTTTACCCAGATAGACATCCCTGACGCTTTGATTTTCCAACACTTCTTCAGGATTGCCGCTGGCAATAACTTCACCTGCATTCATAATATAAGCACGATCACAAATGCCCAGCGTTTCTCTTACATTATGATCCGTTATAAGCACGCCGATGCCTTTCCCTTTAAGGTGTTTGATTATTCTCTGAATATCAATCACTGAAATCGGATCGACACCGGCAAAGGGTTCATCCAAGAGAATAAAACGCGGCTCGGTCGCTAACGCTCGCGCAATTTCTACGCGCCGACGTTCTCCACCCGACAAGCTCATACCAATATTTTCTTTCAAATGAGCAATATGTAACTCATCCAATAATTCGCCCATCCTCAGCTCCTGATTGCGCTTATCAAGATCTGTTCGCATCTGTAAAATTGCCCGCAAATTATTGGCCACTGAAAGTTTACGAAATATCGATGCTTCCTGAGGTAGATAACCCACACCCAGACGCGCACGGGCATGCATTGGGAAACGCGTAATGTCTTTTTCATCAAGGTTTATCGCACCTTTATCCGAAGACACCAAACCGACAATCATATAAAAACAGGTGGTCTTACCAGCGCCATTCGGCCCCAACAAGCCAACCACCTCACCGCTAGAAACCTGTAAAGAAACACTCTTCACTACATTGTTACTGCGATAACGTTTGGCGATATGGCTGGCCGACAAAATACTCATAAAATTATTCCGACTGCGCCTGATTTTTCTGCTCTGATTGATGCGTTTTTTTATCTGGCTGAATCACGATACGCACCCGCTCATTACCACTCTTAGCCTTACGCGCCATGACCACTTCATCCTTTAGGCCATACTCGATAAGGTCACCTGTAAACTGATTGTCGGCCTGCCATAAATAGGCATCGCCATGCAGCTGCAATAGCTCTTTACTGGCAAAATATTCAATTCTTGAGGCTCGCGCACGCATTTCACCGTCCTCGCCATCGAGCTGTTGACTAAAATGCGCTGGCGAACCTGTTGCAATCACTTTGCGAACACGCTTGTCTTCACTGTACACAATGACAAAATCTGCGCTCAGAACAATACTGCCCTGAACAAAACGCACGTCACCGCGGTATTGACTAACACCCTTTGCTTCATCCATCTCCAAGCTATCCGCTTGAATATGAATAGGCTGTTCGCGATCACTTGCCAAGCCCCAAACCAAACCAGGCAAAAGAAAAAGTATAAGCAAAAACAAAAAAACTGCCATAAGACTAGCGCGCTTTCCAGCCAAACTACCTACCACTCTAGTTCTGCGGCGGATCATACTGCCCCCTCACTTGCGACAACAAAAACAAACGCCGCTGCGCCAGATCAGCACGCAGTCCAACCGCTTTTGTTTGCCCTGTCTGATGATTAATGGTGACCGCCTGCTCTGTTTCCATATATTCTTTTTCGGTATACACATCCATATCCGACGTAATGATCTCCACGTCCGCTATGTTCTCTGACAGCCTGTCAGATACTTTTCGCTGCATAACAACCCTACCCTGCAACTGTACAATACCTTCTTGCTGCCTGACCAACGCCTGCTGCGCACGAACATGCCAAAAAGTCGCATCGTCCATATAAACAATAATTTTTGGCTTATCCAAAGTCGCAGTGTCTGTATCAGGGTAATGAAACATTTTATCCGCGAACAAACGGTAACGCGGCGTACCATCTGTACCCATCACTGTCGTCTCGAAATTCTCAAAAAAATAATCCGGGTCATGGCGCAATGATTGATCCGTTTGAAACAGCGGCTTATCTTCATCTCGAGAAATCCACCAGGCCAACAGCGCCGCAACCACAAAGATCGTGATGACTACCTGTTTACTGCGCACGATCCGATCATTTCTCATTTATCTGCAAACACTAATCCCGACTTAAATAAGCGTCTAAATGCTGTTGCAAAACACCCTGCGACTGCATAATCAATTCACAGATATCTCGTGCCGCGCCTTTGCCACCGGCATGAAGCGTTTGCCAATGGCTATACTGCTTAACCATCTCGTGAGCATCTGCAACGGCCACTGCCAAACCAACGCGCACCATGACCGGCAAATCCACCACATCATCACCCACATAGGCAGCCTGCTCAGGACGTAGCGACAAGGTTTTCAGTAACTCATTAAAAGCAGGCAATTTGTCTTGCTTACCCTGATAAACATGCTCAATGCCAAGCCCCTCTGCTCGGCGCGTCAAAGCGACTGAAGAGCGTCCGGAAATGATGGCAACATCAACACCACTGTCCATCAACATTTTAATGCCATGGCCATCACGTGAATTAAACACTTTGAACTCACGACCATCCGCATCAAAATAAAGACTGCCATCGGTTAATACACCGTCTACATCAAAAATAATTACTTTGATCTGTTCGGCTCTGGCTAAAACGTCTTGCGCAATCTTTTCCATTTAGTTTCTCCAAACGGGCATTATCTTTTCCGCCTTCATCTAGTCAACACGACTAAACCACACCTGCACGCAACATATCATGCATATTAATAGCACCCACTAACTCAGAATTTTCGGTCACTACTAACAGGGCGTTAATTTTATGTTTCTCCATCAACTGCAATGCTTCAGCAGCCAACATGCCTGGTCTGGCGGTACGACATTTTCGCGTCATCATTTCACTGATACAGGTATTATGAATATCTATCTTGCGATCCAAAACGCGGCGTAAATCACCGTCGGTAAACACTCCCGCCAACTTACCATCGGCAGCCAAAACTGCTGTCATGCCCAACCCTTTATTTGTCATCTCGACCAGTGTTTCACTCAATGAAGCAGTCTCATTTACGCTGGGAATATCAGCACCCGAATGCATAATCTCATCGATTAGCAACAGCAAGCGCCGCCCCAAGCGACCACCCGGGTGAGAGCGTGCAAAGTCCTCAGCGGTAAAACCACGCGCTTCAAGCAGTGACACCGCCAGCGCATCACCCATCGCCAACGTAGCGGTAGTTGATGATGTCGGCGCCAGACCCAACGGGCAAGCTTCTTTAGCGACGCTGATGTCTATATTAATAGTCGCCATTTTTGCCATCGTTGATGCAGGGTTGCCGGTCAAAGTAATTAACGGGACATCAAGACGTTTAATCATTGGCAAGATAGTAATAATTTCATCGGTCTCGCCTGAATTTGACAGCGCCAGCACCACATCCTTACTGGTAATCATGCCCAGATCACCGTGACTGGCTTCACCAGGATGAACAAAAAATGCCGGTGCACCGGTACTGGCAAAAGTCGCGGCCACCTTACTGCCAATATGGCCCGACTTGCCCATGCCCACCACCACAATGCGCCCTTCACATTTCAGCATGTAACGACAAGCCGCGACAAAACCCTCATCAATGCGCGAATCCAGCGCCAATATAGCTTCAGCTTCAATCTGCAAAACCGCTTTGCCGAGTTGAATCAACTGCTGTGTTTCTTGTTCTTTTGCTATCATAAACGCTTCGCCTTAAACCATAATCTCTACAATACTAATCAGCCAGCGGATAGCCTAAACGCGTCAATTCCGCAACCAGTAAATCACGCGATAAAGCATCGCCAGTAACCGTCACAACGCCGCCTTCAACCAGCACCTCAACGCCCGTGATGCCGGCCAATTTTTTCAGCCCGTCACAAATAATAGTCACACAACCACCACACTTAACATTCGACACTGTGAATACTTCCTGCATAACAACTCCCAATTAAACCGACTCCAGATATATAACATACAGATAGCCTATATACACCATCAGCAGCACCAATCCCTCAACGCGATTAATACGACCATGACCACGATAACCATAAGCCATCAAAATAAATGCCAACGTCAGGCCAACCATTAACGGATAATCTCGGTCTAATACAGCATCGGGCACCAGCCCCGGCGCAATTAAACCCGGCAACGCCATGACACCCAGTAAGTTAAACATGTTGGAACCAATAATGTTACCAACCGCAATATCATGTTCACCCTTAAGCGCACTGGTAATAGATGTCGCCAATTCTGGCAGACTGGTGCCGATAGCAATAATCGTCAACCCAATCACTAAATCAGAAACGCCAAGCATTTTGGCGACATCAACAGCCCCGGTTACCAGCAACCGCGAGCCAAGGAATAACACCACCATGCCGAGCAGCAGCCAAAACATCGCCTTTTTATTCGACATTTCATCTGGCATTTCAGCATCAAATTCACCGCCCATGAGGTCGGTGCGGGTACGCAAACCCAGCATCACTAACCAGAAAATCATCACACCCATACCGAGTATCAACATGAGCCCATCACCACGACCAAGTGTTCCATCAAGCATCAAAACCAATACCAACACCATAACCAGCAGTAATATTGGCAGCTCACGACGCAACGTTTTGGAGTGCACGCTCAACGGAACCACCAGCGCCGCAACACCCATTACCAGCGCAATATTGGCAATATTCGAGCCGATCGCGTTACCAATGGATAAACCCGGATTACCTTCCCAAGCCGCCACACCCGATACCAGCATTTCAGGTGCTGAGGTGCCAAAACCGACAATCGTCAAACCAACAATCAATGGTGAAACACCAAAGTTGCGCGCCGTAGCGGCAGCACCCAAAACAAAACGTTCTGCGCCCCAAACCAACATCACAAAACCAATCAGGATTAACAGGCTCGACATCAACATAAATCAAACATCACTCTCAAAACACCCATAAAAATAATTTCAATATTAAAAAACAAAGTCCAGTGCAATGCCCATAAACACCACAGCGCCCAACCAGTTATTGTTCAAAAACGCCTTAAAACACAGCACGACATCACGCTCGCGGATTAAATACTGTTGATACAATGCCAAACAGGCTGCCAATACTAGACCCAGATAATACAACCAACCCATCGCCAGCTGATCACCAACCAAATACAGCACCACAAACATTAACAGCTGAATAATGGCGATAATCAATCGGTCTGCTTCGCCAAATAGTACCGCCGTTGACTTAACGCCAATGCGCAAATCATCAGCGCGATCCACCATCGCATACATCGTGTCGTATGCCGTGGCCCACAGCACTGTAGCAATAAACAGCAACCAGGCCACCACTTCAATCTGCCCCACCTGAGCGCTATAAGCCATCGGCACCGCCCAAGCAAACGCCATACCCAGATAAACCTGAGGCAAATAGGTATAGCGCTTAACAAAGGGATACGTTGCTGCCAGAAACAGCGCCACAAATGACAGCAAAATCGTCAGCCGATCCAGCGTCAATACCAGCGCGAAGGCAATTATACACAAGGCAGCGAACAGTATCAGCGCTTCACGCGGCGTGACTTTTCCACTCGCAATAGGCCGCAGCCGAGTACGTTTAACATGCGGGTCAATGTCACGATCAGCAAAATCATTAATAACACAGCCAGCCGCACGCATTAACACCACACCGACCACAAACACCGTCAACACATGCCAGTCCGGCTGCCCTGCCGAGGCCAGCCATAATGCCCACAGGGTTGGCCAAAGCAACAGAAAGATACCCACCGGCTTATCAAAACGCATCAACAAATAATATTGATACGCGCGGTGCTTCAACTGATGTGAATCAAGCGCCATAGACAGGTTGCTCGATATTTAAACCTAAACTCGGCAGAAAAACCTCACACACTAACAAGGGGCTATCGGCAAAATGAAATATCGAGCGTCGCCCCCAAATCTCATCCGTTTGTTGACGCTGCTCGTCATCCAAACCCATCATTGCCATTTTAAAAAAATCTTGGCCGCGCTGCATTCGAGCGACCTGCATCTTGCCACGCTGTACTGTTCGATTGGCAAATAACATCGCCCCCAGCGGCTTGCTCCCCAGCCGCGTTAAACGCCGACACCCCCCTTTCAAGGAACTCACCGGGATCACTGTGCGCGCAAATACCCACGGCTGCCCGGCACACAATAGTCGTACTTGACGCACCAATGCCGCATCACGATCATTCATCGATAAAATATTACGTTCATTGGCCAGCGGACGCTGATAGCGCTGACTGATCACTTGCACACAAAAATCACCCTGACAGGCGTCTTTCAGCCGCTGGGTTAACGAGCCATCATCCAATACCCAGCTGCGCAAAGCAACCGATAACCCTCTCAGCGAAACGTGATCAGGCTCTTGCCAACGCGTTTTCGTGGCGCTATGTAATACAGACTTCATTAATTATTCGACACAGCTCGCTGTTTCTCGCCAACACTACTTTAATGACGAAGATTTAAGGAAGGATTGCTTATTTTGAAGCAGTACGAAATAGGATCCCGTGAAAATGGGACCTATGATAATTTCCTGCATCGATACTGGCAAACAAATTTATGCACGAAATGAATGCTTCAGACAGAACTATAACTCTGCGTGTCGCCATGCCAGCATTGAATCATTGCATCAACCCGCTGAGGATGTTGCGATAACATTAATTCGGCTGTTTGACTCACATCAGGAATCATCGCTTGATCACGCATCAAATCCGCCACCCGAAATTGCGCCAAACCCGCCTGACGGGTTCCCAACACCTCACCGGGCCCGCGCATTTCAAGATCACGTCGGGCAATTTCAAAACCATCATTGCTGTCTCGCAGTATCGTCAGTCGCTTGCGACCCCGCTCACTCAGCGGCGCTCGATATAAAAGTACACAACTGCTCTTACTGACACCTCGCCCGACGCGGCCACGCAACTGATGCAACTGGGCAAGACCCAAGCGCTCGGCATTTTCGATAATCATTAAGCTCGCATTCGGCACATCGACACCGACTTCAATCACCGTCGTTGCTACCAGCACGTCAATTTTACCTGCTTTAAAAGCCGCCATCACCTGCTGTTTTTCCTGCGACTTCATACGCCCATGAACCAAACCAACCGTGAGCTGTGCCAGTTGCTCGGTCAATTGCTCTGCCGTATCTTGAGCCGCCTGACACTGTAGTACTTCGGACTCTTCAACCAGTGTGCAAACCCAATACGCCTGACGGCCTTCGCAGCAAGATAGACGCACCCGCTCCAACACCTCTTCACGGCGCTCTTCTGCAATAATGGCGGTCGCCACCGGCTGACGCCCCGGCGGCAACTCATCAATCACAGAGACATCAAGATCCGCATAGGCCGTCATCACCAACGTTCGCGGGATAGGCGTTGCTGTCATAATCAATTGATGCGGATAACGACTATCGACCAAACCCTCTTCACGGCCTTTTTCACGTAGCGCATGACGCTGATGCACACCAAAACGATGCTGCTCATCAATCACAACCAAAGCCAGATCAGAAAAAATCACATCCTGCTGAAAAAGTGCATGCGTGCCAATGACAACGGCGGCATCCCCCGTCACGATACGTTCAAGTATGTCACGCCGCTCATGCCCTTTAATTTTTCCGGATAACCAGGCCACTTCGATACCGAGGGGTTTAAGCCAATCGCTCAGCACTCGAAAATGCTGCTCAGCCAGCAATTCCGTTGGCGCCATCAGCGCCGCTTGAAACCCCGACTCAACAGCACGTAACATGGCATGCGCGGCAACTATCGTTTTACCCGAGCCGACATCGCCCTGCACCAGACGCATCATCGGAACATTACGCCGCAAATCCCGATCAATATCAGTCACCACACGATCTTGAGCTGCGGTTAAGTCAAAGGGTAACTGAGACAATAACTGCTGCTGTAGATCACCCTCCACACTCAGAATCGGTGCGCGAGACTGTTGCGATGCACTGCGCATTCTACGCAGCGTGAGCTGCTGAACCAGCAACTCTTCAAAAGCAAGACGTTGCTGAGCGGGTGTCAAACCTCCATCTGTTGTTACGTTCGCATTCGCTAACGGACGGTGAAGCAAGGCAACCGCATCCGGCAAAGGCGGCAAATTTAAACGCTGCAATATCTCATCCGGCAACCATTCGGTGAGCATCTCAGCATAAAAAAGTTTATCTCGCTGAGATTGCTGCTCACTCACATTTGATCGTACACGTTGAGAAACCAGAAGTTGTAGTGCCTGCGTCGCCAACTTGCGTATTGTTGCCTGACCCACGCCTTCCGTCACCGGATAAACTGGTGTTAAATGCGTTTCAAGCTTAAGCTCTTGTTCGACATCAAAACTAGAATACTCAGGGTGCACCATATCCAGCACCTGTTGTCCCTTACGCCCGGCATTACGCACCTCACCAAAAAAACTAAACCAGCGCTGTTTAATAAATCCCTGTTGCTGTTGTTTGGAAAAATTAAAAAAACGTACTGTTATCATGCCCGTGCCATCTGATATTTTTAATACCAGCATACGACGCGGCACATAACGCACATCTGCTAACAGCACTTCACCTTTGAGCAATACATCATTGCCGGCGGTCACTGCACCAATGGGAATAATTTGAGTTCGATCTTGATAGCGCAACGGCAAATGCAACAATAAATCACAAACACGAATCAAACCTAAACGCTGCAAACGTTCTGCCATGCGTGGCCCGACACCGCGTAAAACATCAATCGGCGAGCGTAACGTTAACGCTTTAGATTGAGCTTCAATCGACTGAGCTTGATTCACTGCAACAAAAAACCACTAGCAAACTATAAGACTGAAAAAATCAACGTTAAGCTAAATGCATAATTGCATCCATCTCAACCAGCGCCGCTTTAGGTAATGCGGAGACTTCAACGGCCGCGCGCGCTGGAAAAGGCTGACTGAAATAACGTCCCATAACTTCGTTAACGATCGCAAAATTTGATAAATCACAGAGAAAAATATTCAACTTAACGATATCTTTAAGGTCACCGCCGGCCGCTCTTGATACCGCTCGCAAATTCTCAAAGACACGCGTGATCTGTTGCTCAATGTCACCTTCCACCATTTCCATGGTCTCCGGCACGAGTGGAATTTGACCCGACAAATAGACCGTATCCGCCACTTTAACGGCTTGAGAATAAGTGCCAATTGCACTGGGCGCCTGATCTGTACTGATAATTTCACGCACGTTGATATCTCCTTTTATTGCTGACTACCGTAAAAATATCAAATATTAGAGGCCTTTGCACGGAGTGAATTTTCCGTTAAAGCAAGGCAAAAAACGCCGCTATAGCGGAAAAGGCGCTTCGTGCAAAGGCCTCTATTAGCTTCTGCGTTTAATACGAGAAACCATATCAAGTGATTTAACGCGGCGCATCACCGCCGCCAAATGAATACGATCATGCACATTAATTGCAAAAACAATCGAGCTGTATTTTCCATCGCGATCTTCAATGACAACGTTGCCGATATTTGCGTCCATTTCTGAGATGGTCGCTGCCAACGTCGCCAAAACGCCCAGGCGGTTAATCACCTCAACGCGAATTTCCACAGCAAAATCGCCATGCGCCTCATCCTCCCATTGCACATCAATAAATTTTTCAGATTGATTATGATCATCCGCAATATTTTTGCATGTATCACGATGAATCACGACGCCACGCCCCGAAGAAACAAAACCCTTTATAGAATCCCCCGGAATCGGATAACAGCAGCGTGCAAAACTCATCACCATGCCTTCCGTGCCTTTGATCGCCAACGGATGCGCATGGCCACGACCGCCGCCCAACCATGAAGGAATGTAACGCGACAACACACTTTTGATTGAGCCAGGGCGAGCGGCCATTCCACTCTTATGTCGCTGATCCATCGCATCGGCAATACGTCTTGCCACAAACGGAGCCAAATGATTTCCCAGCCCAATATCTTGATACAGCTGCGCTAGCGATTCCAGCTTAACCTCTTTGAGGACTTCCTCTATCAACCCATCATCCATGTCACTACAGCTCATTGAATGGCCGGCTAAAGACTGTTCAAGCATTCGCAAACCCAGTGCTTCAGCTTCATCGCTTTTGAGGTTTTTCAAATTATTACGGATAGTGGCTCGCGCTTTACCGGTAACGACAAAATTCAACCAGGTTGGATTCGGTCTAGCACTCGCAGCTGTTAAAATTTCAACTGTTTGGCCATTATAAAGAGGACTACTGAGCGGTGCCAAACGACGGTTAATTTTCACAGCCACACAGGTATTGCCAATATCTGTGTGTACCGCATAAGCAAAATCAACGGCGGTGGCGCCACGGGTCAATTGCATGATTTTCCCCTGCGGAGTAAACACATAAACCACATCAGGAAATAAATCGATTTTTACATTTTCAATAAAATCGACAGAATCCCCGGCACTTTTTTGGATCTCAAGCAATCCGCGCATCCACTCGCGAGCATCGGCCTGCGTACTCACATTTGAGTGATCACTCTCTCCCAGCTTATATAACCAGTGTGCTGCCACGCCAGACTCAGCAACCTTGTCCATATCCTCTGAACGAATCTGTACCTCTAGCGGCACTCCGTAAGGGCCAAACAACACCGTATGTAACCCCTGATAACCGTTGGTTTTAGGCAGCGCTATATAATCTTTGAACTTGCCCGGCACAGGTTTATATAAATTATGTACGACTCCTAGCGTTCGATAACAAGCATCCGCGCTATCAACCACCACTCTAAAAGCATAGACATCAAACACCTCATTAAATGATAAGCGCTTGGTTTTCATTTTTTGATAAATACTATAGAGGTGTTTTTCGCGACCTTCGACACGCTCAACAACACCTTCCTCGCGCAAACGCTGCACCATGCCTTCTTCAATTTTAGAAATGATTTCCCTGCGATTGCCACGCACTTTTTTTACCGATTCAGTCAATACTCTGTATCGCATCGGGTACCGTTCGGCAAAACCCAAATCTTGCAATTCGATACGCAGCATATTCATGCCTAGTCGATTGGCAATTGGCGCATATATTTCCAGCGTTTCACGTGCGATACGCTGACGTTTTTCAACCGGCACAGAACCCAGTGTACGCATGTTGTGCAAACGGTCAGCAAGCTTAATTATAATGACGCGAATATCCTCGACCATCGCCAATAACATCTTGCGAAAGTTTTCAGCTTGCGCCTGAACACGGCTTTCAAACTTAATCTGGGTAAGCTTACTGACACCATCAACCAGCTCAGCAACCTCTTCGCCAAACTGCTCAGCCAGCTGCTGCTTGCTAACATCTGTATCTTCAATAACATCATGCAAAATCGCGGCAATAATGGTTTCGCAATTTAATCGCATGTCGGAGAGAATTCTGGCCACCGCCAGCGGATGACAAATATAGGGTTCACCGGAACGACGCGTTTGCCCCTCATGAGCGGTAGCCCCGAAACGATAGGCCTGATAAACCTTATCTATCTGCTGTTCGTCAAGATAGGCTGAAAGTGCATTAGACAAATCCAGAGCAAGCGCATCTGGTCCTGACTCTACAGTCAGGCTGGGTAGTGTCGAATGTATCTGATCAGAATTGCTCATGGGCACCGCGCGTTTGGTATAAATCATCAACGTGGATATAACGCTCACGTTGCTTTTACAACAATATATCACGCTCAGTGAAAAAAAATCATGCGTACTAAATATCTAACTCGATATTAAAACTAAACTACGCAACAGAAAAACTGCTTGGAGAATAGCCGTTTAAGCAAGGTAAATTGCCACCTAACAGACGACGACTATAGAAATGACTAAGCCCGACTTAAACCCAGTATAAATCTGGTTTAAATCGGGCTTAGCTTTAAATATGGCTGATACTTTTACACTCAAAAAACTGAGCATAAAAAATATTATGACTGTTCTGGCGGCAACTCGTCTTCAGCTACGATTGTCTCGCCAGCATGTTCTTGGGCAGTAATTTCGTCCATCACCTTGGCATTGACCGTGCCTTCTGCAATTTCACGTAACGCCATAACAGTAGGCTTATCATTTTCCCAGGGAAGGCTTGCGTCTTTACCGTTTGCAAGTTGTCGCGCCCGTTTGCTGGCCAGTAACACCAGATTAAAACGGTTATCAACGTTTTCGAGGCAATCCTCGACTGTAACTCGTGCCATTAGAAACCCCTTAACTGTTTTCACAATACCGGAATAATGTCCGGCGACAATAAAGCCGACCATTATACTACAAATTCACCCATATATCGCAACACAGCCGTATACGACTCAATTTAACAGATTCTGCAATAAATCTTGCTGCCGAATCGACTGAATCCGCTGCTCCTGTCTGGCAGCAATAATAATCGACTGCAATTCTGCTGCCGCAGTAGAAAAGTCATCATTGACGATCAAATAATCGTACTCGTGATAATGGCTCATTTCACTGACCGCATCCCGCATACGCCGCTGAATCTGTTCAGCGCTGTCCTGCTGACGATCTGTCAGACGTTGCTCAAGCACCTCCAGCGAAGGCGGCAGTATGAAAATACTGATCGCAGCCGGCATTTTCTCTCTCACCAATTGCGCGCCCTGCCAATCAATTTCAAGAATGACATCCATGCCCTGCTTTAATTGCGTCAACACGGCAGATTTTGATGTACCGTAAAAATTACCGAAGACACTGGCATGCTCAAGAAAATCACCCTGCTCAATCATCGCTTTAAACTGGGCGATGTCGGTAAAAAAATAATCGCTGCCGTCCTTTTCACCCGGTCGAATCGCACGGGTCGTATTTGAAATAGACACTCTAAGGTTAGGCAATGCTTCAAACAAAGCACCCACCAAACTGGTTTTACCGGCACCAGAGGGCGCTGAAACAATATACAGATGACCTGCTGGCGTTTGATTTTGTTTATTAGCCAAAACTCTAAACCGCTCTACTCAACATTTTGAATTTGCTCACGCATCTGCTCAACCAGCACCTTCATGTCCACGGATGCACGCGTGGTGACTGCACTAATGGATTTTGCGCCCAGCGTATTCACCTCACGATTAAATTCTTGCATCAAAAAGTCCAGACGACGACCCACCGGCTCATCCAGCGTCAACACCCGCCGCATTTCCTCGATATGCACATCGAGCCGATCCAATTCTTCTTCAACATCGATCTTCTGCGCCAAAAATACCATTTCCTGTTCTAGCCGGTTTTGATCCAACTCAGCTTTATATTCTTCCAGTCGTGCCATCAGCTTGCTACGAGAATCCTGAAGAATCCCCGGCAAGCCGTCACGCACAACGGATAATTGCTGCTGCACCGCATCATTACGCTGCATCAACATGCCATTGATTTTCTCACCTTCACGCAGGCGGCTTTCCAGTAATTCAGCTATGGTCTGCTCTAACAAAGCAAGAATATCCGTACGCAGCCGCTCCATATCCAACTGAGGTGGCTGCATAACACCCGACCAACGCAAAATCTCAACAGGATTAATTCGCCCCGGATTGTCCATTTCTCGCTCTATTTCCGTACAGGCTTTTAAAACGGACGTCACTAGTTCTGTATTTAGATTTATTTCAGCGTCCTGCGCCACGTTCGGTTTATAGCGCAATGTCGCGTCTACTTTGCCACGCTTAACACCCATTGCGAGACATTCACGCACACCTGGCTCGATCACTCGCAGCTCATCTGGCAAGCGAATCGAGAATTCAGCGTAACGGTGGTTCACCGTGCGCAGCTCCCAGCTCAACGCGCCCAGCTCAGTATCCAGCTGCTTGCGCGCGAATGCCGTCATACTTTTAATCATTGCGGTTCCAGCTATTCTATATTGTATGTAAGTCAACAGACCATACCTTAACAGTTAAGCCTGAAGTTAAACAGACATAAGCAAAAAGTGCTACGGCGACAGACTTTCCGGTTATAATTCAGCCTTTTTAGAATTTAGAATAAGGAATTACTATGCGTCCCAGCGGCCGAGCTCTCGACAGTCTCCGAGAAATTAAACTGACACGAAATTTCACCAAACACGCAGAGGGCTCCGTTTTAGTCGAATTCGGCGATACACAGGTGCTCTGTACTGCAAGCGTCGAAAACAAAGTCCCACGATTCCTCAAAGGCAAAGGACAGGGCTGGGTCACCGCCGAATATGGCATGCTGCCGCGTTCGACCGGATCCCGCATGGGGCGTGAAGCCGCGCGTGGCAAGCAAAGTGGGCGCACTCAGGAAATTCAACGTCTGATCGGCCGCTCGCTACGCGCCGCTATCGACCTTGAGGCGCTCGGTGAGAACACCATCACTATCGATTGCGATGTATTGCAGGCAGACGGCGGTACTCGCACGGCTTCGATCACCGGCGGTTATGTGGCACTGGCTGACGCCATCAACCACTTGCTGGCGAAAAAAATCATTCGCAAAAATCCATTACACGGCTACATCGCCTCTGTTTCAGTCGGCATTTACAAAGGTAGCCCGATTCTCGATCTGGATTATGCCGAAGACTCCAACGCCGAAACCGATATGAACGTGGTCATGAATGACGCCGAGGCTTTTATTGAAGTACAAGGCACCGCCGAGGGCCACGCTTTTCGCATGGATGAATTGCAGGCCATGCTCGACCTGGCTCGCAGAGGCATCTCTGAGCTGATTGAACAACAAAAAGCAATCCTCGAACAATAGATTTAGAGGCCGAGTAACGCAATGAAACGCATCGTACTGGCCACCGGCAATCACGGCAAAGTCACTGAGATCAACGCTCTGCTCAGCGGACTGAAGCTGGATGTCGTGGCCCAATCCGAATTCGGCTTTGAAGAGGCCGAAGAGACCGGCTTGACCTTCGTCGAAAATGCCATCATCAAAGCCCGACACGCCGCCGAGCATACCGGGCTGGCGGCTATCGCTGATGATTCTGGTCTTGAAGTTGATGCCCTGCAAGGTGCG
>Ga0316204_10000370_pt1 | contig 176390 bp, 164 predicted proteins | sample 6monrhotite_MG_2_FD_205661 | JGI IMG/M metagenome (GOLD analysis project Ga0316204, IMG submission 205661) | Microbial mat bacterial communities from mineral coupon in-situ incubated in ocean water Damariscotta River, Maine, United States -... | ecosystem: Environmental > Aquatic > Marine >... | reverse complement strand
AAACAACAAACGATCCAGAAACGCCGCTTGAACCATCAGAAAAAAGCGGCCTAAACTGAAACCAGATGAGCCAGAGCCTCCGTTAGATCAAATGCTCAGGTGGCCCAAAGATTTTGACGACGGACACCCTACGCGGGGAGGTCGATAAGTTCCTCGCCAACATCCGCAAAGGGTAAGGTCAGGGCGACATGGCCAAAATTTACAAATTCAGTGACTACTCCGCGCCGCGCCTGTTGAGATCATTTTCTCAGCAGGCGGAGGGCGTGGTTCACCAGTTCGAAAACTACAGCGCCTACATGGACACGATCCATGAAAAACTATGCGGGATACAGGAAGCGCAAATTGCGTTTGATTCACAGCTCAGCACCTACCTCAATGAGCTAGAAGAAACAAAAGCGTTTGCTCAAAAATGCGCGGAGGCGTGTGAGTTAGACTCAGTCGAACTGATGACCCAAAAACGGGATCAAATCATCCGAGAGATGCCAAAAAAAAAGAGCCTCAAGCAACGGCGTCCGTAATGGCATTGCGACTGCCTTGCATCAACAGCTGACGCAACCAACGGCACTCAGGACCTTGTTTTATGTATCGCACAGCGCTCGCCAACGGTGGCAGCTGACGGTTTGGCCTTGTCCCGCATCTTCGCGGTCTGGAAACACCTGCGAACACGTATCTTCGGCGGCGAAGCAGCGCGGATGAAACGGGCACCCCGATGGTGGATCGATGGGCGACGGCAGCTCGCCGCTTAACTTGATGCGGTTTTGGCGCTCGTTGCGGTCCACGCTGGGCGTTGCCGACAATAAGGCTTGCGTATACGGATGGCGCGGATGGGCGAAGATCGCTTCGCGCGGGCCGCTTTCCACGACCCGGCCCAAATACATCACCATGACCTCGTCGGCGACATGGCGCACCACGCTGAGGTCGTGGGAAATGAACATATACGCCAAGCCGAATTCGTCTTGCAGGTCCGCCAGCAGATTCAGCACCTGCGCTTGGATCGAAACATCCAACGCCGAAACCGGCTCATCCAAAACAACGATGCGCGGGCGCAACATCAAGGCCCGCGCGATGGCGATACGCTGACGTTGACCGCCAGAAAACATATGCGGATATCGTCCGATATGTTCTGCGCGCAAACCGACGCGTTCCATCATCGATACCGCATCGGCTTCACGTTGCGCCGCCGTCATGTCGGTGTTGATTTTCAGTGGCTCTTGCAAGATGTCGCCGACGCGTTGGCGTGGATTGAGCGACCCATAGGGGTCTTGAAAAACGATCTGCACAACGCTGCGTAAGTCCGCCTGATGGCGCGTTTCGCTCACGTCTTTGCCATCTATGGACATGCGCCCAGACGTCGGCGGTTCGATCATCGTGACCAAGCGCGCCAAGGTCGATTTGCCGCAACCCGATTCCCCCACCACGCCCAGCGTTCGACCGGGGTGCAGCGTAAAGCTGGCGTTGCCCAAAGCTTGAACCGTAGACATGCCTTTGAACATGCCGCGTTTGACGTCGTAGTGGCGCGAAAGGTTTTCCGCTTTGAGGATGGCGTCGCTCATGATGCGCTCTCCCGCGGATAAAAGCACCGCACCCCGCCCACAAACGTCGGGCGTTCATGTTGGCAGCGATCTTGGGCATAGCGACAACGGGGCTGAAATTGACAGCCGAGCAACTGATCATAGGGACCAGGCACAACCCCCGGAATAGCGTTCAGTCGCCGCCCCTGACGGCGTTCCGGAAGCGCGTCCAACAGCGCCGCCGTATAGGGGTGGCGCGGCGTGGAAAAGATGTCGTCCACCGCCCCGGTTTCAACTTGCTCACCGGCGTACTGCACATTGACCGTTTCCGCCGTTTCCGCCACCACGCCCATGTCATGGGTGATCAAAACCATGGCCATGCCTTTTTGCTTTTGCAAATTCAGCAGCAAATCGAGGATCTGCGCTTGAATGGTCACATCCAACGCGGTGGTCGGCTCATCCGCGACCAACACACGCGGATTGCACGAGATCGCCATGGCGATCATCACGCGCTGGTTCATGCCGCCCGACAGCTGATGCGGAAAGGCTTTCAAACGCTGTTCGGGTTCGGGAATGCCCACTTGGTCCAGCAATTCCACCGCCCGGGTTTGGCGTTCTTTCGCACTGAGACCCAGGTGCGTTTTCAGCGCTTCCTTGATCTGAAAGCCGACCGTGAAACACGGGTTGAGCGACGTCATCGGTTCTTGAAAAATCATCGCCATATCTTTGCCGACGATGCGCCGTCGCGCCCCAGGCGATAGCCCCAACAAATCGGCGCCGTCGAATTGCATCGTGTCCGCCGTAACCTTGGCGGTCCAGGGCAGTAAGCCCATCACCGCCAGCATGGCGACGCTTTTGCCGGATCCCGATTCCCCCACAACAGCGGCGACTTCACCTGCATCGATGTTCAGGTTCACGCCATCGACGGCCTTGAAATCGCCAAACGAGACGCTGAGGTTTTTGATGTCCAATAAGCTCATGAGCGTTTCAACTTCGGATCAAGCGCGTCGCGCAAACCGTCGCCCATCAAGTTGAACGACAGCACTGTGATCAAGATCGCGATGCCGGGAAAACTCACCACCCACCACGCGCTCAAGATAAACTCGCGCGCTTCGGCCAGCATGGTGCCCCATTCCGGCGTCGGCGGCTGTGCGCCCATGCCGAGGAACCCCAACGCCGCGGCATCCAAGATCGCGGTGGAAAAGCTCATGGTGCTTTGCACGATCAACGGCGCCATGCAGTTGGGCAGCACCGTGATGAACATCAAGCGCAACGGCCCGGCGCCGGCGATGCGGCTGGCGATGACGTAATCGCGCGAGCGCTCATTGATCACCTGGGCGCGGGTCAAGCGCACGAAATGCGGCTGCAACACCAAGGCGATGGCAATCATCGCGTTGACCAAACCGGGCCCCAACAACGCCACCATGACCAGCGCCAGCAACAAGCTGGGAAACGCCAAGATGATATCCATCAAACGCATGATCACAGTTTCAACAGGACCGCGCACAAAGCCCGCCAACAGCCCCAACGAAATGCCGACCACCAGCGAAATGCTCACCACCACCCCACCGATAAACAGCGAGAACCGTGCGCCATAAATGATCCGCGACAACATATCGCGGCCCACCGCATCGGTGCCCAGCACGAATTGCCAGCTGCCGCCCTCTTGCCACGCTGGGGGCTGCAGCAAATGATCGCGAAATTGTTCCGTCGGAGAATACGGCGCGACGATGTGCGCAAACACCGCCACAACGGTGATCGCGACAATAATGTAAAGGCCTGCGACCGCGCCGCGGTTTTCTTGAAAATACGCCCAAAACTCCTGCAACGGTGACGGTGGCGCGGGTGTGGTCGAAGTGCTGTCCATGTTTGTCACTCCGTATGCCGAATGCGGGGATTGATCAGGCCGTACAACAGATCGACCAATAAATTCACCATCATGACGATGGCCGCGATCATCAACAGTCCACCCTGCACCGCCGGGTAATCGCGCCGGGAAATGGAATGCACCATCCATTTGCCGATGCCGGGCCAGGAAAAGATCGTCTCCGTCAAAATCGCACCCGCCAACAACACGCCGATCTGTAGACCGATGGTGGTCACCACGGGGATCAAGGCGTTGCGCAAAGCGTGCACGCCGATCACCCGCAACGGCGTCAAGCCTTTGGCGCGGGCGGTGCGAATGTAATCTTCGCCTAAGACCTCTAAGATCGCGGAGCGCGTTTGTCTGGCGATCACCGCCAGCGGAATGGTGCTGAGCATCACGGTCGGCAAAATCAAATGGCTGGCGGCGGACTTAAACGCGCCCTCTTCGCCCGACAGCAAACTGTCGATCAACATAAAGCCGGTGACGGGTTCGAAAAAGAACATCGCCGATATGCGACCCGACACCGGGGTCCATCCCAAGATTCCGGAAAACAGCATAATCAGCAGCAACCCGGACCAAAAGATCGGCATCGAATAGCCAACCAGCGCGCCGCCCATCACAAAATGATCGAACATCGAGCCGCGCTTCACACCCGCGATGATGCCCGCGGGAAGCCCCACCAACAACGCGACCAAAATGGCACACAGCGAAAGCTCGACGGTGGCGGGAAACAGGGTGAAAAACTCATCGACGACGGATTGGCGGGTGATGATCGATGTGCCCAGATCGCCTTGCAGCAACCTACCGAGAAACGTGAGGTACTGCTGCCAGATGGGCAGGTCGTAACCGAACTGGATCATCAGCTCGTGATGACGCGCCGGATCAATGCCGCGTTCCCCCGCCAGCAACTCGATCGGGTCGCCGGGGATCATGCGGATAAAACCGAACGCAACCACCGTCACCCCCAAAAAGGTCGGGATCAACAGCGCCAGTTTATAAATCAGAAATCGAAACATGCTTCACAGTATACCGATAAGAAGCCGGGGAGAGCCATAAGCTCTCCCCGGTGGTTCTTAAGATGGATGATTTATTTCAGATCGACGCCGTAGAAAATAAAGCCGCCGAACGGATCGATTTTAAAATCGACCACTTCATTGCGCATCGGCACGAACACCACCGAGTGCGCAATCGTCGCCCACGGCGCTTCCCGTTTGAAGACCGCTTGAGCTTGTTTGTAGATTTCCGTGCGCCCGGCCTTATCACTGACGACCTTGGCTTTTTGGATCAGGCTTTCAAATTCCTTATCGCACCACTGTGCGCGGTTGGAACCGCCGATGGCGTCGCAACTCAACAGAACGGCGAGGAAGTTGTCGGGATCGCCATTGTCGCCGGTCCAGCCCAACAGAACGGTATCGTGTTCGCCAGCCTTGGAACGCTTGAGGTATTCACCCCATTCAAAGCTAACGATTTCCGCCTCGACCCCAACTTTGGCCCAATCGGACTGGATCAGTTCCGCCATACGTCGGGCGTTGGGATTGTAGGGACGCTGCACCGGCATGGCCCAGATGTTGGTTTTGAGGTTTTTAACGCCAGCTTCGGCCAACATCTTTTTGGCGGCTTCTGGATCGTAAGGATCGTCCACGGTGCTTTCGTCATACGACCAGATGGTCGGCGGGATCGGGTTTTTGGCGACCTTGCCGGCGCCTTGGAACACCGCATCGATGATGGCGGCTTTGTTGATCGCCATGTTCAACGCTTTGCGCACACGCCGATCGGTGAATGGCGCTTTTTTGGTGTTGTACGCCAAATAGCCAACGTTCAGGCCTTCTTGCTGCAACAACTTAACCTGGGGGTCTTTGCGCATGGCGGCGAGATCGGCCGGATTGGGATACGGCATCACATGGCATTCGCCAGCCTTGAGCTTTTGATAGCGCACCGAAGCGTCGGGCGTGATCGAAAACACCAGGTTGTCGATCTTGGCCCGACCTTCCCAATACGCATCGAACGCCTTATAGCGGATCATCGCGTCTTTTTGATACATCACCAACTGGAACGGGCCCGTGCCGACGGGATCGAGATCGATTTTTTCCGGGGTGCCCGCTTTCATCAACTTATCGGCATATTCCGCCGACATGATCGACGCGAAGTCCATGCCCAAATTGGCGATGAACGGCGCTTCCGGTCGGTTGAGATCGAACCGCACCGTATAATCATCGACTTTGACGATACCCTTGATCAGGTCCGGCATGCTCATACCGTTGAAGTATTCGTAAGAGCCGCCCGAAACCTTGTGGTAGGGGTGGTTCTTATCCCACTGGCGAGCAAAGCTGAACAGCACATCGTCGGCGTTGAAGTCGCGCGTCGGCGTGAACGATTTGGTGGTGTGAAATTTCACGCCCTTGCGCAGATGAAACGTGTAGCTTGTTCCATCGGCGGACACATCCCAGCTTTCGGCCAGCCCCGGCTCGACGATGGTGGTGCCGCGCTTGAACTTTACCAAGCCGTTGAAAATGTGCCGCGAACTGGCGTCGAACGTGGTTCCAGCGGTGTAAAAAGCGGCGTTAAAACCTTCCGGACTGCCTTCTGAGCAGTACACCAAGGTCTTCGCTTGAGCCATTGAGGTCATGGCGAACGCCGCCCCCAGCCCTGCGACGAGGGCAATGATATGTTTCTTCACGGTAAAACCTCCCAGTTTCACGACGCTCATGTATGCGTCATTCCCAAATGCGCACACCACAACTTATTGTGTGCGACCGCCAAGCGCCTCTGTTCAACAGAGATCGTTCTTAGCGATTGAAAAGACTTTACCTTTTCAAGTGATGAGTCAAGCAAACTCGCACAACTACCGTCATACAAAACATAAAATAACCACACTAAAAGTAGTCCCTTAACTTAAGCGCCATTATCAACTTGAATAGGCTTTCACGTTTTTTAAGTCCGCGCCCCAAGATATGCTTTGCGGTTTTATGGTTTTTAGGGTGTCAACGGTGGCGTTAAGCCATCGGGTTCGCAACATATGATCATAAATTATCTATCTCATACAAATGAAGCATTCGAAAAAATAAACGCATATAAGCAGCTCAGTCCTGAGCGTTATACGCCATAAAAAAAAGCCCCCCATATTGGGAGGCTTTTTTTATAGAGGGGAGGTCGCAAACAAGAGCAACGAGCAAGGGCTTAGTGATCTTTACCAGCCTTAAAGTGGAACAGCGCGCCTTCTTTCATGCCCGACGGCCAACGCGTGGTGACGGCTTTCAACTTGGTGTAAAAGCGCACGCCTTCCATACCGTGGATGTCGTGATCGCCGAACAGCGAACGCTTCCAACCGCCAAAACTATGGTACGCCACCGGAACCGGGATCGGCACGTTGACGCCGACCATGCCCGCTTGCACGCGGGTGGTGAAGTCACGCGCGGCGTCGCCGTCGCGGGTGAAGATCGCGGTGCCATTGCCGTATTCATGATCGTTGACCATCTGCAATGCGGTTTCATATTCATCCGCACGCACCACGGCCAGAACCGGGCCGAAAATTTCGTCTTTGTAGATGTCCATATCGGTGGTCACGTTGTCGAACAAGGTGCCGCCCAAGAAATAACCGTTCTCATAGCCCTGCAGCTTCAAACCACGGCCATCGACCACCAGTTTTGCGCCCTGATCGACGCCGGACTGGATGTAGCCTTCGATTTTGTCTTTGGATTCTTGGGTGACCACCGGGCCCATTTCGGCTTCGGGATCGGTGTACGGCGCAACCTTCAGCGCCTGAATTTTCGGCGTCAGCTTGCCGATCAGCGAGTCTGCGGTTTCGTCGCCGACCGCAACCGCGACGGAAATCGCCATGCAGCGTTCGCCGGCCGATCCGTAAGCAGCACCCATCAGGGCATCCACGGCTTTATCTATGTCGGCGTCGGGCAGCACCACCATGTGGTTTTTGGCGCCGCACAGCGCTTGCACGCGCTTGCCGTGCTTGCAGCCTTCGGAATAGATGTATTCGCCAACCGCCGTGGAACCGACGAAGCTAACGGCTTTGACGTCGGGGTTCGACAAGATTTCGTCAACCGCTTCTTTACCGCCATTGACCAAGTTCATCACGCCCTTGGGCAGACCGGCTTCATGCAGCAGTTCGACCAAGCGAATGGTCGAGGACGGATCGCGTTCGGACGGCTTCAATACGAACGTGTTGCCGCACGCCAGCGCGACGGGGAACATCCACATCGGCACCATGGTCGGAAAGTTGAACGGCGTGATGCCGGCGACCACGCCCAAGGATTGACGGAACGAATGCGTATCGACGTTGGTGGCGACGGCTTCGGAAAACTCGCCCTTCAACAGATGCGGAATGCCGCAAGCAAACTCGACCACTTCGATGCCACGGCCCAATTCGCCTTTGGCGTCGTCCACGGTCTTGCCGTGCTCTTGCGAAACCAGCAAAGCGATTTCATCGGCATGGGCATACAGCAATTCGCGAAACTTAAACAAAATCGCGGCGCGCTTGGCCGGTGCGGTCGCAGCCCAAGCCGGGAACGCGGCATGCGCGGACGCAATCGCGGCCTTCACTTCAGAGGCTGAGGCCAACGGAACCTGGGTGTGAGACTCGCCCGTCGCCGGGTTGAACACATCTTGAAAATTGCCCGACGTTCCAGGAACGCGCGCGCCGTCGATAAAGTGGGTCAGTTGATCAGTCATGGGAATACCCCGTTTTCAAAAGTCGAGAACGACAGCACCCTAACGCCCGAAACGGCGTCTAGGGGCTGTGATCGTATTAAGGCTGCAATAGCGCATTTAACCGCCATCGGCATAGCTGCACTTTCACAATGCGGAAGTGGGTTTCAGCGCCGGAGTCAATCTGTAGTCTTGAGGATATCGGCGATGATACCAAAAATTTCGTCGATTTGGGCTTTCGATATGATCAACGGCGGCGACAACGCGATGGTGTCGCCGGTGGTGCGGATCAGCAGGCCTTTTTCAAACGCCTTCAAGAACACATCGAAGGCGCGCGCGCCGACTTTTCCCGGACGCGACGCCAGCTCGACACCCGCGACCAGACCGATGTTGCGCACATCGACGACATGTTGCGAATCCTTGAGGCTGTGCGCGGCGTCTTGCCAATAGGGCTCCAGTTCGGCCGCACGTGTATACAGGCCTTCATCGCGGTACACATTCTGCGCCGCCAGCGCCGCAGCGCAAGCCAGCGGATGCGCCGAATAGGTATAGCCGTGGAACAGCTCGATCGCGCCTTCCGGTGCGCCGTTGACCACGGTGTCGTAAATGCCATCGCGCACGAACACGGCGCCCATCGGCACGGTGCCGCTGTTGAGCCCCTTGGCGGCGGTGACCAGGTCGGGGATGACATTGAATTTATCGACCGCAAACGCGGCGCCCAAACGGCCAAAGCCGGTGATGACTTCATCAAAGATCAACAAGATGCCGTGTTTGTCGCAAATTTCGCGCAGACGATCCAAATAGCCTTTGGGCGGAATGAACACACCGGCGGAACCGACCATCGGTTCGACGATCACGGCGGCGATGGTGGACGCATCATGCAGCGCCACCATGGCTTCCAGCTCGTTGGCGATGTCCGCGCCGGTTTCCGGTTGGCCCTTTGAAAAGCCCATAGTGTCGCGATTATAGAAAAACGGCATGTGATCGACGGCCGGCAACTGGTTGCCGAACTGCTTGCGATTGTTGCCCAAGCCGCCGACGCTGATGCCGCCGAAGCCGACGCCGTGATAACCTTTGTCGCGACCGATGAACTTGACTCGCGAGCCTTCGCCACGCGATTTGTGATAGGCCAGTGCGATTTTCAGCGCGGTATCTACGGATTCAGAACCCGAATTGGTGAAAAACACATGGTTCAAATCGCCCGGCATAATCTCCGTCAGGCGGCTCGCCAACTCAAATGCGGCGGGATGGCCAATTTGGAACGGCGGGGCGTAATCCATCTCAGCAGCTTGCTTTTGAATCGCTTCGACAATTTCGGGGCGACCGTGACCGGCGTTGCAGCACCACAAACCCGCCGTGCCGTCGAGGACCTGACGACCGTCACTTGCGGTGTAATGCATGTCCTTGGCCGCCACCAACATACGCGGGGCGGATTTGAACTGACGGTTGGCCGTAAACGGCATCCAAAAGGCTTCGAGATCGTTGGGGTTGTGGGTTCCAGCGGCCATGGGGCTCTCCTGCGGCAGACGTGTTTGTGTGATTTCACATAAACTATCAGCGGCAAGGATTTTTAGAAAACAGTTTCATTGAAACATTTAGTGAATTGATTATGCTCATTTTTAATATATTATTTGATTGTATATTTAACAGGGCAATCTTCCATGTCTCAAGAAATTGACATCGGCGCGCGCTTACGTCAGGTCCGCCGCGCCGCCGGGTTGTCGCAACGCGATCTGTCCAAACAATCGGGCGTGACCAACGCGATGATCTCGCTGATCGAAAACAACCGCACCAATCCGTCCGTGGGCAGGCTCAAGCGCATCCTCGACGGCATCCCCATATCCATGTCCGATTTCTTCGCGCTGGAAAATGAACCCCAGCGCCAAGTGTTCTTCCAAGCCGATGAACTTAAAGAGATCGCCGACGGGCGGGTTTCCTACCTGCAAGTGGGACCTGGCGGTACGGGACAAACGCTGCAAATCCTGCGCGAACGCTACCGCCCCGGCGCCGACACCGGCAAAGCCATGCTGCGGCACAATTCCGAAGAAGGCGGCATCGTCATCAAAGGTCGGTTGGAACTGACCGTCGGCAAACAAAAGCGTGTGCTGGGACCGGGAGACGCGTATTATTTTGATTCCCGCGTGCCGCACCGTTTTCGCAACGTCAGCGACGATGAATGCGAAGTGGTCAGCGCCTGTACGCCGCCCAGCTTTTAAGGGGTGGCGCGCCAATAAATTGAATATTTTTGACGATATTTAATTTTATGGCGATTTTTAGTGCTTTTTTGAGACTTCCTGTCTAATATAATTGACGATTAAAGGAAAAGGATACCTATGGACAGTGATATCGGCGTACGCCTCAAGGCTCTTCGCAATATGTACGGGCTTTCCCAACGCGAAGTCGCGAAGCGTGCTGGCGTCACCAACAGCACCATTTCCTTGATCGAACAGGGCAGAGTCAGCCCGTCAGTCGATTCTTTGAAGAAAGTTTTGGACAGCTTCTCCCTCACCTTGATCGAATTTTTGACCATGGATTTGGAAGAAGCCGACGATAAAATTTTCTTCGCCAAAGAAGACTTGTTGGAGTTTTTCGAAAACGGCGCACACCTGAAACTCGTCGGCGCAAATCGCAAGGACCGCAAATTGCGGTTTTTGCACGAACGCTACGAACCGGGCGCGCATTCGGGGGATGAGATGCTCACCCACGACAGTGAAGAAGCCGGCATGGTCATCCAAGGCAAAATCGAACTGACGGTGGGTCAGAAAAGCAAAATTTTGAACGAAGGCGATTCTTATTACATCAACAACAAGATTCCTCATCGTTTCACAAACATTGGCAAAGGCGAAGCCATTATCATCAGCGCCGCCACACCGCCAAGCTTTTAGGACCTTCAGCTGATCCCCTGTTTGAGCAGTAATTTATTCTCAAACGATCGGTGATCTCACATGACACATACGCGCACGACCGCTTCCCTCAAAGCCCGCGCAGAGGCTCTTTCTTTTCCCGCCAAGCTGTTCATCGACGGAAAATCCGTCGATGCCGCTTCGGGTAAATCGTTCGACTGCATCAACCCCGGCACCGGCCAAGTGATCGCCCAGATCGCCGAAGGTGACAGCGAGGACATCAATCGCGCGGTCGCCGCCGCGCGGCGCGCCTTTGACAAAGGTCACTGGTCGAACATGGCGCCGAAGGACCGTAAGAAAGTCCTGATCCGCATGGCCGAACTGATGGATTATCACGCCGAAGAATTGGCGTTGTTGGAAACACTGGACGTCGGCAAACCTATCGGCGACAGCCTAGCCGTTGACGTTCCCAGCTCCGCCAACTGCATGCGCTGGTACGGCGAAGCGTGCGACAAGGTTTATGACGAAGTCGCCCCCTCCGGCCCCAACGCATTTGGCACCATCACCCGCGAAGCCATTGGCGTTGTCGCCGCGGTGGTGCCGTGGAACTTCCCGCTGTTGATGGCGTGCTGGAAACTCGGCCCGGCCTTGGCCGCCGGCAACTCGGTGGTGTTGAAGCCCGCCGAACAATCGCCGCTGACCGCGCTGCGCATAGCCGAACTGGCGATGGAAGCGGGTCTACCCGAAGGCGTACTCAACGTCGTATCCGGCTTCGGCCCCACCGCCGGACAAGCGCTGGGCATGCACATGGATGTCGACAGCTTGGTGTTCACCGGATCGGGCGAAGTCGGCAAGCTGTTTTTGCAGTACTCCGGCCAGTCGAACATGAAACGCGTGTGGCTGGAATGCGGCGGCAAGACACCCAACGTGGTGTTTGACGATTGTCATGATCTCAAAAAAGCCGCCGAGCATGCCGCCATCGGCATCTTCTATAACCAAGGCGAAGTCTGCACCGCAGCGTCGCGTCTGATCGTGCAAGACACCATCAAAGATCAGTTCGTCGAAGAAGTGCTCAAAGTCGCCGAGACCATGCAACCGGGCGACCCGCTGGATCTCGACACCACCATGGGCGCTTTGGTGGAAGAAAAGCATATGGACCGCGTGCTCAGCTACATCCAAGCGGGCAAAGACGAAGGCGCGAAAGTGCTCTGCGGCGGCGAACGCGTGCTGCTCAACCAAGGTGGCTACTACGTCGCACCGACGATTTTCGACGGCGTTAAAAACTCCATGCGCATCGCCCAAGAAGAAATCTTCGGCCCGGTGTTGTCGACCATCACCTTTAAGGACGCCGAAGAAGCCGTGGCCATCGCCAACGACAGCATCTTCGGCCTCGCCGCGTGCTTGTGGACCGGCGACGTCAACAAGGCCATCAAGCTGTCGCGCCGCATCCGCGCGGGCAACATGTGGGTCAACTGCTGGGATGGCGGCGACATGTCCATGCCGTTCGGCGGCTACAAACAATCCGGCAACGGCCGCGACAAATCGCTGCACGCGCTGGACAAATACACCGAGATCAAAGCCACCTGGATCGATCTCAGCTAAAACCGAACCGCACGCTAATCAAAAGAACGTCCCTAAACGGCGAGCTATTAACCGTATGTAAGAAAAGCCGTATCAACATTCAGTTGATACGGCTTTTCTTACGATGCCCGCTTGGTATGTTTTACAAACAACCACTCCAGCAAGTAAGTTAGAATTTTACGGGAGAGATAAAATGGGTCTATTCAAGAATCTTGCTCGCAACTTCACAGGAACCGTTTTAGAGCAAAAATCACATCAAACAGCTGAAGGCATCAGTTTTGATTTTTCTTTAAAACAAAGAGATGAAGATAAGTACATTATACTCACATGCTCTGCCCCAGGAGCTTCTCAATCCTTCACGCTAGAAAAGAGTGATGCTGAGCATATTGCAAATACATTACAGAATTTCTGTACAAAACTATGACCTTCGCACTATACCCAACTGGTTTAGGCCTGATTATCGATTTCGTCAAAATTCATCACGCGACTTCAGCTCAATACATACCTTTAGAAGAACTGGTTAGTGTAAAGGGAGCCAACGCACATAGCGATGGCTCCCCTCATACGACGAATGGCTCGCCCCAAACTGGCGTCTTTTTTATTAGCAATATCGATCGTTTTTACAGGTACCAATCATACTCGCGCTTGGAGATATAATCGCGAAAACCGGTGACCTCGGCGACCTTAGTAAGATGGTAAATGTCGTAATACATCTCGCCGAAATAGTCGCAGAGAATGTCCCCGTCCTTGAACGCAACCAAGCCTTCTTCGATGGTCCGCGGGAAACCGGGATCGGGTTCCGCGCCGGCGTTGCCGGTGTTGGCTTCGCCGGGGTCAAGCTTATTGGTGATGCCGTGATGCAGGCCCGCCAAGACGGCGGCCAGCGCCAAATACGGATTGGCGTCGGCGCCCCCGACGCGGTGCTCGATCCGCCGCGATCCGTTATCGCCGAGCGGCAGACGGAACGCCAACGAGCGATTGTTCAGCCCCCAGGTCTTGCCCATCGGCACATAGATGTTGGGCTGATAACGGCGATAGCCGTTGATGCATGGCGCAAACACCGCCATCGATTCAAACAACGCCGCCTGCATACCGCCCACCGCATGGCGCAGCATGGCGTTGTTCAATGGATCCTCGCCAGTGCTAAACAAGTTCTCGCCCGCATTGTCGAGTACGCTGGTGTGGATGTGCAGACCGTTGCCCGCTTGGTCCAAGAACGGCTTGGCCATGAAGGTGGCGCGAAAGCCGTGCTCAAGCGCGACGTTACGCACCACCCGGCACAACAACGCCGCATGATCGGCGGCGACCACGGCGGGCGAGGAATGCTTGAGGTTGACCTCAAACTGACCGGCGGCGTACTCGGCGCTGGCGGTGTACGCCGGAACGCCTTGGGCGTGACAGGTTTTTTCGATGTCGCTGAGCACCGCAGAATAGTCTTCCAGTTCTTCCATGCCGTACACCTGGGTGGAGATTTCACGTTCTCCGGTGGCGGGTGAAATCGGCGCTTGCGGACGACCGTCGGGGGTGCGCTGGGTGTCGATCAGATAGAATTCCAGTTCCAACGCACACACCGCGTTCAAGCCATCTGCGCGCAAACGTTCGTCAACGCGTTCCAAGATGTTGCGCGGCTCTAAAAATTCTTTTCCGCCGTTGCTGTCGTCGAACGATACGATGCACTGCGCGGTCGGCTCATGGGCCCACGGCACCGGCGCCAAAGTTCCGGCCACCGGAAACATGGTGCCATCGGGATCGCCATCGCTAAACCCCACGCCGCCGGCGTCGGAGGTGTTGCCGGTGACATCCACCACCATCGCCGAATAAGGCATCAACATGCCTTTTTCGAACAGGTGCGGCACCTCGGCGCGGGGGTAGCGTTTACCGCGCATGATGCCGTTGATATCGACAAACAAGGCGTCAACGTGCTGGACGCGCGGATGGGCGTCGAGAAAAGCCTCGGCTTCTGAACGCGCCGTTTCCGGGTTATGGGACTTCATGGGAGGTACTCCGATTATCGAAATTTGGATGCTGTCTAAGACGAGGCTGCGGCCAACATCTCATTCTTTTTGCGCTGATCTTCGCGTTGCTTGTGCGCAATCGATGTGATCAACACACCCACCGCGACAATGCCGATCAAAATCGTCGAGATCGCGTTGATTTCCGGCGTCACGCCGAGGCGCACCATGGAATAGATTTTCATCGGTAAGGTCGTCGCACCCGGGCCGGTGGTGAAGCTGGCGATCACCAAATCGTCCAAAGACAATGTGAACGACAGCAGCCAACCCGACAAAACGCCCGGCAAGATCACCGGAAGGGTGATGACGAAAAACGTCTTGAGCGGCGTGCAACCCAAGTCCATGGCCGCTTCTTCGATGGAACGATCAAACGAGCTGAGACGCGCCTGAATAACGACAGCCACGTAACACATGGAAAAGGTCGTATGCGCCAAGGTGATGGTCCACATGCCGCGGTCGAACGAGATCGCCACAAACATCAACAACAAGGACAAACCCGTGATGACTTCGGGCATCACCAACGGCGCGTAGATCATGCCGTTGAACAGCGTGCGACCGCGAAACTGTCCAAAACGCACCATCGAAAAACCCGCCATGGTGCCAAAGATCGTCGCCAAGGTCGAAGAGATCAGCGCCACTTTCAACGTCACCGCGGCGGCGTTCATAATGCCGTCGTTTTGCAACAACGCGCCGTACCATTTGGTCGAGAACCCGGCCCACACGGTGACCAAGCGCGATTCGTTGAAGCTGTAGATAATCAGCAGCAAAATCGGCACGTACAAGAACGCAAAGCCTAACACGAGGGAGAGTTTGTTAAACCAGCTCCATTGCTTGATCATAGCGTTTCTCCCCTACTCGCCCAATGCGCCGCGGCGCGATTGGAACCGTTGGAACCACACGATCGGCAGCACCAACATCGACAACAACACCACGGCGGCGGCGGACGCCAACGGCCAATCGCGATTGTTGAAGAACTCCGCCCACAAGGTTTTACCGATCATCAAGGTGCTGGAACCGCCCAACAGATCCGGGATCACAAATTCACCCACGGCGGGAATGAACACCAAGAAGCAACCCGCAATCACGCCGGGGTACGACAAAGGAAATGTCACTTTCCAGAACGCTTTATGAGGCGGACAGCCCAGATCAGACGCCGCTTCCAGCAGCGAATGGTCCATTTTTTCCAAACTTGAATAGAGCGGCAAAATCATGAACGGCAGATATGAATAAACGATGCCGATGTAGACCGCGACGTCGGTGTGCAACATCACCAACGGCTCATCAATCACGCCCAGCCACATCAAGAACATGTTGAGAAAGCCTTCGGGTTTCAAAATGCCAATCCACGCATAAACGCGGATCAGGAACGAGGTCCAAAATGGCAAAATCACCAACATCACCAGCGGCAAGCGCCACGTCTTGGGTGCGCGCGCCATCCCGTAAGCGATGGGATAACCGACCAGCAGCGTCAGCACCGTCGATATGCTCGCGATCTTCAAACTACTGAGATACGAATTCACATACAGCGCATCAGAAAACAAACGCTGATAGTTCGCTAAGTTCAGCGTGATCTGCAGATAGGTGTCGTGAACCATCTCGTAAAGCGGCGCATACGGCGGGATGGCAATGCGTATTTCGGAAAAGCTGATCTTAAAGACGATCAGGAACGGCGCCAAAAACAGCAGCAACAGCCACAGATACGGCGCCATCACCGTCAGCGTGCGGCCCTGGATTCCCCAGCGCCCGCATTGACCTGAGGCCCAACGCGCCAGCGTGCAGGTGCGCATGCCGTGGATCCAACCGCTTTGGGTTTTATCAGCCTCAATGTTTTGTGATGACATGATCGCGTTTCCCCGTTCAGCTTAACAACACCACAGAGGCGTCAGGCGACCACGTCACATAGACCTGATCTTCCCACGTGATGGTGCGTTCGGTTTCACGCGACCGGTTGGTCATCGCCACCGTCACCATGCGACCGTCGGCCAGGCGTACGTGATAGACCGACAGCTTGCCCAGATAAGCGATATCCCAGACCTCGCCTTGCAGAACATTTTCCGACATGTCGTTGGGCGCATTCAAACTAACGATCATTTTTTCAGGACGGATCGCGACCCACGCTGTTTCCCCCGTCACGGCGTTGACGCTACGCCCTGAGCGTACCGGCGCATCGATGCCGTTGATCAGGATTTGCGCGGTGTCGGCCTGGACTTCGCCGATGCGGCCTTCAAGAATGTTCACGTCGCCAATGAATTCCGCGACTTTGCGGGAATTTGGATATTCATAAACTTCGCCCGGCCCTGCGACCTGCGCGACCGTGCCTTGGTTCATGACCGCAATGCGCGACGAAACCGTCATCGCTTCTTCTTGGTCGTGGGTGACGATGACGAATGTGATGCCCAGCTGTTCTTGAATGTTCATCAGTTCGAACTGGGTTTCTTCGCGGAGTTTTTTGTCCAGCGCGCCAAGCGGTTCATCCAGCAAAAGCATTTTTGGATTTTTGGCCAATGATCGAGCCAGCGCAACGCGTTGACGTTGACCGCCGGAAAGCTGATCGGGTTTGCGTGTCGCAAAGGTGTTGAGCTTGACCAGATTGATCATGCGCTCGACCGTGTCGGCGATTTCCGCTTTGGGCATGCGATCTTGTTTAAGCCCAAAAGCGATGTTTTGCTCAACCGTCATGTGCGGGAACAAAGCATACGACTGAAACATCATGTTCACCGGGCGCTTGTGCGGCGGAACCGTCGACATGTCTTCGCCGTCGATGATGATGCGCCCCGACGTAGGAATTTCAAATCCAGCCAGCATGCGCAGCAGAGTCGTCTTGCCGCACCCACTGGGACCCAACAGGGAATAAAACTCGTTCTCATAAATATCGAGAGAGATGTTGTCGACAGCGGTAAAGTTGCCGAATTTCTTGGTGACGTTTTCGATGCGCACAAACGGTTTTGCATCTGCATCGAGCCAAGGTGCGAACACCTTGCGCGCTTGCGAATTGGCGTCGGCCATGATGCCCGAGCCCTCCTCAACTGATAAAGAAAATGGCCGCTCCACCCTCAATACCGGGGGGAGGATGGAGCGGCCGCGCCTTTAGGTTTTATTGACCGCTTTTCACACGGGTCCACAGACGCGTAACGGCGCGTTGCGAATCTGCGTCATACGGCGTGGTGATGTAGAGCGTCTTCAACGCTTCCGGCGTCGGATAGATCGCCGGATCACCGATCACGTCTTCGGCGAGGAACTCCTCAGACGCTTTGTTGCCGTTGGCGTAATAGACATAGTTGGACGCCTTCGCCATCACTTCGGGACGCATGATGTAGTTGATGAAGGTGTGCGCATTGCCCGGGTGTGTCGCGTCGGCGGGGATCGCCATCATGTCAAACCACATCAGCGCGCCTTCAACCGGCGCTACGTAGTTGATTTCAACGCCATTTTTGGCTTCGGCCGCACGGTCGCGAGCCTGCAGCACATCGCCCGACCAACCGACGGCGATACAAATGTCGCCATTCGCCAACGCATCGATGTATTCCGAAGAATGGAATTTGCGAACGAACGGACGCGTTGCCATCAACACGGCTTCGGCCTTAGCAATGACATTGACGTCTTTACTGTCGGGATCTTCGCCGATGTACTTCAGCGCCGCCGGGATCATTTCGTCGCCGGCGTCCAGCATGTAGATACCGCAATCAGCAAATTTGGAGGCGATTTCCGGGTTGAAAATCATATCCCACGAGTTGACCGGCGCATCGGCCATGCGCTCGTTGACCATGTTGACGTTGTAACCAATGCCGGTGGTGCCCCACATATAGTTGACGGCGTACTTGTTACCCGGATCCCACTTGGAGGTGCGGTCCAAAACCAAGTCCCACAAGTTGCCCCAGTTGGTCAGCTTGTCACGGTCGAGTTCCTGGAACACGCCAGCTTGAATTTGGCGACCGAGGAAGGTGCCGGACGGCACCACCACATCATATCCGGAACCACCCGCCAGAAGCTTGGTTTCCAACACGTCGTTGGAATCAAACACGTCATAAACGACTTTGATGCCGGTTTCGGCTTCAAATTCAGCAAGGATTTCTTCGTCGATATAGTCCGACCAATTGTAGACGTTAACGACTTTTTCTTCCGACTTATCGCCGCAAGCGGCCAAGGCGATACCCGCCAAAGCCAAAACTGCTGCACCAAACTTATTCATCTTAACCCTCCAACATAAATGAGAATTGATTCGATCTACGGCTTGTTATGTTCCCCAACATTAAGCGCCCAGAGACCATTTACATCATACCGATGTCCTTGGCCGTCAAGTCCAGACACATCAGCGCCTTATCCAAAAGCTCATCGAGCTCTTCCTTGGTGATCACCAAGGGCGGCGACAGCAACATCGCATCGCCCGTTGCGCGCATAATGATATTGTGTTCAAAACAGTGATTGCGACAAATCATACCCACTTCTCCGACATTATCGAAGCGCTGATGCGTTTCTTTGTCTTTCACCAGTTCCAAGGCCGCAATCAGACCGCGGCCGCGAACTTGGCCGACCAAAGGATGATCGGCAAACTCTTTAAGACGCTTTTGCATATAGGGACCGATGTCGGTTTTGACTCGGTCGATGATGCCTTCGTCGCGCAAAATAGAAATATTGGCCTCGGCCACGGCGGTTGAGACCGGGTGCCCCGAATAGGTGTAGCCGTGATTGAAGTCGCCGCTACCCTTCAAAACTTCGACCACGCGATCATGCACCATCACGCCGGAAATGGGGATGTAGCCCGAAGACATGCCTTTGGCCATGGTCATCATATCGGGCTCAAAGCCAAACGACTGACAGCCGAACCATTCGCCGGTGCGACCAAACCCGCAGATCACTTCGTCGGACACCAGCAAGATGTCGTACTTGCGACAAATGCGCTGAATTTCCGGCCAGTAGCTATCGGGCGGCACGATCACGCCGCCAGCGCCCTGGATCGGCTCACCGATGAAGGCCGCGACGTTGTCGGCGCCCAGCTCGAGAATTTTTTCTTCCAACTTTCCAGCTGCTTTGAGGCCGTATTCGTCGGAGCTCAGGTCGCCGCCGTTGAAGTACCAGTGCGGCTGTTCGATGTGTGCAAAGCCCGGCAACGGCAGCGGCCCTTGTTCGTGCATGTAGCCCATGCCGCCCAGGCTGGCGCCGGCCAGCGTGCTGCCGTGATAGGCATTTTCGCGGGCAATAAAAGTGGTCTTGGAAGGCTGGCCTTTGGCGGCCCAATAGCGCCACGCCAAACGCACCACGGTGTCGTTGGATTCAGAGCCCGAATTGCCATAGAACACATTGTTCAAGCCATCCGGCGTCACTTGCGACAGCAATGCCGCCAACGACGTCGCCGGCATGGTGGTGGTCTGGAAAAAGGTGTTGTAATACGCCAACTCATCCATCTGCTTGGCCGCGACGGCGCTCAGTTCCTTGCGGCCATAGCCGAGGTTCACGCACCACAGACCGGCCATGCCGTCGATGATTTTTTCACCTTCAGAATCCCACAGGTGCACACCTTCGCCCCGGGTGATGACGCGCACACCCTTTTCGCTCAACTGAGCGATGTCGGTGAAAGGGTGCAAGTGGTGTTCGCGGTCTTCGCGTTGCCATTCACTGGTGCTGTTGAGTACGAGGTTCATGTTCTAATCCTTTTCGTGAAAGCGGCCCGCGCCGGGTAGAGGGGAGGTCGGGGCAACTTAAACATTCAATAACAAGTGCTCGCGTTCCCACGAACTGATCACCTGATCGTAAGTTTCTTGTTCTTCGCGCTTCACAACGCAGAACAAGTCGACAAATCGATCACCAAGAATGCCCCGCACGGACTCGCTTTGCTCAAAGCGGATCAAAGCGTCGGACAAGTGCGTCGGCAAATTTTTCGGCAATATGTAGGCGTTGCCCTGCTCATTTTCACTCGGCGCAAGGTTTTCAATAATGCCCAAATAGCCGCAGGCCAGGGTGCCTGCGATGGACAAATACGGATTGACGTCGGCGCCCGGCAAACGGTTTTCCACACGCCGATTGTTTGGCCCAGAATGAGGCACCCGCAAGCCGCAGCTGCGATTGTCGCGTCCCCAATGGGTGTTGATGGGGGCTTCTTCATATGTAAAACGCCGGTATGAATTCACGTTCGGCGCAAACAGCGGCATCATCATCGGCGCATAGGTCTGCAGACCCGCCAGATACGACAAGAACAAGGTCGTGTCGCTGTCTTCGCCGTTGCTGAAAACGTTCACGCCCGTTTCCATGTCGTAAAGGCTTTGATGGATGTGCAGGGCGCTGCCCGCCTCATGCTGCATCGGTTTGGCCATAAAGGTGGCGTAGACATCGTGATTGATGGCGGTTTGACGCAAGGTGCGCTTGAACAAGAACACTTGGTCAGCCAGCTCCAAAGAATCCCCGTGCAGGAAGTTGACTTCCATCTGCGCAGCGCCGCCTTCGTGATTGAGGGTGTCGATCTCAATGCGCGCGGCTTCGCAATAGTCGTAAACATCTTCGAAAATGGCGTCGAATTCGTTGGCGGCGTCAATGCCGAAAGCTTGACGGCCCGTTTCAGCGCGCCCCGAGCGCCCGATCGGCGCCTCCAAAGGATAATCAGGGTCGATGTTCTTTTTCACCAGATACATCTCGACTTCCGGCGCGATGACCGGTTTCCAGCCCTTTTTTTCATAAAGCGACAGGACTTCACGCAGCACCTGACGCGATGAAATGTTCACCGGGCTGCCGTCGGTGTAATAGCAGTCACAAATCACCTGAGCCGTGGGCTCGGTGTACCAAGGCACCGGGCGAATGGTCGTGGGATCAGGGTGCATCACGACGTCCTGATCGACCACGGACACCAAGCCGTACGTTTCTGGGAAATCGCCGGTCACGGTTTGCGTGAACATGCTTTCCGGCATGCGGTGCGCGTCCGACTTAAGGCCCTTTAGAAATTTTTCCGCAGGCAAAATCTTGCCGCGGGCAATGCCCGACATATCCGGCACCAAACATTCGACCTCAGTGATCTGGCGCTCTGTACACCATGCTTCAATATCGAAATCTGTATCAATACTTGTCATTTTTCATGTCTTTGATTATTGCGCTGACGGCAGGCTTGACCGAAACGTTCAAACAGCGCGCGTGAAAATGTGTTGTTCATAACTTTCCATTCGGGATGCCACTGCACCCCGACGGCAAAGGCCTTGGCGTCTTTAACGTGAAAAGCTTCGATCAAACCGTCCGGAGCCGTCGCTTCGACTTCCAAGCCCGGCGCCAAGCGGTTTACGCCTTGACCGTGCAAAGAGTTTACCGTGACGGACGACATCCCTGCAATCTCAGCCAACAAGCCACCCTCAACCAAGTCAATGTCGTGAGCCGGGCCGAAGTAGACGTCCGGTTCCTGACTGCGGTCTTCACGGTGATCCATATAGCCTGCAACGTCGTGGACTTTTTGATGAAGCGTGCCGCCAAAGGCGACATTCATTTCTTGGTAGCCCCGGCAAATGGCGAACACCGGCACGCCGTTTTCCACCGCACGGCGGATCAACGGCAAAGTGGTCGCATCGCGCAACGGGTCGTGCAAGGTGCCTTCGTCGCTGGGCTCGCCATCATAGTGGTGAGGCTCGACATTGGAGACGCTACCGGTCAAATAAAGACCGTCACACATCTCTAAAACGTCTTCGGCATGGGTGCCGTAACCAAGCGCCGGCAAGATCAACGGCGTCACGCCGGAAGCTTCGGCTAGGGCGTCGACATACTTGGTGCCGACAGCGTAATTTGCAAATCCGTCAACGTCCTTTACGCACGCTGAAACGGCAACAATGGGCTTGGAGCGCATAATTTTAGTCCGCACCTTAAATTAAAGCAGGAGCATTCGGCTCTGCGTTCGATATATGCAACACTATCATGCACATTCCAACGCGACAAGCGGCTTGTAACCAACTTTTTTAGGGCGCACTAACCCCATTAAATTCATAATAATATCAATATATTAAATCAATTAAATTACCTCAAACACCTCCCTGAAACGGCATTTACCCCCAATCTCAGTGTTATAATATAATGGACATTTCACTTGACAGTTGGGGGGCTCAGGGTGCGATAGTCGGCTTCGGATACATGAGGCCTTTTTTCAATTATCAGTTCAGTTGGTGATGCTATGAGCACAATTCACAATGACCGCCATGCCGATTCGTATTACGCCGCATCGGCCAATCCAGCACCGGATCGCGCCAAGCTGGAAGGCGATGTCAGTTGTGACGTGTGCGTCATCGGTGCCGGCATCACCGGCGCATCCGCTGCGCTTCACTTGGCTGAGCAAGGCTACAACGTGGTGGTGCTCGAAGGGCGTCAAGTGGGTTGGGGCGCATCTGGACGCAGCGGTGGTCAAGCGATCATCGGCTATAACGAAGGCATTCGCGAAGTCGCAAAGATGGTCGGCAAGGATGATGCGTCCAAGCTGTGGGATATGGGTCTTGAATCCAAAACCCTGCTCACCCAAACGGTCGAAAAATACAACATTCAGTGCGACCTGAAATGGGGTCACTTGATGATGGCCATCAAGCCCCGCCAGATGCGCGAACTGGAATCAACCAAAGAAGAGATGGAGACCGAGACCGACTACAAAGGTCTTCAGTTGCTGAACAAAGCGGAAGCGTATGAGCGCGTCGGCAGCGATAAATACATCGGCGCGCTTTATGATCCTGAAAGCGGTCACCTGCATCCATTGAATTACACCTTGGGTCTGGCTGCGGCGGCAGAAAGCGCGGGCGCCAAAATTTATGAAAACTCGCCCGCCACCCACATTCAGGAAGGCGCCGAGCCCATCATCACCACGCCAAACGCCACAGTGCGGTGCAAGCACGTGATCATGTGCGCCAACGCGTATCTGGAAAAGCTGGAACCGCGCATCGCCGGCAAGATCATGCCGGTCGGCACGTTCATCATCGCCACCGAACCGCTCAGCGACGACATGGCCAAAAGCTTGATCCGCGATGACGAGGGCGTGGTCGATATCAACTTCGTGCTCAATTACTGGCGACTTTCTGCAGACAAACGCATGTTGTTCGGCGGTCGGGTCAGCTATTCGGGCTTGGTGCCGTTCGATCTGAAAACCACCATGGGCAACTCCATGCGCGATATTTATCCGCAGCTGCAAGGCGCCAAGGTCGATTACGCCTGGGGTGGCAACGTCGCCATCACCGTTAACCGTATGCCGCACTTTGGCCGAGTCGGCAAAAATATCTATTTCGCGCACGGCTTTTCCGGTCACGGCATTCTGCTCACCGGCCTTGCGGGCAAGTTGATGGCCGAAGCCGTTCAAGGCACGGCGGAACGCTTTGACGTGTTCTCACGGATCCCACACATGTCGTTCCCCGGCGGCGCGCTGATGCGCAAGCCCGCGCTGGTCGCAGCCATGGCCTATTTCAAACTGCGCGACCTTCTCTAAGTCGCACGATCTTTAATCCACACGCCCTTAAACGACACGACCGAGCACACCTATGGACCTCCCCAGCGATCTGATCTTCAGCCAAGCCTTCATCGACGGCCTTTGGACGGATAGCGCCACCGGCGCAACCTATCCCGTCACCAATCCCGCCACCGGCGAGGTCATTGCCACCGTGCCCGACATGGGTCGGAATGAAACCGCACGCGCCATCGATGCGGCGGAAAAAGCGCGCCCGGCATGGGCCGCCCTGACCGCCAAGGCCCGCGCCGCCACCTTGCGCGCATGGTTCGATCTGGTGATGGCGCACCAAGAAGAACTGGCGAACATCGTCACGCTCGAATGCGGCAAGCCGTTGTCCGAAGCGCGCGGCGAAGTCGCTTACGGCGCATCGTTCATCGAATGGTTCGGCGAGGAAGCCAAGCGTCTGTACGGCGAAGTCATTCCGTCGCCATCGGATAACAGCCGCATCGTCACCTTGCGCCAACCTATCGGCGTTTCCGCCGCGATCACGCCGTGGAACTTTCCCCTCGCCATGATCACCCGCAAGTGCGCGCCCGCGTTAGCTGCGGGCTGCCCGGTGGTGGTCAAGCCGTCCGAAGACACGCCGCTGACCGCATTGGCGCTGGCGGCGCTGGCGCACAAAGCCGGTTTTCCCGCAGGTACGCTCAACGTCATCACCGCCAGTAAAGGCGTCGATGTGGGATTGGAGCTGTGCGAGAACCCGGCCGTGCGTAAGCTGTCGTTCACCGGATCGACCCCGGTGGGCAAAATTCTCATGCGCCAATGCGCCGACACCGTCACCAAGGTCTCGTTGGAACTGGGCGGCAACGCGCCGTTCATCGTCTTTGACGACGCCGACATCGATGCTGCGGTCGAGGGCGCTCTGGCGTCTAAGTACCGCAACGCCGGTCAAACCTGCGTGTGCGCCAATCGCTTTTTGGTGCAAAGCGGCGTCTATGACGAGTTCGCTGAAAAGATGGCGGCCGCCGTTGCGGACTTTAAGGTCGGCAACGGCCTCGACGATGACGTGACCCAAGGCCCGCTGATCAACGCCAAGGGCTTGGCCAAGGTCGAAGAATTGGTCGATGACGCACTGGCTCACGGCGCGAAAGCCTTGTCCGGCGGCGCGGCGCACGAGCTGGGCGGCACATACTATGAGCCGACCATCCTCACCGAGGTCACCCCCGACATGCGCATCGCCAACGAAGAAATTTTTGGTCCGGTTGCGCCGCTGTTTCGTTTTGAGACCGAAGAAGACGCGGTGCGCATCGCCAACGACACGCCGTTTGGACTGGCGGGCTATTTTTACAGCCGCGACATCGGTCGGGTGTGGCGCGTCGCCGAAGCGTTGGAATACGGCATATTGGGCATCAACGAAGGCATCTTTTCGACCGAAGTCGCGCCGTTCGGCGGGGTTAAGGAATCCGGCATCGGTCGCGAAGGCGGCAAACAAGGGATCGAGGAATACACCGAGATCAAATACCTACGCATGGGTGGCCTTTAAGCGCATCAGCGATTATCGTGAAGTAAGCTCAAGCGTAACGAAGGACGAAAATCATGTCGGATCAGGAACGCGGCGATCAGGCCTTTCGCAAGGACAGCCTCTATGGGCGCTGGTCGGAACTGACCCACGGCGGCGCCCTGAGTTTCCTGCGTCGCAAATACACCGATGACCTGACCGGCGCCGACGTGGCGGTCAGCGGCATCCCTTATGACTGCGCCACCACCTACCGGCCCGGCGCACGCTTAGGTCCCCGCGCCATCCGCGCGGCGTCGGTGCAGCTTGCGGAACTGAAGGCCTTTCCCTTCGGCTTCGACCCGTTCGACCATCTTGCCGTTGTCGACACCGGCGATTGTTTCGTCGATAGCCACTACCCCGCCCAAGTGATTGAAACGATCCAAAATCACATCGCGCGCATTTTGGATGCAAACGTGCTGCCAATGAGCTTTGGCGGCGATCATTTCATCACCTATCCGATTTTGCGCGCGATTGCCGACAAGCACGGCCCGGTCGCGCTGATCCATTTCGACGCCCACCCCGACACCTGGGATGACGACGGGGAGCGTTTCGATCATGGCTCCATGTTCCTGCGCGCCAAACACGAAGGCTTGCTGGATGTCGCAAACTCCGTACAGGTCGGCATCCGCACCTACAACGATTCGGACCATGGCTTCGAAATTCTGACCTCACCGTGGATTCACAAGAACGGCGTGGACGCCGCCATCGCCGCGATCAAACAGCGCGTCGGCGACACCAAAGCCTATCTCACCTTCGACATCGACTGCCTGGACCCGGCATTTGCGCCGGGCACCGGCACACCTGTGTCGGGCGGTTTAAGCTCGGCCCAAGCGCTGGACATCGTGCGCGGTCTTGGCGCGTTGAACTTCGTCGGCATGGATGTGGTTGAAGTGTCGCCCGCCTATGACGTGTCCGAAATCACCGCCATCGCCGCCGCCACCATCGCCCACGACCTGTTGTGTTTGCTGGCCGAAAACAAGGGCGCCGTGCGCAAGCCCATCGGGCGCTTAGCCTAAACGAAATTCCTTCAAAAAGTGTCGTGATCCGGGGTGAAAAATCGGGCATTGTGGGCTTATGCGTACAGGCTCACCCCCCTCATCCGATCGACAACACCGCGACGACATCCAAGCGATGTTCGAACTGGTCGCGCCGCGCTATGACCTGATGAACGATTTGATGAGTTTCGCCACCCATCGTTTGTGGAAGCGCGCATTTGTCCGCCATGCGCCCGAACGACAAAATGGCGTCGCCGTAGACGTTGCGGGCGGCACAGGCGACATCGCACGGTTGCTGCATCAACGCGGCTGGGACGTCACAGTATGCGACCCCAGCGCCGCGATGATGCTAGCCGGGCGCCCGCATCAACCGTGTGAAATTTCTTGGGTGGCGGGTCTGGGTGAAAATCTACCGTTTGCCGATGACTCGCTCGACCTGCTCACGGTCAGCTTTGGTTTGCGCAACATGACCAAACCGGGCCAAGCCCTTAACGAAGCCCTGCGCGTGCTCAAGCCCGGCGGGCGGTTTTTATGCCTGGAATTCAGCACCCCGGCGCCATGGTTGAAACCGTTTTACGATTTGTATTCCGAACACATCATCCCACGCCTGGGCGCAATGGTCGCAGGTCGGCCTGAAGCTTACCGTTATCTGGTCAACTCAATCCGCGCCTTCCCCGACCAAGAAAGCTTAAAAGCGCAAATGCAAGACGCAGGTTTTGACGACGTGAACTATAGAAATTTATCCTTCGGCATCGCCGCGATCCATGTCGGGAACAAAGCGCCATGAACGCCCCACCCACTGGGATGCGCCTGTGGTGGCAAGCGATTCGGCCCAAGACATTGGGCATGGCCGCAAGCCCGGTGGTGCTCGCCACCGCGTTGGCGTGGACCGGTGCGGCGCCGATTGCCCACGTTGAGGTCCCTCTGGTCATCTTGCTCTGCGCCATCGCCATTCAGGCGGGCACCAACCTGTTCAACGACAAACAAGATTACATCAACGGCACGGATGGTGCGGACGGTGCAGAACGCCTTGGCCCGCCGCGCATCACTGCGCTGGGTTGGGCGCTGCCCCATCAGGTTTCCACCGCCGGATTGACGGCGTTTTTGATTGCGTTGCTGGGCGGGTTGTATCTGATCACCATCGGCGGCTGGCCGATTTATATCCTCGGCCTCGCATCGCTTGGCGCAGGGTATCTATATTCTCATGGACCGTACCCGATCTCACGATCGCCGTTTGGCGAACTGGTGGTGATCGGCTTTTTCGGCGTCGCCGCCGTCACCGGCGCGACATATCTGCACACCGGCGAGGTCACGCTTGAGGCGTTGGTCTGGGGCGTCGCCATAGGCCTGCCCGCCGGGGCGGTGTTGCTGCTTAACAATGTGCGCGACGAAATCGGCGACCGCCAATCCGGACGACAGACCTTGGCGATTTTGATCGGGATCAAGGCTGCGCATGTTCTCTATGGCGCGCTTGTGCTCACGCCTTACGCTTTATCTGCGTTGTGTGTGGTGATCGGCCTAACGCCGATGGGCGCGCTTTTGGGTCTGATCACATTGCCCTTAGCGATCAAAAACACCATAACGTTTGGCGCCACCGCACCCAGCCCACGTCTCAATCCCTTGTTGGGCGCGACGGTGCGGGTTCAAGGCCTGTTCGCACTTGCATCCGGGTTGGGCATGTTCATCCCAATGCCTTGAAAAGTATGGTGTACTTAACCTTTTCTTGGCTCACATTCATGGCTAAAATGAGCAACTCCTAATATCTGGAAAGCCCCTATCTATGTCGACGGATATCCTGCTGCCCATCGGTTTGGCCTTCATCATGTTCTCCATCGGTCTTGGCCTCAAGGTTGGTGATTTCACCCGGGTGGTGCGCTATCCCCGCGCGATTTTTGTCGGCTTATTGAACCAAATTGTGCTGTTGCCCTTGATCGGATTAGCGGTGCTGTTGGGGTATGAGGGGCGACCCGAGTTTGCGCTCGGCATCATGATTTTAGCGGCGTCGCCAGGGGGCATCACATCCAACCTGCTGACCACATTGGCGGGCGGAAATGCGGCGCTATCGGTGTCCATGACTGCGTTGACCAGCCTCATGAGCGTCGTTTCCGTACCCGTGATCCTGGGCTTTTCACAAGTTTTCTTCTTAGGCGCCGGTCAAGACATTCACATGCCAATGGGCTTTATCATGGGATCGATTTTGGTCGTGACCGGGCTTCCCATTGCGCTTGGCATGACGCTGCAAGCGTGGAAACCCAATCAGGCTAACTGGGCACGACCCAAAGCGCGGCATCTGGCGACCATCATTTTCGCCCTGATCGTCGCCAGCGCCTTCGTCGGGCAGATGGACAACATCCTGACTTACTTCACTGAAATCGGTCCGCGTTTGGTGATCCTCAATGTCGCGACCATGGCGTTGGGGATATTCACCGCCCGCGCGTTGGGGCTTGCCCATCGCGACCGCATCGCCATCGCCTTGGAATGTGGCCTACAAAACGCAGCGCTGGCGATCTTTATCGCCGTGTCGGTGTTGGGCAACCCGGTCTTAGTGGTGCCCGCGATCACTTACGCCTTGGTGATGAACATCACCGCCGCCGGGTTTATCGTGTGGGCGCGCCGTCCGCGTTTTCGCGCCGCCCTGGACTGATGGTGCGCGATGCACCCCATTGCCCTGCAGCGCATCGTCGATCAAAGCCCGGATGAGCTGTTTGCCGTCGCCGCGGATATCGAGGCTTATCCCGAGTTCATACCGGGCTGCGTCGCGACACGCATCCGTGATCGCAAAGATAACATCTGGTTGGTGGACAATGTGTTTCGCTGGGGCCCCGTGCCCATTCGGTTTCGCACCCGCGCCACGCTCAATGCGCCTCATGCCATCGACATCAAGTCCATCGACAGCATTCTGATCGATTTAGCCTTAAGCTGGCGCTTCAAAAAGCAAGATGCCGGGGGGGGGACCAAGGTCACGTTTGAGATGACCATCACCCTGCCTGGCCCAGAGCTTGGCTTGTTTGAGCAAAGCATGCGCCAGCAAGCCCAAGCCATCGAACGCGCATTTTTAAAGCGCGTCGTTCAATCGTCTAGCGTTGATAAATAAGCCAACAAATCTTGCTCATCTTGTTCCGACAGGGGCGTGATCAACCGCTTAGGGCGCGGGTGCAATCGCGCATCGGAACGGATATCGCGAAACTGCTTTTTGAGATACTTGGTGTACTGCCCGGCCAACGGCGGATCATGGGGGCGGCCTTCGCCTTTTTCACCATGACACCGCGCGCAGCCCTCTTTATAGAGCGCCGCGCCTTTCTCGACGTCGCCAGGTGCGCGGGGAATTTGCAGCACCCGCTTGGTCGCCATCAGCCGCACATAACCATCGACGTTTTCACCCATATCCGGCAACCGGGTATCGAGCTTCATTTCAGTGATGTAGGCCGAAACATCCAGAACGTCTTGATCTGACAGTTCACGTTCGACCGTGAACGGATACATGGGAATGTTGATGCGTTCACGGGCTTTGAACGACCGCAACTGGCTTGCCAGGTATTCAATCGAAAGTCCGGCCAAGCGCGGATAATCGCCATGCGCGCCGCCTTGACCTTCGGGACCATGGCATGGCGCGCACACCACGTAGATATCTTTGCCGTCTTCGGCGTAGCCTTCTGGCAATGCACTGGTCGGTTCAGCGGTGGCGCCGCTCGCCCAGGCAAAACTGCACACCACCACGGCGGCGGCGAAATGACGTTTCACTGCAAATCCCCTCGGCGAAACAGAACGAAGCCCAGCACAGCGCACAAGGCGCCGAATACGGCGGGATATAAAAAGCCGTAGATCAAGAAACCCGTACGCCCCAACGCGTCCAAGATCACGTGCGCGGCGGGGCCCATCAAAATCAGTTCGGGATCGAACACCAACATCGACGCGGTGCGAAACACCTGCATCGGGTTGAGCAGCGCAATCGCCACCACCACTTCGTGGGGCATTTGCTCGCGAACCATCGCCCCCAGCAAGATCAAATCCAAAAACAACAGCAACACCAACCACACCGTGAACGCCGCGCCCTGGGCGACGTCGGAGGTCTTGGCGATGGTTGAAATCAACATCCCGATGCCGAGAAAGCACCACGTCAGCGACACCAGCAACGCGGTGCTGAACAAAAACTCCGTCCACGGCACGTCAAAACCGCGCACGGCCGCCCAAATCACCGCCACCACCACGGCGAGAAACACCGGCAAAAACACCGTGACGAAGCGCCCCAAAAGCTTGCCCCAGTACCAAGCGCCCAGCGGCACCGGCAGCGCCAACATATATTCCAACACCCCCGCCTCGCGGTCGCCAGCGACGGAACGCACCATGGTGATGAGAATGAAAATCGGCAAAATCGCCATGCAAATTTGAATGTAGGTGGTCAGCGTGCGCGACAATCCGGTGAAGCCCATAACGCGAGATTCAGTCAATCCCGACGCCAGCAGCAACACCATCACCGCGCCGAACACCAGACTATAGACCAAGAACCAACGCGCCCGAATGGATTCCATGTATTCGAGACGCGCGGTGTGGATAAGCGGTTTGAGCATGGCGTTATTCATTTCGTTGGGGAACTTTACAAATGTGGTTTGGCGCATCGGCGAGAATTTTTGTGGTCAGGGTCACAAAATCGATACCGACTTGCTCCCCCCCTTCTACGGGCATAACCGCGCTATAGCCGTAATTCATTGGCGTCAGATCACCCTTGACATAACGGGCTTCGCGGGCCTTCAACCAGATTACTTTTTCGCGTGTGCTGGTGGCCTCCGCCGCCCAAATTTCCGCGGTCTGATCACCGGCCCAATGCTGGTCGTTGAGCCAGTTGATGGCGCAGCCGATGTCATCGAACTTATAGATTTTGTTCTTTTCGCCGCCGCGCACTTCAGCGGCGAAACGCGGGTCGCTGATGAACATCCGGCACAATTCGCACACATCGCGGTCCCAGTGAATGTCCACCGGTCCGGACTTTTCTTCGCCCCAGCACGCCGCCAGCGCCAACACCGCGCCAACCATCAATATACGAGCGATCAAGCGTTGCATCATTTCAGTTCCAATGCGCCAATCAGGCCCGCATAACGCGACATCATGGCCAAAAAGCGCAAGCGATCCGGACCCGCTACCGTACCGGTCCACGCCAAGGCATCATCGCCGGCCACAAATCCCCACGACGTGAGTGATTTGGCCAAAGCGTCTTCGGCGCGCACAAGACGCAACGTGCACGCTTGCAGCGATGAAGGATCAATCGAGTCCTCAACATGATCGTCGAGCACCACTTTACCCCGGTCCAGTTCGACCACCCGGTTGACCAATGCGGCCACCTCATCAATGCGGTGGCTGGACATCAACATCACCGTGCCGTCCAAACGTTCCGACAGCAGGTTGAAGAAAATTTTACGCGATTCCGGGTCTAAGTTCGCCGCAGGCTCATCCAGCACCAAGATGTCGCTATCGCGTCCCAACGCGATGCCGATCAGCAGCTTTTGCTTTTGACCGCCAGACAGCTTGACGAAGGGCTGTCGGCGGATCACGTTCATATCCAAGCCCAACTGTTCGGCCACACGCTCCATCCGCTTGGGATCAGAATTGCACACGCTGGCGGAAAAGTTGATCAGTTCGCCGACGGGAATTTTCAAGGGCGGCGGCAATTGCGGCACAAACCCGATGCGCGCCAAAACGCCGCGACGATCTTTGCGCGGATCGACGCCATCGACCCTGACCATTCCCTGACACACGTACTCGCCCAACAAACATCGGATCAGCGTGGTTTTGCCCGCGCCGTTGGACCCCACCAACGCCACCCGGTTGCCGCGCCCCAGCGTCAACGAGACGTCATCGAGCACGGCGCGACGTTGAAAGGTTTTGGATATCGCTTGAAATTCGATCATCTGCGAAGCGTTCTTTTCATGGATCTAGAGTAACTTGTTCAGCCCTTTGACGTCGTAGGTCAGCGAGTCGGTCGGACAAATATCCACGCACATACCGCACCGTGTGCAATCCGCGCCGATGTCGGTGTCTTCTCTCAAGGCGAAGCCTTTTTTGGTCACTTCCAGAACATGCGGCACCAAACACACCGTGCGGCAATCGCCTTCGTGCAGGCATTTTTCCAAATTGTAGGTCACGTGAACCGGCGAGGTGATGCCGACCATGCCGTAGGTCAAGCCGATGGGGCACATGTAGCGACACCAAGCACGGCGGCTGACGAACACTTCGAACGCCAGCAGAACGAACACCCAAATCAACGCCAAGCCGGGGCCGTAGATCATCGCGCGCGACAAAATACCCACCGGTGAAATGGCTTCGAACACCGTATAGCCGGTGCCGAACGCCAGCCCGGCAAAGATCACGTACAAAACCGTGCGCACGCCACGATGCATCGGCAGATCGCGGACCATTTTCATACTGGCGAGGCGCAGGTGAAGATATTCCGCTAATTCGGACAACAGATGATACGGACATACCCACGAACAGAATGTGCGTCCGCCCAACAACCACCACAGCAGCAACACCGTCGCTGTGCCGATCACCAGATTGATAAGGATTTCCTTAAACGCCAACATCACCTGAAGCGCTGCGTTGAGGTCGGCCATATGGAACCCAAACACCCGCGACGCCGAAAGCGATCCTTCAATCAGTTGCACGTCCCACGAAAACGACACCACGAACAGCGCGTTGACGAGAAGAATCGAAGCCCAACGACGGTTGCGCCATTTGTGCGACGGGTGCAGATCGCGTTCGGCCTTGATGGCGGCGACACGTTCTTTTTTGCCTTCCGCACCGCGCTTGCTTTCGTGCAGTGTGCGCGCGCCCTCATTATAGGCGCTGTCGTCGGGCTTTTTACCTGGGGTGCGGCCGAACATTTCGGCGATGGAGCTGAGCATAGACATCATACGTCCTCCCAACGCTTGCGGATATCGATGACAATCGCGGGCGGATCGACCGGGCAGATCATCTCGCACATTCCGCAACCGACGCACTTGTCGAACACCACCGGGGTGCCGCGCAGATCGTTGAGATCGAAGTTATCGCGTTGGATGGTGATGGCGCCTTCGATCGGACATTCGCGTTCGCATAAATCACAGAGTTCAAGATCGTAAGGATGATCTTTGATGGGAATGGGCGTCCAGCGGTCCACTTCCATGTAGCGATGCAGACCCGGAAAGTCGTCGCCACGCGCCGTGCCCTTGATGCCTTTACCCTGGCGCGCCAAACAGGCTTTGGGCCGCGATAGCCGCGCCACGCCCATATGCACCTGTTCCTTGACATCGACATCGTGAGACAGCGCCCCGGTCGGGCACGCCAATACGCATTGCACCGCATCGCACGAAAAATCACACGCTTGTTTGCGGGCGTCGATATAAGGGACGCCAACGCCGAAGCCTTCATCAAGATCGCCCAGATGGATGGCCTCGACCGGACAGACTTGCACGCACTGTCCGCACTTGATGCACGCGGCGAGGAATTTGTTTTCTTCCAGCGCACCGGGCGGTCGCAAGCGGTCCATCCAGTGTTTGACCACCGGGAAAAATCCCAGCATCGCAGCGCCGACGACGCCGATACCAGCGCCGATGGAACGCAAAATACGGCGCCGTTCACGGAGCTGTCGCACCGTAACCGGCTTCTTTTTCGGATGTGTACTGGCGTCGGACATTTTACGTCTCTGTTGTTGCGGGTTTATCGCTACTCGTTCATGTATTTGGGCACCCGCTTGGCGAGGCCGAACGGATCGTATTTGATTTTACTGGCGCTGTTTGGATCGTTGTTTTCTGTCTCAACTGTCGGCGCGCGCGCGATTTTGATGTCGGGCGACATTTTGGGGCGCGGGTCTTGCAACAAAATGATGGGTTCGGAAAACGGCGCCAGACGCTCTAGAAAATCGAGCATCGACAGCACCGCGGAGCCCTTGAAAAACGACGCCGCCGGCACATCCATCCATAATCGGTCGGCATAAACACGGGTTTCATGCACGCTGTCGCCGATGCCATCGCCGTCGCGATCAAAGCCTTGATAATCATCCCAATAATTGCCGTCCCAATCGTTGCGCTGGGCGCTTGCGCCCGCGTTCACCGACACCTGAACGTAATTGGATTCAAAGCGGTTGTCTTCCAACACGTTCCCCGTCCAGTCGTTGTGAAACAACATACCAATGGAATTGAACGCCAGATAATTGCGCTTGATGCGGTTGGTGGTGTCGGGCTGATAGGGCGATACGTCCATATAGATGCCGGTGGCGCAATACACGATGGTGTTGTCTTCCAGCGTGACGTCACTGCTTTCCTTCATGCCGATGCCCATGCCGGTCGCGCCGATGCCATGCGATATGCGGTTGCCGCGCAATTCAACCCCGTCACTATACATCAAAAACACGCCCACCGAATTGCCGAGAAAGCGGTTGTCCTTCACCAAGTTGTATTGCGCATACATAAAGTGCAAGCCATAGCGCCCGCCGCTGATGGTGTTGTTGGCAATCGTGTTGTCGCGCGAATACCACACCACCATATCGCGAGAATCGGTGATGGTGTTGTCTTCGATACGATTTTCATAGCTGTACCACAAACGGATGCCGTCGCCGCGCACGCCCAGATCAAAATCTTTCGAGCCGATGCTATTGCGCGAAACGATGTTGTTGTTGGACTGTTGAATGTCGATGCCGAACAGATTGTCGGAAATAACGTTGTCCTTAATGACGTTGTAGTTGCCGCGCACTTGAATGCCGGAGTCCAGATCGTTGTGGGACTCGCCGGTGTTTTGCAGATGCAGCCCCCGCAAAGTTGCTCCATCGGCTTTCAAAACGATGACGCTGCCGACTCCGCCGCTGTCGATGGTGACTTGGCCCTGGCCATCCAACGTCACAGCCTTATCGATCAGCAGCGGCCCCGCATAAACACCCGGCGCGGGCGTGATGACGTCGCCGGGCGCGGCGGCGTCGATCAACGGTTGGAGAGACAGCAACGGCTTGGCCCACGCAGGACTTGCCGCCACGCTCGCCAACATTGCCAGCATCGCGATCTTTTGCGTTAAACGGAGATACGGAGCGCCCATGGCCGCATCATCGACAGCTTAGCTGTCGTCCCCCGTCTCAATGATATGTTTGCGCCTGAGCAACGCGGCAAAGCCCAGCGCCACAGACGACCCAACCAACAAACCAAAGCCGTAATGCGGGTATGAATAGGTGCCAAATTGCGCCACTTTACCCTGCCCCAAAACGGTTGGCATGAACGGTTTCAAGGTGAACGCGCCCATTTCGTTGAGGCTGTGGCCGAACCACCACAGCCACGCCGCATAATCGGCGATAAAGAACACCGGAAGTAAAATCGGGACCAAAATCGTCAGCCAATAAATAGGCTTCCACCGCCCAACGCCAACGATCAACAGCAACATCGCTGCAATCAGCCCACCATAGGCGACGTGCGTTGCGATGGTCATTGTCGAAACGCGCCGTTCAATCACATCGCGTTGACGGAAATAACGGCCCAACGCCTCGTCATAACCCTGCGTCATCATCTCGACACCGGACCAAGTCTCATATTCGTCCGGGTCCAAATCCATGGTCGTAGCCACATCGGAGACATAGTTGGGCGACAGGTATTTATGACCGCCATCCGTATACAAAGCCATCGTCATCCACGCGCCGATGGCCACACAGCCTGCGGTTACAACGATGCTCCGCGGTCGGCGTCCCGGCACCACAAAGACCACGATCATCAAACCCAAAAGGGTAAACACGAACGGCGACAACAACCGTTCAACCGGGCCGCCAGCAGCGATGGGATACATGCCGACGTAGTGGTTGATGGCGTCCATTTCGTGCTTGCAGTTGAGCGCTTCTTCTTCTGCTTGCCTTTCTTCGACCACGACTTTCTGGCAACCGTTGAACACGCCGTCCATATGAAAGTGAATGCGAATACCATCAGGAAACGCAATTTCCGGATACTGCGGCGCCTTCAGAGATACCCACCATGTCGGCGAAACATAGGCAAAAGCCAGCATCACAAGCGCGGCAAGGGCCAAGGCACGCACGATCAGCATACGGCCTGATGTGTTTTGATTTTGATCGGTCATAAACGTTGTGTCCTCAATGCCTGCCCTATTTTCGGGGCGTCGTGTTCGGGGTCGTTATTATGGCATTTTTTCCCCAAAAATGGGAAAGGGACCGAAGCGGAGGAGCGGGGTCGCCCACCAACCCACGCTTCGGCCGTTTTCCTTAAGTCTTCAGCAGATCAAAGATAATCCGGGTTTTCCCAACCGGGCGTACCCAATTTTTCTGCGGGCGGCTTTTGACGCGACACATAATCCAGAACGGCGGCCATGTCTTTGTCGGAGAAGCCTTGAATCTGCTTAACCATATCGGGGTTGGCGTTGCGGCGCTTGCCGTCGCGAATCCACTCGAACTGGCGCATCAGGTAGTTGTAGTGCTGGCCCTGGATACGCGGATAATATTTCTCTTCAATGCCCTCACCGTGTTCGCCATGACAGCGCACGCAGTTGTCGGCATAAAGTTTCTTACCGTGTTCCAAATCGGTGCCCGGCCCGCGGCCCGGTTCCGGGTTCATCGGCAAGGTCGCGATATAAGCCGCCACGTCAGCGATGGACTGCGGTCCACCGATGGATTCCGGCAGCGCGAACGGATACATGGTCGGGTTATCGCGGTTCAAGGCGCGAATATCGGCCAATTGCTTAATGATAACGTGCGTATGTTGACCGGCCAATTGCGGGAAGGTGCCGTCGGGCTGGCCCCAACCTTCGTAAAGGTGACAGGCGGCGCAGACCTCATAGACCTCAATGCCGTTTTCCAGGTTCGGCGTCAGGTGCAAGGCTTCGTCTTGCTCACCTCCGCCTTGGTTCCAGCCCGCGGCAGTATCTTGAGCCAAGGTCGGGCTCGCCATCATCATGGTGGCGGCAAAGGTTGCAGCAAGTGCGGTCAGTTTAGTTTTTGCAGTCATTGTAATCTCCATCGATGCCCATGGCCAAATGCCCATGGAGTGATGTTCTGTGTTTTTAGGGGGGGTTACTTTCCAGCGCGGTCAACTTGGGACAGGTAATCGGCCAGCGTCGCGAATTGTTCATCCGACATCTTTTTCACGATACCATACATAGCCGCCGATTTCGGCGTTTTGCGTGCTTTACTCTTGATGTCTTGCATCTGGGTGATCAGGTAGTCACGCTTTTGCCCGGCGAGGTAAGGATTGCCCTTAAGCGGTTTCTTACCCTCTGCGCCATGGCAGGCTTTGCATTTCTTTTGAAACAGATCTTTGCCGGCCTCGACGCTGGCCGGGTCCAGCGGAGTTTTCGGCGCTTGCAGGTCTGCGGGCGGCTGTTTGGCGAGCCACGCGGCGACCTGTTTGATTTCGTCTTTGGATATACGCGGCTTGTTGTCGCTGGGGCTGATCAACGCGCCCTGCATGCCTTGCGCACGCGGGTTTCCGGTCGCGTCATGGCTGCCCAGGCGCTTGCCGCCGATGATGTAATTGATCTGGGTGATGATGTATTTTTCATCCTGACCAGCGATATTTGGATAATTCAGCATCGCCTTGCGCCCATCTTTGCCATGACAGGCCATGCAAGTCTTGGTCATGTAGATCTTCTTGCCGGGGTCGCGTTTGGGTTTGTCTGCGGCGTTTGCTGTAAAGCTGGTCGCAGATACGGACACCAAAACACCGGTGAGAACTGCTACGCGTGCGAGGATGCTGTTTTTCATTCGTGGTCTCCAGTTGATGGAAACGATGGGGGAGCCTGGATAGGCGGGCTCCCCCTCGCTTGTGCCTTAGTCGGAAGGCGTTAGGTCGTTACTTTTTGACCTCGTCCTTCTTCACCTCTACAGCACCGTGCTGATCGAGGTAGGTCTTGGCGCGCAGACCGATGTCTGCGGCTTTAACCTGGTACTGCCACCACTGGCCAGCCCACAACGTCGCATTCTGCCAATCTTTCTTCGCGGCAAAATCTTCAGCTTTTTTGCGGGTGTCAGCGGCGAAGCCCAGCTGCTCGGTGGCGTCTTCGACCAACGAAACCACAGGCGCAAAGTCCTGATAGTTGCGTGCGACGATATAGCCAACAACACTGTCGATTACGCCCTGCGTATCAAGGTTGGTCTGATACTGTTTGTCGTAATCGGCCTGGGTGTAGGTCTGACCTTCAGCGCCCTTGGAAGCAACTTCCTTGTAGCCCTTAGGCTGGACCAACAGGTAACCCTGCATTTCCAAGTGCAGCGCCGAGCAGAACTCGGTGCAGTAGTACGGGAACACACCTGGCTTGTCCGCCGTGATCGTCACCGAACCAGTTTTACCCGGTTCCAGAGACAAGTTGGCGTTGCTGCCGTTGATGGCAAACCCGTGGGTTTGATCTTGGGCGCGTTCCAAATTGGTCATGATGAACGTGACCTCGTCGCCTTCTTGAACTTCGACGATTTCAGGCGTGATGTGCGAACGAATAGTCGTACCGTACACCGTAACCTTATTGCCATTACGTTCGACACGTTCTTTACCCGGACGGGTGCGGCCTTCGTGACGCTTGTCGGTACGGGTGTTCCAGCCGCTCTTGTAACGAATGATCGGTTTCAGCTTATCAGCTGCAATCGCCACCGCGTAATGCGGCTCGCCCAACGGAATCGGCATGTCGTACAGCAATTCCATCTTGTCGCCGCTGATGTCGATCAACTGGTGGTTCTGCGGGTGCAGAGGGCCAACCGGGTTGAAGCGATCAATCGCCAGCTTGTTCAAGGAAACAAGGTATTTGCCTTTCGGCGTAACCGAGTCGCCTTCCATCGTCATCAAGTGACCGATGTTGTAGTGGATGGAAAGTTTGTCCAGCACTTTGCCTTCACAGTAATCCCACTTGGTCACCTGGCTGTCTACATAGATAGAGGTGTAGACCACGCAAGGCTTAGAATCGTATTGGGTGTGAAGCGGTCCCAGTCCAACCTGGACTTGAGTGTGCAAAGATTTCTTCAGATCGAGGATCGGAACGCCGTATGGGTCTGTGCCCGCGAAATCCTTGTTCTTGATCAACGCCATCATCTTTTCGAAGCTGAACACATAGGTGTGGCTGTCCAGCTTACCGGCGACGATCATGAACTTGCCATCGGGGCTGACGTCCATACCGTGCGGGCTTTTCGGTTCCGGAACCAGGAACAAGATGCCCTCTTTAATAGCCGTTTCCATCATGATCACAGGATGGTTATTGATCATTTTGGCTTTGCCAGCTTTGACCAGTTCAGCAGCTTTCTTCCAGTTTACCATGTGGAAGAAGTCGGTGTCTTTTTGCGAGCAACCGGCTTCGAACGGCGGACGGCCTTTTTCGATGCCACCGACATAACGTTCGGAACAGAACGAGTTGGTGAACGACCAGCCGTCAGACGGGCCTTTGCCGAAATCGGACAAATCTTGGCTGTAAGGCGGCAGTTCCAGAGAGAACGACTGCTTGGGGTCGATACGGCCTTCTTCGCGGTTGAACTTCCAGTACGTAACAGCGCCACGATACTTTTCGTTGAACTGCGACAGCGGCACGTATTCGTCTACCAACGGCGCTGCATATTGGGAAGCCTCGATGATGTAATCCGTGTTCGGGGTCACAAATGCGCCGCCGTGCTCGGATTTCATAATCGGGTTGACGACGATCTGCTTGGTTTCGAAATCGTGCAGATCGATCACCGCAATACGCGGGTTGTTCTTGTCATTGATGAACAAGAACTTACCGTCGTACTCACCATTGGTTTCCGAAATGGCCGGATGGTGGGTGTCGCCAAACAAGATGTCTTTGCCGTTGATGCGACCCTGAGCCAGAACAGCTTTCGATTCGTTATCGAAGCCATAGCCCTGCCAAGGTTCCGGCGTGAAAACACCGATATATTTCAAAATCCGCATAGACGGAATGCCATAAACGATCACCTGACCGCTCTGCCCACCGGAACTAAAGGCGATAAATTCATCGCGCTTGCCCGTCGGCACGTAGGTTTTAGCCGCCGACAAAACATCCTTCTCGGTCAACCCACGCCGTTTCATAACGGTGTCTAGGTTTTCCGCCGACCAGGATGCCGACGCGGTAACCAGGCCCACGCTGAGGGCGCTAAACGCCATCAGGGCCCGTTTGCCAAATTGTTGCATAGGATTATTCCTCCCTCGGGCTGCATTAAGGACTAAACAAACCGCAGTATCCCCGAGCCGCTGCGGTTTGGGACGTAGTGTATTTGGACGGATAGCAGTGTATGCTAATGTATCAGACAGAGGTTTGACGATGGTCAAGTCGCCCCCCGTGTCTAGGCGGCATTATAATGGCTAAGCATCTGACATACGACAATAATCCACCTATTTACTTAGATATTCGCCATCCCCGATACTTCAAAACAATAACAAGGTTACAGCTCATGTTTGTCTTACGGCTTCAGAACATCTCTCAAAGGTGCATGTCAACTGTGTGGATCTATGCGTTTATCACGGCCTTTTCGTGTATGGCGGTGGCGCCGCTGCAGGCACAAGAGCCGGAACAAGAGCAAGCTCAAGCCTTGTCGTCCACCATCGGCGGGCGCTTTATGCTGAAAGATCACAACGGCAAAATCGTCACCGACCAAGACTTTCAAGGGCGTTTCCTGCTGATCACGTTCGGTTACACCTATTGTCCTGACGTCTGCCCAACCAATTTGGTGAATATGGCCACGGCATTGGAAGCTCTCGGCGAACGCGCCGCTGATATTGCGCCCCTGTTTATCACTGTTGACCCAGCCCGCGACACAGTCGCCGTATTACGTGATTATGTTTCCAATTTTGACGAACGCATCATTGGCCTCACCGGCCCGCAGCCCATGATCGACAACGTGACAAAGCGGTATAAGGTCGTCAGCGATGTCCATAAGCCGAAAAATTGGGACGATGGCGAGTATTTGATCGATCACACTGCATCAATTTTCTTGATGGCGCCCGACGGTCAGTTCTTGGTTAAATTCGCCCACGGCATGCCGCCCGCGGACATGGCCAAACGCATTGCCGACTTTCTATAAGCTGGCTTTAAACTGGAAGCTGTACGCAGCGCCTGATGCCGACGCCCAGACGCAAATAGCCAAAACCAAAAGAGGCCCTGCAAGTCATTGCAGGGCCTCTTATTCTGGCGGACAGGGAGGGATTCGAACCCTCGGTACGGGTTTACCCCGCACGGCGGATTAGCAATCCACTGGTTTCAGCCACTCACCCACCTGTCCACAGGCGTTCGGGTGGCACCGAACGCCCCTTCTTAAACGTCTCTGGTCCCAGGATCAAGACTTTATCAAGGCTTTATCACGCCTGATTTATGAAGGATCTGCGGGTTTCGCCACGGCGTAGGAAACCAGCCCGTTGGTGAGGCTTTTCAGCTCATCCGCCGAAGTCTCAAAAACGCAGTTGGCATGTCCCGCAGCGGCGTAAATCTTGTCGAAACGCTTCAAGCTCGCGTCGATCGCGGTGGGCAGTTTCGAGACCGAACCCACCGGCGTCAGACCGGCGTTGGAAAAGCCCGTGACGGCGCGCACCAAATCGACGGACGGACGCACCACATCGCCGTTCAAATTGAAGATTTTCGGCAATTGATCTTCGTTGCACTGATGATCGCCCGACACGATAACGAAGACATAGCGATTGCCGATGGTGAACAGATGCGTCTTCACCAGAGCGCCGAGATCGACGCCCAGCGTTTCGGCCATTTTGGCGGGACTGCGCGCGTCGGCGGGCAATTCCTGAACCGCGTCGGGTCGGTCAACGTCCGCCAGCGCTTTACGTACGCGTTTGACGGTATCCAGTTCCAAATTGCTCAAGTAAGGCCCCCTTAAGCTGAGATGTGTCGATCAGATTGCAGATCAAGCTGGCGGCGTCGGAACACTCATGCCCACAGCCACAGATTCGCGCTGACCGACCATATCATACCAACGTTTCACATGAGGGTAATCCCCAAGTTCGATGGGATGCCATTCATAGCGCGCAACCCACGGATAAATGGCGATATCGGCGATGGTGAAGGTTTCGCCGGCGAAAAAGTCGTTGTCGGCCAGATGCGCGTCCATCACGCCATACAGACGTTTGAGTTCCGTCGAGTAGCGCTCTTTCGCATAGGGCACATCTTCCTTGGCGAACTTCACGAAATGGTGGACTTGACCGAACATCGGGCCGACCCCGCCCATTTGAAACATCAACCATTGCAGAACCTTATAACGCGCCTCGCCAGATGCGGGCAGCAGATCTTCGCGCTGACATTTTTCCGCCAGATAGATGAGGATCGCGCCGGATTCAAACAGCGCAATCTGTTCGCCATCCGGGCCGTCGGCGTCGGTGATGGCGGGGATTTTGTTGTTGGGACTGATTTTCAAAAAGTCGGGTGCAAACTGCTCGTCCTTGGTAATGTTGATGGGATGGACGATGTACGAAAGGCCCACCTCTTCCAACATAATGGATACCTTTTTGCCGTTGGGCGTGCCCCAGGTGTACAGATTGATCATAGACGCCTCCAAAAAAATGCCCCCCTCGCTAGACTACAGATATAGAGCGTTCCGTTTGGGGGACAAGCGCTAGCTGCACAACTCGACAATATCGTCGGCCAAACGGTCCACGGTTTCGGGCAACAGATCCCACGCGCACATGAAACGACAACCGCGCGCGCCGATAAACGCGTAGAACTTCCAACCCCGCGCCCACAATCCTTCGCGCACCGCCTCAGGCAGGTCGAGAAACAGCCCATTGGCTTGCGGCTCAAACATCACGCCCGCGCCATCCAAGTCTTTCACCCGATCATGCAGGCGCCGCGCCATGGCGTTGGCGTGGCGGGCATATTTCAGCCACACGTCGTCTTTTAACAAGCCCAACCACGGCGCGGAAATAAAGCGCATTTTCGACGCCAGTTGTCCCGCTTGCTTGGCGCGATAGGCGAAGTCTTCGGCCAGAGCCTTGTTGAAAAACACCACCGCCTCGCCCACCGGCAGGCCGTTTTTGGTGCCGCCGAACACCAACACGTCGACGCCCGCGCGCCAGGTGATGTCGGCGGGGCTGACGCCCAGGCTCGCCACCGCATTGGCGAAGCGCGCGCCGTCCATGTGGACGTGCAGATTGTGGCGCTCGGCCATGGCGGAAATGGCGCGGACTTCCTCGACGCTGTAAACCGTTCCGACCTCGGTCGCTTGGGTCAGCGAGATGGCCTTGGGCTTGGGGTAATGAATATCGGTGCGCTGGGTGACCAGTTCTTCGATGGCGGCAGGCGTCAACTTGCCGTCGGGACCATCGCCCGCCAACAGCTTGGAGCCCCCGGAAAAGAACTCCGGCGCGCCGCACTCGTCATTCACGATGTGCGCCTTTTCGTGACAAATCACCGAATGATACGACTGGCACAGCGCCGCCAACACCAACGAGTTCGCCGCCGTGCCGTTGAACACGAAAAAGACCTCACAATCGGTCTCGAACAGATCGCGGATGCGGTCGCACACCTGGGCGGTCCAACTGTCGTCGCCATACGAAACCTCATGCCCGGTTTCATTGGCGCGAACGAACGCCGCCATGGCCTCGGGACACACGCCCGCGGTGTTGTCGGATGCGAATTGTTGGCTCATGGCGGGGAGGCTCCTTTGATGCGTGAACGTTGAGACAGATTACGGGATTGGGGGTGTGGGGCAAGGGCGTGTTTTGAACCACAGAGAGCACACAGTTTACAGAGGAGAGTTAATTGCGAATCGTAGATTTCGTTTCGACTACGAAAGAAAATTATTTCGAAGTACTCTAAAATCAAGTGTCGAGAACCCTTTAAAGGCCCTTTTAATGAGGTTGACTAAGGAGAACATGTTGACAGCCCCCTGCGCCTATGGTTGCCTCAATAAACCAGCGTCATGCATCTGCGTGTAAAGTCCACACACTTCCTTGTTTAAAGGTATTAGGTGTGACTCGTGGAAGACGACCTCCCATTTGCAACAAAACTCGCAGAGCGTTACGGCCTCAAAAAGGCTGTGGTGTACCTGCTTGTGTTGGGGGTTACCCTTTCCATTATCACATACAGCTTCCCGCCTATTTTTGAGGCCATCGGTGACGTTGTTGCTTACGAAATTCGTCATGTTCACGCACGGCTCACGCAATAAACTCCGTCATGGCCGGACTTGATCCGGCCACCCACGACTTGAATGTACGAAATCGTGGATACGCGGGTCGAGCCCGCGCATGACGAACTTCTCTGTGTACTCTGTGCGCTCTGTGGTGAAAAAACGGCCTCTTTTCCCGTCGTCATTCCCGCGCAGGCGGGAATCCATAACTCTGGTTGCGGGAAGGGGCGGCTGGGCTCCCGCCTACGCGGGAGCGACGAATAGGCGTGGAGCTGCATGACAAAACAAAAAACCCGCCTCAGCGATGAGGCGGGTTTTTGTATTCAGTAGACCTGACGCCGCTTATTTCTGCAGCTTCATCATCTTGGCCTGAAACTCTTTTTGCAGCGCTTGCATTTTTTCGCTGTGCTGCATTTGCGCATCACGGCGTTGTTCGGGGGTTGTGGCGCTGGTCATGCTTTTTTGCATCTCGTCGTTCAGCGCTTTGACATCTTTTTGGTGCTGTTCGTTGAGCTTGCGCATCTCTTCATGGCGCGCTTGACCGGCTTTGCGTTTTTCTTCGGCGGCTTTTTGTTGCGCTTTCATTTTTTCTTGTTGATCGTAATTTCCGGCTTGGGCCGAACCGAGATCGAACGCCGGCGACGACACCAGCGCCGGGGCGCACAAGATCGCAAGCGCGAATGCGCCGATGCTCAAGGGTTTCGTAATTAAAGACATAGGTTTTCCTCCTCTCCTAAAACGAGCTGAGAAAAATCTAGCACAGGCTGAAGGCAAAAACCCACCTCGATCATTGAGGTGGGTTTTCGGCAGATTACTGTTTGCAAAAGCGTCAGTCGTCGAGCTTTTCCTTGAGCAGTTTGTTCACCTGCCCCGGGTTGGCTTTGCCTTGGGTGGCTTTCATCACCTGGCCGACGAACCAGCCGAGGATTTTTTCGTTGCCGCCCTTGTATTGCGCAACCTGCGCCGCGCCAGCCGCGATGGCGGCGTCGACGGCGGCTTCGATCGCGCCGGTGTCGGTGATCTGTTTGAGGCCCTTGTCTTCGACGATCTTTTGCGGCGCGTCACCGGTCTCCAACATCACTTCGAAGACGTCCTTGGCGATTTTGGTCGAGATCGTATCATCCGCGATCAAGCCCAGCAATTCGCCCAAGTCAGCCGCCGAAATCGGGCTTTCGCTGATGCCCACGCCTTTGTCGGACAGCACCGCAAACAGGTTATTGATGACCCAGTTCGCGGCCATCTTGGCGTCGCGGCCTTTGGCGACCTCTTCAAAGTAGATGGCGGTGTCTTTTTCCGCCACCAACACGCCCGCGTCATAAGGGGACAGGCCGAAGTCGTTAATGTAGCGGTCTTTGCGCTCATCGGGTAGTTCCGGCAAGGTCGCCTTAATCTCGGCCACCAGCGCGTCGCTGAACACCAACGGCAGCAAATCGGGGTCTGGGAAATAACGATAATCGTGGGCGTGTTCTTTGGAGCGCATCGAGCGGGTGGTGCCCTTTTGCGCGTCGAACAAACGGGTTTCTTGAACCACCTCGCCGCCGTTGTCGTAGATTTCGACCTGACGCGCGGCTTCGAATTCAATGGCTTGCATGGCGAAGCGCACCGAGTTGACGTTCTTGGTTTCCGCACGGGTGCGCAATTCGGTCGAGCCCACCGGACGGACCGAGACGTTGACGTCACAGCGCATCGAGCCTTGATCCATGTTGCCGTCGCACGTTTCCAGATAGCGCACGATGGAGCGCAGCTTGCGCAAATACGCGCCCGCTTCTTCCGGCGAACGCATGTCGGGATCGGAAACGATTTCCATCAGCGCCACCCCTGTGCGGTTCAAATCGATAAACGTGCGCTTGGGGTCTTGGTCGTGCAAAGACTTGCCTGCATCCTGTTCCAGGTGCAGACGTTCGATGCCGATTTCACGGGTCGAGCCATCGGGCATATCCAAGATGATGGTGCCAGCGCCAACGATCGGCTGGTCGGCCTGAGAAATCTGATAGCCCTGGGGCAAATCAGCGTAGAAATAGTTTTTGCGCGCAAACACCGACTTGGTGTTGATCTTGGCTTTCAGACCCAAGCCGGTCTTGATGGCTTGGCGCACGCATTGCTCATTGATGACCGGCAACATGCCCGGCATCGCGGCGTCGACCAGCGACACCTGGGTGTTGGGCTCAGCGCCGAAATTGGTGGCCGCGCCGGAAAACAGCTTGGCGTTGGAAATCACCTGACAGTGAACTTCCAGACCGATGACCACTTCCCACTCGCAGGTTTCGCCTTTGATCACGTAACTCATGACGAAGCTCCTTTACCCGGCTTGGCGCTGAAAGCGGCGGCGCTTTCCAGCGTTGAGGCGACATTAAGCACCGTGCCTTCGTCGAACGCCCGTCCGATCACCTGCAAACCCAATGGCAAGCCGTCGCTGCTGAGACCTGCGGGTACCGAAATGCCCGGCAATCCGGCCAGCGAGGTCGGCACCGTGAACACGTCGTTGAGATACATCGCCACCGGATCGTCCTGTTTTTCACCCAGCGCAAACGCCGCGCTTGGCGCGGTCGGGGTCAAGATCGCATCGACGTCTTGGAACGCGGTCTTGAAATCATTCGCGATCAAAGTGCGAACCTTTTGCGCCTTGATGTAATAGGCGTCGTAGTACCCCGAGCTCAGCGCATAGGTGCCGATCAGGATGCGGCGCTGAACTTCGTCGCCGAAGCCTTCGCCGCGGGTGTTCATGTACATGTCGTCCAGGCTGTCGCCCGGCACGCGCAGGCCAAAACGCACGCCGTCATAGCGCGCCAAGTTGGCGGATGCTTCGGCGGGCGCGACGATGTAGTACGCCGCAAGGGCATACTTGGTGTGCGGCAGTGAAACTTCTTTGATATTGCAGCCCGCGTCTTTGAGCCACGCGATGCCCTGATCCCACAGCGCTTGGATTTGCGGGTCCATGCCGTCCATCTTGTATTCTTTGGGAATACCGATGGTGAGGCCTTTGACGTCGCCGGTGATGGCGGTTTCGAAGTCCGGCACCGCGATGGGGGCTGAGGTGCTGTCCTTGGGATCGTGCCCCGCCATTGCGCCGAGCATGATCGCGGCGTCCTGAACCGTCTGGGTCATCGGACCGGCTTGGTCGAGCGACGATGCAAACGCAACGGTGCCCCAGCGCGAGCAGCGGCCATAGGTCGGTTTGATGCCGACGATGCCGCAAAAGCTGGCGGGCTGGCGGATCGAACCGCCGGTGTCGGTGCCGGTCGCGGCCATAGCGAGGCCACCCGCAACCGCTGCGGCGGAACCGCCGGAACTGCCGCCCGGAACCAAGTCTTTGCCATCGCTCGGCCCACCCTTGGCTTTCCACGGGTTTTTCACCGGGCCGTAGTAAGACGTGATGTTGGCCGACCCCATGGCGAATTCGTCAAGGTTGGCCTTGCCCAGCATCACCGCCCCGGCGGACCGCAAATTGGCCGACACGGTCGATTCATAAGCCGGAACAAAACCGTCCAAGATGTGACTGCCCGCCGTGGTCAACACGCCTTCGGTGCAAAACAAATCTTTCATCGCAATGGGAATGCCGTCCATGGCGCCGATGTGGTCGCCCTTGGCGCGGCGATCATCCGACTCACGGGCGCGTTCCAACGCAACTTCAGGCGTTTCGGTGATATAGGCGTTGAGATCGCGCCCGGCTTCGACGGCCTGGATATAGGCTTCGGCCAGTTCAGCGGCGGAAAAGTCGCCTTTGGCGAGGCCATCGCGCGCGGTGGCGATGTTCAAATCTGTGAGCTTTGTCATGACTTACTCCACCACCTTGGGGACCGTGAAAAATCCGTCAACCGCATCCGGCGCGTTTTTCAACACGGCGGCTTGGCAGTTGCCGTCGGTGACCACGTCCTTGCGTTGAGGCAAGGTGACGTCGGAGACTGAAGCCATCGGCTCGACCCCATCGGTGTCGAGCTCTTGCAGCTGTTCGATCCAATCCATAATGGAGGAAAGTTCGCCGGCCAGCGGCTCCAGCTTGTCATCGGAAACGCGCATACGGGCGAGGTAAGCGATGTTTTTCACGGTGTCCTTATCGAGGGACATGAAGTGCCATCCTTGATCGAAGATCGTCAGAGAAATGAGAGGCCGGAAAGTAACACCCGCGTGCGCACACCGCAAGCGCTGAAGTGCCCGCTTTGGGGCCAGTTTCGGGGCCTATTGAGGCTTTTTCAACAGCTCGTCCCAAGCCTCGGCGGTCCAACTGGCGACAGAAGCTTCCAACGCCTGGGTCAAGGCGTCCTTGATGCCGTCGGCTTCAAACGCCTGAACCTTGGGCGGGGTGGCGAAACGGGGCAACGAATGGCCCTCAAACGTCATCGCGCCGGTTTTGGGATGATAGAGATAGCGGGTGGTGAGAAACTCTTCCATGCCGTCGCCGATGGATCGCACATCCAGCCCAATCAGATGTAAACCCTCTTTGGTTTTGACCGGCGCTTCGGTGAGGAACATATGGGCGTAAAATATTTTCGCCCCCACTTGGCTGGCGCAGCGAAATCGCACTTCGTAATCGGCGGTTTCAAAATCCCCCCCTTCGACCACGGTCTTGCCTTCAAAGCGAAAGCGATAATCGCAAGCCACGCCGTCTTCCCGGTCTTGGGCCATGTAAGAGCCGAAAAATTGCTCCCCCAGAGTTCCATCGACCACTGGCACCAAAATAGGGGTGTACACAAAGCCCAGCGTTTCACCGTCTTGGCTGACCGCCATCCAGCTGGTGTCTTGGACCTTGCCGATGGCGCGGACACGCTCACCAGCCTTAAGCCCCGCCAGACGTTCAAAATCCGTACCGGGACCTGCGCGCACATTGACGTCCTTGGTGATCTCATACAGACCGACCATTGGCGCCACTTCGTGATCCATGACCATCACCGGCTCGACCTCGTCGGTGACGGCGGGCTCATCGATTTTAAAGTCGTGCGGCGCTTCGCTTGGCTCTTCGATTTGAGCAAAAGCCGTGGGGGTGAGCAAAAGCGCCGCCAAAAGACATGAGATTGCGTATTTCATAGCCACGACCTTACCCCGCCGCCAACAATCGGTACATGATCAAGGCGTCCACATAGCCGTTTTGCGGATGTTTAAAGGCTTCGGGCAAGGTTCCAGCGATCTCGAAACCCAAATCCCGCCACAGCTTGATGGCGCCGCAGTTGGTGGAGGCGACGAAATTGAACTGCATGGCGTGATAACCAAAGTCTCGTGCAACGTCCAACGAATGCACGCACAACGCCCGCCCCAACCCACGCCCGCGTTGATCTTCGCGCACCATATAACCGGCGTTGCACACATGCGATCCGGCGCCGAGCTGATTGGTCTTGAGATAAAACGTGCCTATCACCCCATCGTCATCAACCGCCACATACGTCGCGCGTGGGGTATCCATCCACAGCTGCCGCGCTTCGTCCTCATCCGTGTCCGGGGCGAAGGCATAGGTGTCGCCCCGGCGAACCACATCGTGAAAGATGGTCCAAATGCCGGGCCAGTCCCCTGGCGTGGCTTCGCGAATGGTGTACATATGCGCCCCAAAGAATAGCCTCAGCGAAAATAGGCCTGTGAACTTGATTGGTGCAAGCGCGAAGCATCGTTATGGTGGATCAACCCTAAGACAATTTGGTGAACCATGGCGATCCTCGATATCAAAAATGTGCAAAGCACCCTCAAGCGCGGCCAAAAGCTGATGGGTCTCGACCTGGGCACCAAGACCATCGGCATCGCACTGTCCGATGTGATGCTTACGGTGGCGAGCCCCTTGGAAACGATCCAACGCACCAAGTTCACCAAAGACGCCATTCACCTGGAAAAACTGATCCATGAGCACGAGGTCGGCGCCCTGGTTTTGGGCATGCCGCTGAACATGGACGGTTCTGAGGGCCCGCGCTGCCAAGCGACACGCGACTTCGCCCACTCGTTCCAACAACGCATGGATATCCCCATCGCGCTGTGGGACGAGCGTCTGTCCACGTCAGCTGTCGAACGCATGTTGGTCAACGACGTCGATATGACCCGCAAACGGCGCGGCGAAGTGATCGACAAGCTCGCCGCGACCTACATCTTACAAGGGGCGCTCGATGCGCTCGCCTACCAAAACGGAACCTGATCCATGTTGGTGGTCTTTCAAGCCTTGACCCCGGTGTTTTTGCTGATCTTGATGGGTTATGCGATCAGGCGTTACCGCTGGATCGACGATGGGTTCTGGCCGCCCGCCGAACGGCTGACCTACCGCGTTCTGTTTCCTGCGCTGTTGATTGTCAGCACCGCGCGCGCGGACCTCGCCAGCGATCAGGTCTGGGGCATTGCCGGGGCATTGTTCGCGGCGACGCTGAGCGTTGCGACGTTGGCGTTGGCGCTGAAGCCCCTACTGGGCCTACCTGGCGCATCGTTCACATCTTTTTTCCAAGGCGCAATCCGCCCCAACACCTATGTCGGCATGGTGCCGGCGTTTTTGTTTTGGGGCGACGACGGCTTGGCGATGCTGTCCATCGGCGTTCTGGCGGTGGTGCCGCTGGTCAATCTGCTCAGCGTCACGGTGTTGGTGATTTGGGGCGACGGCCACGAAGGCGCGCGCACGCCGATGAAAGCGGTGCGCGAAGTGGCGCGCAATCCGTTGGTGGTGGCGTGCGTGATCGGCTTTGGACTGGGTGCGCTCGACCTGAGCCTGGGGCCGGTGATCACGCCGCTGTTGGATATTCTTGGACGCGCCGCGCTGCCCATCGCCTTGATGGCGGTCGGCGCGGGGTTGGATTTTCCCGATCTTCTGGCCAACCGCTGGCTGGCGAGCAAGGCCGCCCTTTTGAAGCTGCTCGCCTTGCCCGCCCTGGCGTGGGCGTTGGCGACGGCGTTCGGACTCGAAGGCCAAGCCTTTCAAGTGGTGATGCTCTATTCGACCTTGCCGATGTCGGCCTCAAGTTATGTTTTGGCCCGTGAAATGGGCGGCGACGCGCCGCTGGCGGCGGGCATGATCACGGCGAGCACCCTCATCGCCATGGTCACCATGACGCTGTGGATTGTTTTGTCTGCATAAATACCAAAATTGGTCTTTCTCACGCTTGCGCGCCTCAGGGTGCGGGCGTATAGTGCGGGCATGTCAAAGACGCCCTTTGATTCCTCCGTTTTTCCTCAGCGCCACTTGCTTGGCATCGAAGGGCTATCGCCTCTCGATATCTCGCTTTTGCTGGACCGCGCTGACGAATACGTCGAGCTCAACAGATCCGTCGGTGGTAAGCTCGATACGCTTGCCGGGCGGACGATCATCAATCTATTTTTCGAATCATCCACCCGCACGCGCACCTCGTTCGAATTGGCGGGCAAGCGTTTGGGCTCCGACGTCATCAACATGTCGGTGTCCACCAGTTCGATCAAAAAGGGCGAAACCCTGATCGACACCGCGATGACGCTCAACGCCATGCACCCCGATGTGTTGGTGGTGCGGCACGGATCATCCGGCGCGGTCAGGCTGTTGTCGGAAAAGGTCAACTGCGCGGTCATCAACGCCGGCGACGGCCGTCACGAACACCCCACCCAAGCGTTGCTCGACGCGCTGACCATTCGCCGCCGCAAAGGCCACCTGGATGGTTTGCAGGTCGCGATCTGCGGCGACATCTTGCATTCGCGGGTGGCGCGCTCAAACATTCATCTGCTCAACACCATGGGCGCGCGCGTGCGCTTGATCGCGCCCAAGACGCTACTGCCCGCCGAAGCGGAACGCCTTGGCGTGGAAGTCTTTCACAACATGAAAGCCGGGCTCAAGGACTGCGACATCGTGATGATGCTGCGCTTGCAGACCGAACGCATGAAAACCAATTTCTTCCCCACGGTACGCGAATACTACCGCTTCTTCGGACTGGATTACGCCAAGCTGGAAGCCGCCAAGCCCGACGCGTTGATCATGCATCCGGGGCCGATGAACCGCGGCGTCGAAATCGCCTCCGACGTCGCCGACGACATCGGGCGAAGCGCCATCCGCGAACAAGTCGAAATGGGCGTCGCGGTGCGCATGGCGTGCTTGGAAGTGCTGACCCTCAACCTTGAGCGCGAGGCCGTGGCATGACCTTCAAAGATCCCCACGAACGCGTCGCCTACGTCAACGCCCGCCTGTTGGACCCGGCCACCGGCCTGGACGCGCCGGGCGGCGTGCTGACCAAGGGCGAATTTATCGTCGACGCCGGGGCTCATTTGTTCGACGGACAGCCCCCCGAAGACGCCATCCTGATCGACTGCCGTGGGCAGTGTTTGTGCCCCGGCCTGGTCGATATGCGTATCCAGATCAGCGGCCAAGATTTTGGAAACGTCGGTTCGTCCGCGGTGGCCGGCGGCGTCACCACGGCGGTGTGTCTGCCCAGCACCACGCCGGTCATCGACGACCGTGCGGTGGTTGAATTCGTCGCCCGCGCCGCGCGCAAGGCCGGACTGGTGAAGGTTTACCCCTACGGCGCGCTGACCAAAGGCTTGCAAGGCGAAGAATTGGCGGAAATGGGCATGCTCGCCGAAAGTGGCGCGGTGGCGTTTACCGACGCCACCAAAGCGGTCGCCAACACCCGCACCATGGCCCAAGCGCTGTCATACGCCGCGACTTTTGACTTGATGTTGGTGCAACACCCCGAAGAACCGACCTTGGCCGAAGAAGGCGTGATGAACGAAGGTGAAACCGCCACGCGTCTCGGCCTCACCGGCATCCCCATCGAAGCCGAACTGATCATCATCGAGCGCGATTTGCGCTTGGCGGAAATGACCGGCGGACGCTTGCACTTCGCCCACGTGTCCACCGCCAAAAGCCTGGATTTGATCCGCAGCGCCAAAGACCGCGGCCTCAACGTGACATGCGACACCGCGCCACCCTATTTTGCGCTCAACGAAACGGCGGTGGGCGATTATCGCACCTTCGCCAAGTTGTCGCCGCCGCTGCGTTCGGAAGCGGACCGCGAGGCCATCATCAAAGGCCTGCAAGACGGCGCCATCGACGCCATCGCGTCCGACCACACGCCCAAAAGCGAAGACATGAAACGTCTGCCGTTCGCCGACGCCGCATACGGTGGCCTGGGCATGGAAACGCTGCTCGCCACCACCTTGGAACTGGTCCACAACGGACACCTCAGTTTGTTGCAAGCCTTGGGCCTGATCACCAGCCAACCTGCTGACCTTTTGGGACTGCCCGCCGGTCACCTCACCGCAGGCGCCGCCGCCGACTTCATCGTCTTCGATCCTGATCGCGGCTGGAAAGTCAGCGCCAGCGAGCTGCACTCAAAGGCTAAAAACACCCCCTTCGACGAACGTCCGATGCAAGGCCGGGTGCTTAAAACCGTGATCGATGGTCGCTTGGTTTTTGATTTGGATACCCAAAAGCCATGAACGAAACATTCCTTATTCACGCGCTGGCCGGATTGGGTGGATATCTGCTTGGCGCGGTGCCGTTCGGCATCGTCATCGCGCGTCTGTTCGGCCTCGGCGATTTGCGCCAAATCGGGTCGGGCAACATCGGCGCGACCAATGTTTTGCGCACCGGCAACAAGTTCGCCGCCGCCCTCACGCTGATTTTGGATTCCGGCAAAGGCGCGATTGCGGTGGGCGTCACCTACGCCCTGACCGATGAGCCGCACGCCATGCTCGCGGCGGGTTTTTGGGCGGTGATGGGCCACAACTTCCCCATTTGGCTGAAATTCAAAGGCGGCAAAGGCGTCGCCACCACGCTCGGCGTGCTGCTCGCGACCGCCTGGCCGGTGGGCCTGGCGGCCATCGCCACATGGCTCGCCACCGCGGCGGTGTTTCGCTACAGCTCCCTCGCCGCGCTGATCGCGCTGGCCGCAGCGCCCGCATATGCATGGTATTTCGCCACGCCGCAGCATGCCATCTTAGCCGGGTTACTGGCGACGCTGGCGTGGATCAGGCACCACGAAAACATCCGGCGGTTGCTCAAGGGTGAAGAAAGTAAGATCGGCAAAAAGAAAAAAGACGCCTAGGGCGAACGTTGAATTGCTGTTTTTGGAACAGACTCCGAAGCGGCAACTGCCAGGTAATTACCATTTTTGTGCAGTGCACCTCTGATCATTAAGAATATTCAATTTTTTGAGCTTTATCTCGATCGCTTGCTTTGAGACTTCAAAATATAACGACAAATCTGACAGCAACTGATCGTACCCCCCCAAATTCCATGGATGATCGTCAACATATATGAGGCCATGCCCTCTATCTCTAATATCCAGGCGTTTTCTGCATTCTTGAATTTGTACTAGGAACCTTTCTGCAGGCAGTAGCAATTCGGAAGCAAAAATGTTGGCCTGACATTCAAGCCGCTCATAATTGAAACTATTATCTGTTTGGCGGTCATTCAAAAGGTCGCTCTCTGCGACAGTTTCCGAACGCAAATACCGATCATGGCGCAAGCAAAAGTGACCGATTTCATGACCAATGGTAAAACGTTTCCGGTGATTATTCTCGTGGGGATATATCTGGATTGATTTGTGTTCGAAATTTGCCGATCCCAATATGGGATTGCCATCTGCGTCATGAACCGCCTGCTCGGCAAACGTTAGATCTATCGATAGTACCGAACAAATTTTCTCAAGATCGACTGCATCGCTCACGTATCCGATTTGCTTTAATATGTCCTGAGCGGATTGCTGAATTATTTGATCGGAAACGAACGGAACAGGTTCACCAGCTTTATTGATTGTATGACCGTCATCAGCAGAAGGGTCTGGATCAAGGTTTATTAAAAAACGGTCGAAAGAGGCAAAATAGTTTCCATCGTGATATGCAGAAAACTTCAGGGACTTAACATTGTCCTTACCACTGAGAATTTGTGATTTCACAAATCCATTTTCTGCTCGTATTCCACCTTTCCGTTCGGCGATTACATCCAAACCATGCTCGTTAAATTTTACGATTCCCATACCACGGTTCCGTGCAGTGTTTTCCGCACCAGCTTGCAACCGGGAAGATATGACCATGACCCCCTTGGAGGAACGTTGAAACACATCACTAAGTTTCGTTGAAAAATCGTTTACGTATATCTCGGGAATGTTGCCCTTGTGATTTTTACACTCGAAAACCACGTACATATGCGGTGAGGAACTTCCTTTACGGTAAAGCTCAATCACGACATCAAATTCGACGTCGCCCTCTCGAGTTTTACAAAAATATTTCTTTTTCTTATAAATTTTACAAAGCTGCGGGGAGTGCGCTCCGTAAACAAAGTCTCCACGATTTTGTTGATCACAAAGGTAGTCATAGAACTCGTCTTCGAGCTTGTTGCCCTTTTTAACCGTGCTCATCTTATGCCCTTGAGATTCTTATGCCCTTAAGCTTCAAATCAATCCTACAGAGTAATCATTTCACCATTTCTATCATGATGCCATCATTAAGATAGTTGCGGCTTGAGTGTGGAATTGGTCGTTGAAACAATGTCTCAAAAGTCCGCATTACTCCCATCCTGCAACGTGGGTGAGAATGCCCCCCCTAGGGACAAAAGCAGTCAAAATGGCCTGCTCGATATTTCGTCCGCTTCAAGCCCCGGAGCAAACTCAACCACCCCGCCCTTGACCTCCCGTAAAGAATTGCGCACCCTCTCGCCCATAAGGGGAGAGATGAGGTATGGCACCACCGAAAAATGAAACGCTCGACTGGTTGCGGTTGATCCGCAGCCAGAACGTTGGCCCCATCACCTTTTACAAATTGTTGGAACGGTTCGGCACGGCGGGCGCGGCGCTGAACGCGTTGCCCGACATGGCCAAGCGCGGCGGGTCGAAGACCTTTAAGGCTTACCCCAAGACCGATGCGGAAGCCGAGATCGAAGCCTTGGCCAAGATCGACGGCCAGATCGTTTTGCGCACCGACGCCGACTATCCGCCACTGCTGTCGCAAGTCGAAGACGCGCCGCCGGTGCTCGGCGTGCTGGGCCACAGTCATCTGTTGAAAAAGCGCACCATCGCCATCGTCGGCGCGCGCAACGCGTCTTTGAACGGCAAAAACTTCGCCCGCCAGATCGCCGCCGATCTGGGCGCGGCGGGCTTGTTGATCGCATCGGGCATGGCGCGTGGGCTGGACGCCGCCGCACACCAAGGGGCGATGGACAGCGGCACCGTGGCGGTTCTGGGCGGCGGCGTGGACGTGATCTATCCACGCGAAAACGAAGCCCTTTATCACGAGCTGAAAGAGCGCAGCGCAATCATTTCCGAAGTGGCGTTGGGCACCAAACCGCAAGCGCGCCACTTCCCCCGGCGCAACCGCATCATATCGGGCATGGCGCGCGGCACGGTGGTGGTCGAGGCGTCGCTCAAATCAGGATCGCTGATCACCGCCCGCATGGCCTTGGAACAGGGCCGCGAAGTGTTCGCCGTTCCGGGCAGTCCGAATGATCCGCGCGCCGCCGGGTGCAACAAATTGCTCAAAGACGGCGCAAACCTCACACAAAATGCAGAAGATGTTTTAGACGTCCTCAGACCCATTTTATCGAGCCCACTTTCAGAGCCCAAGCCATTGAGATTCAAACAAAAAGAAGCTTCCACGCCGGATGACGTCGAGATCGACAAAGCCCGCGCCGAAGTGCAAGAAATGCTTTCGCCTGCTCCAGTTACAGTTGACGAACTGGTCCGTAACTGCCAATTCTCCCCTGCGGCGGTTTCGCTGGTGCTTCTGGAATTGGAGCTCGCGGGACGGCTGGAGCGTCATCCTGGAAACCGGGTGTCACTTGTATAAGTACATGAAATTTTGGCTCGAGGCTGCATGCACGTCGTCGTCGTAGAATCGCCCGCAAAGGCGAAAACCATCAACAAATACCTTGGCGCTGATTACAAAGTGCTCGCCAGTTATGGCCACATCCGCGACCTGCCGTCGAAGGACGGATCGGTGCGTCCGGATGAAGACTTCGCCATGGACTGGGAGATCGACGCCCGCTCCGCCAAACAAGTTAAGGAAATCGCTGACGCCATGAAGGGCGCGGACGGTTTGTACCTCGCGACTGACCCTGATCGTGAAGGTGAAGCCATCGCTTGGCATGTGCGCGAAGTTCTGGAAAAGAAAAAACTGCTCACGGGCAAAGAGGTCAAGCGCGTGGTCTTTAACGAGATCACCAAGACCGCCATTCAAGAGGCTTTCTCCAAGCCGCGCGAATTGGACATTGAACTGGTCGACGCCTACATGGCGCGCCGGGCGCTGGATTATTTGGTCGGCTTTACGCTCAGCCCGGTTTTGTGGCGCAAGCTGCCCGGTTCGCGTTCCGCCGGTCGCGTGCAGTCGGTCGCCTTGAAGCTGTTGTGCGAACGCGAAACCGCGATCGAAGCCTTCAATCCGCAAGAATACTGGTCCGTGCAAGGCGCCTTCGACACCGGTTCGGGCATCATGGTCAACGCCAACTTGACCATCTTGAACGGCGACAAGCTCGACAAGATGAGCCTCAAGACCGAGGCCGACGCCAAGCGCGCCCAAGCCGCCATCGAAAGCGGCCCGTTTTCGGTCGCCACCATTGAAAAGAAGCAAACCCGCCGCAACCCGCCGCCGCCGTTCACCACATCGACGTTGCAGCAGGACGCATCGCGCAAGTTGCACTTTTCGGCGAAGAAAACCATGCAGGTGGCGCAGCGTTTGTACGAAGGCGTCAACATCGGCGGCGAGACCGTCGGTCTGATCACCTACATGCGTACCGACGGCGTGACCATGGCCGGCGAAGCGATGAACGCGTGTCGTTCGCTGATCGGCAAGAACTATGGCGAGGCGTATTTACCCGGCCAGCCGCGGGTGTTCAAAACCAAAGCCAAAAACGCCCAAGAGGCGCACGAAGCGATCCGCCCCACCGATGTGTTCCGCAAGCCCAAAGACATGGCCGGACACTTGGATGCGGATCAAATGAAGCTTTACGACTTGATCTGGAAGCGCACCGTGGCGTGCCAGATGGAGCCGGTGGTCCTCGACCAAGTCGCCGTCGATATCGCCCAGGCTGAACGCGCCGTGGTGATGCGCGCCACCGGATCGATGATCGCGTTTGACGGCTTTTATCGCCTGTATACCGAAGGCCGCGACGAAGACGCCGCTAAGGGCGACGACGACGAACGCATCTTGCCGGACATGACCGAAGGCCAAGCGCTGAAGCTCAATGAAGTCCTGCCCGAACAGCACTTCACCCAGCCGCCGCCGCGCTTCACCGAAGCCAGCTTGGTCAAAAAACTCGAAGAACTGGGCATTGGCCGCCCGTCGACCTACGCGTCGATCATTTCGGTTCTGCAAGACCGCAACTACGTGACGTTGGACAAGCGCCGGTTCTTCCCCGAAGACCGCGGCCGCTTGGTCACCACGTTCCTGCAAAGCTTCTTTGAACGCTATGTCGAATACGGCTTCACCGCTGATTTGGAAGAAAAGCTCGACGATATTTCCGGCGGGCGGATCAAGTGGAAAACCGTGCTGGACGAGTTTTGGCGCAATTTCTCCGCCGCCGTCGACGGCATCAAGGAACTGCGCGTGCGCGAAGTGCTCGACACGCTCGACGAAGTCCTCGCCCCGCACTTTTTCCCCGAACCCCAAAACGAAGGCGACGCCGATCCGCGCAAGTGCCCGACCTGCGACGACGGCAAACTGTCGCTGAAGCTGGGCAAGTTCGGCGCGTTCATCGGCTGTTCCAACTATCCCGAATGCCGCTTCACTCGCCCGCTGGTGACGCCACAAAACGGCGATGGCGATCCCGCAATTGCCGAGCTGGAAAAAGGCCCCAAGGTTTTGGGCGTCGATCCCGAAACCAAACTGGAAGTCACCTTGCGCAAAGGCCCCTACGGCGTTTACGTGCAGCGCGGCGAAATCGATCCCGAAGACAAAAAGTTCAAGCCCAAGCGTTCATCGCTGCCCAAGGGAGAAGCCCCCGGTGAGTTGACCTTTGAGCGCGCCCAGGGCCTTTTGAGCCTACCGCGCAAAATCGGTCCCCACCCCGAGGACCAACAGATGATCCAAGCCGGCATCGGCCGTTTTGGTCCGTATTTGCAATATGCGGGTATGTACGTGTCGCTTAAGGAAGACGATCCGGTGGAAATCGGCCTCAACCGCGCGGTGACGCTGATCGCCGACAGCGGCAAAAAACCGCCCGTCGAAGTCGGCAAACACCCCGACGACAACAAACCGATCTTGCTCAAGACCGGACGCTGGGGTCCGTTCATCACCCACAACCGCGACCGCGCCAACCTGCCCAAGGACTTGGACAAAGACGATCTGACGCTGGAAAAAGCGATTGAGCTGATCAACGCCAAAGCCAAGCCGAAAAAGGCGACGAAAAAGAAAGTCGCGCCGAAAAAGGCTGCTGCGAAGAAACCTGCGGCCAAGAAGCCCGCGGCTAAGAAAAAGGCGCCCGCCAAGAAAAAAGCTGCGCCCAAAGCAAAGCCCAAGGCTGACACAGAGAAGGCCGCCAGCTAAGCTGGTCATATGTCAAAACACACACCCCATGTCGCGCCGTTTCCGTCCAAGGAACAGATCCTTGAGTTTATCAAGGACAGTCCCGGTCGCGTCGGCAAGCGCGAGATCGCGCGCGCCTTCCATCTTGATGCTGATCAAAAGATGCAGCTCAAGAAGGTCCTGAAAGAACTCAAAGACGACGGCCAGCTGCAATCCAGCCGCAAGCGCTTCGCCGACCCCACCGCGCTGCCGCCGGTGACGGTATTGGAAGTCACCGCCACCGACATCGATGGCGAGCTGTTGGCGCGCCCGGTGGTGTGGGATTCCCCGCTTGAAGCGCCGGTGATTTACATGGCCCCGGTGCGCCGTGGTCAAGGCGCGCTGGGCATTGGCGATCGAGTGCTGGCGCGGATGACGCGCATCGACGACACCGAAGACGGCAAACCGGCGTATGAAGGCAGCACCATCCGCCGCCTGGAACACGCCCCGGCGGACGTCTTGGGGGTGTACAAGCTGGATCGTGCGGGCCATGGGCGTTTGCGCTCTACCGACCGCCGCCAGCGCGATGAATTCGTCGTGGTCGACACCAATGATATCAAAATCGAAGAAGGCGATTTGGTCCGCGCCGAAGTCTTGCCGGGCAAAAAACTGGGGCTGCGCCAAGTCAAACTGCGCGAAAAGATCAACCGCGCCGGGGCCCAGGCGATCACCCAGATCGCCATTTACGATCGCTCAATCCAGGTCGAGTTTCCCGAAGACGCCCTCAAGCAAGCCAAAGCCGCCGGTCCCGCGACTATGGAAAACCGCGTCGATCTGCGTGACGTGCCGCTGATCACGATTGATGGCGAAGACGCCCGCGATTTCGATGACGCGGTGTTCGCCGAAGCCGATAGTGACCCGAAAAACAAAGGTGGCTGGCACTTGATGGTCGCCATCGCCGACGTCAGCTGGTACGTGCGGCCCGGCGATGCGCTGGATCAATCGGCGTTCGTACGCGGCAATTCGGTGTATTTCCCCGACCAAGTGGTGCCGATGTTGCCCGAAGAGCTCAGCAACGGCTGGTGCTCGCTACGCCCCGACGAAGATCATCCGTGCCTCGCGGCGCACATGTGGATCGATGCTGAAGGCCATCTGAAACGCCACAAGTTCGTGCGCGCGATGATGAAGTCCGTAGCGCGCACCACCTACACGCAAATTCAACGCGCTCAAGACGGCGCCCCGGACGATTTGACCGCGCCGTTGCTTGATGGCGTCATCGCACCGCTTTACGGCGCGTACGAGACCCTTTTAAAGGCCCGTGAACAACGCGGCGTGCTGGAGCTGGACCTGACCGAGCGCCAGATCGTATTGGCCGAAGACGGCACCGTAGCGAAGGTGGTTGAGCGCGAACGTTTCGACAGTCACAAACTGATCGAAGAATTCATGGTTCTGGCCAATGTCGCGGCGGCGGAAACATTGGAACGCGTCAAACAGCCATGCATGTACCGCGTCCATGACGAGCCATCGCGCGAAAAGATCGAAAGTCTGCGTGAATTTTTGGAAGGCATAAACATGCCTTTCGCCAAAGGCCAAGTGATCCGCGCCAGCCATTTCAACCAGATATTGGCGAAGGTCAAAGACACCGCCAACAGCCACATGGTCAGCGAAGTGGTGCTGCGTTCGCAAGCCCAAGCGGTCTACAGCCCCGACAACCTCGGCCATTTTGGCTTGGCGCTGCGTCGTTATTGCCACTTCACCTCGCCGATCCGGCGCTATGCCGATTTGTTGGTGCACCGCGCGCTGGTGCGCGGCCTGAAACTGGGCGACGGCGGTTTGGAAGACGATCACAAAGATTTTGTCGAGCAAGGCGAGCACCTGTCAGTGACCGAGCGCAACGCCGCCGCCGCCGAACGCGACGCCGTGGACCGTTTCACCGCATTGTTCTTGGCCGACCAGATCGGTTCGATCCTCAAGGGCCGCATCAACGGCGTGACGCGCTTTGGCGTGTTTGTGACGCTGGATGAAACCGGGGCCGACGGTTTGGTGCCGATCCGCTCATTGGGCGAAGATTTCTTCGTCCATGATGAGCACAACCACACCCTGTGGGGACGCGAAACCGGCTATGAGTATCATCTTGGCGACAAGGTCGAGGTGTTGATCGTTGAATCCGATCCGATCACCGGCTCGACCGTGTTTAAGATCACCCAGGGCGGCTCACAGGGCAAGGTGCGCCCCGATGGTCGCGGCAACAAAGCTCGGTTCGCACAAGGTCGCCCCCCGACAAAGTCCAATGGCCGCCCCGCAAAGGCGAAGAAGCCCAAAGGCAAGTCGCGCGCATCACGGCGCAAAGCACGCCAAACCTAAGCAAAACCAGACTTTCCCCAATGCGCATGTGTTGTTTCGAAACAAGTTCGTGACGAAACAGTAAAAATGTACGACTATTTCCCTTATGGGGAATAATGCGATGAGACAAGTACGGGTAGGCTTTGCAGCTGTTCTAGGACTTTCCGCCGTGGCGGCGCTTGGTGCGTGCGCGCCCAGTGGTGCGATGAGCACATCTCAACAACGCCCTGTTGCAGCCATCCCGGCCCCCGTTTCGACTCCCGCTGAAGCGCAAGTCACGAACAAGGACAAAGACAATTTTCAATACAGGGCTGCGCAAACCACGGTCCGCACCGGGCTAAAAAGCATTGCCCTGCGCTACATCAATTTTGTCGAAATGGACGAACTCGCCTTGGATGGCCTACGCGGGCTCGCCACCATCGACCCGGCGTTTAAACTGAACCTGGAAGACGGCATGATTCGTCTGCACTTGGATGACGTGAGCGTTGCGGATTTCGCCCGTCCGCTGAGCCGCGACCCTGCAGACTGGGCCAGACTGACCACCAAAATCGTTCGCGCCGGACGCAGCCAATCGTCGGAATTGCGCGAGGCTGATAATGAACGCGTCTACGAAGCCCTATTTGATGGCATGCTCGCCGGGTTGGACATCTTTTCGCGCTATTCCGGCGCGGACGAAGCCCGCGCCAACCGGGCGCGCCGTGACGGCTTTGGCGGCATCGGCATCCGTTTCACCAAATCCGAAAACGCCATCCTGGTCACCCACGTTCAAGAAGGCAGCCCCGCCCACGGCGTCGGACTGCGCCCCGGCGATCTGATTCTGAAAATCAACGAAGAGGTCATCGGCGCGCTGTCGCTGCGCAAAACTGCGCAACGCTTGCGCGGGCCGGTAGGTAGCCCCCTGACGTTGAGCATCGCGCGTCTGGACAACGATGTCGAACGCCCCGATCGCCACATCAGCTTCAACCTCAATCGCGCCCACATCGTGCCCGAAACCGTGCGCGCCAGCATTGAAGGCGACGTCTTGAAGCTGACCGTGACAGGTTTTAACAAGAACACCTCGCCCAGCATGCGCGCCCTCTTACGCAAGAGCGACGACGCCTTTCACGATGGGCGGCTCAAAGGCGTGGTGATGGATTTGCGCGGCAACCCTGGCGGCCTGTTGTCACAATCTGTCAATGTCGCGGATTTGTTCCTTAATCGGGGACGCATCATCGCCACCCGTGGCCGCCATCCCGATAGTTTTCACGATTACCGCGCGGGCGGCGCCGATTTAATCGATGGCAAGCCGCTGATCATCCTGCTCGATGGCGACAGCGCATCGGCCGCCGAAATCGTCGCCAGCGCCCTGCAAGACCTGGGGCGCGCCGTTGTGGTTGGTTCTTCGTCTTATGGCAAAGGTACGGTTCAAACCGTGATCAGACTGCCCAATGACGGCGAAATGACGCTGACCTGGTCGCGCTTGGTCTCCCCGTCGGGCTACGCCCTTCACGGCCTGGGCGTTATGCCCACCGTATGCGCCACCAACACCCAAATGGGCGACACCAAGGCTATCTTGGCGCCGGAACACATCGACGGCCAGCGCCAAGCTATGTCCGCGTGGCGCGCCGCAGGGATGATTTTCGACGGCAGGCGCCCACAGCTGCGCGATTCTTGTCCGGCGAAGACCTTCCAGGCCGGCAAAAATGGCGATTTACTGATGCAGCTGGCCAGCAGCGTCATCCACGATCAATCGCTGTATCGGCGCGCATTGCTACAGTCCGAGCCGATCAACACAGCGTCGCGGCGTTAAATCGTTCAGTTGATGTAACGATAGTCTTGACATAACCGCAAAGGTCCGTATTTTACGCCGCTCATACGTTTTCACGGATTTATGGCGGAGCAAGAGAAATGGCCAAGCCGAGCACCATCCTGATCAAGCTGGTCAGCACCGCTGACACCGGTTACTACTACGTGACTAAGAAGAACCCGCGCAACACGACCGAAAAAATGGAATTTCGTAAGTACGATCCCGTTGTTCGCAAGCACGTGGTCTTCAAGGAAGCCAAAATCAAATAAGGCTTTCCAGCACCAGGAATAACAAAACGCGCCCTCAACGGGGCGCGTTTTTGTATGTCTGGAAATGTGGAGCGTGACCCCAAAAAATACCGTTTGGGATTATCCCAAGAATTTGGATAACGTATCGAGGAAATTGGGCACCGAAATCGGCTTGGCGATGTAACCTTCGCAGCCACCTTCGCGAATTTTTTCCTCATCGCCCTTCATGGCGAACGCCGTCACCGCGATCACCGGGATGTGCTTGAGGTCATCATCGGCCTTGAGCATTTTGGTGATTTCAAGACCGGAAATTTCCGGCAACTGGATATCCATAAGGATCAAATCGGGCGTGTGTTCGCGCGCAAGGTTGAGCGCATCGCGACCGTCCTTAGTTTGCACAGTTTCATAACCGTGCGCCTGCAAAAGATCGTTGAAGAGCTTCATATTCAATTCGTTGTCTTCAACGATCAGGATGGTCTTGGCCATGGTCTTTCCTTCGGCTTCGGGGCTTCTGCAAAACGGCTTTCCCCGGAACGATTCGATGCATGATCGAATTCCCCATGAGGCGCACCCCTCTTGCAGGCTTGATGATGGATCATTCCGAACGGCAAGTCAAACACCTCAAGCACCTCAAACCTAGCAGGAATTTCTACTGTTTCAAAGAGAACTCAACGCTCATTTCTCATAAAAAAAGAGGCCGTCACGCTGCGTGACGGCCAAGTCGGGATTGGAGAAAACATGGAGAAACCGGAAAAGTCGCGTTCAAAAGCCTGCTGGTGTGCTCAGCACCATTGGATCAACCAAACTCAAAGCCATCAAAAACAGCGAAAATGCGAGGCCAAATGCTTTGATCATCGTCATGAGGCGTCCTTACGCAACCCAAATCCCGGTGATGGATAAACCATCGATCATCTGATCATGACGATATTTTTCTTCATTTTATGTGATCGGCATCACTCAGAGGTAGTAAATCTCTGAGTGATGAATGGTTATTTAGCAGGTCAGATATCTACAAAAGCCATTAGGTTTATACAGATACCCACCATGCTGGAACTGTTCGTGAAAAAAACCATTGTGAATTGAGACTAATCGGACAAAAATCCCCGCAAGTGGGCACAAGATAATCCAAATGAGTAGGACACATTCTTGCTAGACCCACGCCTGTGCGTCCAAGAAACCCCCGCGAAAGGGAGTGAACCTTGCTCAAGTCTCTGAGTGCGAAAATCATCGCAGCCGCTGTATTGCTGATCACCATCAGCTCCGCAGCCGATTTCATCATTGCGTCCAATATCAACTCAACCCTCAACGCCGAGACCGAGGCGCTCACACATCGCATGCAAGGCGCTATTGTCGAGAAAGACGCTCGCATCACCACATTGCTGAGCGAAAACCTGACGACGGCTGAAAAAAAATTAGAGGCGGAGCACGAAAAGGCCATCGCGGAAAACACTCTGCATACGGAACAGACGCGGAAATTTCTTGAAGGCACGCGCAACGGCATTGCGGCGTCCAGCCTGACGCTGATCAAGAACGCCATGATGATGGGCGAGGCGGCCTCAGCGCAGGACACCATGGATACGCTGCTCGAAAACCCCGATATCTACGCCATCAATCTGTGGCGCATCACCGGCGAGTTGGCGTTTCGCGATAACAAGACCATCGAAGAAATCAACGCACTTGCTGGCGACGAAGCGTTCGCCCCGCGCGAGGTGCAAGAAACCATCTTTATCGAAGACCAGCGTTTCGACACCATGAGCGAAGTGGTCCAAAGCTACAAAAGCGGCTTGGTCACCACCGGCGAAATTGAAAACGATGACGGCCAAATGGAACCCGTCGAATACGCCTATTACCTTCTGGAAAACGAAGAGGACTGCCAAGGTTGTCACGGTGAAACAACCCGCCCACGCGGCGTTTTGGAAGTCGCCGTTTCGCGCGCGGCTTTGATCAAGCTGGAACAAACCGCCGCCGCCAAGTTGGCAGAAATGGAAGCCCAGCAAACCATTGAAAGGGCAAAACTCCAGCAAGAGAACGAAACCAACGCCAACACGGTCCAACAGCAAACCAATGCCGTCAACGCCGAGGTCGCCCAGGGCAAAAGCCGTGTAGCCGATACCCAGTCAAGCGCATCGACCATGTCTGTCGCGTCCAAGGTGGGCTTCTTCATCGCCACCGTGGGTGTGCTGTTTTTGGTTCTCAACACGCTTTTGACCAAACCCGTGCATGCCATGACGGGGGCTATGGGCCGTTTGGCCGATGGCGATCTCACCGCCGAAATCCCCGCCAGCGGGCGCGAAGACGAAATCGGCCTTATGGCGTCGGCCGTGCAAGTGTTCAAAGACAACGCCATCGAGGTGAAACGCCTGGAATCCGAACAAGCGCAAAATGAGCGTCGCGCCCTACGCGACAAAGCCAAGGCGATGCAGGAATTGGCCGACGCCTTCGAAAACAGCGTCGGCACCGTGGTCAAGGCCGTGAGCACGGCGGCGCGCGGCATGGAAAGTTCGTCCGAAGGCCTCGCCGCAACGGCGGAACACACATCGGACCGCTCGCAAGCCGTCACCGACGCCGCCGAGCAAGCCTCCGCCAACGTCCAGACGGTCGCATCGGCGGCCGAAGAACTGTCTGCGGCCATTTCTGAAATTTCCCGCCAAGTTTCGCAATCGACCATGATTGCGGGCGAAGCCGTGGACGAAATCGATAGCACCAACGCAAAGGTTCAGGGCTTGGCCGACGCCGCCAATCGCATCGGTGAAGTGGTGGCGCTGATCACCGACATCGCCGATCAAACCAACCTGCTGGCGCTCAACGCCACCATCGAGGCCGCACGGGCGGGCGAAGCCGGCAAAGGCTTTGCGGTTGTCGCCGGTGAAGTCAAAAACCTCGCCAACCAAACCGCCAAGGCCACCGAAGAGATCTCCACCCAGATCGACGCCATCCAAGGCGCCACGGAAGACGCGGTCGGGGCCATCAAAAGCATCGGCGGCACCATCAACCGGATCAGCGAAATCGCATCGACCATCGCTTCCGCAGTTGAGGAACAAGGGGCCGCTACCCAGGAAATCGCCCGCAATGTGGAACATGCCTCCAGCGGCACGGCGCAAGTCACCAGCTCTATCCGTGAAGTGAACCAAGCCGCTGAAGACACCGGCGTCGCCGCCACCGATATCCGCAGCGCCGCCCATGATTTGAGCAGTCAATCGGACACCTTGAGCGAAGAGGTCGCCAATTTCCTCGTCGCCATTCGCCCCGATCCAAAGGATCTGACTTAAACACGCCGTCAATCTGAAGCGAGCACAAGACAAAAAAGCCGGGCTCAACGCCCGGCTTTTTAATCATCTCATATGCAAAGCGGCTTATTCACCGCGCACGTCCTCGACCATGTCTTCAAGCCGTTCGAGGTCTTTGACCACCAGCGCTTCTTTTTGGCGTTCGACGACGCCTTTGCGCGCCAAGTCGTTCATCACCCGCGCCACCGTTTCGCGGGTGGTGCTGACGCGCGACGCCACGTCCGAATGGATGGGAATCGGCTTGATCACCGCCGTCATGTCATCTTCGGTCACTTTGCGCGCCAAACGCAGCAGGTCGGCATGGATACGGTTGTTGGCCCCCAACGTCGATAAATCCATGATTCGCATGGTCGATGTGCGCACCAAATGCGCCAGATGCTTCATCAGCTTCAAGGCGATGGCGGGATGGTCCAAAACAATTTGATGAAATTGGTCGGACGGCAATGAGGCGATGCGCGCTTCGTCCAACGCCATCACGCTGGCCGAACGCGGCAGGCCGTCAATGGCCGCAAGCTCGCCAAAGTGACTGCCCGGCTCCAAATCATCGAAGGTGATCTCGCGACCCGACAAAGAATAATTCACCACCCGGACACGCCCTGCGGCAACCAGGAAAATGTCGCGGGTGTCGGAATGCTGGTCGATGACCTGTTCACCGGACCCATAAGTTCGCCAGCGACAGCTCTTTTCGACCACGGCGATTTCGTCGTCATCAAGTTCTGACAGCAAACGTATATCTCTGAGCGTATCGTTCACGCTGATCCTCCTGGCGCGGCCTTGTTTTTGGGCCTTCGTTTGGGCCGACGCACTCGTCATTCCCTCTGGCATGACATTATCCCCTAAAACAGTTAACCAATTTTTGAGCTTTATTCACAACACTCTTCATTAGAGAGAACGTTTTAAAAGCTCTCTTTCATCCACCCGGAGCCTGTTTTTCGCAGAAAACCAGGGATTCGGGTGAAAATGATTCGCAACTGCGTCGGGGGAAGAATCCGAATCCGGCGCTTAGGAGGATTAGAATCATGGCAAAAACGGCCCAACAGGCCGTGCCTCAGGGGGATCAGAAGGTCTCCGAGGGAAGACCAAGCGGATTCGAAGAAATTCCGCAACCGACTGCTCCCCGCGTAGAAGCGCGGTCACTTAGAGGTACATTCGCAAAGTCGATTTGTTCGGCGCATGGCCTGGCGACCATCAAAGATCGCGACGCATGCGACGATGGTGTGCCGTGCCCAAAGCTGTCCGAATGCATGGGCCAAGCGGACGCGACCATTCGTTATCTCGAGCTTCGTAAAAAACTTTTATCAGACGACTAAAAGATTTTAAGCCCGCTCTTCAGGGCCCTTCTTGTGGGGCGGGCTTTACACCACCAACGCCACGCCGCCACGGCGCGGATCGCCGCCACCGGTCAGCGCCTTGGTGGTGGTGTTGAATTCGACCGCATGCACGCCGCCGAAAAATAGGTTTTGGGCATCCCATAATTTGCACGCGGCAAAGGCTTCGCGCAGTTGTTCGTTCACGCCTGCATCGAAACCGGCTTCGACGTTAAGTACATCGCGCTCAAAATGGATGCGCGGCAGCTCGACGGCCTCTTGCACATGCACGCCGAATTCCAACACCGCCAAGATCACCTGCAAAATCGCGGTGCGGATGCGGTTTGATCCGCCAGAACCCAGCGCCACCATCAGGCCGTCCGGGTGTTGAATCAGGCTCGGCGCCATCATCGATGACAACCGCGTGTCTTCGGGCCACTGGTGAAAGCCTTTGGGGTTGATGTCTTCTTCGCCCAGCATGTTGTTGAACACCACCCCGGTGTTCGGCGCGATGTAGGCCGAACCCTCGCCGTTCGATAGCGTCATCGACGCCGCATTGCCGTCGCGGTCGATGACACTGATGTGGGTGGTGCCCCGGTGCGATGCGGGTTGGCCCAAAACCTCGGCCCGATAACGCGCCAAAAATTCGGGGTCGAGCAACATTTCCGCACCGCTTTCGGGATGCAAATTCAGGCCGCTTTCGACCCGCGCCTGATTGCTCAGCGCCATCACCTGAGCCAAGCGATCCAGGTGTGCAAAAGATCCATACCCCAGCCTGCCAAGCCCCGTATCCGCAATCAGCTTGAGCGCAAAAGAGATCAGCATCCCGCCGACCGACGGCGGCGGGTTGGTGAGGATACGCGCACCTTCGAATTCCACCGCCAAGGGCGCCCGTTTGATCACTTCAAAGCCTTCAAAATCGGCGCGTTCCAGATGACCGCCCCGGTCTTCACAGTCGCGCGCGACGATGGCGGCCACTTCGCCGCGATAAAACAGATCATCGCCCTCGAACGCCAAGGCGTCTAGAAAGTCCGCCTTCACCGGCACCGCCATATGCTCGCCCGCGCCGATCAGTTGAGCGGGATTTACTGGGCTGGCGTACTGGGCGCGACATTCGGGTGTGGCCATGTAAATGGGCGCGACCACTTCGAAAATATACGCCTGCAGCGGCGACAGCTTGAAGCCTTTGCGCGCCAAATGGATGGCAGGCTGGATGACCTCTTTGATCGGCATGCGGCCCAAATCGCGGTGCGCTTCAAATGCGCCACGGATCACGCCCGGCGCGGCGATGGAGCCCATGCCGATGTGAAATTCCTGGGTGGTCGTTCCAAAATCGGCGACCACGGGATGAAAGTCGACATCGGGCCGCTTGCGTTTGGGGGTGTGGGCGAAAAAATCGTACAGCACCGGCTTGCCCGTTTTGGGCGCAGCCAGCAAAAAGCCACCACCGCCCAGACTGGACAGCACCGGTTCCGCCACAGTGGACGCAAACAGCGCCGCCAAAGTCGCGTCAAAAGCGTTGCCGCCAGCTTTCAAAATTTCCGCAGCGGCGTTGGCGGTTTCCCGATCCCCTGCCGCTACAGCGCCGTATTTCGCCAAACTGGTCATCCCCTCAAAGCTTCATTGGTCCGGACCCTATCCATTGACGTCGACGCGGGCAATACTCATGTCACAAAGCACATCCCTATTTCGGACATAATTTATGGGTTAAACTTGCGTCTATGATACACAAAATGCTCCCCATCGCCGCCATGAGCCTGCTGTTGAGCGGTTGTGTCGCCCATGCCAACCCCGGGGCCAATCCGGGAAAATCACCTCACCAAGAGGCCGACAAAGAACTGCGCGGCGCCGACTGCGTGACGGCGGGAACATGGTTTGATCCCGCCACGAAACAGACCTTGGCTATGGATCAAGTGATCAACCGCATGCGCGATCAAGACATCGTTCTGTTGGGTGAAACCCACGTCATCGCCGACCATCATCGCTGGCAGGTGCAGACCATCGCCCAGCTGTACGCCCAGCGCCCGGACATGATCTTGGGCTTTGAGGCTTTTCCCCGCCGGGTGCAAAGCGCGCTGGATCGCTGGGTTGCGGGCGAACTCAGCGAAAAAGAATTTCTCAAGGAAAGCGACTGGGACACGGTGTGGAAGTTCGACGCCGGGCAATACATGCCCTTGTTTCATTTCGCGCGCCTGAACCGCGTGCCGATGGTGGCGCTCAACGTCGATCGTTCTTTGATCCGTGAAGTGTCGCAAAAGGGCTGGAAGAACGTATCCCATGACCACAAGCGCGGCGTCGGCGATCCGGTCCCCGCCACGCCCGGCTATTTGGCCATGCTCGGTAGCGTTTATGGCCGTCATGACAGCGCCAATGGCGAAGCCAACGGCGCACCCAAGGCCCCCGGCCTGGAAGATCCGATGTTTTCCAACTTCGTCGACGTGCAACTGACCTGGGACCGCGCCATGGCCGAAGCGGCCGACACCGCGCTGAAAGACGCCCGCACCCAAGGTCGCGACCCGCGCATGATCGCCATCATCGGGCGCGGCCATATGGATCATTTTTACGGCGTGCCCGAACAACTCAAAGCGCTCGGCCACACGGACGTCGCCGTGCTCACCCCTTGGGATCAGCTGCGCGCATGCACGGATCTTCAAGCCACAGATGGCGCCCCCGCCGCCGACGCCGTGTTCGGCATCGAACACACCGCAGACATGATGGAACCCGACAAACCCAAGCTGGGCGTGCTGATCGAAAGCGCCGACACAGGCATCCGCATCGACAAGGTGGTCGAAGGGTCCATCGGGGAAGCGGCGGGTCTGCAAAAGGACGACATCATCGTCCAAGCCGCTGGTCGCAAAATGACCAAAACCGGAGATCTGGTCGCGACCATCAAATCCATGCCCCCCGGCACATGGCTACCGCTGAGCGTGATGCGCGGCGAAGACACCGTCGAGATCATCGCCCGCTTTCCCACCGCTGAGCCGAAACACGGGACAAAATGATGAAGCTGTGGCGTCTGTGCGCAATTGCTTTTGCGGCTGTGCTGTCGGCCCTGCCTGCGCACGCTGAAACCACTGTCGTTCACCACACCGCCACGGTGCGCATCGATCCAGACCGCGCGCGGCTTTACGTCCAAGACACGCTGATGCTGCAAGGCCAAGGCGCGACCACCTTGATCCTGTCGCCGGCGTTCACCGTTGAAACCGCCACCGTCAACGGCGAACCAACCACCCTGCGCCGCAGGGGTGATGAGCTGACGGTGGGCTTAAACGGCCCCGGTCCTCATGAGCTCAAACTCAGCTATCAAGGCCAAGGCGCGCCGCTGCTCACGCCCGACGGTGGTTTTATCGAAGCCTCATGGCTGGCCCAACCCGATGGCGCGCTGGCGACGTGGTCCATTTCAGGACAAACCCCAGCAGACCAAAAATTCATCGCGCCCGGCAAGCTGCTGTCGGAAACACAAACGAACAAGTCATATCAGGCTGAATTTGAAAACAGCATCCCCAACGCCTTACCGGTGCTGATCACCGGGCCTTTTCAAGTCACCGAAAAAATGCTCGGCGACATCCGTCTGCGCACCTATTTTCACGGCGAGTTGGTCAGTCTAGCCGATGGCTACCTAGAAAGCACAGCACGCTATATTGAATATTATATCGACAAAGTCGGCCCCTATCCCTATCCCGGCTTTTCGATCATCTCCGGCCCCGCGCCGGTGGGTTGGGGGCTGCCTGGAATGACCTACATGGGCAAGCGCGTGCTGGCCTTGCCGTTCATCCGCGACACCTCATTGCCGCATGAAATTTTGCACAACTGGTGGGGCAACGCGGTGGAGGTCGATTATCTCAATGGCAACTGGGCCGAAGGCCTAACCACCTATCAAGCCGACCACGCCATCGCAGAACTGCGCAAACCGGGCGGCGGACAAGAAAAGCGTTTCGAATGGCTGCGCAATTACGCCGCGTTGCCTTCGGATCGCGATCATGCCCTCACCGCGTTTCGCTCCAAAACCCACGACGCGTCGCAAGTGGTGGGTTACGGCAAAACGGCGTTTGTGTTTCACATGCTGAAGACCCAGTTGGGCCAGGATGTATTCGACAAAGCCATCCAACGCTTTGCCCGCGACAATCTTTGGAAGACCGCAGGTTGGTCAGAGATCCAAACCGCATTCGAGGCCCAAAGCGGCCAAGACCTCACGGCCTTTTTTCAAGCGTGGGTCGAGCGCCCCGGCGCGCCGGCCTTAAAGCTCACCAACGCCAAGGCCGACGCCAACATCGTGCGCTTCACGCTGCATCAAACCCAAGACGGCCCCGCCTATCCGCTCACCATCCCCCTCTCTGTGGAAACAGAAAGCGGGACGGAGCGTCACAGCGTCACCATGCTGGGTGACGACCAGTCGTACACCCTCACCACCGCCGCTCCAGCGCGAACCTTGCACATCGATCCGGACACCGATGTATTCCGCCGCCTCAGTCCCGATGAAGCGCCGCCGATTTTACGCGACATAACGCTGAACACGCATGCTCGAGTGCTGGCATTGGGGGATCGAAATATGCGCGCCGCGGCTCGCGACCTCGCCGACGCCTTGTTGCAAACACATGTGCGCTTAGGCGCCGCCAGCGCCCCCCTCATCGTCGGCGCGGCCAAAGACGTGCGCGCCCATTTGAAAGCAAACAACCTGCCCTCGCCGCCAGATCAAATCGCCACGGCTGGGGACGCCCGCGCGTGGACCGCACGCGCTGATGATGGACGCACCTTGCTGGTGGTCGAGGCCGAGGACGTCGCGGGCCTCAAAGCGCTCACCCGGGTCTTGCCGCACTATAAACGACGCAGTTACGTGGTGATGAGAAACGCCAAGACCATCGACAAAGGCGCGTGGGCTCCGGGTCCAGGGGCGTTGACAGTGCGCTTGGACTGACCCAGGCTGCGGCCATGGACGCGAAGCAACCCGAACTCAAACGCGCGCTGGGTCTCACCAGCCTGACGCTTTATGGTCTCGGCACCATCATCGGTGCCGGCATCTACGTGTTGGTCGGCGCGGTGGCGGGACGGTCCGGCATGGGCGCGCCTTTGGCGTTTTTGCTCGCGGGCGTGCTGGCGGCGTTCACGGGCCTCAGTTACGCCGAACTGGGCCAGCGCCTGCCCGAGGCTGCGGGCGCTGCGGCCTATGCCCGCGAAGGCTTTAAAAGCCATTGGATGGGGCGCCTGACCGGGTTCATGACCTTGACCGTTGCGTTGGTCGCCGCCGCCAGCGTGGCGCGCGGCGGGGCGGGTTACCTGTTGACCATCATCGAGATCCCCCTGCCCATCGCCAGCGGTGGCGTGATTATCCTCTTCACCCTGCTGGCGTGCTGGGGCGTCAAAGAAAGCGTCTACGCCGCCGCCGCCATGACGGTGATCGAAATCGGCGGCTTGCTGGTGGTGATCTTTGTCGGCGGCCCGGCGCTGGTTGATTTGGGCGTGCGCTTGCCTGAGATGTGGCCCGCAGACATGGCCGCGTGGAGTGGCGTGATGGGCGGGGCGTTTTTGGCTTTTTTCGCCTTCGCCGGGTTTGAAAATATCGTCAACATGGCCGAAGAAACCAAAGACGTTGGCCGCACCCTACCGCGCGCGGTGGTGCTGTCGATCGTCATTTCGGCGGTATTGTACATGCTGGTGATCTTGATTTCGGTGCTGAGCATCGCGCCTGAGCTCCTCGCCGAATCAAACGCGCCGCTGTGTCTGGTGGTCGATTGCGAAAAATCCACCATGGCCTTTTTCGCCCCCGTCGCGCTGATCGCGACGCTCAACGGGGTGCTGATCGAAATCGTCTTGATGGCGCGGGTCGCCTACGGCATGGCGCGGCGCGGCTGGCTGCCAAAGTTCATGTCCGATGTACACTTGGGACGACGCACGCCGCTGAAGGCGACCTTGGTGGTCGGCGCCATCGTCTTTTTGCTGACGTCCCTGGTGGAGTTTGAAATCCTCGCCAAGGCCACCAGCGCGATGCTTTTGTTGGTGTTTTTGGTGGTGAATTTATCGCTGATCCGATTGAAACAGCTCGCCCCCGCGCCGGACTTGGCTTTTCGCGCGCCCAATTGGGCCCCGGTGGCGGGTGCGTTCAGCTCAATCGTGTTATTGGCCGCGGAAGTGTTGGCTTAAGCCACCAAAAGCAAGCCCATCAAGCCAACCACGGCGCCAGCGCCGATACCGACGGCATACAACCCCAACGTCACAACGTCTTGCAGCTTGGTTTCAGATTTCAGATCAGCGGTGGCGGTATTGATGTTCATCGGTTTATATCCTTGGCCAAACTTACATATAGTGGCCCCCCCGTTCAGGGCCGTTCAGCATGTCTCATATTCAGTCATAATGCCTCTATGGTTAACGTTCTCTTAGCGGCCCACACTTGCTCATATGAGCATTTTCGGCTACTAAGCGAGCGGTCGGTTCGGTGTTTTTATGCTAAAAACGATTCCCGGACCTTTAACACGTGATTAAAAGCACCTGAGTTTCATGAGCAATACGACCGACAAGGCCCTGCTGCCCGCAGGTATGCAGGATGGCCTGCCGCCCGAAGCCGCCCGCGAAGCGAGCGCCGCAGCCCGCTTGGTGTCTCATTTCGACGCCTGGGGCTACGGCCTTGTGAAGCCGCCGTTGATGGAATTCGAAGAAAACCTGCTGTACGGGCCGGGCCTCGCCATGGCCAAGCAAACCTTTCGCGTTCAAGACCCGGTTAGCCAGCGCATGTTGGCGCTGCGCCCCGACATGACCCTTCAAGTGGCGCGCATCGCGGGCTCGCGTCTCAGCAACTCGCCGCGCCCGTTGCGCCTAGCGTATTCGGGCCAAGTGGTTCGAGTCAAAGGCTCGCAACTGCGCCCGGAACGCCAATTCGGCCAAGTCGGCGCCGAACTGATCGGCGCGTCCGGTCCCGCCGCCGACGTCGAAGTGGTGCTGATGGCGGTCGAAGCCCTGGAATCCATTGGCGCCGAAAACCTCAGCGTCGATTTGGGCTTGCCCACCTTGGCGGCGTTCGTGGTTCAAGACTGCACCTTCACCGAGGCGCAAGCCACCGACCTGCGCACTGCGCTCAACCGCAAAGACAGCGCCGGCGTCGCTGCGCTCAGCGACGTTTTGGGTGAACGCCCGACGGCGGCGCTGCTCGCCATGCTGGACGCCGTGGGCCCGGCCGGTGCGGCGCTGAAAAAGCTCAACACCATTGATCTCGATTCTGACGCCGCCGCGCTGCGCGCCCATCTGGCCGCTGTGATCAGCGGCATCCTCAGCGCCAATCCACGCATTCAATTGACCATCGACCCGGTGGAAAATCGTGGGTTTGAATATCACAGCGGCGTGACCTTCGCTCTGTTTGCGCGCGCCGTCACAGGCGAATTGGGCCGCGGCGGACGCTATGAAGCGGGCGGCGTGGGGCAACTGGAAAGCGCCACCGGCTTTACCTTGTTCATGGACGCCGTGCTGGAAGTGCTGCCCGAATCCAAAGTCGCCAAGCGCGTGTACCTGCCCATGGGTGCCCCCGCCGATAGCGCACGAAAGTTGCGATCCGAAGGCTGGCGCACCATCGCCGCATTGGATGCGCCGCCAACCACATCAAACGACGTCGAGGCCGAAGCCCGACGTCTCAACTGTACGCACGTGTTCGAAAATGGCGCGGTGCGTGACCTAAACTGACTTACAGGGAATGAGGGACACAACATGGCCAACGTAGTGGTCGTCGGCTCGCAATGGGGCGATGAAGGCAAGGGCAAGATTGTCGATTGGTTGTCAGAACGCGCCAACGTGGTGGTGCGCTTTCAAGGCGGTCACAACGCAGGCCATACGCTGGTCATCGACGGGGTCACCTACAAGCTGCACATCTTACCGTCGGGCATCGTGCGCGAAGGCACGCTGTCGATCATCGGCAACGGTGTGGTGTTGGACCCTTGGAACCTGCTGCAAGAAATCGAAAACCTGCGCGGCCAAGGTGTCGAGATCAGCCCCAACAACCTCAAGGTCGCGGAAAACGCGCCATTGATTTTACCCCTGCACGCCAACCTCGACCAAGCGCGCGAAGCGGCTTTGGGCAAGGCCAAGCTCGGCACCACAGGACGCGGCATCGGTCCGGCTTACGAAGACAAAGTCGCGCGGCGCGCCATCCGCGCCGGCGATCTGACGGACGCGGAACTGGTCGCCACCAAGGTCGATAAAATGCTGTTCCACCACAACGCCCTGTTGCGAGGCCTCGGCCAACCGGAACTGGATGGCGGCGAAATCGTGTCGTCGTTGATGGAACTGGCGCCCAAACTGCTGCCGTTTGTCGACACCACCTGGAAAGTTCTCGATGAAGCCAAAAAAGCTGGCAAGCGCATTTTGTTCGAAGGTGCGCAGGGCACGATGCTCGATATCGACCACGGCACCTATCCGTTCGTGACCTCATCCAATGTGGTCGCCAGCCAAGCCGCCGCCGGTTCGGGCATGGGCGCCAACGCCATCGATTATGTGCTCGGCATCACCAAGGCTTACACCACCCGCGTCGGTGCGGGACCGTTCCCGACTGAACTGTTCGACGATGTCGGCAAAGGTTTGGGCGAACGCGGTCATGAATTCGGCACCACCACCGGGCGTCCGCGTCGGTGTGGTTATTTCGACGCCGTGCTTGTGCGCCAAGCGGTTAAAGTCAATGGCATCAGCGGCATAGCTTTGACCAAACTGGACGTTCTCGACGGCATGGACGAACTGAAAGTGTGCGTCGGATATAAGCTCGACGGTAAAGAAATCGATCACTTGCCCGCCTCCACCAAAGGTCAGGAAAATGTCGAACCGATCTACGAAACCATGGAAGGTTGGTCCGACAGCACCTTTGGCGCCCGCTCGTGGGCCGACTTGCCCGCCACCGCCGTGAAATATGTGCGGCGCATCGAAGAACTGATCGAAGCCCCGGTGGCGCTGCTGTCCACCAGCCCCGAACGTGACGACACCATCTTGGTGCGCGATCCGTTCGCAGACTGACCGATCCCCTTCTCCTTCCTCTTTTGCATGACCTCACGCGTTAACCATACGCGTGAGGTCATGCACCAAAACCGTTGTTCTTTATGGGTTTTGCGAGTAACCTAAGCTCTTATATGACATGCTCGTAGAATTCGAGCTGGAGAGCAAACATGGCGAACGCCCTGGACCAAGCCGTAGAAACGGCGGCGGCTCAAAAGGACGTGACCGTTCCCCAAGAGGGAAACGGCGGTTCTTCTGCGCCCGCCACACAGAGTGAAACGCCCAGCCCGAGCGCTGCGCCTCCACGTAAAGAAGTTCCGCCGACTGAAAAAACAGGCGACCAACCGAACGCCGCCCCGGTCGATGAAAAACCGGCCCCAGCCAAGCCCAAAGTCAAATCCACAGGCATTCCCGAGGCGGAACGTAACGCCCCGCAACCTCAACTCGACGCAGCACAATTTCCGCCCGTCGAATTGAACGGGCGCTATATGATTTATCCGTCGATGGCGCTCGCCGAATTGAATTCACCTCAAGCGATGGCCTATGCGGTGGAAGACCGCCGTGAACCGGGGCGTCAGCTGTTTGCCTTGATCTGCAAACCGGGCTTGCCGGTACGCACAAACTTGATGCGTGAGCTTAAATCCCAAAGCATCAACGGCATGATCCCCATGGCCGACTACGGTCCCGTATTTTGGTCGCCGATCGGTCAAACCGCCGTCGCCATCGTCTTGGACCGCCCTTTGGGCGGGCGTTTTCTCGACACGTTTGGCGAGCGCCCCCCGCGGGTCAACGAATACGAATTGGGCAAGCTGGTTTTGGAGCCCGTGGCGCAAGCCATTTCCGAACTGCAAGCCATCGACCACTCGCACCGCGCCATCCGCCTCGATAATTTATTTTTCATGGATAAGGAACGGCGCGAACTGGTGGTCGGCGAATGCTTCAGCTCACCGCCCGGCTTTGACCAACCTGTCATCTACGAACCCCTCGACCGCGCCTACGCCATGCCGTCCGGGCGCGGCTACGGCATGTCTTATGACGACATGTACGCCCTTGGCGTCATGACGGTGTTTGCGCTGCTTGGCGCCAACCCTGTCGCCCGACTGAGCGACGATGAAATGCTTTCCGCCAAAGCCGAGTTCGGCTCTTACCAGTGTTTGTGCGGCAACGAACGCATTCCCATGGCGTTGATCGAACCCATCCGCGGGCTGTTATCGGACGAAGAGTTCGAGCGCTGGAACATGGAAGCGTTGGACCATTGGTTGAACGGTCAAAAGAAAACCCCCATCCAACGTCGGCCGGCGACCAAACCGAAAACTGCGTTTAAGTTTGGCGGACGCGATCACATGACCACCCGATCCGTTGCCCACGCTTTTTCAAAGAACGTGCCCGAAGCGGTCAAAATCATCAAAAACGGCAAACTTGAACAATGGATAACCTCAAGCCTAGGTGAGACGGTGCTCGCCGACGCCATCACCGGCATCATTGCGGCCTGCAAGGTGAACGATGGTTCACCCGACGGTTCCGACGATGTGCTGGTGTCAAAAGTGTGCATGCGCCTCGACCCCCACGCGCCGATTCGCTATAAGAATTTTTCATTTTTACCCGATGGCTTCGGCGCTGCGTTGGCGGTTGAATACCTGCGCAAAGGAAATTTCCAGATCCCCGGTGAGATTCTTGCTCGTGATTTGCTGAGCTTTTGGGTTGGCGCGCAAGAAAACCGCACCCCCGATCTGACTTCCCAAGAGCGCACCTTCCAAACCCTGCGCGGCTTCGCCAAAATCAATGAAATGGGCTACGGCATGGAACGATGCCTCTATGAGCTCAACCGATCCCTGCCGTGTCAAAGCGAGCATCTGCGCACGACATATGTCGACCATATCGACGACTTCATCGGCGCGCTGGATCAAGTCGCCGACCACGTCGATACGCGCTCGCGTCCTATGGATAAACACATTGCCGCGTTTATCGCGACCCATTTCAAATACGACATCGCGCCCCACCTCAAGGCGCTCAGCGATCCTAAAGAAGAAACATCCCTGATCGGTTTGCTCAGCCTTTATGCGTTGATCCAATGGCGCATGAAAGTGCCGACGTTATACGGTCTTTCAAGTTGGTTAGGCGGTCTTCTGGCGCCGGCCATCGGCACCTACCACAGCCGCACCACCCGGCGCACGATCGAACAAGAAATTCCAGCCCTGGTCCGTCAAGGCAGTCTGCCGGAACTGTTTGATCTGATCGACAATGCAGAACGCCGCCATATAGACACCACCGATTTCGATGAAGCCCAGGTCGCCTTCGCCCATGCCGAAGCCGAAATTGAAAGCACCGTGGGCGAAGGCGTGGATCAGAACAAAGCCGCACTGCAAGTCGGCGAGCGTGTCACCGCCACCATCGCCATCATTTTTTCGATGATCGCCACGGCGGTGATCATTTTTGTGCAAACCGTGTGAGGCGGAACAATCATGGCCCTGCCACAACCACAGCAGCCCGATCAAGGCGACCAACAAAAGCGAGGACGTTCGAACCTCACCTGGATCTTGTTGATTCTCACTTTTCTTGTGGTCCTCGCCGGACCGACCATGGTTCTTTTGCTTTTAGGTATGTTGCCGACACTGGTCGCGTTGATCATTGACCGCACCAAACAAAAGAGCAATTCACTGTGCGTCGGCTCGATCAATTTTATCGGCGTGTTTCCTTACATCATGGGCCTGTGGGGGGGAATTAACGATTTCAATGCAGCTTTCACAATCGTGGGCGATATTTTCAATTTGTTGGTCATGTATTCGGCTGCGGCGTTTGGCTGGTTTCTGTTTCTGACCATGCCGTCCATCATCAGTTCTTTTGTGCTCGTCTTGCAGCAGCGCAAGGTCGCCCAGCTTCGCGGTGAGCAAAAAGATCTGATCGACGAATGGGGCGCCGAAGTCGCCGCCATTGTCGAAGTCCAAAGGATGGAAAAGAAGGAACAGCATATGGAGCACGGAATGGAAGGTATGGAAAACCCAACTTAGGCGAACCCTCTGCCAGCTATCCGCTCAACAACAAGCCGCCGCAGAGAACCTCTGCGGCGGCTTATTCGGTCGGTGGTCTAGATGACGCAATTTGAGAGGGAGGACCACTTTCCGTAATGCTGAATGCCATCCAAGCGTCCGTATTGCTTACGCCATGATGTTCTGTTCGATCATGGCGTTCTTGACCGATTTTTGAAGTTTCTCAAAAGCGCGCACTTCAATTTGGCGCACGCGTTCGCGCGAAATACCAAAGGATTTGGATAGGTTTTCAAGGGTTGCCGGCGTTTCTTTTAAGCGCCGTTCCGTGAGGATTGTGCGCTCACGGTCCGACAAGCCCGTCATCGCGCCCTTCAGCAAGCTACGGCGACGGATCAGCTCTTGGAATTCGGCCAGTTGCTCTTCTTGGCTGTCGCTTTTATCTTCCAGCCAATCCTGCCATTGCTCGTCACCGTCCATGCGCACGGTGGCGTTGAGCGAACTGTCCGGACCGCCCAAACGCCGATTCATGTTGACGACTTCGGTTTCGGAAACGCCCAGGCGTTCGGAAATTATGGTCACATTTTCAGGGCTCAAATCGCCATCTTCATAGGCCTGCATCTGCCCCTTGAGGCGACGCAAGTTGAAAAACAGTTTTTTCTGGGCGGCGGTGGTGCCCATTTTGACCAGCGACCACGAATGCAAAATGTATTCCTGGATGGCGGCGCGAATCCACCACATCGCATACGTCGACAGGCGAAAGCCGCGCTCGGGGTCGAAACGCTGGACCGCTTGCATCATACCGACATTGCCTTCGGAAATCAGTTCCGCGAGCGGCAAGCCGTAACCACGATAGCCCATGGCGATTTTCGCAACCAAGCGCAAATGGCTGGTCACCAACTGGTGAGCGGCGTCTTCAGCGCCATTCTTGGCCCAGTCGTTGGACAGCTGCTGTTCCAATTCTAAAGTCAGCATCGGAAACTTGCGGATATCTTGCAAATATCGCGTGAGATTATGTTCAGGCGAGATTTCCAGTTTCGGCAAAACTTTGGTCGCTTTGGTCGTTTTGTCGGTCTTGCTTATCGCATTCATTATATCAATCTCCCTAATCCATACCCCAGGAGCCAGCCATCTCCAGGTGTTTAGTATACGACCGAATGATAATCGGCTCAATAATACCTTAGTAGATTACTCGGGATTGAATGCATGTCAAACCTTTTCTAATTGAAAAGATATCTCATTGATAAACCTAGGTATTTTACTTTTGTAATACACCCTTACTCCTGTTCGCGGGTGCACAAAACCAAGTTCATAGGCATACAATGCCTGATGATCAAGCGCATCAACACATTCACGCGCGCCTGGGCTGAGCAAACTGCGCTTGGAACGACCGCCGCCGCCGTATAAAGGATCGCCGATCAACGGGTGACCAATGGACGTCAGGTGAACGCGAATTTGATGGGTGCGCCCGGTGGCCAATCGGCATTCCACCAAGGAGGCCACGGCGCCAAACGCCTTGATCACTTTGTAGCGGGTCAAAGCGTACTTTCCGCCCCGTTCCACCACCGCCATTTTTTTGCGGTTCTGCGGTGAGCGCCCGATGTTGCCTTCAATTTGGCCCGCAAGCGGCTTGGGCACGCCCCAAACCAACGCGTAATACGCCCGATCCAAGGAATGGTCTGCGAACTGTTCGCTCAGGCGCGTATGCGCAGCGTCGTTCTTCGCCGCGACCATCAACCCGCCCGTGCCCTTATCCAAACGGTGCACGATGCCGGGCCGGGCCACTCCGCCGATGCCCGACAAGCTGCCCTTGCAATGCGCCAGCAAGGCATTGACCAAGGTTCCATCCGCATTGCCCGCGGCGGGATGAACCACAAGCCCTGGCGGCTTATCGATGACGATGACGTCATCGTCTTCGTACACCACGTCCAACGGGATGTCCTGGGGTTCGGGTTCCGCCGCGACGGCGGGCGGCACACAGATGATAAAGACGTCGCCTGCGCGGGCTTTTTTCTTACCGTCGGCGACAACTTCGCCGTCCAAAGTATCCTTAAAAACGCGGCCTTGCTCCATCAACGCCTTGAGGCGCGCGCGCGAAAGTCCCTCCGCCTCTTCACTCAACAACTTGTCCAAACGCATCCCAGCCTTGTTTTGTGATACGTGAACGGTGTATGTGGTCTCACAGATGATGTTTTTCATGTTTGAGCAACGAAGCGGATATGTAACATGGCGGTGGCAAAGGCCCTGGTGATTGTGATGAGTTTCCTCATCGCAGTGTTAATGGGATTGATTATCTGGGGATTTTACCAGAAATCTCAAAATCCCAATTATAAGATGTTCCGTGCCGACGATACGCCGGTTGTGCAAAGCGACGCAACGCCCGAACCCGTACTCGACACAACACCGCATATTCAGTCCACCGCTCAACAGGTTGCGGGGACGAGCTTCGGTGAAGTCTCGCTCGACCTGCCTGACACCGCCCGGGTGATCTCCGCACAGGCCACCCAAAACCGTCTGATTCTGGTCATCGCCCGCGATGGCGTGCGCGCCGATTTGGTCGCCGTGGTGGACATGGTCTCCGGCAAGGTTCTGGGGCGCGTCAAAACGACCCCTTAAACCTATATATAAAGCAGGCTTGATGATTTATTTCACGCCCAGTCAACTCCAAGAGATCCGCGACCTGGCTGAGCGCGCCTATCCAGATGAGTGCTGTGGGATGTTGGTCGGCGTGGTTGACGCCGACGACAAGGTCACCGTCACCCGCGTCATCCCCAGCCCCAACGTGCGCATCGACGCCGGCGGTGGCGGCGGCGAGGATCGCTTCGAAATCGATCCCCAAATCAGGTTCGACTTGATGCGCGCCCTACAGGGCCGCAATGAGGACATCGTCGGCCATTACCACTCCCACCCCGATCATCCAGCCGAACCGTCGATCCACGACCTCGATATGGCGTTCGAACCGAACCTGGTGTGGCTGATCGTCGCGGTCAATCAAGGCCAAAGCGCGGACACCCGCACCTGGCGGCTCAACCGCGACACCGCGACAATCACGCCCGTGACCTTAGACGTCCGCGAAAACAGTTGATCGCATACCCAAGGGGCCGTATATGTGCCCCTCACTTGGCTAGGTCCCCTTCGTCTAGAGGCCTAGGACACCGCCCTCTCACGGCGGCAACAGGGGTTCGAATCCCCTAGGGGATGCCAAGTTAATCAATAAGTTAGCCACCTTAACAGGCGGCTTTTTTCATTTGTACGAAAAATCTACGCTTGATGTTCTTTTTTAAAGTGTGCCCGCGTTTAAGAAACCAAATGCGTCTCATGCGGGCCTGCGCACAACGCAATGTTTCATTTATTCTTTCACGCTCTGCATCGAAACGAATGTAGAGGTCGATGCCACGTGTGGCAGGGCCGATATGCGTTCGGCCAACACCTCGCGGTAGGCTGCAATATCCTTGGTTCGGACCTTCAGCAGGTAATCAAAACCACCCGCGATCATGTGACAACTTTCCACAGCGCCCAGCTTTAGCACCGCCGCATTGAACGCCGCGAGCGACGGCGCGCGGGTGTCATTCAACGAAACCTGCACAAAGGCGACATGCGCCTCGCCCAATTTTTCGAAATTCAACCGTGCGTGATAGCCAAGAATGTACTGTTCAGCCTCCAGGCGTTTAAGCCGTGTCTGACACGGAGATTTTGAAATGCCCACGGCTTCCGCCAGACGCGCCAGGGTCATGCGCCCGTCGGCGGAGATCAAATCAAGAAGCTGTTGGTCGATCCGATCCATAGCCACCACAGTATAATTTCCCTATTTTTAAACATTTGCAGGAAATTATATTAATTGATGGATAAATATAAGGCAATTTATCTTAATTTTTCTCATATGAAGGAAATCGTTTTGCGACGGTGATGGTAATGTTTGCGATCATCCATTTCAGGGGCCCGCTATGTCCAATCCATCTCATCGTCCTCAGGTCAAACGAACTGTAGAGCCCCCCACCTCAATCCATCCGTCGCCTTATCGCGACATGGAAATTTTGCCCGCCGCCGCCCCAGAGCAGGCTTTGGTGCAAGCCTTCCTTGATGAACCCGCGTTAGATTCTTTGGCGCGCCAGCAAGCCGAGGCGTTGGCGGAGGATTTGATCCGCGCCGCGCGGGAACGTGGCGGGCTGAGGCGTGGCGGGCTGGGCATGATGGAACGACTGATGGCGGCCTTTAGCCTGTCCCAAGACGAGGGCCGTGGGTTGATGGAACTGGCCGAGGCCTTTTTGCGCATACCCGATAGCGCCACGCGCGATGCCTTGATCGTCGATAAAATATGCGGACGCGATTGGCGCACCCCCAAGGCTCACGGATTTATCCGTGTGGCCGCAATGGCGCTGGCGACAACCGCCGCACTCCTCAACCCGCAAGCGAGGGGGGCATGGCGCAAAGCCGTGCGGCATGTAGCGCGCCCCATCGTACGCTGGGGTGTGTGGCTGTCCATGCGCGTGATGGCGCAGCAATTCGTTCTGGCACCATCCATCGCGCCAGCCCTCGCCAAAAGCCACAAGACGCCCGAGGTTCTCTATTCCTTCGATATGTTGGGCGAGGCGGCGCGAACGCAAACGGACGCCGTGCGCTATCTGCAATCGTACGGCGAAGCGATCGAAGCCGTCAGCGCCATGGCGACCCGAACCGATCCGAATAACAACAGTGGCGTATCGATCAAGCTTTCCGCATTGTCATGTCAGTATAAAACCAGCAAGTGGCCCCACCTTCGCACCACCCTGTATCCGGTTCTTTTGCAGCTGGCGATCCAGGCGCGGACAGCCAATGTCGCGCTGACCATTGACGCCGAAGAAGCCGCACGGCTGGAGCTGTCGCTGGCGCTGGTTCGCGACCTGCTCCATGCGCCTGAGTTGACAGGTTGGAATGGATTGGGTGTGGTGGTGCAAGCCTATGGTCTACAGGCCGGGGCCGTCATCGATAAGCTCGGCGAACTCGCCGCACAGACGAACCGCAAGATTGCCGTGCGGCTGGTCAAGGGGGCCTATTGGGACGCCGAAATCAAGATCGCCCAGGAAAAGGGCCTATCGACATTCCCGGTATACACCCGCAAAGCGCACACCGATTTGGCCTACCTTCACCATGCCCGCACCTTGTTGGGCATGGCCGATCAGTTGTACCCGCAATTCGCCACCCACAACGCCGCGACCCTCGCGGCGGTGGAGGTGATGGCGAGCGCGCTGGACGAACAGGGTTTCGAAGTTCAACGCCTACATGGTATGGGGGCTGCGATCCATCAGGCCCACCGCAACCGCCACGGACGCAAATTGAGGGTCTACGCCCCCGTCGGCGTACATGACGACCTGCTCGCCTATCTGGTTCGGCGACTGTTGGAAAATGGCGCGAACGCATCGTTTCTGCACAAGCTCAGCGACGCCGATACGGACGCGGCCGAATTGGCGCAAATGCCTTACGACCATGTTGAAGGCCAAGATCCCGCCCCCGCCCTGCGCACCGGGGAGAACCTTTTCGCGCCTCAACGCGCCAACAGCCAAGGCTGGAATCTCGACAATCCGGCCGTGCTCAGCGCCCTCACCCCGGCAAACGCCCCCCTGCCGCCACGCCCCGAAGACACAACCTTAGCCCAAGCCGACGCAGCCTTGAACGCGGCCCGCAGCGCATCACAGCATTGGGGCGCACAAAGTGGCGCGGCACGCGCATCGGTGCTCGACGCCATCGCCGACGGGCTGGAGGATCAAGCCCCCACTCTGTTCACGCTGCTGGCCCAGGAAGCGGGCAAGACCATCGACGACGCCGTTGCCGAGCTGCGTGAAGCGGTGGACTTTTGTCGGTATTACGCCGATGGCGCCCGCACCTTGGCCAACGACTGCCGACCCCGCGGCGTGGTTGTGGCGATATCGCCATGGAATTTTCCGCTGGCCATCTTCACCGGCCAAGTGGCGGCTGCGTTGGCGGCGGGCAACTGCGTGATCGCCAAGCCAGCCGAACAGACGCCGCGCATCGCAGCCCTTGCGGTGCACATCATGCACCAAGCTGGCGTACCAACTGACGTCTTGCATCTGCTGTGCGGACCGGGTGAAACCCTTGGCGCACATCTGACCCAATGTGGACAGGCGGATATGGTGGTGTTCACCGGCTCAACCGTAACGGCGCAGCGGATTGGCGAAGCGATTTCACACTCAACTCAACCCGGCGCGCCGTTGTTGGCCGAAACCGGTGGACTCAATGCTATGATCGTCGATGCAAGCGCGCTTTTGGAACGCGCGGTAGACGATATCGTCGCGTCGGCGTTCCGCTCCGCCGGGCAGCGATGTTCGGCCCTGCGCATGCTCTATGTGCAAGACGACATCTACAATCCGCTGCTCGCCATGCTGATCGGCGCCGCAGAGGCGCAAACCCTGGGCGACCCAGTGGATTTCACCGTCGACATCGGGCCGGTAATCGATGCCGAGGCCAAGGCGGACATTGATGCTCATGTGGACCAAGCCCGCGCTGATGGTCGACTGATCTGGCAGGGCAATGCGCCGCACGGAATGTTCTGCGCCCCGGCGATCATTGAACTGCCCGCCATCACGGCGTTGCAACGCGAAGTGTTCGGACCGGTGCTGCACATTGCCCCCTACCCTGCGGGCGGCGAAGACCAAGTGATCGCGGATATCAATGCCCGCGGATACGGGCTGACGTTCGGCGTGCACAGTCGGATCGCCCAGCGCTACCGTGCATGCGCTCACGCCAGTACGGCCGGCAACATCTACATCAACCGCAACCAAATCGGCGCGATTGTCGGCAGCCAGCCGTTCGGTGGGCATGGGCTTTCCGGCACCGGACCGAAAGCCGGGGGGCCGCTGTATCTGGGTGCGTTCACCCTCGACCATGAACCGCGAGTGACGTCGAGCGCACAGTATATGCCGGGCCCAGATGGCGAAGAGAACCTCTACCGTACGGCGCCAAGAGGACGCATTCTGTGCTTTGAGCCCGACCCGGAAAAACTGTCGGCGCTTGTCGCGCGCATTGAAGCAACGGGCAATACGGTGGTCGCAGCGTCCTCACTTCCCCAAACCCTGAGCAGCATTTCAGCGGTCGCAATCCGTGAGGATAGTGACTTGGATGTGAGGACGTTGCGCAGCCTCATCGCGTCCACGCCCGGCCCGCTGATCCCCTTGATCGGCGACGCGGGCGCGACGGCGTGGCTTTATACGGAGACGCACCACTGCACCGATCTCACGGCCTGTGGGGGGAACACCCAATTGCTGACAAGACCCGGATGAGCCATATCCTCCATAAATGAAATCGTTCGGTTGACCCAAAGCTTTTGACGACCGACACTTCGCCTTCGACAACGGTGCTGTGGATGGACGGTTTTCAAAGGGACGGATCATGGAAAAAGAACTGAACGACCAAAGTCCGCCCATTGTCGTCATCGGTGCGGGCGTTGTCGGCGTGATGACAGCATATTCCCTGGCCAAACGGGGCCATCGCGTCACCGTGATCGATCAGTTGAGCGCCCCGGCGGAGTTGTGCAGTCACGCAAATGCCGGGATTTTAGCCGTGGGCCATGCAACAGCCTGGGCGAGACCAGAAGCAATCGGGTCTATTTTTCGCGCCTTGATGGGGCGTGAGCCCTCGGTGCGCATCACGCGCTTATGGGATCTGGCGCTGTGGCGCTGGGGGATCGATTTCCTGCGCCACTGCACGTCGTCGGCGCACCGCGCCAACACCGCAAAGCTCATGCGCCTCAGCCGATACAGTTGCGATCAGTTGGCGTCTTTTGAGACCGATATGGGTTTGGCGAAAGAAACGCGACGAGAAGGCGGCCTCTATCTCTTTCAAAAAGAGGCAGAGTTCCAAGCCCATGTTGCTTCGCTTAAAGATCAAGATCATGGCGCGCAGCAAGTCCTGGACCGTGACGGCTTGATCGCGCACGAACCTGGATTGGCCGCAATGGCGGAGATGTTCGTGGGCGGCGTTTTGAGTCCATCCGACGCCGTTGGCGATTGCCGCCTATTTACCATGCGCACCCACGATTATCTGGCCCAGACCGGACGGGTCACCTTTATGTTCGATACCACCGTCACCGGGTTCAAGCGCCACGACGCACGCATTGACGCGATTGAAACCGACCACGGCGATGTGCCGTGCGCCCAAGTCGTGCTCGCCACCGGGGTGGAGACACCCGACCTCACCCGCCCGCTCGGTTTCAACCCGCTGATCTATCCGGTGAAGGGGTATTCGAGCACCTGGCGCATTCTCGACCCATCGGGGGTGCCGAGACTTCCGTTCATCGATGAGACCGAACTGGTGTCGGTGGCGACCTATGGCGAACGGTTGCGGGTCACCTCAATCGCCGAGTTCGCGGGCCGTGACAGAACCCTGCCCGATGACCGGATCGCGCATCTCAGCACTTATGTTCAGCGCGCTTTCGGCGCTGCGATTGATACGCAGACACCGGAATTTTGGACCGGCTTGCGTCCATCCACCCCTGCGGGTCCGCCTTATCTGGGGCGCGTACGCCGCGCTGAAAACCTGTGGATCAATGCCGGGCACGGGCAGCTCGGCTGGACCATGTCCCTGGGCAGCGGAGAAATCCTCGCACAGATGATCTCAGGGATACCGACGGATCTTTCGGGAGTTTCAGCGCTAGCGCACTGGCTTGAGCCTGCATAAGACCATAAGGATGAAAGTTCTTTGCGCTGAATGAAGCAGAACTATCCGGGCGTTAGGCCGCGCAGGCGTTCCGAACGACGGCGCAGCAGTTCCAGCACCGTCAACAGCACAATCGACACCATCACCAGCAACGTCGCCACCGCCAAAATGGTCGGGCTGATCTGTTCGCGAATGCCCGACCACATTTGGATGGGGACCGTGCGCTGTTCGGGTCCGGCGATGAACAGCACCACGACGACTTCATCGAACGAAGTGATGAAGGCGAACAACGCGCCCGACACCACCCCCGGCGTGACAAGCGGCAATACGACCTTAAAAAAGGTGCGCACCGGGGACGCACCCAGGCTCGCCGCCGCACGGGTCAAGGAATGATTGAACCCGGTCAACGTCGCCGTCACGGTGATCACCACAAACGGGATGCCCAGCGCCGTGTGCGCGAGCACCACCCCAGTGTAAGTCTGGGTCAACTGGTACTTGGAAAAGAAGAAGAACATACCGGCGGCGGAAATGATCAACGGCACGATCATCGGCGAGATCAACACCGCCATGATCGGCACCCGATACGGCATATATCGGCTGGACATCCCCAGCGCCGCAACCGTGCCCAACGTCGTCGCCAGCAAGGTCGAGAAAATAGCGACGATAAAGCTGTTCTTGATCGCACCCAGCCACGAATCTGAGGTAAAGAAGTCCGCATACCAACGCAGCGAATATCCTTCGGGGTCGAACGCCACCATCGCCTTGGTAAACGTAAAGTACGGCTCCGCATTGAAGCTGAGCGGAACGATCACCAAGATGGGGCCAATCAAAAAGACAAAGATCAATGCACACAAGGTGCGAAACGTGTAATGCCAAACGCGTTCCGGCGCAGTTGCATAGGGTGGAGGCGCCATAATTTTTTTCCTCTAGCCCAGTTTCATGTTGTCGATGCCGACCAAGCGGTTGTAGAGCATATAAAGCGCCACCACGATGCCCAGCAATATCGAACCGATAGCCGCCGCCAACCCCCAATTGAGGGACTGCTGCATATGATAGGCGATGAAGTTTGTGATAAACCGGCCCGATTGACCACCCACCAGTGCGGGCGTGATGTAATAGCCAATCGATAAGATAAACACCAAAATCGAGCCCGCGCCAATACCAGCCAACGTCTGTGGAAAATAGACCCGGCGAAACGCCGTGAACGACGTTGCGCCCAAAGATCGCGCAGCGCGCATAAAGCTGGGTGGGATGGTTTTCATCACCGAATACAGCGGCAACACCATGAACGGCAACAGAATGTGCGTCATCGCGATAATGGTTCCGGTTTTGTTGTAGATCAACTGCAAGCGGTTGTCATCGCTCAACAGGCCCATCGCCACCAAGATGTCGTTGAGCACCCCCTGGCTCTGCAAGATGGCAATCCACGTGGTGGTCCTCACCAGCATCGATGTCCAAAACGGCAGCAGCACCAAAATCATCAACAGGTTGGCTTGGCGCATCGGCAGATTCGCCAGCAAGAAGGCAATCGGATAGCCCAAGAGCAAACACATCATCGTGATCAGCGCACTCATCCATAGGGTGCGCACAAACAAATTCACATAAATTTCCATATGCTCCGGCTTCGATACGATGTCCCCATCGGGGGCGTATTGCATATCGATTGCCGACAGATAATAAGACAATGTGTACGGAGCTGATTCACGCTGGATCAGCAGCCAAACGTCTGGATTTTCCCAGCGCTTATCGGCTTTCAGTAGGGCTTCTTTGTAGGGACCTTCGGTCATCTTCCTGGCTTTGCGCGCGGACTTCATAACCAAGGATCGCATGCCGCCAATTTCGTAATTCAAACGACTGGCGACATGACCGATGGTGCGTTCCTTGCTGCCTTTGGCGAGATCCTCAACGGCGGCGGCGAACACCGCCTCATCCGGCAATCCAACACCGTCCCAGCCACTCAGGGCTTGAGCGGTTTTGGGCATATACGTAATGACTTGGGGATTGTCTACGCTGCGCGTCAGCATATCCAAAATGGGCAGCACGAACGTCATCAGCAAAAACGCGAACAAGGGAGCCACCAACAACAGCGCCTTAATCTTATTGCGGCGTTGGGCGCGTCGAAGGCTGACCTTCAACGGCACACCATCGACGGTGGTCAGGCCATCATCTGTCGTGGTCGCGACGTCGTTCACCATAAATCCCTCTGCTCACAACTGAACAATGCGATGGAATGAGAAGGGAGGCGATCCCCCCTTCTCAACCCGATCTGTATGCTTATTGGGCGAGCCAAGCGTTGAAACGCTCGGTCAACTCGTCAAGGTGATCCGCCCAAAACGCATCGTCTTTCGGCAACGCGGTCGCAAAGTTCGGACCATAAGTCGGCATGTGGGGCTTCATTTCGATGCCCGTGGCAAGGTGCGTGGACACCAAAGCCGCCGAAGATGCGCGCGCGGGGCCGTACGAAATGTACTTGGCCTGATCGGCGAGGCGCTGGGTGTCGGTGGCAAATTTCAGGTAGCCCTTAACTTTCGCCATCTTGCCCTTGGGAATAACCCAGCCGTCCAATTCAAAGACTTGCGCATCCCAAATGATTTTGAACGGTTGCTTTTCATTGACCGCAGCATTGAAAATGCGACCGTTATAACCCGAACCGAAGGCCACTTCTTTGTCGGCCAAAAGCTGCGGCGGTTGCGCACCTTCTTCCCACCAGATGACGTGATCTTTAATGGTATCAAGTTTGGCGAATGCCCGTTGGATACCGGCTTCGGTGCGGAGCATTTCATAGACCTCGCCAGCCGGAACGCCGTCAGCCATCAAAGCCCATTCCAGATTGTTGATCGGCTTTTTCTGCAAAGCGCGCTTGCCGGGGAAGTTCTTTAGGTCGAAGACGTCGGCCATCTTCGTCGGCATTTTGCCGGTGAACATTTCCGTGTTGTACGCAACGATGTTGGAATAAACAATCGACGCCACGAAGCACTCACCCAATGCGCCGGAGATGAAATCCTTGCTTGCCGGGGTGCCATCGGGGGCGGCGGCGAGAACCTTGTCAGCGTCGATGATATCAACCAAACCTTCATCGCACGCGATCTGTGCTTCGGACGGCAGCATGTCAACCACGTCCCACGTCACGTTGTTCGCTTGAACCTGTGCGCGCAGTCCAGCCAGGGCCGCTTGAGATTTATCCACGTTGATAATTTTGTCACCGGTTTTTTTCATCCACGGCTCGTGATACGCCTTGGTTTGGCTTTCGGTGTAGGCGCCGCCCCACGACACGATGCTCAGCGTATCGGCGGCTTGAGCTGCGGTGGAAACCATTCCCGCGACAGCCGCAATGCCAATATTAGCGATCAATTTCTTCATTATCGGATTCTCCCTTTCCAGAATTATCAGGCGTCCAGCGCACGGCAATCGTCACGCGCCCAGCCCACCGTAATGGTCGTGCCCCGTTTCAAGGCCGGATGGCCCACGGCGTTCGGGGTTTTGATGATGAATTCGTTATTGCCGCACACGAAAACGCGGGTGCGTAAGTGGTCGCCCAGATAGATGACCTCGCGCACTTCCGCTTCGTAGATATTGGGCAGGCTGCCCGCTTCGGGTTCGATGAACACGCGCTCAGGACGCAATGACAAGGTCGATGTTTCACCCACGCCCGCAACGTTGACCGGTAGCGCGTCAATGACTTCACCGGAATCCACGCGCACCTTGCACGCCGTGTCCGACAATTCCATCACCTCGCCAACCAAGCGATTGTTTTCGCCGATAAACGAAGCGACAAACGCGTTTTCCGGTTTTTCATACAGAACGCTCGGTTCCGCCAACTGCTGTACGATGCCATCTTCAAACACCGCGATGCGGTCCGACATGGTCAGGGCTTCCGATTGATCATGGGTGACGTAGATCATGGTCACGCCCAACTCTTCGTGGATGTGCTTAATCTCGTACTGCATTTCTTCGCGCAGGCTTTTATCCAGTGCGCCAAGGGGTTCATCCATCAGCACGATTTCGGGCTCGAACACCAGTGCGCGCGCCAACGCCACACGTTGCTGTTGACCGCCGGACAGTTGCGCCGGGCGACGGTCGCCGAATTCTTCAAGACGCACCATCGCCAAGGCGCGGTTGACTTTTTTGTCCACCTCCGCACGGCTTAAGCGACGCACTTCCAAAGGAAAAGCTAGGTTTTCCGCCACGCTCATGTGCGGGAACAGGGCGTAGTTCTGAAACACCATGCCGATGCCACGCTTATGCGGCGGAACGGTATTGATTGGCTCATCACCCAGGAGAATTTGTCCGTGGGTTGGAACTTCGAACCCCGCCATCATCATCAAGCATGTCGTTTTGCCGGAACCAGAAGGGCCCAAAAGCGTGATGAACTCACCGCTTTTAATATCCAGATTGAAATCTTTGACGACCAACGTCTCGCCATCGTAGCTCTTTTGCACATTTACAAAACGTACGAAGGCCTCCTCAGACGACGGTTCGCTCGTTTCAGGCTCAGGCACAGGTGATCCCTCCAGGTGATTTCTTCTGTCAAAGTATGAGAACGCGTCCCCAACGCCCGCATAGAAATGTTTTGTTAAAAAAACATATGCAGGTAATATTGTGAAGAGAAATCTTCAGAATTTCCAGATTAATTTAATTTTCATGTAGAAATTGTGCCGATTGTAGTAACTATATGTAACGGCATGAAGAAAATTATACACCAATTCATGACCATTGCTTCTATACCAGGATTACTTAGAAGGCACTTAGGTCAAAGGCTATACTATTTATTTTTACTTATTTATCATTTTACACTATAATCCGAACAGATTACTGAGAGACCGGCTGAGAAGGATACAAAGGCATGCAACCAATCTTCATACGTATGGGACTCGCCTTTGTCGGCGCCGTAATTCTCTTAATGGTGGCCGCATACTTCTGGTGACGATGGTTCATGCGCCTCTCCCCGTTATGCTCACTGTTTCAGCTCCATCGCCACAGCATCGACAGCATCTTTGGCGATGCGCACAATTTCAGAGGCTTCGTCCATGCTCAGGCACAGCGGCGGGGCGAAGCCCAATATGTCGCCCTGAGGCATAGCCCGTGCAATTAACCCACGTTCAAGGCATGCCGCAGAAACACGGATGCCGACTTTCTGCGCGGGATCGAAGAGCGTTCGTTTGCTGCGATCCTTGACGAACTCCAACGCCGCCATCAACCCCTCACCGCGCACGTCGCCAACGAGTTCGTGATCGCCCAGCGCGCTCTTGAGCATACGGTTGAACGCCGCGCCGACGTCACGCGCATTTTGCACCAAGTTCAACGTGTCGATCAGTTCCAGGTTTGCTACGCCCGCAGCCGCGCAGATGGGATGAGCAGAGTACGTCCAGCCATGACCGAACGAGCCCATTTCGTCGGTGCCGTCTTCAAGAACCTTCCATATCCGATCCCCGATGATCACGCCGGACAATGGCGCATAGGCGCTCGTCAGGCCCTTAGCTGTGGTGATGAGATCCGGCTTCATTGCGTAATGCTCCGATCCGAACATACTCCCCAAACGACCAAACCCGGTGACCACCTCGTCGGCCACAAGCAAGATGTCATATTTGTTCAACACCGCTTGAATTTTCGCCCAGTACCCTGCCGGTGGCGGGACGATGCCCCCGGTGCCCAAGATCGGCTCGCCAATAAACGCGGCAACCGTTTCCGGACCTTCGCGCACGATCATCGCTTCCAAATTATCGGCGCATTGCTGTGAGAATTCTTCTTCGCTTTGCGCTGCATCCTCACGGCGAAAATAATAAGGCGCATCGGTGTGAAGGATCGGCGCACGCGGCAAGTCATAGGCATTGTGAAACAGCTCCAGCCCGGTCAGGCTGCCAGTCATGACGCCCGAACCGTGATAGCCGCGCCAACGCGAGATGATTTTCTTTTTCTCAGGCCGTCCAAGGATGTTGTTGTAGTACCAGATCAACTTGATGTTGGTTTCGTTGGCGTCTGATCCAGATAAGCCGAAGTAAACGTGGTTCAAGCCATCAGGCGCGCGATCGCAAACCATTTTGGCAAGCGTGATGGATGCCTCTGTGCCATGGCCGACGTAGGCGTGATAATACGCCAGCTCATGGGCTTGGCGCGAAATGGCCTCGGCGATTTCAGTGCGTCCGTAGCCGACGTTGACGCAATAAAGTCCGGCGAAACCATCCAAGCTTTTGACGCCCTTGGTATCGGTGATGTAGACGCCTTCGCCGGTTTCGATGACGCGTTGGGGCGCTTCACCTCGGGAAAACTGACCGTAATGGGTCGATGGATGGGCGAAGTGTTCACGATCCGTGCGTTCCAGATCATCCATATTCTTAATGCCGTTCATCATATTCCCTTTTTTAATGTCAAACGTCTGCACGGGTGCAGACGTATTTAATGTCGGTGAAGGCTTCGATCCCCATACGGCCGCCTTCACGGCCTTGACCGGATTGTTTACGCCCCCCGAACGGAACCGGTCCGCCGGTCATCTTAACGCAATTGACCGCGACCATGCCGAAATCGAGTTTGGCGCTCAGGCGGCGCGCACGCGCACCGTCTTTCGTTTGAACGTATGCAGCCAATCCGTACGCGGTGTTGTTCGCCCGACGCACGACTTCATCTTCGTCGGAAAAGCGCATTAGCGCCGCCACCGGGCCAAAGGTTTCTTCGCGCGCGATGAGCATCTCTTCGCTGACGTCCGCCAGTACGGTGGGCTGGAAAAACAATCCGCCCAAAGCATGGCTGCCGCCGCCGTGCAAAACGCGCGCGCCCTGGCTTAAGGCATCATCGATATGTTCTTGGCATTTCGCGACAGCGGCTTCGTGCATCAATGGTCCGATCTCGACACCGGGTGCAAGCCCATTACCAACAGCAAGCTTTGCTGTGGCCGCGGCAAACCGCGCGGCAAATGCATCATAAATATCATCATGGACATAGATCCGATTGGCCGCGAGACAGTCTTGACCGGAGGTCTGGAACTTTGCCGCCACCGCATCGCGAACCGCTGCATCCAGATCGACATCGGGAAAAACCACAAACGGCGCATGCCCGCCCAGTTCTAAGGACACGCGTTTGAGCGTCGGAACCGTTTGCTCCAACAGCAACTTGCCGACACGCGTTGAACCCGTAAAGCTCAGCGCGCGAACGCGTGGATCTTCGCACAGCATCTTTGCCAGTTTCGGGGCGTCACCGGTGATCACATTAAACACCCCCGCAGGGATCTCCGCTTCATGGGCCAACGCCGCCAGGGCCAATGCAGAAAACGGCGTTTCCGGCACCGGCTTCACCACCACTGTGCACCCGACAGCCATGGCGGCGGCGGCCTTTCGGGTGATCATCGCCGCGGGGAAATTCCACGGCGTAATCAATGCGGCGACGCCAAGCGGTTCGCGCACGACCTGCATGTCGCGGTCTTCCAAGTGTGGGGTAATGCTTTCTACGCCCAGCCGTCCGGCTTCGCCCGCGTACCAATCGATGAAGCTGGCGGCGTATTCAATTTCACCGCGCGCGTCGGCAAGCGGCTTGCCTTGCTCTAACGTCATCAACAGGGCTAGGTCGTCGCGCTCGGCCAAAATCAGCTCATACCAGGTGCGCAACATGCGGGCGCGTTCGCCCGGCAAGGTAGAGGACCACGCATCGAAGGCTTCGGCTGCGGCAACGGTGGCCATGCGGGCTTCGTCGACCGACAAATCCGGAACCGAGCCGATGCGTTCGCCATCTGCAGGATTGTAGACATCGATAACGTGCCCCTCACGCGCACTGACCCACGCACCACCGATATAGGCGCTCTGCACCAGCAGGCCCGATTTGATCAGATCATCAATCAAGGCGATGTTGGGAATTTGACGCGCAACGGCCATGCCGTTTTCTCCTCCGAGACGATGCGAAACGTATCCTCACGCTAACGCGAAGAGGCCAGTGGGAGTTTTTGAACTTAGGGGGGATTGGCAGAAAACTCATAGTGCATGGATAGGCGTTGCAGAAAGAATTTCTGCACAGTGCTAGTTGCCCGGCTTCGGCGCCTCTTGCAGCAACGTTTTCAGCGGTAGACCGGCATTATTCTTCACCGGTTTGGTGACCACCAACGTGACGTAGCGGTCGATGCCGATGTCAGCGTCCAACAGCCCTTCCATGAGCAGTTGATAGCCTTCCATGTGCGGAGAGACCACCCGCATGAGATAGTCGATGGTCCCGCCCAAGGCCCAGCATTCCACAACTTCATCGATGCTATCGATGTGCGCCTCAAAACGTTCAAAATCTTTGCGGCGGTGATGATCCAGAGAAATTTCGACCCAAACCTGGGTCGGGATGAACAGCTTATCGATATCGACTTCGGCGCGGTAACCTGCGATCACCCCGGCGCGCTCCAATCGTTTCAGCCGTTCCCAGCATGGGCTCACGGACAGATTGACGGTTTGCGCCAACTTCACCTTGGTCATGCGCCCATCATTTTGCAGAGCGGTTAGAATTTTAACGTCAATGGCGTCAAGTTTGACCATGGTCTGCTCACACGTCTCTGGCGACGACGGCAACGCAATCACCCACTTCGACCAAGCTGGGAAAATGCCGTGCCGCCAAAATCCCGCTCGCCTCAGCAATGTACACGTGCGGTTGACGACTGGGGTGGTCGAGAGACCAAATCCGCGCGACGATATCGCCTTTACTCACCACGTCACCAAGGTCAAGACACGGTTCCAACAGGCCGCGTTCCGTGGCGGTGATGAAGCAGCCTTCCCCGGTCATGTCGAGCAAGCGGCTGTGCTGCGCTTCGACGTCACCGCGTAAGATACCCGCATGTCGCAAAAAGTTCGCGACGCCCCGATCCGCAATCGCCACCGTTGCGGCGGTGGTGGTTCCGCCGCCGCCCAATTCGGTGGTGACGAAAACCTTACCTTGGCGTTCGGCTTCCGTGTCGTAAAGGCCTGCCGGGTCCATCTCGACCATATACATGGCATAGGGTGCGCCAAAGGCCTGCATGGCCGCTTCGCACGCAGCATCTTGCTGAGCGTTGTCATGGCGGTGCATTGCTGCGAAGGGCACGAAGTCCAAGGTCTTACCGCCGGAGTGGATGTCCAAAACATAGTCCGCCATGGCCAACACGGTGGTGGTGAAGTAGTCGGCTATTTTTTCCGTCACCGTACCGTCGGCGCGACCGGGAAACACCCGGTTGAGGTTTCCGCCGTCAATCGGCGAAACCCGCCGTCCGGCGCGAAATGCCGGAAAATTCATCGCAGGAACAATGATGACACGCCCCTGAACGTCATCGACTGTCAGGTGGTTCGCCAACTTCGCCAACGCAACTGGCCCTTCGTATTCGTCGCCATGGTTGGCGCCGGTGAGCAAAGCGGTGGGGCCTTCGCCATTTTTGACCTGCGTGATGGGGATCATAATGGCCCCCCAAGCCGAGTTATCGTGCGAATGCGGCAAGCGCAAATGACCGTGCTGAACACCGTCTTTTTCAAAATCGATAGTTGGGGCGATGGGATTCAGTTTCACGCTTCTCACTCGCTTTCCAACCTTAGTCTTTCACCAGCAACGGTCGCGGCACGTCGGCGAGGCATTCAGGCGCCCCCTTGGTGATGCGGATGGTTTCGGTAATCTCAATACCCCAGTCGTCGTACCAAAGTCCCGGCATGAAATGGAAGGTCATATTTTCTTCAAGTTCGGTGGTGTCGCCGGGACGTAGACTCATGGTCCGTTCGCCCCAATCAGGCGGGTAGCTCAATCCCACCGAATAACCACAGCGCTGGGACTTGTCGAAACCATGTTCTCGCAGACCATTTAAAAACGCATTGGCGAAATCTTCGCAAAGGGCGCCGGCGCGCGCCACCTCCAACGCCTTTTCCATGGAGTCCAACAACGCGGTTTCCGCCTCGCGAATGTGCTGTGGCGGCTTGCCTAAAAACACACTGCGCGCCAATGGGCAATGATAACGTTTGTAACAGCCCGCAATTTCAAAGAACGTGACGTCGCCACTTTTAATCCGCGTTGCATCCCACGTGATGTGCGGTGCGGACGCCTCTCGCCCGGTGGAAACCAAAGGAACGATGGCGGGATAGTCTCCACCTTCATCATCCACGCCCTTGATGCCCGTGTAGGTCAACTCGGCCACTAGGTCTTTTTTGATGATTCCCGGTTCGATCACCTCAAAGGCGCGCTGGTGCATGGCTTCGACAATCCGCGCTGCCTTGCGCATATAGATCAATTCCTGTTCGGACTTCACCGCACGCAACCAGTTCACCAATCCCGTGGCGTCGCCGACCTTTGCGTTGGGCAAATGGTATGCCAACGACCGGTGACATTTGGCGGAAAAATAATAATTGTCCATTTCCATGCCAATGGTGCGGTTGGCCCAGCCGTATCCTTTGATGATATCGGCCAAATAATCCATCGGATGAACCATTGGATTTTGCACGTAATGATCGGGGTAGCTGATGAGTCGACTGAACGGCAAAAATGAGGTCAGCTTGGCGCCGTTAGCGTCCGCCCCGCGTCCAAACCACAGCGGCAGGTCATCCACCGGCACCACCACGCACTGGTGCACATAAAACGACCAGCCGTCGTAGCCCGTTAACCAGCACATATTCGATGGGTCGGTGACAATGAGAAGTTCGAGCCCCTGCGCGGCCATGCGTTCTTGAGTTCGCCGCACACGATCTTCGTATTCCGACACCTCGAAATCGAGCACAACCGATTGTTCCTCGGACGTCCCCCAAAGGCCAGGCGCCTTGATGTCGCCACCCTCTTCGTCGATTTGATCATGTGTTGTATTCATGCGGTGTTCCCCTCACAACCACAAAGCCATCGCGCTCATCTTATATGGAGCAGCAAGAACCTTCGTTCATATTTAAATCCAGTTCAATGCTTGTGATGGGTGCTTAAGACACCTTGACTTGGTCGTTGAGGCGCCATGAGTAAGGTCTCCATAGACTTGCAAAGGTCTTGTTTGGTCATTTTCGAAGCCAGGAAGACCATCATGTCGGGACGTATTCGCTGCAATAATAACTTTAAAAAACCGCAGTCTCGCAGAGAATTGAGCGCGGCCATTCCCGATCTCTCAGCCCCCGCCCTCTTCCACGCTGCTTGCGCACCCCTTCCACGCAAATACAAACGGCTTAGCATTTGACTGCTAAGCCGTTAGGAGGATTTGTTAAAGACCCTACGGTGGAAGAAACAATAGAACGCCAGCGTATCAACTACTCTCTGTATAACGCCCACAGCGCCGCGATCTGCTGTGCGGTCAGTGGGTTGGAAAACAACAGTGTCTCATCCCCTTTCACGCCATTGATGATACGCGCCAAAAAATCCTCTGGGGCGCTTTCGCGGCTCATCACATACAGATCTCGAGCTGGCAATAGCGTATCGGCATCGCCTTGACCCACATCGTCATGGCAGCCCGCGCAATAGGTTTCGTGTATTGCTCTGGCTTCGCGCTTTTGCGCGCTCGTCACGCGGTCCACGGGATACCGGGATAGGTCGAGAGGATGGCGCTTGATCGTTGTGTCCAATTGCCTAACCAGCCACGCACGTTCGGTATGATCGCCAAGCATTTGCATATTCCAACCACGAAGCCGCTCAGCCCCCACATCGTCGCCACTGTGGCGCAGCAACCACGGCAGGATACCCAACCCACCGGCAATCCGCATCTTCAGTCCTTGAATATGAAGGGGAGAATGTACGTCTCCCTTATCCAGACGGATCAAGTCGGCGCGCACAATGCGCAACTCCGCCGCAAGCACATCCGATTGCGCCTGGCCGGCGAAGGCCAAATTGAGAAAGCCCGTTGAGAAAACGACAATGACCGCAGTGCCGATGAGCACTGCGGTCATTTTGATCGACCTTATATACGTGCAAAACATGGACGTCATAAGAACTCTCGGGTCCTGAGGTTTATTTGACCTCGATCTTGGCTTCCATGGGCATTTTCGCCGCCGTCCACCCGGTCATAGATGCATCGTACATTTTTGCATCCTTGTTGCCGAGAATTTCCGAAGACGCAAACCAGCCGATTGAGGCCCAGTGCCCGGTGTTGCAAAAGCTGATTTGTTCACCGCTGGTTGGAACGCCTGCAGCTTGATAGAGCTTAGCGATGGTGTCTTTGGAACGGAACACCCCACCACCATTTTCCGTCATCCAGCTTTGCGGCAGGTTGGCGGCGCCGGGGATAGTGCCGCTGGCTTTGGATTTGCCGTGACGGTTCACACCCATGTATTGGTCGGCGGTGCGGTTATCGACCATCGTCACGCCTTTTTCCATCGCCGCTTTGACGTCTGCGGTGGACGGGATCATGTCTTTGCGCAGCGCGATATTAAAGGTCTTGGCGGTGGTTTTCGCCATGCCTTTTTCCAGCGGGTTGGTGGGGTTGCCTGCTTTGTCTTGCGCAGCCAGATACGCTTTCATACCGCCGTTCAAGATCGACACGTTGTCATGGCCCAACGCTTTGAAGGTCCAGTACATGCGTGTCGCGGTGCCCATGTCGGACGAATTGTTGCCCGGCGCCACCAACACCACATGGGTGGCGTTGTCGATGCCCAGGCCGCCAATCAGCGCACCCAGTTTGGTGGTGTCTTCGGGGAACAGTCCGGGCACGCCGTCTTTGGCCACGCGCCAGCCGTCTTTGCCGTAATTGGTGTTGACCGCACCGGGAATGTGACCGCGCAGATAGTCTGCTTTTCCGCGTGCGTCAACGGTGACGACGCCGGCCTTAGCGCTGTTGGCTTTGACCCAATCCACATTGACCAGGGGGTCGGCGGCTTGAGCGCTGCCCATCGTGAATACGATCATCGCGGCACAGGCGACGCCTAGCCATTTCCCCAAAACTCGTTTTGTTTTTGTCATTTAGAAAGCTCCCTTTCTCGAACTTGGCGTAGCGGATAAGCGCTACAAGGTGACGATCAGGTCGGCGCTGAGAATGGCGGCGGCCGCCGCATCCCAGTCGACCGTGTCGTCGGGTTTCAGGCCGGTCACATCCAGGCGGATCACCTGGGCGTGCGCTTCACGCGCCTTGATGGCGGTCGCCACCGTATCGGCATCGGGAAACAAGCCTGTATTCAGTTCCAAAATGGTCATCATGGCGGTTGCTCCGTCTTTTCGTTTTTGGCCTAGAGGCTCACCACGCGATCGCTTTCGGCGATCGCTTGGCCCAAGGCGGCGGCATCCAAAAAGGCCAAGTCTTCGGCCATCTCTTGAACGGTGGTTTCGGGGGTGATGTCGGACAGCTCCAACAGCTCCGCCTGTTCGGCGTTGGCTTCGGTGTCGGCGACCGGCTCGGTCATGAAAATCAGACGCACGTCGTTGCCAACGATGGTCAGGCCTGCTGCAACGCGCATCGCTTCGGTGTGATCGCGCCGCCCCAAAACTAAAATAGATTTGCTGCTCATCTCATATATCCTTTATAGGCTAACCACTTTGGCCGCCTCGGCCATGAAGCCGCTATTGATGGTCTGGCTGCCTTTTTCCACCGGGCAGGTGTGCCCGGCCATGTGCAGATCCCATGAATGCTCACACACCGCGATGCGTTCGGCGCCGCCACTGATGGTCAGAAAATCGCCATCAGCCAAAGCCTTCACGCCGTCGTTGGTGAGAAAGCAGCCCCACGAGCGACCTTGCCGCGTTAGGGCGCTTGCCAGCGGCTTGGCGATGCGAACCGCGTCGGGAGTGGTCAGGTGCAACAAAACATCCATTAGCTCGTCCTTATTCTTCAGTCTTCGCGCATTGGCGCGGTAAAAACGGTTTCGCGGCTCAGGCTGCGCGGTGCGCCGGATGGAGCGTTCGCGGGGGCGCTGAACGGCTGGTCGAACATCCGCACGCGGTGTTGTCCGGCGCGGTGCAAAAGCGAGCCAACCCGCTGTGTGTCTTTGCGGTCGTCGCCGATCACCAAAACGGTTTCATCGCCTTTGAGGCCAACTGTGCCCAACAGCCAGCGCAAGGCGTGAAAGCCGATGACCTTGCCGGTGGGGTCGATAAAGTGCCCCACCGGCAGGCATCGCGCTTGGGGGAGGGAACCGGCCAAGCAAGATTCTGCATTTCTGATATCGATCACAGGCCCCTGTATGCCGTCGGAAATGTCACTGATTGCGGCCAGGCTGGCGTTTTCACGCGCGGACGCGCCGCATGCGAAAGCCACACAACATGTCAAAACCATCGTGAATTCCCGGCGCAACATGCGATCAGCAACCCCCAAAACGAATTTCAGGGGCCGCGCCGACGGCTTCGGCGGCGGGCGGGTTTTCGACGTAATACGACATCAATTCTTCGACCGGCAGCTCGCCAAACCCGCTGCCGACGTTGACGTCGCCCATTTCGTAAGCGGGCTTTGGTTTTGCAGCGGCGGCGACCGTTTCAGCGTCCATGGCGGCAAACGGGAACGCCACCATCGCCACAATTAGCGATACCGCCAGCGATCCAACGCAGAAAATCAAGCTATCTCTGTCCATGGTGCAGGCTCCTCACAAGGTGTTTTTGAGAAAACTGACGTACATGACGCCAAACGCGACGATGGCCATAATCAGTTGAGCGGTGGTTTCAAAGTCCATTTTGGGTGCTCCTCAATCGCCGCGATAGTGACGGATCAGGGTGTTGACGCTGACCGCTTCACCGGTTTCGGGGTGTTCGACTTTTGGGGTGAAATGAGCCACCCCGTCGCGATCCGTGCGCAGGCTGGGCGGCGGCGCGATCAACATCGCCGCGATCCCGCCCACTGAAACCAGCAGCGCGCCCCAGGCGTAGATGCTCATGGCAATTTTCGACATTGCGGTTCTCCTGATGGATCAATCCTTGCGGATGTAAACTTTCCAGCATCGTGCGTCTTTCACCGTTTCCAGGTGCGTGGCGCTCATCTCGTCGCACATCGGCGGCAGGGCTTCCATGGAAGACGGATTGTCGACCATCACTTCGATCACTTGGCCGACGTCGATCTGACCGACGGCTTTTTTGGTCATCAATTGTGGGCGCGGGCAACTGTCGCCAATGCAGTCCACGTCTTGCACAATGGTGTAGGTGTTGCCGTCACTGAGCGTGACATCGTGGCTGGCTGCGGCTTCTTCGACTTTGGGTTTTTTACTGAACAATCCCATGGTGATTCTCGCTTTATGACATTCAAGGTGTTGATTGGTTATTCGGCAGCCGCAGCTTCATGGCTTTTGGCTACGTCGCGGTGATGACCGGCTTGGATGGCTTCTTTGCGCAAGATGGCGCGGTAGATGAGGTACAACACACCCACTTGGATCAGGCCGAAAAAGATCGCCGGGATGCCGAACTTGTCTTGCAAGGTCGCCGCGTTTGAATAGCCCAATTGCAACGCTTCCAAGTTGGGTTCGCCGGTCATGCTCACGGGCGCTGGCGGCCAGTAGTTCACCGACCACACCAATGAGAACAAGAACATGCCGACAAAGGTGAAGATCAAAGCCCAAACTGCGCCAATGTTGCCTTCGCCAGCTTTGACCCAGGTTGAAACCGTGCAGGCCCCCGCCAGAACCATGCCGACGCCGAAGATAAACAGGCCAGCAAAGGTGTTCAGGCCAACGTCGAAGTGCATGGTCTTGCCTTCGCCGAAAGTGATGAAGGTGGTGAAGCCCAAGGTCAGCACCATCATCGCCACCAACAAAGCCTTGGTGTTGCGATAGGTGCTGAACAACATCGCATCGCGCAGAGCGGCGGTGTTGCAAAAACGTGAACGTTGCACCAACAGCCCGACCATGGAGCCAAATATGAAAGCAACGATGCATTCGCCAATGACAGACATGTTTCAGCCCTCCAGAATTTTTTTGTAAATCATCGAGCCAACCCAAGCCCCCGCGACGATGCCGCTGATGGCGAGGTAACCGCCGAGGTTCATTTCCGGGGTTAGGCCGAAGAAGGTCGAAACGTTGCACACGAACGCCAAACGGATGCCGATGCCCATCAACAGGCCGCCAATGGTGATCATCAACCATTCCGACATGCGGCGCGGGAAGCGCAGATAAAATTCGTTGCTCAGCTTGGCGCCGACAAACGCGCCGAACAGCATGCCGAGGCTGATGTAAATTTTCCAATAGCCCGCGTCGGGCACGAACACGAGGTTCCAGAACGGCAAGCGTTTTAGATCGTCGCCCATGAACACTTCGGCGATCAGGCCGGTCATCATGGTCTCGCCACCACCGACGGTCCACGCCCCGACAATGAGAAATAGAAAAATATCGAGAACGGCGATGGCCATCAATGCGATGACCGGATCGAGAGTCTTTTTGAAAAACTCCATAGGCCGAAAGCCTCCCCACTTAGATGTTGTATTATCCGTGCAGCGTTTTCCGCCGCGTTGAAAAAAGTCTAGGCTGGTGTGAAACGCGAGTGGTAGTAATTATTGCAAACGGACCAAATGAGCATGTGAACATGACCGATTGCGAGCGGGACGCCCCTTAAAATTCGCCGTTTCCTCCCCAAAATGAAAGGTTCCAGGACATGTCAATTTTTATCGAAATCGAACCGGAAAACTTTCTAGGGCACATGTTCAATGCCTGTTCAACCGATCAGGTCAACGAATTCATTCCCGAAAAACGCGGGTTTCGCATCCATGGCCACAGCACCACGATTCGTCTTGAAAAGGTGTTTTGGACGGTTTTGGAAGATATGTCGGAACGCATGAAGCTGACCTTGCCGCAATTGATCATGCGCATCCATGACCAATGCTTGGTGGCCAATGATAAAAACATCTCTTCATGCCTACGTGTTATTTGCATGAAATATATGAATATCTACGCCTGAACGGCATCCGGGAACAACCTAGCCGATCTGGTTTTTATCCGTGCCACCGCGTGTGGCATTGATCAGTCCGGTGGTTGACGAGTCGAAACGATCAGTTGCGGTTCTGCCTTTGAGCGCATTGCCGATTTCGTTGGCCAAGGTTTTGCCCAACTCCACGCCCCATTGGTCGAAGGAATCAATCCGCCAAATAAAGCCCTGCACGGCGACTTTGTGTTCATAGAGCGCGATCAGCGCTCCCAGCGTTTTTGGGTCCAGCCACTTCAACAACAGTGTGTTGCTCGGCCTATCGCCAGGAAACGTCTTGTGCGGCGCCAGGCGGTTGATCTCATCTGAGGTTTCCCCGGCGGCTTGCATCTCGGCGCGCACTTCTTGTTCCGACTTGCCAAGCATTAGGGCTTGAGATTGCGCAAAGCAATTGGCCAGCAAGGTGGCGTTGCGCTGGTCGACGGCGACATTGGGCTCAGACGCGGCGATAAAGTCCACCGGCACGAAGCCTTCGCCCTGATGCAAGCGTTGAAAAAAGGAATGCTGCGCAGCGGTGCCGACCCCGCCCCAGATCACCGGGCCGGTGGCGTGGGGGACCGCCTCGCCTTCCAAGTTGACGCCCTTGCCGTTGCTTTCCATGTCCAGTTGCTGCAGGTAATCGGGCAAGCGACGCAGCAGGTGCGAATACGGCACCACCGCGTGAGACCGGATGTCGTGAAAATTCACATACCACACCCCCAACAGCGCCATGATGATCGGCATGTTGCGGTCCATCGGCGCGTTGAGGAAATGGCGGTCCATTTCATGCGCCCCAGCCAGCAAAGCCTCAAAACCATCCATGCCCAACGACATCGCCATCGGCAGCCCCACCGCCGACCACAACGAATATCGCCCGCCGACCCAGTCCCACATTTCGAACACGTTGCTTTCGCTGATACCAAAATCCACAGCCTTGTCCGGACGCGAGGTGACGGCGACGAAGTGCTTTGCGATATCGCAAGCGTCATTGCAGCGTTCCAAGAACCAGGCCCGCGCGGTGATCGCGTTCATCATGGTTTCTTGGGTGGACATGCTTTTCGAGCTGACGATGAACAAGGTGCGTTCCCACGACAATCCTGACAACAGCTTGTCCAGCGTCGCGCGATCAACGCCGGACAGAAAATGCACGTTTACCGTCGGGCTGGCGTAAGGCAGCAGCGCCTCGACAACCAACTGGGGGCCGAGATGTGATCCGCCGATGCCGATATTGACGACGTCGGTGATTAACTTGCCCGTCGCCCCCCGGCGCACGCCTTCACGCACCTCATCGCTGAGCAGGCGCATGCGCTCTTGCACGGTGGCGATTTTGGGCATGACGTCTTCGCCCTGCACGGCGATTTTTGAATCCAGCGGCGCGCGCAGCGCCGTATGCAGGGCCGCGCGATGTTCGGTTTCGTTGATCCGCTTGCCTTCGAACATGCGTTGACGCTGGCCCTCGACATCGGTTTCCTGGGCAAGTTCAAATAACAGATTCAACGTTTCTGAGGTAATGCGGTTTTTGGCGTAATCCAACAAAATGCCGCAACTGCGCGTGGAAAAGCGCTTAAAACGATCAGGATCGGCGGCGAACAAGTCGCGCATATGCACGTTGCGCATGCGTTCAGCGTGCGCTTCCAAAGCGATCCAGGCCTGGGTCGGTTTTGGCCGTGACATATACATCATCCTTAGCGGTTTGAGGTTTGATCAGCGTCGCCTAAATAAGCTTTGATCAATTCGCAGGCGTTCGGATGCAACAAATCACTACCGGGGCGCGGAATGCTGGTGATGGCCTCAAGATAGCCCGTCGCGGTTTGATGCCAAGTGTATTTCTTAAACACCATTTCGTGGGCGGCTTTGGCCAAACGTGTTTGATCGTCGAGCGCCTTGAGCAAACCGTCGGCAATGTCGTCGGCATCGAACGGATCGACCAAAACGCCGGTGTTGTTTTCGAAAATTTCCGAAGGCCCGCCGTTCTTGGTCGCGACTGGCGCCAAACCGCACGCGGCGGCCTCGATAGGCGCCAAGCCGAAGGGTTCGTAAAACGCGGTTAAGGCGAACACCGAACCGCGCGCCGCCATAATGCGATATGCAGCCGCCAATTCGAACTGCGAACCGAGATTGAGGAACGACGTGCGCTCGCGCAAGTCAGCTTTTTCAATCAGATCCAAAATCGGCCGCAACACCGCCCGTTCCGCCGTCGACAATTTGGAGATTTGTTCAAACGGATCATCGATGCCACGAATGCAAATGGCCAACTTGGCGCGTTCACGCAAAGCCTGTGAACGGGCGAAGGCGTCGACCACGCCGATGATATTTTTCTTTTCATCTAAGCGGCTGGAAACCAAAACGTAAGGGGTGCCGTTGGGGCCAAGCTGAGCATTCAATTTGACTTCGAACGCTTCATCTTCGGGGCGCGAGCGCGCGGAAAAGACCCGCGTGTTCACCCCCGGCGGCTGAACCCGAAAGGTATGCGGCGCTTCGACATCAACAGTCCCGGCGTACAGTGGGTGAGAATACTGTTCGCGACGTTCTTGGTCGGTGGAGGTGATGATGCGGTGCGCGGTGCGCATGGCCATGCGTTCGGCGGCGATGCGTTGAGAAAAACGATAGCGATCTTGCATCTGATCGATATTTTCCATCGTGGCGCCGAGCTTGTCGAGCTTTTGAGCCCCTAACGAATGGCCCGTGAAGGTGAAGCCGATGCCTGTTTTATCTTGCGCCAACACTGCACAATAACCGCCATCGCCGTAGTGTGCGGTGAAAAAATCCGGTTTATCATCGCCGTAAAAAGCCAACATATTGTCGACAAATTCCGGAAGGTGCGGCCACAGATGTTCCTTACCCAAAAAGACGTCGCCACCACATGGAAAACGGAGAATCCGCACCCGGCCCTCAAAGCCCGGATAGCTGTCGAGGTCGCTCGCAAATTCCGGCCAAGCATCGTCGCGGATGCGCCGGGTGACAATGTCCACGGTGTGCCCCTGGTCGGCCATCGCCAGCGCGGTTTCCTTGACGTAGACCAGTTGTCCGCCGAAATCGGGATGTTCGGTGAGATAGGAATCTGCGGGATCAAAATTGCCTTGGGGATTCAAAAACGAAATGTGCATGACCGGTCGGCTCCGCTTGGGGCATGAGGAAGACGCTTCTTTTCACAGTCACCCGTTGGGCGACACGGAATAATCTGCGTTGATGACGATGTCCGCCTGGGCCTTGTGCGCCGAAATGATGGCATGTTCGATTTCCAAAACCCGGTCGATAAATGCATCCAATTCCGACGCATCGCGGTTGCGCTTTTCGCGGTGTTTGCGGGTTTGCGTGTAATCGCGATCGATGAAGGCGTGATGACGCGCGGCGGTGATTAAGGTGGTGTACGTGCCTTCCGCGATGGCGACCCGTGCACCCGTGGCGTCCAGAACCTCACAATCGACGACATCGTCTTCATAAACCACTTCAGGCTTTTCGATGGCCGTTGCGCCGTCGATAAACGCGCGCATATGCTGGTCCATCAAATCAAGTTTGACCTCTTGAGGGCCGACCCAGGTTATGTCCTTGCGCCGTGCGGCGTCATTGGATTTGGGCGGATAGACGAAATAGTCGTCTTGGCCGAAAATCACACAGTTGACGCCGTCCGCCGCCAAGGCCTCGGCCAGCGCTGCGGCGATTTCCGATTTTCCGCTGCCGGATTCCCCGGCGATGGTCACGCCGATGCGGGCATCCGGATCATTCAAGGATTTGCGCACCAAAGGCGCGATCCCCGCAGCAGCTTTACGGTGGTGGTCTTCAATAACGATGGAGTCTCCACGCATATAAGTATCCCTTCACTGTGTCGCCGTTAAAGCACACAGATGTAAGCGCCCATGATATCGCCGAAACGACCGTGTATTGCTGATTCCCCTCCCTTTTTTATAGAGCGCACGGGCACTGGGGTCAAACCTGCCCCTCTATCAGCCAACATTTTTATCCAGATTTTGGACGTAAATGGCCTTGACCTGCTTTGTTGCAATGCACAATATCAGGTGTGTTGGGTCATGGGGAATGACAACGACAGATCCCATTGGAGATCGCATGCGCGATACGCAGGACAATTACAATTCGGCTTGGACGCAATTGAATGACGCGCTCAGCGCCACGGAGACCGTGAGCGGTTTGACGGGCGTGATCTCGGCGCTGGAGGAAAACCAGCGCCAGACTGGTTTTATCAAAGATCAACTATCCGGCGTTGAACGGCACGTGTTTGCTCACCCCGACGATCCATCACGTTTTTTCCGCGTTCAGTTCAACGCCAAACGCTTGGCGCGATTTAATGGCGCAGGCGTCAGCGCCCCGCCACACGGTGTGATCGCGGCGCACGATGGCTGCTTTTTGTGCCGCGACAACGTGGTGTGGCAGCAGCAAGGCGCGGAACTGGGCTATGCTTTGGAAGTGAACGGCAAAGCCTATCACGCCTGGATGAACCCATTTCCGTTGTTGCCGAGCCATGTGGTGGTGGCCTCGGCAATCCACGAAACTCAGGAATGGGCCTATGCGTCGGATGGCGGCGTGGACATCAAACGCGTAATCCGCGATTTACTGGCGTTGGCGGCGCGAATGCCGAACTTTGTCGGCTTCTATAACGGAGTCAACGCGGGCGCGTCGATCCCCGGCCATCTGCACTATCAGTTTTTCACACGACCCGAGGCGGACTTCGCATTCCCCTTGGAAGCGTGCATGCGCAAACGCCGTTCGACAAGCGACCAACCGGCCATCGCCGCTGAATATCCGTTGCCGGTGGTGAAATGGAACGGCGCGACGCAAACCATAGGTGATGGCGCGGCGCGCTGGATTGACGACTGGGCTCGTCAAAATCTGGATCGCATCTATCGACTGACGGCGAACATCATCGTCACCTCGGATGCGGGAGGCGACGTCACGTTGTACTTCGTGCCCCGTGATCGCACCCGCGCGCGCGGCGAAAGCATGTCGGGTCTGGTCGGCGGTCTGGAGGTTCTCGGCGAGATCGTTATGTCCACCCCCGAAGAACGCCTCGCGCTCGAAAGCGGCGCGGTCGATTACTTCGCCATTGAACAAATTCTCAACAGCGTACGCACCCCGTTGTTCGCCGAATTGAGCCCCCAATCCGCGGTGTCTTAAGGGGTGATCCCCGGTTGATATTGAACCGCTTGGCCGAGCATCTCGCGGTTCACCACGGTGACGCCGCCCGGTGTGACGGTGAAGCGCTTGGCGTCTTCGGTCGGGTTTTCACCGATCACGGAACCTTCCGGAACGCAGCAGCCATTGTCCAAAATGACGTTGGTCAGCTTCGACCCTGCACCGATATGGCAGCCTGGTAAGGCCATCACACCGTTAAGAACGCAATCGCGATCCACCACCACATTGGAATACAAAATGGTGTTGATCAGCGACGAGGAGTCCACCACGCAGCCGCCGCTCACCATTGAGGCGCCGAACCGACAACTGTCTTGCTTCCCCGTGAAATGGGCCGGGGGTAATTGCGGGTGATGGGTAAGAATCGGCCAAGATGGATCGTGCAAGTTGATCGAAGGCTTTGGCGATAATTGTTCCAAATTGGCTTGAAAAAACGCATCGATGGTGCCGACATCACGCCAGTAAGCTTCTCCGCCCATGGGTCCCGTAAAGGTATGCGATTGCAAACGCAAACCGTGATTAAGGATATAGGGGATGATGTCTTTTCCGAAATCATGGCTGGAGCCCTCGGCTTTCGCATCGCGGTTCAGTTGTTCGCGCAAAAAGGCGAAGGACGTCACATAAATGCCCATGCTGGCCAGCGCTTGGGACGGGTTGCCGGGCATGGCTTCAGGCTTTTCGGGCTTTTCCTGAAAGCCGATGATCCGCCCCTCATCATCAACTTTCATGACGCCAAATCCAGAGGCGTCAATGAGGGGCACAGGAATGCAGGCGACCGTAAAATCGGCCCCAGATTTCACGTGGGCGCCCAAGATGGAACCGTAATCCATGGTGTAGATGTGGTCGCCGGCGAGAATCAGGACATATTCCGGCTCGTAACCTTCGATGATGTCCATGCTTTGATGCACGGCATCGGCGGTGCCTTCATACCAAGCCTCTTCATCGTGCCATTGCTGTGCGGGGACCAGATCGAGAAATTCTTCGTGTTCGGAATTGAGGAACGTCCAGCCCTTCATCAGATGCTGGATCAGGGAATGTGATTTGTACTGTGTCAGCACGCATGCTTTGCGGATATCCGACGCCAGCACGTTGGAAAGGGTAAAATCGATAATCCGAAACTTTCCCGCAAACGGAACTGCAGGCTTGGTGCGCCAATCGGTTAACACGCCTAAGCGGCTACCTCTTCCACCAGCAAGAACCACAGCCAGCGTTTTACGCGTCAACCGGCTGATAAAACGTGCGTCTTCACTTGGCATATATTGCTTCCCCCTTTGGTGATCACTCTCTCAAGTGTTGATAGTAGCATAAAAATATGACGAGATTCTGATTGGTGAGGGGCTGTATGGGGGAGACTCTCATTGGCTATAAAGCAGACACTTATATCACTGTCATTTTTCGTCCACATCGGTTTGTGGCTCTTCACGCAAGCGGTCCAGTACGCATGAGCATAGGCATTGATCGCTCTTGAGTTCTTCGGGGATTTTCACCACAGGATAAGCTTTGCACCAGCAATCGCCATCGGGATCGCAGGTGAAGGATTTTCCGCATTCCGGGCATTTTAGGGTTTTCGCCATATTGTGCCCCCGCTATTTTGCGGCCTTCTTGCCCTTGGACTTTTTGTCCTTATTTTTTTTCTTTTTCGATTTCTTCTTTTTGTCTTTGTTCTTCTTTTTCTCGGCCGCAGCAGATGTGTCCGTCGCCTCAATGGCGCGCCCATTGGGTTCTTCTGGTGTGTTTGGCGGCGTATCGGGCTGCGCCACGACCACTTGAGGCTCGACAGACGGCTTCAAAGGCAAAGCCGGCGTCACCCCGGGTATCGTCCAATTTTTGCGCAACGTCCGCACGGCCCGCTCAGAGGCCGTTTTGTGGCCGAGCAGGCTCATCTTGCGGGGAACCACGTCTTCTTGCTGTGGGGACGGCTTATCGTTCATCGTTACAATCTATCTCATTCTCATGGTCAGCTTGCGCCTTGCCTTGATGTTAGGCTGCTTAGCGCCGCAGGTTCAAGATGCGGTTTGCGCCACGGCGTGTTTAGATTTCCATACCATATATAAATGCCTAGAATGACGCCATGTCCGATGAGTCCAAATACGCCTCCAGCTTCAATCGCGGCGCACTTGTGTGGCTTTTGCTCCTGCCCGTTCTATTTTACGGACTGTTTGCGGGCGGGCGCGAGTGGTTGTCGGCGAACCTGTTCGAGACCAGCCGCCAGCCCTTGACGCTGTACGTCAACGGCCTGGACGAGCTGCTCAACAAATACAGAGCCCTGCCGGAAATCTACGCCTTGCACCCCGCCATTCAGGGGCTGTTGCAAACCCCAGACGATCCGAATTTAAGACGCCAAGCAAACCTGTTGTTGGAAAAATTCAACGCCTCATCGCAAGCGTCCGACACGTATGTGCTCGACGCCAAGGGCATGACCTTAGCGGCCAGCAACTGGAATCAGCCGGTGACTTTCGTTGGCCGCAGTTTCAGTTTCCGCCCCTATTTTCAAGATGCGATCGAAAGCGGCAGCGGGCGGTTTTTCGCCTTGGGCACCACGTCGCTGCAGCGCGGCTATTACATGTCTCAAGCCGTCACTGACCCCCATGGCGAAACCATCGGCGTGGTGGTGGTGAAGGTCGACGTCGCCCAAGCTGAAAAAGGCTGGACCGCCCCTGACCACGCCGTCATCGTCACCGACACGGCGGGAATCGTGTTTTTATCATCGCGCCCCGAATGGCTATACAATGCGCTACGCGATCCCAGCCGCGAAGCCCTGGCCGAGTTGGGCCGCACACAACGTTACGCCGATAAGAAAATCGGCCGCTTGCCGTTTCAGATCGATGGCGCCGCGCCGCCGTGGGACAATACCTTCCGACCCGCCAACGGAAAGGGTCGCACCTATCTCGCCACCCATCAAGACATCGCCGACGCGGGTTGGCGGGTGTGGATATTGGCCGATACGTCGCCGATTCTCAATATGGCGCTGGCGTATGCGGGGGCGATTATTTTGGTCATTGTGCTGATCGCCGTTTCCACCATCAGCTTGATCGAGCGCCGCCGCGGCCTGTTGCGGGCGCTGAGCGTTCAGCAGCGCGCCCGCCAAACGTTGGAAAACGCCGCCACAGAGCTAGAACGCCAAGTCGAAAAGCGCACCACCGATTTAAAGCACACACAAAACGAACTGGTCCAGGCCGGCAAGATGGCGGCGTTGGGTCAAATGTCGGTGGGCATCAACCACGAACTCAACCAGCCGCTCACCGCGATCCGCTCTTACGCCAGCAACGCGGTGAAGCTGTTGGATCATCGCCGCGCGGATGAAGCGCGTGAAAACATGGCGCTGATTTCCACTTTGAGCGAGCGTATGGGCGACATCATTTTACGTTTGAAAATCTTCGCCCGCGAAAGTTCCGATGAGCGCACCCCGCAAATTTTACAAACCGTGATCAACGACACCTTGCGCATTGTCGGGCCGCGTTTGAAAAAAGAACGCATCAAACTGACCATCAATGTACCCGACGACGACATCACCGTGCTGGTCAATGAGGTGCGCCTGGAACAAGTCCTGGTCAACCTCATCAACAACGCCATCGACGCCTTTGAAGACAGTGGTGAGCACAGCATCGATTTGAGCGCCACCGCCGGCGAGCAAGACGCCATCGTACAAGTGCGCGATACCGGGTCAGGCATTCCCGATGATGTGATCTCGCACCTGTTCGAACCGTTTTTCACCACCAAGGACGTCGGCATCGGTCTGGGCTTGGGGCTATCGATATCGTATGGCATCATCCAAGAATTCGGCGGTGAATTGAGCGCACGCAATCTTGAAGACGGCGGCGCTGAATTCACCTTCAACATTCCGCTCGCCAACCAACACCCTAAACCCGGCGAAAAGGCCTGATTTATGCTCGACAAACCCCCGGTGATCGTGATCGACGACGAAGAACATGTGCGCCGCTCGTGCGCGCAATCTTTGGACCTCGCCGGTTTCTCACCCGACACCGCCGATTGCGGCGAAGCGGCGCTGGACCAACTGGCGCGGAGCTTTCCCGGCGTTTTGGTCACCGATGTGCGTCTCGGCGGTATGGACGGCATGGAGTTTCTCGCCAAGGTCAAGGAACTGGACGAAGACATCCCGGTGATCTTGATCACCGGCCATGGCGACGTGTCCATGGCGGTCGAAGCCATGCACAAAGGCGCATTTGATTTTTTGGAAAAGCCCTTCGACACGGACCGCTTCATCGATGCGGTTTCGCGCGCCGCGCAAACGCGCTGGTTGGTGCTGGAAAACCGCCGCTTGTCGTCCAAGCTCAACGCCCGTTCCGGCATCGACAGCGTATTGCTGGGCCAAGCGCCGATCATGGTGCAGCTGCGCGACCAAATCACCACCATGGCCCAGACCGACGCCGACATCTTGATCATGGGCGAGACCGGATCGGGCAAAGAGCTGGTGGCGCGCTGCCTGCACGATTTTGGCCCGCGCAAGGACAAGCACTTTGTCGCCATCAACTGCGGCGCACTGCCCGAAACCATGATCGAAAGCGAACTGTTCGGCCACGTTGCGGGCGCCTTCACCGGCGCCGCCAAAACCCGCGTCGGCAAGTTTGAACACGCCCAGGGCGGCACGGTGTTTTTGGATGAAATCGAAAGTATGCCGCTGGATTTACAAGTGGGGCTGTTGCGGGTTTTGCAAGAACGCACCGTCGAGCCTTTGGGCGCCAACAAGTCGATCCCCCTCGACATCCGCGTCATCGCCGCCACCAAGGTCGACTTGCTGGAAGCATGCAGCGCCGGAAGATTTCGCGAAGACCTCTATTACCGTCTGAGCGTCATGACCGCGAACATCCCGCCCTTGCGTGAACGTGCTGAAGACATCGCCAGCCTGTTTCAGCACTTCACCGCAATTGCCGCCACCCGCCAGCGCCGCACCAGCCCCACGTTGAACGCAGCCTTGATTCAGAAATTGATGCACAACCCATGGCGCGGCAACGTGCGCGAATTGCGCAACGCCGCCGAGCGTTTCGTCCTGGATCTAGAGCCGATACCGGGGTTCGCGTCGAACGCCAACGCAGACGCCCAGGCCGCTTGCGCCGGCGCGACAAGCCTTCATGAACGGGTCGAGTGTTTTGAGAAATCTCTGATCGAAGCCGAACTGAGCAACAACCGTGGCAACGTCACGGAAACCTGTAAAAGCCTCGCCGTGCCACGCAAAACGCTTTACGACAAGCTCACCAAATACGGCCTCAAACGCGACGCCTTCACCTCCTGAACGATCTTAGGTGTGTGAAAACCCGCACACCTAAGATCGCACGCTGTGTGGATATGCGCACATACAGCCTCGCACCGTTCTTGCCCCATGTCAGGCACGCCGACCATTTTTCGCCTTATTTCAAAGCATTAAGACATTCATACGCTGCAGCAGCATAGCTGGCATGCGTTTTGAGTACTCCTGGACACCCGCAGCTCCGCCAACCCGGCCTGCGGCACGAATTTTCAAGTCTATTGGGAGACACACAATGCGTATCGTTAAAACAGCTCTGGCCGCGACCCTCGCGGTTGGCCTTCTTAGCGGCGTCGCCGCCAAGGCCGAAGAGATCGTCATCAAGTTCAGCCACGTCACCAGCGGCACCACCCACCCCAAAGCCATCGCCGCCAATGAATTCGCCAAGCGCGTCAATGAAGAAATGAAAGGCCGCGCACGCGTTGAAGTGTTCCCCGGCGGGTCACTGTTCAACGACGATGACTTGCTGATCGAACTGATCAAAGGCAAGTCCGTGCAGATGGGCTCGCCTTCGCTTTCGAAGTTTGAGCCGCTGACCAAAAAATTCCGCATTTTCGATCTGCCGTTCTTGCTGGAAGACATCCACGCCGTGAACCGTTTCCAACAGTCCGCCAAAGGCCAAGAGCTGCTGCGTTCGATGGAAAAGAAAGGCATTCTCGGCCTGACCTTCTGGCACAACGGCATGAAGCAGATGTCCGCCAACAAACCGTTGCTGACGCCCGACGACGCCAAAGGCCTGAAGTTCCGCGTTCAGCAGTCCGACGTTCTGGTCGCACAGATGGAAGCCTTGGGCGCAACCGCGCAGAAGCTGGCATTTAAAGAAGTCTACGGCGCCCTGCAAACCGGCGTTGTCGATGCGCAGGAAAACACCTGGTCGAACATTTATTCGAAAAAGTTCTTCGAAGTTCAAGACGGCGTCACCGAAACCAACCACGGCATCTTGGATTACGCCGTGATCGTGTCGCGTCGTTTCTGGGAAGGTCTGCCGAACGACGTGCGCGCCGATCTGGAACGCATTTTGAAAGAGGTCACTGCGGACCGCAACAAGCTGTCCTATGAGCTCAACCAAGCCAGCCGCGCGAAGATCATCGAAAGCGGCGGCACCGTGCGCACCTTGACGCCCGACCAGCGCGCCGCATGGGTCGCGGCTATGAAGCCGGTTTGGGCGAAATTCGAAGGCGACATCGGCGCCGATTTGATCGCCGCCGCACAAGCCAGCAACAAATAGGCCAGCAGCAACAAAACGACCACCAACTTTGGGGACAACGTCGCAATGATTGCACGGATCATTTATCACTTCCACAAGGCGGAAGAAGCGTTCTTGGCTTTTCTTCTCGCCGGTATGGTCATCGTGACGTTTACCCAGGTGGTTGCACGTTACGTGTTCAACTCGGGCGCCATTTGGGCGCTCGAGCTGACCACGTTTTTGTTTGCCTGGCTGGTCATCCTCGGCATTTCCTACGGCATCCGCGTGCACAGCCACATCGGCGTCGATGCGCTGGTCAAGCTGTTCCCCCCTGCGGGACAAAAGGGGTTTGGCTTGCTCGCCGTGCTGGCGGGCGTCGCTTATGCGGGATTGCTGCTGTACGGCGCATGGGACCATGTGATTGGCATTGTTTTCGAATACGAAATTGAATCCGAAGACCTGAAAATCCCGCTGTGGATTCCGCAAAGCGTGATGATCGTCGGCTTTGCATTCATGATCTGGCGATTGAGCGTTTTGGGCTTTCGCATTCTCACGGGTCGCGACGTCGGCATGACCCTGGGCGACGAAGGTCGTGACGCCATGGCGGCTTACGCCGACCACGATGACGACGTGGCCGAAGACCTGCGCCACCACGATGATCTTGTCGAAGCCAAAAAGATGGGGGATGACAAATGACCATCGCTTTTTTGTTCATCACCCTATTTGTCTTGCTGATGATCGGCACGCCCATCGCCATTTCGTTGGGTTTGGCGTCGCTGTCGACGATCTTATTTTTTTCCGGTGACGATCTTGGCTCATTGGCGGCCAAGCTGTTCGGCACCATGCACCACTACACCTTGATGGCGATTCCGTTCTTCATTTTATCCTCGGCGTTTCTGTCCACCGGCGGTGTGGCGCGACGTTTGATCCGCTTCGCCACCAACTGTGTCGGCCACTTTCATGGCGGCCTGGCCATGGCGTCGGTTTTGGCGTGCATGCTGTTCGCCGCCGTATCGGGGTCTTCGCCCGCCACCGTCGTGGCCATCGGTTCCATCGTCATCGCGGGCATGATGCGCGCAGGTTACAGCCAAGACTTCGCCGCCGGCGTAATCGCCAACGCGGGCACCTTGGGCATTTTGATCCCGCCGTCCATCGTCATGGTGGTCTACGCGGCCGCGACCGAAGTGTCGGTCGGGCGGATGTTCTTGGCCGGCGTGATCCCCGGCTTGCTGGCTGGTATTATGCTGATGACCGCCATCTACATCGCCGCGCGGGTCAAGGGCCTGCCACGTTTACCGTTGCCGTCACGCCGGGAATTCACCACATCGTTCACCGACGCCATTTGGGGTTTGATGCTAATCGTCATCATCCTGGGCGGCATTTACGGCGGCGTGTTCACGCCGACCGAAGCCGCCGCCGTGGCGGCGGTTTACGCCTACATCATCGCGATCTTTGTCTACCGTGATATAGGCCCGCTTAAAAAAGGCGAGCCGCGCGGCACAATTCTGAAAACCGTGACCGGCATGGTGGCCCACAAAGATGTTATTGAGACCATGGTCGATGGCGCACGCGTCACCATCATGTTGCTGTTCATCATCGCCAACGCGATGCTGTTCGCTCACGTGCTGACCACCGAGCGTATCCCTCAGGCCATCACCGAAGTGATCATCGCCGCTGGTTTTGAGCCATGGTCGTTCCTCATCGTCGTCAACATCTTGCTGTTGCTGGCGGGCAATTTCATGGAACCATCGGCGATCTTGCTGATCATGGCGCCGATCTTGTTCCCCATCGCCATGGAGCTGGGCATCGACCCCATTCACCTTGGCATCATCATGGTGGTGAACATGGAAATCGGCATGATCACCCCGCCCGTCGGCCTCAACCTGTTCGTCACCGCGGGCATCACCGGCATGTCGCTGATGCGGGTCGTCAAGGCGGCGCTTCCTTGGTTGATGATCTTGCTGGTGTTCTTGATCATCGTCACCTACGTGCCGTTTGTATCAACTTGGTTGCCCAACATGTTGATGGGTCCAGAAAGAGTTAACTAAAGGTTCTTGGGTTCCCCAGGACCTCCCCAAGGAAAAGCCCCCAAATTTTGGGGGCTTTTTTTGGTTCGACCACTGTGCTGTGTGCCATATTCACGCTTATTCATTTACCAACGGACGCGACAGCAAACCGTGGATGATCGCATCCAGGTCGGCGTCGACGGTGAGCACCGCTTCCACCGCCAAACAGATCGGCATATCGACCTGGTTGCGGCGCGACAGTTCCGCCACCGTATCGGCGTTGTGTACACCCTCGGCCACAGTTTTGCGCCCCGCCATAATGTGTTCCAACGTTTCGCCTTGACCCAAACGATAGCCCACTGAGAAATTGCGCGACTGCATGGCGTTGCACGTCAGGGTCAAATCGCCGAGCCCCGACAACCCCATCAAGGTGTGACTGCTCGCCCCCAACACCAAACCCAGCGCATTGATTTCGGCAAGCCCGCGGGTGATCAGCGCGGCGCGGGCGTTGTCGCCCAATCCCTTGCCGGTGACGATGCCGCACGCGATGGCGAGCACGTTTTTGGTCGCCCCGCCCAACTGCGCGCCGATGATGTCGTCGCTGACATAGGTGCGAAAATGTGGCGACGCCAAAGCTTTGGCCAAGCGTTCACCGACGGCGGTGTCGGGGCACGCAACCACCGTTGCGGCGGGCAGATCGCGCGCGATTTCGGCGGCGAACGTCGGCCCGCCCATGGTCGCGATGACGGCGCCCTCGCCAAGACAATCGCCCACCACCTCGGCCATCAATTTGCAGGTGTCTTGTTCGACGCCCTTGGAACAAATCAAGGCCGGGACTCCGGTGCGCCAGTGTTCAGCGGCCTGGGCGATGACCGAGCGTAAAAACGCCGTCGGCACAGCGATCAGAACCGCGTCGTTATCGCAGACTTCGGCAAGATCGCGGGTCGCGCGGATGTTTGGGTCCAGCGGCACTTCGCAAAGATAGGTGTTGTTGGTGTGGCGGGAATTGATCTCCTCGACGACGTCCGCCTCAAAAGACCAAATGGTCACGTCGCGCCCAGCACGGGCCGCCACCGTGGCCATTGCGGTGCCGAACGCGCCCGCGCCGATGATACCGATTTTGTTCATAGCAATCCCTCCGCCTAAATGTGTGCGCTCGGGACAGTGCCAGCCTAGTCCTTATCGCGCTGGACAAATACGCTCAACAACGCCAAGCCGCCTGAAACCGTCATTAACAATAACGATAGCGCATTCAGTTCGGGTGTCGAGCCTTCACGCAAGCGACCGTACATGGCGATGGTCAAAGGCTGATCGGACCCGACCAGCATCAGCGTGGTGTTAAAGTTTTCAAACGACATCAAAAACGCCACGATCGCCGCGCCGACGATCGCCGGCTTCAGATACGGCATCGTCACCGTCCGCACCGCAGTGAGACGCGATGCGCCAAGGCTTTGTGCGGCTTCTTCCAAGGCCGTGTCGAATTTGCGCAACCGCGCTGCGATCACCAAGGTGGTGATGGTGGCGATGAACGAGAATTGACCGACGATCACCAAGAACGTGCTGGGACGCAAAAATTCCAAATCAATGCCGAGGGTGTTTTCCAGCCAATTGGCGATAGTGCTGGAAAACACCAAGATCGAAATGCCCAAAATCACCCCCGGCACCACCAGCGGCAACAGCATCAGCATGTACAAGAAGCTCTTGAACGGAAATTCACGCCGTTCGAATAAAAATGCGTTGGTGGTGCCCACTGCGACCGACAACACCGTCACCCAACAGGCAATGAAAAACGACGTCCAGATGCTTTCCAGCAAGCGACCGTCGTGAAACAGACCTAAGCGCGGTTCGGTATCGTTAAAGAACCAATCCAGGGTAAAGCCGCCCCACGGCAACGATGGAAACATCGAATCGTTGAACGCGAACACCGCGACCACCGCCAGCGGCAGCACCAAATAAACGAAGAACAGCGCGATGTAAGCGCCGTACAAAACGCGAAAACTTTTCGGTTGGGGGATCGAAGGGATCATGACCGGCTCCTATCCCATGGTCTCGGTGAGGGTTTGGCGGCTGAGCTTCAGCCCCGACCACACAATCAAAGACGACAGCCCCAACAACAAGAAACCGAACGCGGCCCCCTGCTCCCAGTTAAACCGGGTGATGAACTGGGTGTAGATCTGCGCCGTAAACCACAAGTTATCCTTGCCGCCCAACAGCACCGGCGTCAGGTAATTGCCCAATGTGAGCATGAACACCACGATGCAGCCCGACACGATGCCCGGCATGGCGTGGGGGATGATGATGGTGCGCAACACCGAAAAGGCGTTGCCGCCCAAATCGTAGCCCGCTTCGACTTGAGCATCTTCGAGGCTGTCCAACGTGGTCACCAACGGCACCACCATGAACAGCATCGAGGTATAGACCAAGCCGACCATGATGGTGGCGTCGTTATAGAGCATCTCCACCGGGCCGTCGGCCATGCCAAGCCATTGCAACAGGTTGCTGAACACGCCTGATTCCCGGAGCAAGATCATCCAGCCGAACGTGCGCACCAGTTCACTGACCCAAAACGGCACCAGACACAGTAAAAACAAGAACGCCTTGAGGCGGCCGCGCAGCATTTTGGCGATGTAATACGACACCGGAAAGCTGATCAGAAGGGTCAACGCGGTGGCTACGGTCGACATAATCGCGGTGCGCGCAAAGGTGCGCCAGTACAGCGGCTCGTTGAAAAACTCACCGTAGTTGGCGAAGCTGAATTCATAAGTCCTCACCGCCACCCGCTCGCGCAGAGAAATGGCCAACATGTCGGCGTGCGGCAAGATGATCAAACCGATCAGCCACACCAGCAACGGGGCCATCAACCAAAACAGACTGAGGCGCGTGGCGGCTTTTAAGTTCATACCGCCCTCCCATTGTCGTCACCCGTGGCGGCGAACGCCTTGGCCTGCGTCATGCCCCAGCCGAGATACACCTGTTGGCCACGGTTGAGCGTCGAGAATTCGCCCGTCTGCGGCAAGGCCACATCCAGCTCACCGCCGGTGGCGCGGTCGCGGATCAAAGCGCGGGAGTTTGCGCCGTTGAACAAGATGCTCACCAATTCACCATCGATGCGGTTTTCCATGCCTGAGATGCGATCCGCATCTTCGGCCAGCACCACCGATTCCGGGCGGACGAAAATATCGACTTCGACGCCTTCTTTAAGCGGGGTATCGCCTGCAGGCGTGGCGAGCAGTTCGACGCCGTCGGACGAAACGACTTTAACGCCGTCCTTGTCCACACGTTCGACCTTGCCGTGCCAGCGGTTGCTGTCGCCGACAAAGCCCGCGACGAAAGCTGTATCCGGATGGTAATAGAGCTCTTGCGGCGTACCGATTTGCTCAAAGCGTCCGGCGTTCATCACCGCGACGTGGTTGGACATTACCAAGGCTTCGGATTGATCGTGGGTGATGTAAACGAAGGTGGTTTCGAACTGATCTTGCATCTTTTTCAGTTCGACCTTCATGTGTTCGCGCAGCTTCAAATCCAGCGCGCCCAGCGGTTCGTCCAACAACAACGCCGCCGGTTCCAACACCAAACACCGCGCAATGGCGACGCGTTGTTTTTGACCGCCGGACAGTTGGTTGATGCTTTTATCACCCGACGTCGGCAGATCGATACGGCCCAGCGCAGACTTCACCTTTTCGGCGATTTGGTGTTTGGGCAAGCCCTTGCGCACCAGACCGTAAGCGATGTTTTCCGCCACCGACATCATCGGAAACAGCGCCAGATGCTGAAACACCATGTTCACCGGACGTTTGTTCGGCGGCACATTGAGAACCGATTGTTCCTTGATCAAAATATCGCCAGCGGTGGGATTGTCGAAGCCCGCCATCATCCGCAAAATGGTCGTCTTGCCGCAGCCGCTGGGACCCAAAATGGAAAAGAAATCGCCTTGCGGGACTCCAAACGAAACATTGTCCACAGCGGTAAACTTGCCATAGCGGCGCACCAAATTGCGGCATTCCAGGTCATACGTTTCGGCGCTGTCAGACATCTGTCCCCCGGGAAATTTTGGCGTTCTCAATATATCAAAAAAATAGAGATTGGCGCGAGGCGCTAAAAGCACCTCGCGCCAAAATCAGATCAAAAGCCTAGATCACTTCGCCGCTTGAACGCGGTCCATGACTTTGCCTTCCATGTCTTCCAAACCGGCGGGAACCGGCGGATACCATTTGATGTTGTCGATGGCCGCAGCCGAGAACGTGTCTTGATAAACTTTGCGCTTGGCTTCGGTGACATACTTGTCGCCATCTTTGGCCGCGGTGAAGTTGCCAGCGGCTTCGGTGATCATCGCCGCGATTTTCGGCTGCATCACGAAGTTGATCCACTTGTACGCGGCGTCTTCAGCCTTGGTCTTTTTCGGCAACGCAAAGGTGTCGATCCAGCCCAACGCACCGGATGTCGGGGCGATGGTTTTCACTTCAGGCTTTTCGGCATGCACTTTCCAGCCCGAACCGTCCCACGCCATGGCGGCGACGACTTCGTCGGAACGGATCAAGTTGATCAGCGCATCGCCACCGGACCAGTAAGCTTTGACGTTAGGCTTACATTCGATCAGTTTGGCCTGAACTTTGTCGAGGATCTCTTGATACTTGGCTTTGTCGTTATAGGCCGCGAACGGATCCATACCCATGGAGAACGCAAACGCGATCAAGGTCGGACGTTTCATGCGATACGTCACTTTACCCGCATACTTCGGGTTGCACAGATCCAGGTAATCTTTGATGTCACCGGCTTTGGCGGTGTTGACCGTCAACGCGCTGGTGCCCCACACGTGCGGCACGCCGTAGACCTTGCCGTTCAGCGCGGTATTTTTCTTGGTGCCTTCCAGCATCGACGTGATCATCTGCGTGGCGTCGATCTTGGTGAGGTCAATGGGCTTATAGATGTCGTATTCCGCCTGTGCGCTGGTGATGCGATCTTGCGACGGTTGGGCGAGATCAAAGCCCGCGCCGCCGGTGGCGCGCAGCTTGGAAATCATTTCTTCGTTGTTGGAATTGGTCACTTCAACGCTAATGCCGGTTTCGGCCTTGAACATTTCAACGACCTTTTCCGGAGCGTAGCCGCCCCAGGTCAGAAGGCGCAGCGTTTCCGCGTGCGCTGAGGTGGCAGCCAGAACCAGACCGGTGCTGACCAGAACGCTGGTGAGAAAATGGGTTTTGGGTTTGAACATTTGGAACTCCTCCCAAAAATGGAAATTAAATCGTTACACGTGATCGCCCCCTCTCGCGCATGAAATCATGACGCGAAACGGGCCCTGTGATTCCTGCCGGATGTCGCCACGAGGGATGAGGCTCCCGGATCGTACATTGTATTTGCCACTGTTCTCTTGGGTATCAGGCAACTCTCTGCAGGTTCCCACACCCTGCGTTCCTCCTAGACCGTCCACACATGCAATCAAGCACCTGTGTCCTATCGACCCGCCAAGTAGCGTATGTCCGGAAATAAACATTGGCAACCGCAATGTAATATTATTTTCAGGGCGAACGGTTATAACCCAATGGTTTTTTTAGAAACGAAGATACGGCGTTTTTCGACGCCCGCATCGTTTCAGGCCTATGTTTCACACGTATGACGGCGGCGCAAAATATCTCATCAAGAACACCCCCTCATTCGCCAAATTTCTTAATGGTCTTAAAGACTTTTTCGTGGAGCTCAAACGCCCCCTCCATCCGACCCGACCACACGCGGTGTTCCGGGTGATCGCCGCCGATAGACGACAGGTCGTACTCCAACGCTTCCAGCAAAAGCGAGGCGATTTCGTGTTTTTTCTCTTCACAAGCAATTTTGTGGGCGGCAATGATTTTATCACTCAAACGTCGGCTCAACATTTGTCACCTCCTGAGTTGCATCCCTGCCGACCAGTTTAACACATAGGTGGTTTCACCGGGGCCTATTTCAGCACAAAGTCCTGACCACTGACGATGCTGCCGCCACCGTCGATTTGAATGTCATATTCCTGATCCACACTGAGCCCCAACCCCTGGACCTGGTCAGGCGACACCCGCAACGTGTAGGCCCCAGGCGCCACAAAATCGAACAGGAAAAAACCGTCGTAGGCGCTTTCAAGTTCGCGCACCACGGTTCCGTCTTTTTTCAACAACTGCACCACCACGCCCGAAACGCTGCCGGGACCTTCGCTCCACACGCGAAAAACCGAGCCATCGATTTCTCCGGTCGATACGATGGGAAAGTCAAACCGTCCGGTGGCGCCAGGGCGCGGCACCGTGCGCACGCCGCCCGGATGGGCGATCCAGTACGGGTCGCCCAGCGTCGCCAAATCGACCTTCAGGTCCAATTCGCGGTAAGGCTCAAGGCCGTTGACGTAGGCATAGCCATCCGTGTCCGTGCGCCCTTTGAGCGGCGCGTCATTGGCGGTAAAACCGATGCCTTCCAGGGGTTCATCGCCGTCGGAAAACACGCCGTTGGCGTCGTTGTCCAAAAACACCCGCGACGCCATGGCGCCTTTATTGGCGATGTTGCCCCGCGCCATATCGACGGAACCGGTATTGGGATCGCGGGTCAGCGAAAAATTCAACGTCAGCTTGGCGACCATTTCACGGGCGCTGGTGTAATCGAACGCCAGCCCCGCCAACAACTGATCAAACGACGAATTCACACCCAGAGAATATGCCGTACCGGGGGTGTCGCCCAATGTGCGGGTGATGTTGGCGCTGCCCTGATAGGTCTCATCAATGGTCCAGTCGCCGCTGAGCGACATAGAGCTGATTTCTTTGATTGGCGCGATCGAATATCCGACCAAACCGCGCACCCGAAATGCATCCATACGTCCGCCAATCAGCAGCGAACCGCTGGCGGTTTTGTCAATACTGCCATCGGCGCTTCTGTTGTAGGACGCGTTCAACGAATTGGTTACCGACGCCGGTCCGATGGCCTGGGACATACGATTGGTCAGCCGTGTTTCGGTGGCTTTGGACTGACGGCGGGAATGTTCAACGGTGACGCCGAACGGAATACGCGGAATTACCGTTTCGGGGATCGAGCCATCCAGGCGCAGCTTGGACACGCTGGTCAAAGGGTCGCCGCTGGTGGAGATGTATTCACTGAAATAATCGTAATAACGGTCGTGCTGGCCGATCACGCTGACGCCAGCCACCGAGGTTTGCGCCGACACCCGCCCCGCCGTCCCGCCGCCTTGGCGTTTGGTCACTTCGGCGCGGGTGTAGACGTTGCCCAATGACGTTCCCGCGCTGAGGCCTACGTAGCGTTGCTGCCCGGTTTCATCGGGAACGATCGATGCGTTGGTGCCGACGGAAATGTTTTTTGAGACGCCCAATTGCGCCTCGCCAAACAAGCGCATATCGCCATCCACATCCTTAACAGTGTTTCTCTTTTTATACAGCAGTCGCTTATCGTGCTGACTACCACTGACGCGAAACTGCACTTCGCCGGGCTTGACCAAGGTTGCACCAACGCGAAACTGCTTAATTTCCTCGCGGGTTTGGCCTTGCGGACCATAAAACACCAACTTCACCACATTGACGCCAAACAGCAACGGCACATCACCGAAGCTATAGCGGCCATCGGTGGAGCTGGCCTGAAATGCGATCAACACTTCGTTTCGGTACAGCTCGACCTCCCAGCCGATCGGCAAATCGCCGTCGAGGGTGATTTTGTCGAATTCGGTTGGGTTGCCCAGCGGTTGCGACGACACTTTAAAGCCCCGCCCCAATTGGGTGCGCGCCACCAATGGAATTTCCGGGGTGTATATGTCGCCGACCGCGATTTCGTTGATCGGAGTTTCACCGATGCTATCGCCGAAGACTTTACCGTTGGGGTCTTTGCGTTCAAACTTCAGGCGGGTTTCCGTGACCTTATCTATGCTGGTGCCGGCGACGAACATTTGTGCGTTTGCGTAACCCAGCTCCGCCGACGACGACAGGTTATAATCGGTGAAAAAGCTGGCGCTCGCGCTACGCGGTTTGTTGATGCGGGTGCTGGTGTCCAGACTCAGCATCGGCCAATCCACCAGCTTGTGCGGGGTTTGGACTTCGGGCAGGTCTTGGGTTTTCTTTTTCGCTCCGAACATCCGCTTGCGATACTCGTCACGAGCCAATTTCATTTCGACCGCGAGAGGTTCGCGCGATTCGACGTCAACGGTCAGCCTGGACACTTCGAATCGAATATCGAGGGGAAACCACTTCGACAGCAAGCGGATGTCGACAAAGATATCGTCGGGGTGCAGTTCAACCATTCCTTCATCGAAGGTCGCTTGACGGCCTTCGACCACCACGGTTCCACGACGCACGTTCATATAAAAGAGTTTGTTCTCTTTGATGAACCAGCCGTTGGCCGTGCCTGAGGCCGGGTCAACGCCGATGGGAAACTCCAACACCTCCGCCACGTCGCGCAACGGCAGCAACAAGCTTGAGCCGTTTAGATAGCCGAGCATCGCATCGGCGAGAATTTCGCCGCCCAGACGCATTTCCAAAAGCAGCATCTCATCGTCGGAACGATGAACGATTTTGCTGGCGTTGGGATCAAAGTTGTCATCGACAGGTTCGCGACCAGGGGCGGTCAAGTCTTCGCCATCGACTTCCAACCCGATTGAGCTTCCTTCATCGGCTTGCGAAGTCACCGGGGCCACGGGCGACGCCAAGGGGGCAGGCGGTTGCGGTGCCGCCGCCAGCGCGCACGCAGACATCCCTGCCCAAACGCAAACGGCAAGGCCGAATCCGAGCAAGGTGAGGGGGACGTCAGTGTGGGTGCGGTATCCGCTCAGTCGCCTCATGTTTTCTCAATCTATCGGACGGAACTGACAACAAGCTGACAGAACCGCGCTGAAGGCATTTTCTCCACCAGCACGCCATAGCCCGTAACGACCTGAACGTCTGCGCGTTGTAAAAGCGGTGATCCGCGCATTCCTTAACAAATGATTTACTGAAATAAATGTGTAATTTAGCGGCTCTTGTCAGGTTGCTGTCAGGAAGCGTGTGTATAAGCAGTTTAACAGTGCTCTTGAAAAATGCAGAAGCAAACAAAAACAAAGCAAATTAACGTGTGGCGTTGTGAGCAGAAGCTTGAGCCGAACGTATACCGAATGAAACCTAGGCGGCCCATGCTAAAAGGATTTTTTATGAGCTACACGACCAAGATTTCCGCGATTGCCGCAGTGGCTGCAATTGCACTTACAGGCACCCAAGCTCTTGCAGCCAATGCCGTTTCCGGTTCTGCAAGCGCGACGATCGCTTCCCCGATTTCGATTGCTGAAACCACTGGATTGAGCTTTGGTTCCGTGACCGCGGGCACCACAGCGGGCACCGTTACGGTTGCCCCCGCTGGCGGCGCAACGTACGGCGGCGGCGTCACCAACTTTGGCGGCGGCGCAGTTCCGGCGGCATTCTTGGTGACGGGCTCGGTTAACACCGCGTACTCCGTTACCATCGACACCACCGCCACGCTGAGCAGCGGTGCCAACTCGATGACGGTCGATACGTTTGCTACCAACCTGACCAACGGCGCCGGCACCTTGTCGGCGACGGGCACCGCGACTGTGAACGTCGGCGCAACGTTGAACGTTGCCGCCAACCAAGCTGCCGGCGCTTATTCGGGCACCTACAACATCACCGTTAACTACTAAAAACGGTTGATTGTTTTAGCACGGGTTACGCATTTTATTTCGCTCTAGAGCGGGAGCAACTTTTTGCTTCCGCTCTATGTGCGTTTAGATCCGATCCCTTGACGTCCACGTTCAGCGCTTTTTCGAGATTCATCTCGAAAATGAGGGCCGATTGGGCGTATAGTTACAACAACGCTTCGCGCGACCAACCATTCGACTGATGACATGAGGCTTCCTGACGTGTTCGGGCAACGCACATATTCTAGGTCCGTCAAAATCGCTATGGCCCTGTTGGCCGTAGAGGTCGCTGTTGCTGCGCCGATGATTGTCGCTGCGGCAGGCGCCAACGGTCTTGCCTCTGTCGAAGTGGTGGCCTCACCCTCAGCCCTTGGCGCGCTGTCGAATTTTTCGATTGGCGTTATCAGGCCTGCCGCTAAGTCCACCGTCATCAACGTCTCCCCTGACAATATCAACTTACGAACCGCAAGCGGCCAGCAGGACAACGGTCTCGGTCGTATGCAACCCGCGCTGTTCAGCATTTCCGGCATTCCGGATCAAACGTTTTCGATCAGCATGCCACAGCCTGGTTCCGCCACATCCGGCCGGGGGCAAGTTGAATTCGTATCATTCGAACACAATGCCGGAACGACGCCGACCATCGGTTCGGATGGAACGGCGGTGTTCGCCGTGGGCGCTCAGGTCAAATTCACCGAATTTCTAGAGCTCGATCTCACCGCCGCCGCCGACCAGAACGGGGAAAACCTGATTACAGAGGACACCCCGAACGGCACGCCAGCTGAAAAAGTCGGCATGCCCAAGGTCAACCCATTTGGCGTGCAGGCCGTTTCAAATGGCTTTCTCAACATTCTCGTATCTTACAACTGATTGACAAACCAGCTAACCCCCATCACAAATTGATAGCGCACCTGCGCAAGAGCGGAATTCAGTCCCACTCAGATGCGCTCAATGACTTTAAGGAAATGAATACCATGATGAAACGGGTTTTGCTTTGGCTGGTGTTTGTATGTGCGGGCGCCGGTGTTGCCGTTCCGCTCTCAGCCCAGGCGCAAGGTGGTGGCGATCTTGTCGTTTCGCCCACCCGCGTGGTGTTTGAAGCCCGCACCCGGTCATCCAAGGTGACCCTCGCCAATCGCGGCAGCGCAACGGCGACCTTTCGCATCTCACTGATCGACATGGCCATGGACGACTTTGGGCAGATGAGCCAAGCCGCGCCCGAAGACACGTCCTTGCCATCGGCCAAAAGTCTCATCCGCTACGCGCCGCGCCAGATCGACATCGCGCCCGGCGCCACCCAAGTGGTGCGTTTATCCTTGCGCAAGCCCGCAAATTTAGCCGACGGCGAATATCGTTCACACATGTTTTTCCGCGCCGTGCCGCCCGAAGGGGCCGGGCGCAGCGTCACCGACGACACGCCCTTGGATAAGGGCGAACTGCGCATTCAATTGGTCCCCATCTACGGCGTCACGATCCCCATCATCGTGCGCAATGGTCAATTGAGCACCGATGCCGGTATGCGCAATTTAGTGCTGACCGATGCAACCGACACAGAGCCGCAAAAACTCGAAATCGAATTGACCCGCGCGGGCGACCGATCGGCGTTCGGCGATTTGGTTGCGCTGTACCGCCCCGCGGGCGGTGGCGATGATATCGTCGTTGGCCGCATCAGCCGCGTTGCGGTCTACACCCCCAACGCCAACCGCAAGGTCGTCATGACGTTGCGGGTTCCCGATGGCGTCAGCCTCAAACCCGGCGGCGCCATCCACGTCACCTACCGCGAAACCGATGAAGAAGGCGGTAAAGTTCTCGCCGAATCTGTCTTCGCGTTGAAATAACGCTTCACTTTTGTGCGCATAAAAAAAGGACCGCACATGCGGTCTTTTTTCGTTCCGACGCCAATGGCGAAATTCAGAGCTTATTGGGGATCAACATACACGGTGAAGGCGCCCGTGTATTCCCCGCCCGGCTGACCCGTAGGAATGTTCAGCGTCGCGCCCATCTTCAACGTCAGCTTACCTTTGCGGTCCAACTGCGCAGCACCGGCTGGCGGGTCAGAGACAAAGTTCGTCAGCACCGCCGACCCCGATGGGCCGCTGACCGTCACGGTCGTCGGCAACGTGATCAGCACCGTGCCGTTTTTCGGACCCTTGATTTTGTATTCAGCCGCACGCGGGTTTCCATCCAGATAAATAGCGTAGCCCGTCGTGGTCAATACGCCGCTGGGGCTGACCGTCGCCGCGCCCGGACCTGCGTAACTGCTAGCGATGGTTGAGAAGCGAAGCGTGCGTCTTTCTTCGAGCTCGATTTCAATTTCGTCATCATCATCGTCACCTTTGTCTTTACCGGCCCACGCGGTTTGGGGCAGGCAAAGGTTCAAGGCGACAAGCGCCAACATTGCGAATTTAATTATGAAGTTAATTGTGAATCTAGGCACACGAATCCACCTGCGAGATTCGCTCCCACAGGCGCGTCCGGCGGCCCATTGCAAAGGTGGTTCGTATTCGAACTTCATTCTGACGTAAGTGTCTCACAATTCTCAAATCGAGGCGACTACTTTTACAGACGAAACCGAGGAAAATAACCACGTCAAATTCATTCGCAGCTAGACTGTGGCAAGGGTCGTTCAGTCCTCATGATCGTCATCGCCGGAACATCCGAACCAGGGTCACCTTCGCCATCAACGCGGCTAAGAATCAGAGCCTACCAATTGCGACACGCGCCCGAAGCATCGTACGGTCCGCCTGGCTTATCGATCGATGCGTGAAGCGCATTGATCTCTTTATGAAATTTCGTCGTGACTTGAGTAACGACGTTTTGCAAAACGCGCTGAGCTTCGGCTTGGCCACGTTTCATACTGTTGACTTGGCGCGGATTGAACCGAATCAGGGCCCGTTCCAACTCGCGTTTGAGCAGCTTGGCGTATTTACGCACCCCTTCGCGATTGACGCGAACGTGTTCCATTTCGTGCTTGAGAACGGTGGTGTACTGACAGCTGCCCAACGCATATTCCCGCGGCACCTGAACGGTCAGCACACTATGGCCAAATCGGGCGTCCACATGGCGCACAGTCAAGCACGTTCCCCCGTCTTGCTTGAAACCACGGAACTGGATGTTCATCGACGTTTCGACTTCGCTTTGGGTCAAGCCCAAAACCAGATTGCCGCGCTTGAGCAAGCCGTGCGCCTTGGCTTTGGAATTGATCTGATGGAGACTCGACGACCTCACCACCTTTGGAGCCGGGTCGATCAGACGCAGGTCAACACGTGCGATATCCGGGGCAGCACAGACAGCCGCCAATGCCGTCGAGGCGCCCAACATCGTCAAGGCCGACAGCGCCGCGCAAAAAGTATGAAGGCCGATTTTCATCATAGCTTCTACATAAGCATGATCTGGTCAGAAGGAAAGGCTGCAATGTTGGCGATCTAAACGGCGTGAAGTTGGGCCACGCTGGCGGTTTTTTCCCTGTACATGTTTTTGTCCGCCAAATTGACCAGACGCTCGACATCGTCCGCGTCTTCGGGGAAGCGCGCAAAACCGACGGACGCCTGTACGATCAGTTCGACGCCCCCCAGTTTCATGGGCCGGTTGAGCCCCGATTGCAGCTTGCTCAGCACGCCGTTCAAAGTCGGATGATCCGTAACGCCCGGCAACAAAATCACAAACTCGTCCCCGCCCATGCGCGCCACGGTATCGGACTTGCGGGTGAGCGCCATCAACCGTTCGCCGACCTCAATGAGGACTTTGTCGCCAATGTGATGACCATGTTCGTCATTAATGGGCTTAAAACCATCCAAGTCGATATACAGCAGTGTGAACCCGAATTTCGAACGGTCACTGAGCGCCGCCAACTGATACAGACGGTCAAACATCAAACGCCGATTGGGCAGTTTGGTCAGGTGATCGCGAAGCGCCAGATCGCGGTTGCGCCGTTCCAGCGACAACAACAAGTACACCAACGCGCCAAAAGCAAAAGCCACCAAGACACCGATGCCACGCACCACGTGAGGCGTGTTATCCGACGCACCCCACCCGCCCACCGGCATCGCCGCCATCTGCCACGATCCATTAGGCAGGCTGACCGTTTGGGTGATGACGCCTGGTGTAGAAAACAACTTCGCATCGCCAAGGAACACATCGCCATCCGCACCGAGGCCATCTCGGCCCCTGAGCGCAACGTGCATATCGCCCACGCGTTCCGATACCCCCGCCAAATTGAACAGCGACGGCGTATCCATGACAATTGCCGCCAGCCCCCAATAGACAGGTGGTGCGACGGGGTATGCGGTCCGGTCTTGAACGTAAATCGGGCTCCGCGCGATCAACCCCTGACCGCCCTGAACCAAATCCAGCGGCCCCGCGACAATCGTGTTGCCCAAATCAATCGCGCGTTTGACCGCCGGCCATTGCTGAGGGTTGTCTCGATAGTTCATGCCCAGCGCGCGTTCGTTACCCGCCAGGGGGTAAATGAACTCGATGACATTGTCCGGAGCCAGCGCAAGATTGCGAATGTGGCGTCCCGTCGTGACCATTTCCGTGGCCAGCGGCTCGAAATCGTTCCACGTCAATTTTGGATGAGTGGCGACGTAACTGATCATGCCGCGGGTCAGGTAAAGCGTCGAATTGATTTCACCTTCTAGGCGCGCCCGGATCAGAGACAACTGTTCGACCACGCCTGCGCGTTCCTGGTCGATGGCTTTTTCGGTGCTGAGCGAAGCGACGAATTGGGTGAGCACAAGCACAAACCCAACCACCGCCAGCGCAAATATAACACGCGACACGCGACCAAATTCTTCAAGCCATCTCAAAACGGTGTCTTTTGTGATCATGCGGATCTGCCTAAACCTACTCTAATGAATAGTATAAAATGATTACATCCCGATCAAAATAAGGGGTTTGAGCTATACGCCGCTCAGCCGCGTATTGAAGCGCGGGAAGGTCGGGTTTATGGTCTTGAATTCAGACCTTGCAAGGAAGCCGTCGATCATGCCCGTCACGTTGGTTTACATAACCGTTAAAGCGGACCGCATCGATGACTTCATTGCGGCGTCCAAGGCCAATCACGACGCCTCTATCACTGAGGCCGGAAACCATCGTTTTGATTTTTTGCAAAATCAATCAGACCCCTGCCGGTTCGTCTTTTACGAATGGTTCGCCAGCGACGCCGACGTCGATCTGCACAAACAAACTGAGCAATACAAGACATGGAGCAAAACCGTTGAGGCCATGATGGCCGAACCGCGGCGAAGCGAGCGCCACAACGGATTGTTCCCGGAGCTGAATTCGTGATCAACACCCTCACCCCACAAATCATCCCGGCGCCGTTCACCATCGCCCGTCTGCCGAAAGTCATTTTCGGTGCGGGCGCGCTGTCGCAACTGCCGGGCGAGATTTTGCGCTTTGGCCCCAAAGCCCTGATTGTCACCGGAGCCCAGTCGTTCATCGCGTCTCAACCGTGGGCGGACCTGCAAAACCAGCTGAATCAAGCCGGAATCGTCTATAGCGTCTTCAAGGTCGCTGGCGAACCGTCCCCAGAACTGGTGGATGACGCCGTAGCCGCACACAAAGACGCCGGATTTGACGTGGTGGTCGGCATCGGCGGCGGCAGTGCGCTGGACGCCGCCAAAGCCATCGCCGGATTGCTGATCCCCGCGAACTCTGTGATGGATCATCTGGAAGGCGTCGGGCCTGAGCTGGCGTATCAAGGCCCCGCCACGCCGCTGATCTGCGCGCCCACCACGGCGGGCACCGGCAGTGAAGCGACCAAAAACGCGGTCTTGTCGCGCCATGGGGCGGATGGCTTCAAAAAATCATTTCGCGACGACGCCCTGGTCGCAGCCAGCACCATCGTCGATCCCGATTTATTGGCGACCTGCCCCCAATCGGTGATCGCCGCCAACGGCATGGATGCGTTCACCCAATTGCTCGAAAGCCTGACGTCTACGCGCTCCAACCCTATCACCGCCGCCTTGGCGTGGTCCGGGCTGGAACGCTTTGCCCAAGGCTTTTGGGACATGTGGCTGCTGGCCGGCGAAAACAGTCTGCGCGCCCAAGAGGCCCGCACCCACATGGCTTACGCGTCGTTAATGTCGGGGATATGCTTGGCGCAGACGGGGCTGGGTTCGGTGCATGGCTTGGCTCAGCCGCTGGGCTCACTGTTTCCGATCCCCCACGGCGTGGTCTGCGGAACCTTGGTGGCGGAGGCCACCGACATCAATATCCGCACCTTGATCGAACGCGCCCCCGACAGCCCTGCACTCACCGTTTACGCCCGTACGGGCGCGCTGGTGCTGAGCGACAACCTGCACGGTAACGATGCGTTGGATGGTCTGGTGCGCACACTGAGGGACTGGACAGAACGCCTTGAGCTCCCCCGTCTGGGTGCGTTCGGCGTCAGCGAAGGCGATGTCGAGCGCATCGTCGCAGGCAGCCGCGGCTCATCCATGCAGACCAACCCAGTGACGTTGAGCGATGCAGAAATTGGCGAACTGGTGAAACGGCGCATCTGATCCCTATATATAAATCATGAGCGACATCCCCTTCACCCCTCAACTCACGCCACAAAAGATGCTGGAAATGGGCGTCTTTGGCGGCTGGTATTTCGGCGACTACCCCGGTGGCGTACCGAATGATCTACCGCAAAACTGGTTCGCCGGCGCCAAGCTATCCGTCCAAGGCTTCGACAAAACCCTCAACTTCTTTGGCGTTGAGGCGGGACAGCCGCGTGCGGTGTGGTTGGAAAAGGGATGGATCACGCCCGAAGACCCGCTCGGCTGGTTCCAATGGTATTGCCGCTATAGTTTAGGCAGGCGCTTACCCGGCGTGGATGCGTTTCAGATCAAAAGATGGAAAGCGTTCGGTGCCCGTCATATCCCGCAAATCAAAAAAAATTGCCAACCCGCCGACGTATTTTGCCGCCCGCGCCAACGCCAGGCGATCTTACAGTGGGCTTACGAACCTTTGATTTGAGGGCCACTTTCAAAAGCGCCCGAACCGCCTTCGACCGCGCCGCTGACCGACGCCTGCTCACTATCGTCTGCCAAGGTGCCGTCGAACATCAAATGCACCGGACCTTTAACGTGAATGTCGCGTTGCGGATAGGGGAAGGCGATTTTGTGCTCGGCGAACAAGTCCATAATGCGTAGGTAGATTTCGCTTTTGATGTTGGACACGCCTTTTTCCGCGTCCTCGATCCACACCCTGAGTTCCAGATTCAAGGCGTTGTCGCCATAACCTTTGAGCAAGCACCGCGGCGCCGGGTTTTTGAGAATACGCGGAAACTCATCCGCCGCTTGCTCGGTCAGTTTCATCGCAAGCTTGATGTCGGAATCGTAAGAAATACCGACGGGCAAACGCTGGCGCACCAAACGATCCGAATGCGACCAATTTTCCACCGGGGTGGAAATCAACACTTCGTTGGGAATCAGATGCTCGATGCCGTCGCGGGTGATCACCGAAACGTAGCGTGCGCCAATGGCGTTAATCCAACCGTAGGTGCCGCTGATCGACACCACGTCGCCGGGTTTGACGGAACGATCCATCAACAAGATCACCCCGGACAACAAATTGCTGACCACCTTTTGCAGACCGATACCGATACCCAGACCCAAGGCGCCGGAAAACACCGCCAAGGCCGTAAGATCGATGCCGACACTGTTGATGGCGATCAAAATCGCCAGCGTGATGAACATCACGCGGGCCAATTTTCCGATCAATACTTTTTGCGACGGGGTGAACTGCGCGATGCCCTTGAGCCGGTTCTCGACCAAGCGCGATGCTGCATTGGCCAGCCACAGCAAAACCAACAGCGCCACGACGCCCTTGCCCACCACCAAAAGCGACAAGCGAAATTCGCCCAGGTTTATGGCTAAGCGGTCCAAAAACGCCAAAGTCGGGTCGAGCATACCGATGATGTCCAAGGCCGCCACCGCCCAAACGAACATCGCCACCGCTTTCGACCACCACGGATCGGCGATGAAATTGAGCATCAGGCGGATCACCACCCAGGCCCTGAGCAGACTGACGGCGATACCGATGATGGCGCCGGGCCAACCCAGCTGAAAGGATGTAAACTGAGCCGCACCCGCAAACACCAACCACGCCAACGGCATGAGCAATGGTTTGAGGATCAAGCCCGTCTGGTAACGGTACTTATTGGCCCAAGCCCCGGCGAGAATTTTGTCCAAGATTTTAACGAGAGGACGCGCCGCAATACGCGCCAATACATACGACAGCGCCACCACAGCCAACTGAATCAAGTTGGGAATCACCAGGATATGCGTCTGCACAAACAGCCAAATATCATCCAAAATTTGGTTCAGTTGCGCAATGTCGAAGGAACCGTCCACGGCCCCACCCCCTTATGACGAATTTCGAGCTCTCGAATAATCTGAGCCTAAGGCCCATGGCTGCGCATGTCCATGCGTTCGCGCACACCACCGCCAAATGATTTCCGTTGAGGTTCTGATTGTTGCGTTGCACTATGCGCGCTCCCTCCCCAATCGCAGTTTGATCATGACCGACACCTCACCCCCCGTAACCCCATCCGCCTTTTCGACCCCACCCGCGGCGTTTTGGGGCGGCGCGCGCGAAGCGGCGGGGGTGCCGATGATGGTCATGGGCGCCAGCTTCGTCGGCTTTGGTTCGATGATCCACGATCTCAACTGGTCGGTGTGGCACGCGCTGTTTTCGACCCTGTCGACGTGGGCGCTGCCGGGACAAATCGCCATGGCGGAAATGGCCTACACCGGCGCGCCGCTGGCGGCCTTGGTGCTGGCGGTGGGCTTCATCAATGCGCGGCTGTTGCCGTTGGTGGTGTCGTTGCTGCCCCATGTGCGCCGCGCTGATGTCGCGATGTGGAAATATTACGCCGTCGCCATGCTGATCGCCGCAACCAGTTGGGTCGGTACCATGCGGCGCTTACCGGACCTGCGCCAAGATCAACGGCTGCACTACCTCACCGGCTATGGCTTAGCGCTTTACCTGAATATGCCGCTCGCCACCGTGATCGGTTTTTATATCGCCGGACAGGTGCCGCTGCCCATCACCTTGGCGTTGGTGTTTTTGAACCCGCTGTATTTCCTGTTGCTGTTTTTGTTCGACCTGCACAACGCCGCCAAGGTGCTGTCGCTGGCGTTCGGCGCGGTGCTGGGACCGCTGTTATACCAAGTCGCGCCGGACTGGAGCTTGATCGTCACCGGGCTGGTCGGCGGAACGGCGGCGTGGTGGATCGGGCGCAGCCCCTGGGGGCGGCGTGTTCAAGACACATGGTTAAAGCGCGAGGTCCGCCATGACTGAGGCCTCGATGTATTCTCCGTTCCTCGCGATCACGTTGGCGGCTGTGGCCACTTATGCGGCGCGCGCTGCAGGGGCCTTTTTGTCGGGAAAGATCGGCACAGAGTCCGCCGTGATCGACTGGATCACCTGCGTCACCTACGCCCTGTTGGCCGGATTGGTGGTGCGCATGATTTGGATGCCCATCGGCGCGCTGGCCGCGACGCCAGACTGGATGCGCTTTGTTGCTGCGGGTACGGGGTTGGCGGTCTTCATCGTCGCGCGCAAAAGCGTTGGCTTGGGCGTTCTCAGTGGAACCCTGACACTGATCGCATTGACGTGGAATGCGTTCTAAAAACGCGCTTAGTAACTTTTGAATCAGCCGTTTACCGTTTTTTTAGGTCTTGTCACCCATTGTAGGTAGGCAAACGCATATTGCGAAGGCCCTGACCAGAACGGTACAGATCACATGGCGCAAACTTTTGGCATTCTCGGCTTCATCCTTTCGCTGCTGGCGATTTTTTTCGCCAGCGAAGTGATGCGCCGAGCCGCACACCAACAAAACGAGCTTCAAGCCGCGCTATTCAAAGCGATGACCCGCATCCAAAAATTGGAAAGCAACGTCTTTCACGTCGAAAAGCTCGCCGCTGAAATTCGCCACCAACGCAAGCGTCAGGCGGAAACGCTCACCTCGCTCGCCAAAAAGGGCGAGACCCAAAAGACGGCGCATGCCGAAGGATCGGGTGAGCGGTTTACGCCTTCTACCCACGCCGCGCAGCCCAGCGCCAGCCAGCCAGCACAACGCAAAACCGGGTAACGTTAGCCGCGTTTGCGCAGCACCAGCGTCAGCCAACCATCGCGCACATAACGTCGTTCCAGTTTTAGGCCTTGGGCTAAATACGGGGCCAGAACGAAACGTTCATCGCGCACGATCAATCCCGAAAGCACCGCATAACCGCCGCGCGTCAAGCGTCGCGCCAGTCCCGGCGCCAGCGCCGTCAACGGGCGCGCCAAAATATTAGCGACAATCAAATCGAACCGTGCGCGCTCGGACACCGGCTTGAAACCGGGCCCCGTGCGCAAATCCAACAGGTCCGCAACGCCATTGAGCAGCGCGTTTTCCGCCGCCACCCGCACCGCCGTGGGGTCGATGTCGGTGCCCAAAACGTTCAGCTTCCACAGCTTCGCCATGGCGATGGCGAGAATCCCTGAGCCGGTGCCGACATCCAATGGCCGTTCGAATGTATGGCGGCGGCCCAAATCTTCGATCGCCTGCAAGCAGCCCGACGTGGTGGCGTGGGTGCCGGTGCCGAACGCCGCGCCCGGATCGATGCGCATGGGAATGCGCCCCGCCAGCGGCCGTTCGTCGATGTGGCTGGCGTAGATGAAAAAGCGCCCCACGTCGATGGGCGGAAAGCCTTTGAGGTTTTCCGCCACCCAGTCGCGCGGCGCGAGCTCTGCGATATGGGCGTCCGGCGCGTCTACGCCCAGGGTGTCCGCCATGGCTTTAAGCGCAGTGGCAATCTCATCCGGATCGGGCGCCGTGGTGGTGAAACCTTCGATGCGCTGCACGCCGCGCGGTTCGTCCACCGTCCACATCAAAGAGTCCACCAACGGCTCAAGCACCTGCTCGAACGCCGTCACGTGTTGGTCGGCAACTTCCAAGGAAATGCACCAAATTTGTGTTTCATCAGTCATGCTCAAGGTATGGAAGAGGCCGCGCGCTACGTCAACGCACAATCCACATTCCCCACACGATTTAGATAACACTCTGAAAACACTCTTATATGTAATTTACCTAATATTATACGTTATTCATATTTAAAAACCCTAATTTGTGCGTGGTTATTTGTTGTGTTACATTTGCACCAGAAAGTTTAAAGACGGGAGAGGTTTTCGCTCACGTTCGAAGAGGCCGCAACGGCTTCTGTGGGTCCCTGGGGGGGGACCAAGAGCAACATAATGGGAGATAATGAGTGATGACGGATATGACACATAAATACGGTTTGGCCTTGCTTGGCGGCCTCGTGATGCTCGCCTTTATCACGGTTATTTATATGTAAGGTCTTCAGCAGCCGAAACACCAAAACGCGGGCGTTGAGCCCGCGTTTTTTTATGTGCGTTCGTTCACGCCCATAATCTCGGTTCTGGGCTCACACTTTTTCGACGAAGCTGGCCATAACTTTCTTCAGGCCGGCCTTCTCGAACTGAATGTCGAGCTTATCGCCGTCCACCGATTTGATCGCGCCGTAGCCGAATTTTTGGTGAAAGATGCGCTGCCCAACGCCCAAGCCGTCCGCCGTCATGCGCGCGGGCGCGAACACCAAATCGTCTTCGCGCTTACGGTTTTGCGCCCGCTTCCAGCCTGCGCCGTAGCCCTGAGAGGCACCGGAACTGGAGCCAAACAACGACGGCCCTTCATCAAAGCCTCCACGGCTAAGCCCCAAATCTCCTGCACGTTCGATATGGTCCGCAGGCAGTTCATCGACGAAACGCGACGGCAATGAGGATTGCCACTGACCGTATATGCGCCGGTTGGCGGCAAACGTCACGTTGGCCCGTTTGCGCGCCCGGGTGATGCCGACATACGCCAAGCGGCGTTCTTCTTCCAAACCTTGGGCGCCGGTTTCATCCAGCGCGCGCTGATGGGGGAACAGGCCTTCTTCCCAACCGGGCAAAAAAACCGTGTCGAATTCCAAACCTTTCGCGCCGTGCAAGGTCATCACCGTGACTTTGTCGACGTTCTTATTGTCTTCGTTTTCCATCACCAACGAGACGTGTTCCAAGAAACTGGTCATGGTGTCGAACTCGCTCAGCCCCACCACCAATTCCTTGAGGTTTTCGATGCGTCCCGGCGCATCGATGGATTTGTCGAGCTTCCACATTTCTGTATAGCCCGACTCATCCAACACGATATCCATCAACTCGGCAGGAGAATGGCTCTGAGCCTCGACCCGCCAGCGATCGAAATTGGTCATCAAATCGGTGAAGGTCTTTTTCGGCCGCGCCTTCAGCTCATCGGTGGTGAGCAGTTCGCGGATCGCAACGGTCAGCGAAATGCCGCGCGCGCGGGCATGCATGTGCACCGTCTGCATGGTCGCTTGGCCCAGACCGCGCTTGGGCAGATTGACGATGCGCTGAAACGCCAGGTCATCGTCGGGCTGAGCGATCACACGCAAGTACGCCACCGCATCGCGGATTTCCTGACGTTCGTAAAAGCGCAGTCCTCCAATCACTTGATAGGGGATGCCCAACGTGATCATGCGTTCTTCAAACTCGCGGGTCTGCGCAGAGGTGCGCACCAAAATCGCCATCGAGGTCAAGGGGTCGCCGTGGCGCTGGCGTGCTTCGATCTCATCGCCGACCCAGCGCGCTTCCTCGGTCGAGTCCCACACGCCATGAACGCGAACCTTTTCGCCGTCTTCCAAGTCGGTCCACAAGGTCTTGCCCAAGCGGCCTTCGTTATTGGCGATCAGACCCGACGCCGCACCCAAAATATGCGGCGTGGATCGGTAATTGCGTTCCAAACGCACCACCTTGGCGCCGGCGAAATCTTGCTCGAAACGCAAGATGTTGCCGACCTCGGCCCCGCGCCATGAATAGATCGACTGATCGTCGTCGCCCACGCAACAGATGTTTTGATGGCCCATCGCCAGCAAGCGCAGCCACAAATACTGCGCCACGTTGGTGTCTTGGTATTCGTCCACCATGATGTAGCGAAAGCGCCCTTGATAGTATTTCAAGGTGTCCGGCTGGGTCTGAAACAGTTCGACGCACAGCATCAACAGATCGCCAAAATCCGCCGCATTGAGGCGTTTCAACTGTTGCTGATAGTCTTTATAAACCGCAATAGCGTGACCATCCAAAGCGTCGCCGGATTCCGATTCCGGCACTTTGTCCGGCATCAACGAGCGATCTTTCCAGCGCTGAATGACCGCGCTAAAGGTCCGTGGCGGAAAGCGTTTGGGATCGATATCGCGGGCATCCAAGATTTGTTTGAGCAGACGGATTTGATCGTCGGTGTCCAAAATAGTGAAGTTGGGCTTCAATCCCACCACTTCGGCGTGACGGCGCAAAATACGCGCGGCCAAAGCGTGAAAGGTGCCCACCCACCAGCCTTCGACCGGGGTTCCCAACATGGCGCCGACGCGTTCTTGCATTTCGCGCGCGGCTTTGTTGGTAAACGTCACCGCCAGCAACTCGCCGGGACGCGCGCGGCCTTGCAACAAGATGTGGGCAAGGCGCGTGATCAGCACCCGGGTTTTGCCGGTGCCTGCGCCCGCCAGCACCAACACCGGGCCGTCGGTGGCCTCAACCGCTTCGCGCTGGCTTTCATTGAGCGTATCGAGATACGGCGCGGGACGCGCGGGCGCTTGCGAGCGCGCAGGCTCGTCCGCCGGGTCCATCAATTCAAAAGGATCGTTCATCAGCGATATATAGCACGTGCGGGCGCGTCGAAAAGGGGCGAAACGCGTTCAAGGGCGTTAAACGTCGCGTTCTTCGTGACGGCTTTGCAGCAGAGCGCGGCTATAGGCGGACATGACGTGTTTTTCCTCCACCGTGCCAAGGAACTTGCGGTTTTCAAGGTCGTCCACCACGGCGATGAGGTGTTCCCCCGATCCGCGAATTTTCTTCAGCGCATCTTCCAGATGATCGTTGCACTGAAGCATCGGCGGTTTGCGCCGCGCCACATCGGCGGCGTTGATCAGCATGTCCATAGCAGGGTCGAACGCGGTCTCGCTCAAATCCGCCAGCGTGATGGTGCCGATCAGGCGCGCATCCTCATCAATGACGAACAGCTCACCCAATTTGCTTTCTTGCAAGCACACCCGCAATTGCGACAAGGGCATATCGGGGCTCACCAGTTCACCGTTTTCTTCCATCACATCGCACACCCGGCTGGCGCGCAGCAAAGCGCTTTCAAAGCCGCCCTTCAAGTCCAGGCCGCGGCGTTCCAGTTGCAGTTGGAAGAAGCTGTTCTTGGAGATCTGGCGGGTGATGCCGGTGGACACCACCACCGCCAGCATCAAGCCCATGGTCAGCTCGTAATCGCCGGTCAGCTCAAACACGATCAAGGTGGTGGAAATCGGCGCACCCAAAGTCGCCGCCGCCACCGCGCCCATGCCGATCAAGGTGTAACCGCCGGCGCCGGCCTGCAACGCGGGAAATGCACCCGTGGCAATGATGCCAAAGGCGCCGCCCAGCATCGCGCCGACCACCAACGATGGCGAAAAAATTCCGCCGCCAAAACCGAAGCCGAGGCTCAACGCCGTCGCCACAATCTTGCCCACCAGCACCGCCGCCAACAGCCACAACGCCACGCTGCCGCTGAGCGCATCGTCGGTGACGCCATAACCAACGCCCAGGACTTGGGGCAAAAACAACGCAATCAAGCCGACAAAAAAGCCGCCGACGGCGGGGCGCAGCCAAGACGGTCCCGGCAGTTTTTGCGACACGTCCTGCGCCGTGAAAATGGCCTTCAGCAACAAGCTCGCCACCAGCCCCGCCAGCACGCCGAGTACGATAAAGGCGGGGAATTCCAGATAAGAGGTGATCGCATGCGGCGGCAAAACAAACGCCGGAAAATCGCCGTAATACGCGCGCGACACCGCCGTGCCGGTCACCGACGCAATCACCACCGGGGCGAAGGCTTTCAGCGCATAATGACCGATGACCACTTCATTGGCGAACAGCGCGCCCGCAATCGGCGCGTTGAACGAACCCGCCACAGCCGCAGCCACGCCACAGCCCAAAAGCGTGCGCGACAAAGATCGGCTGAGATGAAGTTTCTTGGCGATCCATCCCGCCAGCGAGGCGCCCAGATGCACCGCAGGACCTTCGCGCCCGACCGACGCCCCCGAACCGATCGACAGCGCATTGATCACCGCCGCGCGCAAGCCGGTCGAAATTGACATGCGCCCGCCCTTCAACGCGCTTGCCTCGATCACATCGGCGACGCCTTGACCGCGCCCACCGGGCATGGCGTAACGGATCAACAGACCAACCGCCAATCCACCCAAGGTCGGCGCCGCCAGCAATTGCCACCACGGCAATCCGGCGGCAATGTCGTACAACCGCTCGCCCGGCGCGCCGTAAAAATGAAACTGAAAAAATGAAATGGCTTCGCGCAACGCAATCACCATCGCGCCGCCCACCAAACCGATGAACAACGACAGCATCGCTAAAATCAGTTGGTCATTACGCAAAAACTTGCGCACGGCTTGATACAGGCGCGTAGATAGCAACGGCAGAACGAATGATGGGCGCGGCATGCGAACGGTCCAAATGCGCGAAAAACAGGTGAACAATTCATTGATAATAAAGGAGGAACGCGCTCAACGCCAGAGAACCGCTCAGAAAAACGAAGAAAACATCAGCGGAAACTCAGCTCACCGCTTTTTAGATCCGTCTGGCTGACCACCTGATTGCGGCCATTGCCTTTGGCCTTGTACAGAGCTTGATCCGCACGCTTGATCAAATCGCTCAACGATTCGCCAAATTCAAACACCGCCGCCCCGATCGACACCGTGATGCGGCCAAGGTTTTGATTGGTGGCGCGGTTCACCAGCTTTTTGGTGGAGATCCGTTCACGAATGTGTTCGGCGACATGCTCCGCGCCGTCGAGGTCGGTGGCTGGCAAGATCACCGCGAACTCTTCACCCCCATAGCGCGCGGGTACGTCATCGCCCTTGACCGCCTTGGTCATGGTGGACGCCAGCAGTTTCAGCACCTCATCGCCCGTTTGATGGCCGTAGGTGTCGTTGAAGATCTTAAAGTTATCGATATCGAGCATCAGCAAGCTCATGCTTTCGCCAGTTTCCATGGCGTCACGAGCTTGACGGCGCAATTCCATGTCGAACAATTTTCGATTGGCGATCCCGGTCAGCGCATCGGTCAGGGCTTCGCGGCGCATATCTTCCAGATCTTCCCGCAGCTGGCCGATTTCACTGGTGGATTCAGCCAGCTTCGTTTCCAGCGTCTGGTTGATTTCTTCCATCTTGCGGGTGTCGGTGAGGACTTTGGTCACGGCGACTTTCAGGCCTTCGACATCTTTGGCCTCCAATATATCGCCTTCGGCCGAAGCCAAGGTCTTGCCAAATTCGGCCGCGCCCTCGCCAGCGTCGCCAACATATCCGAGAATATGGTGCAGTTCGCTTTCGATGCGCGTGGTGGTTTCGTGCAGAGCATTGTCTCGATCTTCTATGCTGAAGAATTTGATGAAAAGATCGGCGTTCACCACTTCGGTAAAATCCTGATTGTTGTCAATCAGGATGGAAATCATGCGCGACAAATCCGGTTCCCGGCCCGAGACATGCGTATACCAAACCAGGAAATTGTTGGGCGTGGCGGGCACATTGTGCTTCACCATCCGCTCCAGCGTTTGTTTTGCAAATTCTAGTGCTTGCTCGAATGAATCGTGCACAGTCGTCGTGTTCCCAAACTATAGCGCCCCAGCTCAAACGCCTTACGGACCTTTTCAGCGGCCCTTTTTAATTCGCCCTTATACTTTAGGATGATACCCCGATCCGCACACAGGCCAAGGAAGAAATGTATAATCCCCCTCTAATCGGGGTATTTTTCATCAAAATCGCGCGCTGGGCACTGGCATGGCGCTTTGAGAGCGTGTACAAGGCAAGTCGAGCGCGCTGAGGGCGCGGATTCGCAGAGGTTTGGGGACCATCCAGAACCATCATGACAACACACCCTGAAGCCAACCAGCCATTTGAGATCGCCGTCGTCGTGCCTGTGCACAACGAAAGCGAAAACATCCGCCCGCTGATCGAAGAAATATCGACTGCGCTCGATGGCGTCGCTGAGTATGAAATCGTCTACGTCAACGACGGCTCAACCGACGACACCGCCGCCAAACTTGTTGAAATGGCGAGCGAGCAGCCGCGCCTGAGCATCTATCGCCACGAAACGGCGTGCGGCCAAAGCGCCGCAGTCGCCACCGGCGTGGGGCACGCCCGCGCGACCTATATTGCGACGCTCGACGGTGACGGCCAAAACGACCCCGCCGATATCCCCGCATTGTTTGCGCGCCTGAAAGAGTCCCAAACCCCCGACATGTTGTTGGTGGCGGGCTGGCGCGCCAAACGCAAAGACACCGAATGGAAGCGCTTTCAGTCCAAGCTCGCCAACGCGGTGAGGCAAAAGCTGTTGGGCGATCACACGCCCGACACCGGCTGCGGACTCAAGGTCTTCACCCGCACCGCGTTCCTCGACATGCCGCGTTTCGATCACATGCACCGCTATCTGCCCGCGTTGATGATTCGCCGCGGCGGCGAGGTGGTGTCGATTGAGGTCAACCACCGTCACCGCGAACGCGGCATTTCCAAGTACGGCATGTGGGACCGACTATCGGTCGCCGCGCGCGATGTGCTCGGCGTGATGTGGCTGGCGGCGCGCGGCTCTAAACCGATCGTCAGTTCCGTACGCGAAGCAAAGCCCGATTAAGCCATGAGCAAAAGCATCAGCACAGGTATGAGCACAGGCCTGATTCTGCGCGGTATCGCCGTCATGGCGACATTGGCTGGTGCTTTATATTTTTGGGATGTCGCCGATCTGGGCAACGTGCTGAGCAACGATTGGATCGACGCCCACATCAAAGGCCAGGGCCTCACCGGTGAATTTCTGTTCTTAGGCTTGGTTGCGCTGGCGACCGGCGTCGGACTGCCCCGCCAAGTGCTCAGCGGTCTGGCTGGATACGCGTTCGGGCTGACGCTGGGCACGACGCTGGCGCTTTTGGGTACCGTTTTGGGCTGCATCGGCGCTTTTTATTACGCCCGGTTGCTGGCCCGGGCGCCGCTGCAAAAGAAATTTTCCGGGCGCGTGCGTCGGCTTGACGACTTTTTGCACGATCACACCTTTTCCATGTCGCTTTTGATCCGCATGCTGCCGCTGGGCAGCAACGTTGCGACCAACTTAGCGGCGGGTGTGTCGAGCATTCGCGCGACGCCGTTTTTCACCGGGTCCGCCTTAGGCTACTTTCCGCAAACCTTGATTTTCGCCCTACTGGGCAGCGGCGTCGCCGTCGATCCGGCGTTGCGCATTTCTTTAAGCGTCATTTTGTTCGTGGCGTCCGGGCTGTTGGGCGTCTATCTTTATCGCCGTTTCCGCCATGGCAAATCGTTGGACAAGAGCATCGACGAAGAACTGGGCGCGGATGAGCCTGAAGACGAAAACGAGCAACCAAACCAATAGGGAATTTGCGCACCGTGAACGCCTCTTCGACCAAAACAGATACCGTTCTCATTGTGCTGATCTGGTGCGCGCTTCTCGCCGCCGCGATCGTCCTGCGCCCGTTGCTGCCCATTGACGAGACCCGCTACATCACCGTCGCCTGGGAAATGTGGCAAAGCGGCGATTATTGGGTGCCGACGCTGAACGGCGAACTCTACAGCCACAAACCGCCTTTGTATTTTTGGTTGATGAATTTAGGTTGGGCGATCTTCGGCGTATCGGAAACCTGGGCGCGCATGGTCGCGCCGCTGTTCGGTCTGGGCACGCTGTGGCTGACCGCCAAGCTGGCGCGTGAATTGTGGCCCGATGTTTCCGCTGAAATCCGCAATGCCCGCGCCATGATGGCCCCGCTGATGATGCTGACGGGGCTGTATTGGACGGTCTTTTCGACCATGACCATGTTCGACATGATCGTGACCTTCGCCGCCGTGATGGCGATTTTGGGCACCGTCAAAGCCTGGAAAGGTTTCGCCACAGGTGAAGGCTTTTGGCTGGGGTTGGCCATCGCAGGGCTTGGCATGGGCCTCGGCGGTCTGGCCAAGGGCCCGGCGATTTTGGTCCACACCCTGCCCGTGGCGCTACTTGCCCCGCTGTGGGGGCCGGCGACGTCTCATGGTCGCGGCGCGTCTGGCTGGGGCAAGTGGTATGGCGGGGTCTTGGTGTCCGTCTTGATCGGCGTCGGCGTCACGCTGGCGTGGGCCGTACCTGCCGCCTTGATCGGCGGAGAAGAATACCGCAACGCCATCTTCATCAAGCAAAGCGCTGACCGCATGGTCAAATCGTTCGCCCACCGCCGCCCGTTTTATTGGTTCTTGTGGGTGGTGCCGTTGATGGTGCTGCCGTGGACGGTGTGGCCGCGATTGTGGCGCGCCGTCGGCGCACGTACGGCGTGGAAAGAAGGCCGTGGCCTGCGCGCGGCTTGGACTGACGGCAGCGTGCGTATGTTGCTGATCTGGGCCGGGGCGGCGTTTGTGATCTTTTCCGCCATCAGCGGCAAGCAACCCCATTACCTGCTGCCGATCTTTCCGGCATTGGCGTTGTTCGCCGCATATGTGCTCAGCCCCAACACCATCCATGAACAAATACCGTGCAAAGGCCACCGCACGCCCGCGCTGGTCCTCGGCGTGATCGCGCTGATTTTGCTGGTGGGCCTGTTGGCGCAAGACGTGATTTCACCGCTGTTGAAAAAGCCGCTGCCCGATTGGGTGCATGTGGCTGAGCCGCTGTGGCTGGTCCCCGCGGTGATCTTGGCGTTCGCCGCCGCCCTCACTAAAACCAACGGTCCGCGCGCCGAGGTGCGCCTGATCGCGGCGCTCGCCGCCAGCGTCATCGTCATGGTGCACATGACAGCCGCCCCAGCCTTTTCCCTGGCGTATGACTTAAAACCCGCGGCAAAATGCGTGAAGGCCTGGCAAGACCAAGGCCACCCGGTGGCCTACATCGGCAAATATCACGGCGAATTTCAATTTTTGGGCCGTTTGAACCAACCCGTCGTCACATTGCAAAATATGCAAGACGGCAAAACGTGGGCCGCCGCCAACCCCACCGGGGTGCTGATCGCGACCTTGCGCGAAAGCGACTTGGCCCCTTATGGCAAACCCAGGTCCGTTCAGCCGTACCGTGGCAAAGTTCTGGCGATGTGGGACGCAACCGGGTTCTAAAGCCCGTATTTACAAAATAATCGCCAAATTTCAGCCCAAAACCGCCCTTTCACAAAAAATTCGCCATGCCCCGGTTGACAGGGAGCACTTGGCCCCGTAAATCCCTAGCACTCGGTTCGGGGGAGTGCTAACAACCGTGATCATCCCCTTGACCATTTAGTTTCACATGAATTTCTGGAGGTAACAGAAATGCAATTCAGGCCTCTCCACGATCGCGTGCTTGTTCGCCGCGTCGAGACCGAAGCAAAAACCGCTGGCGGTATCATCATTCCCGAAACCGCACAGGAAAAGCCCTCTGAGGGCGTGATCGTCGCCGCCGGTTCCGGCGTGCGCCGTGACGACGGCACGATTGTGCCGCTCGAACTTAAAGCTGGCGACGCTGTGTTGTTCGGCAAATGGGGCGGCACCGAAGTCAAGATCAACGGCGAAGATCTGCTCATCATGAAAGAGAGCGATATCCTCGGCGTGATCCAAACTTCCGCCAAAGGCAAAAAGAAGTAAGCCGTAGGGCTCTTCTTAAACCTCTCCAAACATTGCTTTAAGCCAATCCAGACGTAAGGAAATTTACCATGGCTGCTAAAGACGTAAAATTCGGCACCGATGCGCGCCAGCGCATGCTCGCCGGCGTCGACACGCTGGCGAACGCCGTTAAAGTGACCCTCGGCCCCAAAGGCCGCAACGTGGTCCTCGACAAATCGTTCGGCGCGCCGCGCATCACCAAAGATGGTGTCTCTGTCGCTAAAGAAATCGAACTGGCTGACAAGTTCGAAAACATGGGCGCGCAGATGGTCAAAGAAGTTGCATCGCGCACCAACGACGAAGCCGGCGACGGCACCACCACCGCAACCGTTCTGGCTCAGGCCATCGTGCGCGAAGGCTGCAAAGCCGTCGCCGCCGGCATGAACCCGATGGATCTCAAACGCGGCGTCGATCTTGCTGTGGATGCGGTCATCAAAGACGTGCAGAAACGCTCCAAAAAGGTCAAGACCTCCGCTGAAGTTGCTCAGGTCGGCACCATTTCCGCCAACGGCGAAGCCGAAATCGGCGCCATGATCGCTCAGGCGATGGAACGCGTCGGCAACGAAGGCGTCATCACCGTTGAAGAAGCCAAAGGCCTCACCACCGAGCTTGACGTCGTTGAAGGCATGCAGTTCGACCGCGGTTACACTTCGCCTTATTTTGTCACCAATTCTGACAAAATGACCTGCGAAATGGAAAATCCGTACATCCTCATCCACGAAAGCAAGCTGACCAGCCTGCAAGCCATGCTGCCGGTGCTCGAAGCCGTTGTTCAGTCCAGCCGTCCGCTGCTGATCATCGCTGAAGACATCGAAGGCGAAGCGCTCGCCACCTTGGTGGTCAACAAGCTGCGTGGCGGCCTCAAGGTTGCTGCGGTCAAAGCCCCGGGCTTTGGCGAACGTCGCAAAGCCATGATGGAAGACATCGCAATCCTGACCAACGGTACGGTGATTTCCGAAGACTTGGGCATCAAGCTCGAAAACGTCACCTTGGACATGCTCGGCACGTCTAAGCGCATCAACATCACCAAGGAAGAAACCACCATCGTCGACGGCGCTGGCGCAAAGAAAGCCATCCAGGCCCGTTGCAACCAGATCCGTGCTCAGGTTGAAGAAACCTCTTCCGACTACGACAAGGAAAAGCTGCAAGAACGTCTCGCCAAATTGGCTGGCGGCGTTGCCGTGATCCACGTTGGCGGCGGTTCCGAAATCGAAGTCAAAGAACGCAAAGATCGCGTCGACGACGCGCTGCACGCGACCCGCGCAGCCGTTGAAGAAGGCATCGTCCCGGGCGGCGGCACGGCTCTGCTGTACGCCACCCGCGCTCTGGCCAAACTTGAAGGCGAAAACAACGACCAGAAAGTCGGCATCGACATCGTGCGTCGCGCGATCCAGACTCCGGTGCGTCAGATTGCCGACAATGCCGGCGCCGATGGCGCCGTGATCGCTGGCAAACTGATGGAATCCAAAGACACGTCTTGGGGCTACAACGCCCAGACCAACGTCTATGAAAACCTGGTCAAAGCCGGCATCATCGACCCGACCAAAGTCGTGCGCACCGCGTTGCAAGACGCCGCATCTGTGGCCGGTCTGTTGATCACCACCGAAGCCATGATCGCTGACAAGCCGGAACCGGCTGGTGCTGGCGGCGCTGCAGGCGGCATGCCGGGCGGCGACATGGGCGGCATGGGCGGCATGGGTGGTATGGGCGGTATGGGCTTCTAAGGAAGACCAATCCGACCAAACACTCGAGCCTTCAGCTCAAAACGAAAAGCCCCCGCACTTCGGTGTGGGGGCTTTTTGCTTCAGTTTCGTTGGATATTTGGAACTCAAGCAAAAAAGTAGCAATCGCCAAGTTCGACCATCATATTGTATGGTGGATCAACCTGACGAGGAAAGCTGCCTTTGCTATGACAGATATCATTCTCGAATCTGTACGCGCCGCCGTTTTGTTGATGATCTTGATCTTTCTGTACAGATCCGGACGTGGCAGGTTTCAGCAATTGCAAAAGGGCTGGACCCTGATCATTCTCGGTTTCGGACTTTTGTTGTTCGGCAGTCTCTTGGATATCAGCGACAATTTCGACGCACTCAACCCTCTCATTGTCCTTGGCGACACGAAAGTTGAGGCCTTTTTAGAAAAATTTGTCGGATTCCTCGGCGGCTTCGTCTTGCTTGCGATCGGCTTGGTGTTGTGGATGCCCAGTGTACAAAATATGTCCGTACTGGTCGAAGAACGCACCCGCGATCTACGATCCACAAACGATCAACTCAATAAAGAAATTTCCGAGCGCAAGCACGCTGAAAAGGCCAAGCAAGCGTTCACCGCCAAGGTCAATCACGAACTGCGTACGCCGCTGACCTCCATCAAGGGCGCGCTGGGGCTGATCCGATCGGAAACCATCGGTCCCCTGCCCGAGCAAACCCAAGCGCTCATGGATATTGCCTATCGCAACAGTGAGCGTTTGGAATCGCTGATTAACGATATCTTGGTTATGGAAAAAATTGAGGCCGGCAAAATGCCCTTCCATATGGCCCCGGTGGACATCACGGATTTGGTCGAACACGCCATAGAGATCAGTGAAAAATGCGCCGAACAATACGGCGTCACCTTTGTTCAAGAGGACGGCGCGCAAGATGCTTGGGCTGAGGGTGATCGCGACAGGCTCTTGCAAGTTCTGACAAACTTGCTATCGAATGCCGCTAAATTTTCCTCCGGCGGAGACGTGGTTAACATATCGATCATCGTCGAAGACCACTCCATCCGCACCATCGTCCACAATCAAGGCTCCAGCATTGCCGCTACGATTGGCGACACAATTTTCGAAAAATTTGCTCAGGTTGATACATCCGATCAGCGCAAAATCGGCGGCGCCGGCCTGGGGCTGAGCATTGCAAAAGCCATTGTTGAAAAACACGGTGGCGCAATCGGCTATGAGTCCGATACCGAAACCGGGACGACGTTCTACTTTTCATTGCCCCGTTTAGCCGGGTGAGCAACCAAATTCAAGCGTCGAACTGTTTGCAAATCCAGTGTGAAAACTCGATGGCGAATTTGGCGCGGGCCTCGTCTTCGGAGGCTTGCCAATGGCCGAGCTCATCGACCAAATGGTCGAACAGAACCGAATAGTCCTGGGCTTTTTTGCGCTCCAGCAGCCACTTGTTGTGCATTTTGTCGAGTTCGTCTTGAAGCTCAAGCTCCGTTTTACGGGGCGGCGCAACGGCTTGGCGACGGCGAGCGGTCTGGCGGATCAGGTGCATACGCTCCGACACCGTGGAATCATCCATGTTCAGCTTGGGCGATATGCTTTTGACGGCGGCAAGCTCAACCGCGCCCTCGAAGCCCTCGATGCCCGCATGGCATAGGCGTTCACACAGTTCATGGCGGTCGATGCCGAGCAACCGCGCGGCTTTAGCGATGCTGATACGCTCCCCCATGAGCGTTCTCCCATCCTGGTTACTGACACCTAAAATGTGGGGAGGCGCAAAGGCGGCTTCAAGGCCTCTCTGACAAGAACGTCGAGGTTTGTGCAATGGCGTCCTTGAGACCCACCCGCTGGATTTTGACGTCTTTGGGAAATGCCGCAGCAATGCGGCTGGGCAGCGCGCCGTCCAGCATCACGAACACGCCGCGGTCGTCTTTCTTGCGCACCAAGCGCCCGTAGGCTTGCTTAAGCTTCAATCGCACAAGCATTTCATCGTAAGCCCGCCCGCCAAAACGATCTCGTCTGGCGCGGGTGAGAATGTCCGGGCGCGGCCACGGCACCCGGTCGAACACAATCAAGCGCAAGCTGTCGCCCGGCACATCGACGCCATCGCGAACTGCGTCGGTGCCGAACAAACAAGAATCTGTTTCAGCCTTAAAGATATCGACCAACGTGCCGACGTCGAGCGGATCGATGTGCTGGGCGTAGAGCGGAAAACCTTGGGCGTCGAGTTCCGGGGCGATGCGTTCATACACCGTGCGCAAACGGTGGATGGCGGTGAACAGACCCAGCGCGCCGCCGCCCGCCGCCAAAAACAATTCGCGGTACGCCGCAGACACCTGACTGACCGAGTTTTTGTTGAGGTCCGAGACCACCAGGATGCGGGTTTGCTTGGCGTAATCGAACGGCGACTTTTGCGCCACGTAAACGGTCGGGCTTTCCAGGTGCTTGGCGCCCGTGCGGGCCTCGGCCGCGTCCCAATTGCCGTCATCGCGCAAAGTCGCGGACGTCACCAACACGCCTTGCGCCGACCCGGCCATGCACGCCGCAAACGGCTTGGTCGGATCGACCCAGTGGCGATTGAGGCCAATATCAAGGTCGCGCCCTTGCATACGATCGACGCTCATCCAATCGATGAAGTCGCTCTGGGCGGTCTCGCTGGCGTCGTCTAAAGAGCCTTCTTGCAGCGTTTTGAGCATCGCCCGCCAAGCCTGAACCGGCAGTAAAGCGCGACGTTCCAAGCTGCCCGCGAGGCCTTCGATGCGGGTGCGTTCCGACGTTTCCAATTCCACCGCTTCGTCATCGAGTTTGCCCAGCAAGCGCTTGATCAGGCCTTTAAGTGGAAATTCCAACGCCAACAAAGCTTGATCCAGTTCCACCGACACCGCAATCAGCCCGTCGATGGGCGGGTCGCTCAGACATTCCAACGAATAGCTGCCCTCCGCGCCCTTGTCGCGGGCGTAGACTTGCTGGCGTACGAAAGCCAGAAACGCTTCGGTCGGACCGCTCGATTGACCATCCGGTTGGCCATCCGCCTGTCCTTCCGTGAGACGCGTGCGCCAGTTGGGGCCGGGCAACGACGTCGCGTGCTGACGCACGTCTTGAACCAGATGGTCGAGCTTTTCGTCATCCGCGGTCAAATCGTCTAGGCGCGCTTTAAGCCCACGCGAACGCGAACGCCGACCTTCTTCGGCGCCCAAAAGCCAGCGCCGCAGGTCGGCGGTTTCTTGTCCCGACAGATGCGCGGCGAAGGCGCTGTCGGCGGCGTCGAACACGTGGTGACCCTCGTCAAAGACGAACCGCGTCGGCGCGCCGCCTTCCGCCGCAGCCCCACCCCCTGCATTCAGCGCCGTCTGGATCATCACCAGCGCATGATTGGCGATCACCAGTTTGGCGCGTTTGGCGCGGCGCTTTGAATGTTCGATAAAACACCGATTGAAATGTTCGCAAAGCGTGTAGGTGCATTCGCCTTTGGTGTCGGTCAGCTCTTGGGTCAGGCCACGGCCCAACAAGCTACCGATCCAGGCGGGAAAATCGCCGCCGACCATGTCGCCGTCACGCGTCGCACTGGCCCAGCGCGCCACCAGGCCCAGCGAAATGGCGCCTTCGGGGCGCATTTGCAGACGCCCCAAAGCTTCCTGAAAGTTCAAGATGCAGAAATAATTTTCGCGGCCTTTGCGCACCACCACGTAGCGTTTCTTCTGCTGCGGATCGGGATAAAGGCGATCCATTTCGCCATCCAGCTGGCGTTGCAGATTGCGGGTGTAGGTCGATAGCCACACCGCGCCGGCGTTTTTGTCCGCCCACACACTGGCCGGCGCGACATATCCCAAAGTTTTGCCGACCCCGGTTCCAGCTTCGGCCAACACAAAGCGCGGTTGGCCCGGCACGTCGCACGGATCGAACGCCGCCGTGACGCCAGCGGTAAACTGCTGTTGTTCAATACGGTTTTCCGCACCCCCGCCCGCCAGCAGTGCGTCCAAACGCTGACGCGCTTCTTGAGGACTGACCGGGGCGTCGCCCGGCGGGGTTTCGCCGCCGCGTTCCTCCCACTTTGGCAAGCCTTCCCAAACGCGAAAGGCGCGCGCGGCAACCTGAGAATGCGGCGTTTCGCCTTCGCCCAAAGCCGCCAGCACCGGCCGCCCCCACGGCCAACCGCCGGCGTTCATGGCGTGCGCCAGTCGCGCGGCGCTGCGGGCGTCTTTCGCATCGCCGACCCGTCGCGTCGCTAAGCGCTGCAACAATGAGCGCGCCACGCCGATCAGGCCCATCGCTTCGTCTTCATGGCCATGAGGGACGGGCAGGCCCAGAGCTTGCGCGACGCCGCCCGGCGTGGGCAAACAGAACCGCGCCGGTTCGACAAACGCAAACAGTTCCAATACATCGAAACCGCGCAATCCATCCAAGCCCAGGCGTGCGGCGGTCTGACGCGCATGGCACACCAGCGGCATGCCTTCGGATCGCACCCGCCGCGCGGCGTCCTCGAAAGACAGCGTCACCACCTCACCGGTGGGCTCGACCACGTACGCAGCCCGAACCCCCGCCACCAGGGCGAAGGTTTCGGGCATCAGAATCTCAGGTTGAGCGGGCGGCGGATTCGGCATAGGGGCAGTATACCCGCACGTCTATCGCGCCACTATCATTCGTGTCAGGCATGCGGATTAGGTTCACCGACCTACACCGCCGCACCATTGCATTTTCGATCCACATTCACCATGTGGAAACGTATATCAATTGGACATATTTTAAGCGGCGGCTCAAGGCTAGGTGGTGTTAGTATCTTTTCCTTGGTTCACCAAACGAGTGCCCGAAAATGACCGAAAAGCCGACCCTATTTCTTTGCTCCTGTGACAACAGCCAAAAGATTGATGCAAAAGGCATTTCCAAAGCGCTTGGGTTCGAAACGCCCGCCATGGTGTACGAACGGCTGTGCCGTTCACAGATTGAAGCCCTGAATTCACCCGCTGCTGCGGGGAAGCAGGCCACGATCTGTTGCACGCAAGAAGCTCCGGTTATTTTGGAAGCCTGGGCTGAGGCTGCGGGCGACGAAACGGCGCCAACCTTCGTCAATATCCGCGAGAACGCTGGCTGGTCGGACGAAGGACCAAAATCGGCGGCGAAAATGGCCGCCCTGATCGCCGAGAGCCACGTCGAGGTCGCAGGCGCAACCATCATCGCCATGAACTCCGAAGGCCGCACGCTGATCTTGGGCCACGACGATACGGCCCTACAAGCCGCCAAACGTCTGGCTCAACACTTAGACGTCACGGTCCTACTCACAAAAACAGATGACATTTTACCCCCTGCTTTTGGCGACGTGCCGGTGTTCGCGGGCAAAGTGGCGCATGCGGTCGGATACCTGGGCAACTTCACACTCAGCGTCGAAGGCTTCGCCACCTTAGAGCCAAGCTCACGCGACGGCGCGCGTTTCTCAAGCTCACGCACGGGAGTCGAAAACCTGGATGCGGATATCTTAATTGACCTGCGCGGGGTCCCGGCGCTGTTTCCCGCACCCGAAAAGCGCGATGGCTATCTGCGCGCCGACTCCGCCAATCCAGCCGCCGTCGAACGCACTTTATTCGACGCGCTGAACTTGGTCGGTGAATTTGAAAAGCCCCGTTACGTCACCCATACCGCCGCCGCATGCGCGCATGCGCGCAATTCCATCGTCGCCTGCACCCGCTGCTTAGACGCCTGCCCGACATCAGCCATTCAACCCGATGGGGACCACGTCACCATCGACCCGTACATCTGCGCGGGATGTGGTGAATGCGCCGCCGTTTGCCCAACCGGCGCCAACACCTATCACTATCCGTCGCTTCAAGGCGTCATGGCGCGTGGCAAGGCGTTGCTCGAAACGTGCCGCGCTGGCGGCGAAACCGCGCCGGTGTTGTTGATGACCGACGCCACTTACGGCGTCGAAGCGATCTCGATGATGGCGCGGTTCGGTCGCGGCCTGCCCGCGCGGGTTCTGCCGTTTACGCAGAACAATGTCACCAGCATTGGCCTGGATACGTTGTTAAGCCTGATGGCGCATGGCGCAAGCCGCACGCTTGTGCTGGCCAACCCGGCGCAGACCGACGAGCTTGCGGCGTTGCGCGAACAAGTGACATACGCCAACGCCATTTTGCAAGGCTTGGGCTATGGCGCGGATCGCATCGCCGTAATCGAAGAGGCCGATCCGGGCGCCGTCGAACAACGCCTGTGGTCTTTACCCAAAGATCCCCTGGCGCCGGCCAGCACCTTCACCGTCGCGGGCGACAAGCGCGAAACCCTGTCGATGGCGTTAGGCCATCTGCATGCCCAGGCGCCAAGCCCACAAGACCGCATCGCCCTGCCCATGGGCGCGCCATTTGGCGCCGTCACCATCGACGACAACGCTTGCACCTTGTGCCTGTCGTGCACCAGCGCCTGCCCGACATCGGCCTTGAAAGACAATCCCGACCGGCCCGAGCTGCGGTTTCGCGAAAGTGCATGCGTGCAGTGCGGCCTGTGCCAAAAGACCTGCCCAGAAAAAGCCATCACGCTTGTCCCGGGTATCGACTTTAGCGGCGCGGCGCGCAATTTCTCGGTCTTAAAAACGGAAGAGCCTTTTGAATGCATCCGTTGCGCTAAACCGTTCGGCACGAAGGCGTCCATCGAACGGATGGTGGAAAAGCTTAAAGACCACGCAATGTTCAGCGGCCCCGGCGGCATGGATAAGCTGAAAATGTGTGAAAACTGCCGTGTCGAGGCGATGAGCGAAGAACAACCCGACCCATTCGCGCAAGGCTCCTTGCCCGTCACCCGCACCACGGAAGATTACCTGCGCGAGCGCGAAGCCGCCCGCGAGGCCGCAAAAGCGAGCGAGGCGGATAGAGAGCCTAAAAACTGAAATAGGAGAAGCGCGCCTATTCGGCTGCGTTCGCTTGCGTGAAAACGCCCGAAGGCTTCACCCCGGTGAATGTAATGATGTAGTCGGCGATGGCCGATACGTCATCGAGATCGAGCAGCGCAACACCCACGCCGACAATCTCTTCGTCACTGGCGACCGCGACGATGGTGTCATCGTCAGCAGCGATCAAAGACTTTCCAATCGCCGGACGGCTGACTTCCATCTTGGGATGTTTGTTGCGCTTGAAGCCTTCGATCAAAAGCAGATCGACCGGATTCATCTGCGAAATCAAGAAGTCCATATCCGGTTCCGGCTCATCGCGCAATTCGTGGACCAACGCCCAACGGGAACCCGACGCAATCATGACTTCTTCCGCACCGGCTTCGCGGTGGCGATACGAATCCTTGCCCGGCTTGTCCATATCGAAATTATGATGGGTGTGCTTCATGGTCGAAACCTTGAAGCCACGCTGCCTCAGTTCCGGCAACAACTTCACCAAAAGCTCCGTTTTGCCACTGCCGCTCCAGCCAACGATCCCAAATATTTTCATGGCGTGTCCACCTTCACATCCCCAACGCATTAATCATCTAAATACTCGGCCAGCAGTTCCGTCAGGCCGAGGACGGGCATAACCATCTCGTACTCATCGATGGCTTCTTCCAACACATTGCGGCAGTTTCCGCACGCGGTGACCATGGCGTCGGGCTTTACATGATCCAGCTGACGTTTCTTGCTGCCGAAAGCGCGAATGCGCAATTCTTCCGCATTGGGGTTTGAGCTCACCCCACCGCCGCCGCCACAACAGATGTTGCCCACACCGCTGGGGCTCATTTCGACGAAGTTGCTCGCCACCTGATTGATCAGATTGCGCGGTTCTTGAACGATACCGCCGCGCCGGACGATCTGGCAGGGGTCGTGAAAGGTGAGACGACGATTGTCTTTACCCTTGGTCACAATCCGGCCTTCGGCGCAAAGCTGGTCCAACAGCTCGATAATATGGATGACTTCGAACTTGTAGGAACGCCCGACCAAGTTCGGTCCTTCCCAGTTCAGGGCTGAATAGGCGTGACCGCATTCAGGGCTGACAACATATTTTACGCCCAGTGCCTCGGCCGCATCGACGACGCGACTGACAAGGGTTTTGGCAATCGCTTTGTCGCCCATTTGAATGCCGACATTGGTCGCTTCGTAAGCCGTGGTGGACATGGTCCAACTGACGCCGGCCTTTTTGAAGATGCGCGCCAACGCGCCGATGACTTCATAGAAATTGAGAACTTCCATCGCCGACAAGATGACCATGTAATCGGCCCCCGCCTTATCCAACTCGATAGGAATTCCAGTTTCCACCGATTGCTCGGCCACGATCTTTTTAAAGGTTGCGGGCTTGATCCCCAGCGGGCTGCCGGTTTCCAATGCCCGTCCCGCCGCGCCGGTTAAGCCTTCTGGAACGGTCTCTGCCGCGACGAACCCTTCGCGCGTTTTGCGCACCAGCGCCGCAATGTCGATGCCCATGGGGCACACGATGGTGCAGCGTCCGCACAAGGTGCAGCTGTCATAAATCAAATCCGACCATTCGTTCAGGTCGTCTTGAGTCAGTTCGGCAGGCGCCAAACCGAACAGTTTTTTGATCGGCGCCAATGGGTCCTTGTGACGTTTGTAGACCCGGCGCATGAGGTCCAGCTTATAGACCGGCGTATAACGCACATCGCCGGTGTTTTCATAAAAGTGACACGCTTCCGCGCACTGTCCACAATGCACGCACGCATCCAGGTAACTGGCGGCGGATGCATCGATGTTCGCGACCATCGTTTCGATAGCTGTGGTAATGCTCATGGCACAATCCCTCTGCGGCCAAAGAACGCCCCTGTGTAACCGCGGCTAAACATAAACGTCACGGCGTGCATCAAACGGCTGAACGGGAAGTAGATCAGCCACAAATCGACCAGCAACATATGCGTTGCCCTCAACGTCTCATTGGCTTCTTGCAACGCCATGCAGCCTGTCAGCATGACCAAAAACGTCAGCCACGTTCCAACGTGATCGTCGCGGTCGGAAATCTTGATCATGACGGGGTCGGAAATTCTGCGGACCCACAACAAGATCAAACCTGCAAAAGCAAACTGCGCGGCAACGACGAAGCCCCAATACGGAAGAGAGGGCCAGTCGATGCTGAGGATATTATTTTGCGCAAACGTCACATGCGGTGCGGCAAACAACAGCAAGACGAACAGGCCGATGTGGAACATGTAGCCTGCGACCAAATGGTAAATGGTGCGAAAGGTAAACCCGCCATGGGGCACGAAGTGGAGAAACTGCGCCTTGATCGCGCCGACGGATGCGGATGCGCGCGGGATCGACAAATCGGCTTTGCGCCCCAGCAGCAAAATCCCCACGATCTTCCACAGCGCACCGATCACAAACACCGATGCGCCAAGGTACCACAGCGGGCCTTCAACGATTTCTAGAAAGGTCACGCGCCATCTCCTTCAAATCAACACTGTGCGGACGACGAAACATCATGCTGATTCCGCTTTCTTTGCCGCCAAAACCGCATCTGGAGCACCTTCGACAACGTGCTCTTTCTTGATTTCTTGTTCGGCCCACCAACGATGATGTTCCAGCCCCCAGGTCTCATCGACATAACCAAGCGTCATGCTGTCCAGTGCGCCTTCAACGCCCCAGATGCCTAAGTAGATGTGGCCGATGGAGGCCGCGATCAAAACAACCGCCGCGACCGCGTGGGCAATTTGCGACAGCTGCATCCCTTGAACATCATCCAACAGCGTCGGGAAAATCAGGAACACACCGGACAAGGCGAGCCCGCCGCCGGCAAAAGCCAACAGCCAATACCAGGATTTTTCACCAAGATTGTATTTCCACGATGGCGGATGGTGCTTAGAGAAGAAACCACCTTTCAGCGCCCACACGAAATCGCCTTTTTGAAAGACATTGTCTTTGAGAAAGATCACCAGCATAAAAGCCAAGGCGACGATGAAGATCGGCCCCAACAAGTTATGCGCCTGTAGGCTTGCGTTGGCGATGGCGCCAAGCCCTTCGGCCCCGAAGATCGGCTTGAGCAAAAAACGGCCGAAAAGAATCACCAACCCGGTCAAGCCCAGCAATATAAACAAGCACGCAACGAACCAGTGCACCCACCGTTCCGCCTGAGAGAACCTTGGAATAACCCGTCCGGTGCGCGGGCCGTGAAGTTTGAACTTGCCATAAACAATGGCGAATCCCAACACGCCGAGCAGGGAAATGCCCATCAACACGCCGCCCCACAAGATCAGATTGTCCATACGCAACAACCGCCAGTCTTCACCGTAGCGGTTGATCATCAGTGCTGATTTTTGATCGGGAATCGTGACTTTGCCGACAGTTCCGTGATTGATGCCCCGCCACAGATCGGCATCGGAGCGATTGCCTGTCACCTGTCCCGGAACGGTTCCATCGGTGGGCGTTGCGGCAGTGGTTGCGGCGGCGTTCGGGGGACGCACCGAGGATGAGGACTGCGCCTGGGCTGGGCCTGTCGACAGACTCCACAGCACAAAACCACAGAAGCCGATCATCACCACCAGACGCGCAATCGAGAAGACTCGCATAGTCGCTTTCCCTGTATTTTTCGACGCTCAAACTCTCCTGCGTGCTTCACCCCGAACAACGGGGCGAAGAACGCAGAAAGAGGTCATTATTCAGCTTTTTGGCTGTAGGCCGTACCCCAGCCCCAAGCGCCACTGCCGAAGCCACGTGACACGACCCGTTGACGGTAGATGTCGGAAACCATGTCCCCGTCACCAGCCAAAAGCGCCTTGGTCGCGCACATTTCCGCACACAGCGGAAGCTTGCCTTCGGAAAGACGGTTGCCGCCATATTTCTGGAACTCAGCTTGAGAGCCATCCTCTTCCGGGCCACCGTTACAGAACGTGCACTTATCCATCTTGCCGCGCGAACCGAAGCTGCCGTCTTTGGGAAACTGCGGTGCGCCGAACGGGCAAGCGAAGAAGCAATAACCACACCCGATGCAGAGATCTTTCGAGTGCAAAACGACGCCGTCTTCGGTCGAATAAATGCAATCCACCGGACAGACCGCCACACACGGCGCGTCGGAACAATGCATGCAGGCGACCGACACCGAGCGCTCACCCGGGGTGCCGTCATTGATGGTCACCACCCGGCGGCGGTTCACGCCCCACGGAACTTCGTTTTCGTTCTTACAAGCCGTAACGCAGCCGTTGCATTCAATGCAGCGTTCGGAATCGAGAAGAAATTTCATGCGTGCCATTTTATTTCTCCCTCACCTTACGCTGGTTCAATGCGACACAGTGTCGCTTTGGTTTCTTGCATCTGGGTCACGGAATCGTAACCGTAGGTGCCGCACATGTTCGAGGCTTCGCCCAAAACAATCGGATCGGCCCCCGGCGGATACTTTCCGCGCAGGTCTTCACCCTGCCACCAGCCGCCGAAGTGGAACGGCATGAAGACGACGCCCGGCGCGACACGGTCGGTCACCATGGCTTTCACCAACACCTTGCCGCCTTCCGGACTGTGCACCCACATGTCGGCGCCATCGCGAATATTCACGTCGTTGGCGTCGCGAACGTTGACTTCACAGAACATGTCTTGCTGCAATTCAGCCAACCACTTGTTGGACCGACTTTCGTCGCCGCCGCCTTCATATTCCACCAAGCGCCCGGTGGTGAGAACGATCGGGAAAGTTTTGGAGTGATCGACCTTTTGGATCGATTCATACATCGTCGGCAGACGATAGCTCTTGGTGTCCTTGTACGTGCCGTACTGCGGCAACAGATCACGGCGCGGCGTGTACAACGGTTCGCGATGCACAGGAACCGGATCGGGGAAGGTCCACACAAATGTGCGGGCCTTGGCGTTTCCGAACGGGGCGCAACCGTGTTTGATGGCGACCCGCTGGATACCGCCGGACAAATCCGTCTTCCAGTTGGTCTTGTCGCCGGCGACCTTTTCGATGCTGGCGAGCTCTGCAGCCGTGAGATCCTTATCCCAGCCCAATTTCTTGAGCATCGCCATAGTGAACTCAGGATAACCATCTTTGATTTCAGAGCCGACCGAATAGGACCCTTCGGCGAGCAGATTTTCACCGTCTTTTTCGACGCCGTACCGCGCCCGGAAGGTCAAGCCGCCTTCGGCCACCGATTTGGACGGATCGTACAAGATCGGCGTCCCCGGATGGCCCATCTCAGGCGTGCCCCAACATGGCCACGGAAGACCGTAGTACTCACCGTCGCAAGGCCCGCCGGTCGCTTTCAAGGTGATGTGATCGAAGGTGTGCTTGTACGCCAACTGCTTTTTCAAGCGTTCCGGCGACTGACCGGTGTAACCGATGGTCCACAAGCCGCTGTTAAATTCGCGGGTGATGTCTTCGATGATCGGTTCTTCGCCATTGAAGTTGATCTGCTTGAAGAACTCATCCGCAAAGCCCAGCTTCTTGGCGAACTTCGCCATGATGGTGTGATCGGGCAAGGATTCATACATCGGATCGACGACTTTTTCGCGCCACTGCAGCGAACGGTTCGACGCCGTGACGGAGCCATAGGTTTCAAATTGCGTCGCGGCGGGCAAAACATAAACGCCATCGGTGCGATCGGGGATGACCGACGCAAACGTCGGCACCGGATCGATCACGACCATGGTGTCGAGCTTTTCCATCGCCTTTTTCATTTCCGGCAAACGCGTTTGCGAGTTCACCGCGTGCCCCCACAAAACCATCACCCGGACATTGTCGGGCTGATCCATGTTGGCTTTGTCTTCCAACACGCCATCGATCCAGCGCGACACGGGAATACCCGCCGACTGCATCAATTTTTCAGACGCGAAACGACCCTTCATATAGTCGTAATCGACACCCCAGACCCGTGACCAGTGCTTCCATGCACCGGCTGACAGGCCGTAGTAGCCGGGTAAGGAATGGGACAGGACACACATGTCCGTCGCGCCTTGGACGTTGTCGTGGCCACGGAAAATGTTGGTGCCGCCACCGGCTTTGCCCATGTTGCCGAGCGCCAACTGCAAGATGCAGTACGCGCGGGTGTTGTTGTTGCCGTTGTGATGCTGGGTGCCGCCCATGCACCACACCAAGGTGCCGGGACGATTGCCCGCCAAAGTACGAGCGACGCGTTTAAGCTGTTCGCCGGGAACGCCCGTGACGCGTTCGGTTTCTTCCGGCGTCCACTGGGCGACTTCTTTGCGAATACGGTCCAGACCCCAGACGCGTTGGCTGATGAATTCTTTGTCTTCCCACTTGTTGTCGAAGATATGCCACAAGATACCCCAGATCAGCGGTACGTCGGTGCCGGGGCGCATGCGCACAAATTCGTCGGCGTGGGCTGCTGTGCGGGTAAAGCGCGGATCGCACACGATCAACGGCGCGTTGTTTTCTTCCTTGGCGCGCAAGATATGCTGGACCGCGACGGGGTGCGCTTCGGCCGGGTTGGAGCCGATCAAGAAAATCGATTTGGCGTTGCGAATATCGTTGAACGAGTTGGTCATCGCGCCATAGCCCCAGGTGTTCGCAACACCGGCAACCGTGGTCGAGTGACAGATACGCGCTTGGTGATCGCCGTTGTTGGACCCCCAGAAGGCGTAGAATTTACGGAACAGATAGGCTTGTTCGTTGGAGAACTTCGCAGAGCCCAGCCAGTACACGGAATCGGGGCCGGACTGCTGGCGCACGTCCAACATTTTATCGCCAAGCTCGTCGATGGCGGTGTCCCAAGAAATCCGCTTCCACTTACCGCCTTCCAATTTCATCGGATAGCGCAGGCGGCGTTCGTTGTGCGCGTGTTCGCGAACCGACGCGCCTTTGGCGCAATGACCGCCGATGTTAAACGGGCTGTCGAAATCGGGTTCTTGTCCCGTCCAAATGCCGTTTTCCACTTCCGCCTTGATCCCGCAGCCGACGGAACAATGAGTGCAGACGGAAGACTTAATTTCAGCGCCGCTTTGGGGTTCAGCCGCATTGGCTTTGCTGACCGCGCCCAATGGCAACACGCCCGCCAAGGCCGCGCCGCCGGCGGCAAGTCCTGAACCTTTCAGGAAGGAGCGGCGATTGACGGCACCGCCCATGTTCTTCGAAAGCGCTTTTTTAAGACGCGGGGCCGCAGCCGAGCGCGTAGATTTTTTGGTGAGCATGTCTGCGTCCTCCCTTAGAACTTAGCCGCTTCGTAATAGGCTTTGACGTGATCCGTTTCGCGATAGCCGGAGGTCTTTTGCGTTTCCTCGCTTTTCGCTTCGGCTTCATCCGTCGCAACAACGCTGATCGCCGCAGCGACACTCGCGACGCCCGCACCCTTTAGAAACGCGCGGCGGGACTTCACAGCCTTGTCATCGTTTTGCTCAGTCTTTTGCTTAGACATCGTCGTCTCCCTTTCGAAACGGACTCAAACCCATGATCACAAACTTACGGCTTTTCCAACGCCTAGGCGGCGATCGTAAAAGCCTCATGTTCTATTTCCATCAGCACCCTGCCGATGGCGCCGACGGGGCGGAAGAACTTGGCGTTTTCCGCCATCTCTAAATTTTCAAAAAACTGTGGGGCCCAAGGCGCAATATGCTGATCAAAGAAATCATTCTGTGCGCTTAAAGACATCGCCTCCCCTTGAACGCCGACGATCAGCTCGTGCATAACGTTCATCAAAAATGCAATGTGATCTTCGGGCTCAGACGTGACGTCAGACCGCGACAATCCCAGGCGCCTGAGGTCTTCGCGCAATTGGGCCAAAGGCTTGTCGTAAACAAACCCCGTCAAATAGAAACTGGCGTATGGATGCAATTCCCCGCCCGCCCCATGACCATAAAACAGGCGCGTAAACTCATCTTCGATGTCTTCGGGTTGGGTGGTGCGGGCTAGCTCGCCTAGGCTTGACATCGCCATGCCAAGGGGACTTTCGTCACCGTCCAAACCTTTAAAAATTTCAAGAATTTCAGCGGAAGGCGGGGCCAACAAAGCCGACGTCAGCAAGCCATAGAAATTGGCGCGCAACTGGTCTTCTTCCGCGACGCCAGCGGCGGCGGCGGCGTCGTCAGATTCGGTTTTTTCGCGTAAAGGTTGGATACCCGTCATGCTCTAAATCCCAGATCAGCCCCACGTACTTCCGAGAGGGCAAAAACTCACCCCTTAGAGTTACAGCTGGAATTAGAACACTTTTAAATCATATATTTCAATTGTTTCTCATTTTGGAATCGGCAGAATCATCCGTTTCAGAACGCCTGAAATATTAGGGTTTTGAGATGTTCATTGGAAACCAAGGCCTCGCGCAATACCCGCCCGATCAGGTGGGTTTTATGAATTCCGCATGGTGGAATTCTGCGGTATCACTTTCGGCCATAGAATCTGCCTCCTCTCGGATTCCGGGAGGCAAAACTTGATCATCTTGGACTTGCTCACCACTCTCTTCGTCCGGAGCCGGAGTATCGTCAGCGATCATATCGTCATCAATTTGTGTCTCATCGCCGTCATTTGTTTCATCGATTTCACCCTCAGACTCAGCATCGACCTCATCATCGGCGGCGACATAGCCCTTGCCCACTTGATAGGCGGTTTTCACCACCTCGCTGACCATGCCAACCATGGAAAAATCTTCGTCATAATCGTTCAGGCCATCGATGTTGGCCAACACCGGGTCAGATCGCCACAGTTTACGCATCGCCATTTTGGCTAAATCTGCCGGCACGTTTTCACCCAAAAAGCCGGTGTAATCGGACTCGGCGTCCAGCGTGTCCACGTCAGGCAAGTGTGACATGTCTGGCGGTGGCGCGACGACCGCAGCGGCCTCCTCGCCTTCATCGGATTGATCGCCAACGACATCGCTACCGCCCGGGGCGTCGTCGATCTGTGGCGCATCGACATCCGTTCCCGCGCGCGCATCCATTTTGCGCGCGGACCAGCGTTGCAAGAACCCTTGATCGTCAACTTTATCCGCCATTGCGTGACCTCTTGAAGGTATCCGCGCCACGTCCGGTGGCGCTGTCGGATTTACGTTTTTGTTTGCGCTTTTTAAAGGGCTGTTCGACGTGAAAGGCCTCGACAAAAACGCTCGCCCACGCGACCAAACTTTCCGGCATCGCCACGGCCTCGACAATCATCTCACCACTTTCGGTATAGTCTTCGGCCTCATACGGACTGAGCGTCGCCAAGAACGGCGCCACGTCGGGCTCATCGTCATTTTCGCCAGGACGCAAGACGATATAGACCACCGGGGTCGGCTGGGATAAATTCATTTTGTAGCCCTCGGTCTCCCCCTTGAACAATTCAATCTCCAGGCTGCCGGCATAGTAACGCGCCCAACCTTCGCCTTGGTCCAGAGGCTTCCAGGTGGAATCCTCAGAGGCGCCAATCAACGCCTCAACAGGTCGCCAGGTGGCCTCGGCCCACGGGTTGGCGCTGTCTTTGCGCTCGACCACAACGCCAATGCGCGCTGTGTGCGGGATGTTTTGTTTATCGGTCATATCTGGGCTCTCATGAATTCACAATCTCAGCGGCGCGCGCCAAATCGTCTGGCGTATTGACGTTCAAAAACGGATCAAAGTCACCCACCGCAAAATCCACATGGACGATTTTATAGTGGGCCGTAAACCGATCAATCTTGCGGATATCTTGATCGACCAAGGCCTTTCGCAAATCATCCACGATGCCAACCGGCCACAATGCAATGACGGGATGGGTGCGTCCTGCCGACATGGCGCAGGCCATATCCGCGCCTTGCGCGCTTATGGCGTCGCGCATCCGCGACACCAAATCGGCTGGCATCACCGGGGCGTCTGTGGGGAAGCTAGCGACCCAAGCCGCCTCCGGCGCATGAGCGCGCACCCATTCCAGCGCGGTTAAAATCCCCGCCAAAGGTCCGGCATAGCCTTCCACCACGTCCGCGACCACATCCAGTCCATAGCTTTGAAAGCGATCCCGCGCGCCATTGGCGTTCAAGATCAAGCGATCCACCTGTGGCCGAACACGGTCTATCACATGGTCCAAAAGCGGTTTGCCGCTGAGTTCAATCAGGCATTTGTCGCCGCCACCGAAGCGTCGCGCCAAGCCCCCGGCCAACAACACGCCAACAACCGATTTACTCATCCCTTTAGGTGTCCTTTATCTTGCTTGTCGGGTTCTTGCTTGTCGGGCGCATCAAAGACGATCCGGTCTTCGCCGGACAACGCCACAAAACGCTGTCCCCGGGCGCGGCCGATGAGAATCACGCCGGCCTTGCGCGCCAAATCCACGCCCCAGGCCGTGAATCCGGATCGCGACACCAATGCCGGAATACCCATCTGCACGGTCTTGATCACCATTTCAGAGGTCAAACGCCCGGTCGTATAAAAAATCTTGTCGCCGCCGGACACCCCCTTCATAAACATCCAGCCGGCGATCTTATCGACCGCGTTATGACGTCCCACATCTTCCATATACACCAGCGGGCGATCATGTTCACACAGCACGCAGCCGTGAATGGCCCCGGCCTTCAGGTACAGGCTGGGGGCCATGTTGATGGCCTTGATCAGGGGGTACAGCTGGCTGGTGCGGATTTCGACATCCGCAGGCAGCTGCACCGTATCAAAGGTTTCCATCACATCGCCGAATACGGTCCCTTGGGCGCAACCAGACGTCAGGGTTTTCTTCTTCAGCTTGTCTTCGAAGTTCGTATCCTTGGCCGTGCGCACCACGATGGTGTTGATGTCATCGTCGTAATCGATGGCCGTGATCTCATCGTCATCGTGAAGCATGTTCTGATTGCGCAGATAACCCACCGCCAGATAGTCCGGGTAATCGCCGATGGTCATCATGGTGACAATTTCGCGGCTGTTCAAAAACAGCGTCAGCGGCCTTTCCACCGACACAGAGGTCGTCACCGTTTGCCCATCCTGATCAATCCCGCGGACGTCCGCCGTCAGCCGAGGGTCGTCCGGGTTGGGGCCAATCAACAACAAGGAGGCATCATTTTTTTTGTCTGCGTCGGACATGTTCGCTCACATTCGTTATTGCGTAACGCCACCATGATTAGGGACACGTCGCGCAATAGCAAACGGATTCATATCGTGGATCAATATCGCGCTTGTCATTTGGCCGATCCTCCCCAACTATGTTTGCAAATGATGAAGACCTCTTTCCATAACGCAAACCTAAAGGCGTCATAATGACTTCCGATAAGCCCCAAGACTCCGTTGGCGTACAAATCGCAAACCAAATTATCGACCTTGCCAATACCCGCCTTGAGCACGGCGACACCGTCGAGGATGTCGCCTCGGGCTTGCGTCACGCCGCCGCGAATTTCTCGGCCTACGCTTTTTTCCGTTCGGAAAAACTGCCTAAAGACCCCAATGACACGGTCGACGCCTTCGTCTCATTTTTCGAGCACTATCTTGACGTCCACAAACCCAAAACCGCGCCAGGACAAGGTTTGGCCGATCTCATCGAACAGGCCAAGAAGCAACTCTAGCGCCGAGCGCCGAACAAGCGTCGCCGCGCCGGAACAACCGCACTTGCCCGCTGGGCGCGCTAACCAGTTGTTCACCAGGGCGCGTATATCGTGTATGTCAGTGGTGAAAGAATTGTAGACACGATTCGGCCAATGTGGCATTCTGCGCACCTGGAACAAAATAAGAACGTTCGGGCGCGCACGGGAGTAAGCGAGTGAGTGGCTTTTACGAATTTTTCGCGGGTGGCGGTATGGCCCGGGCCGGTCTCGGCGCCCGTTGGGACTGCCTATTCGCGAACGATTTTGATCCCAAGAAAGCCGCCGCCTACGCCGCCAACTGGGGCGCTGACGATTTGTTCGTCGGCGACGTCGCCACACTCTCATCCGATCAACTTCCCGATCATGCCGATTTGGCTTGGGCTTCGTTCCCCTGTCAGGACCTGTCGCTTGCCGGCGATTACGTCGGCCTGAACGGCAGCCGCTCGGGCACATTCTGGCCGTTCTGGCGATTGATGAAGGCCCTGATGTCCGAAGGTCGCGGCCCGCGCGTGATCGTGCTGGAAAACGTTTACGGTGCGATCACCAGCAACGGCGGCAAAGATTTTCAGGCCATCGCCTCGGCCTTCTCCGGCGCAGAGTACACCTTCGGCGCGATGGTGATGGATGCGCGCCATTGGGTGCCGCAAAGCCGCCCACGGTTGTTCTTCGTCGGCGTGCGCCGCGATGTCTCCATTGCCTCTGCGTTCCATCGCGAAGCCTCCAAGGCTTGGCATCCCCGCGCCCTTGTCGAGGCCGTGAACGGTATGTCGCAGGCGGCCAAGAACCGCTGGGTGTGGTGGAACCTGCCTGCGCCGGCCAAACGAGCCGTCAATTTCATCGACATAATCGAAGACGCGCCGACGGGCTGCAAATGGCATACAAAGAAAGAGACGGATTACCTGATCTCGCTCATGGCGCCGCGCAACCTGCAAAAGCTGCAAGACGCCATCGCCACCACCAAAGCCAACAAATCGCGCATGGTCGGCGGCGTCTATCGCCGCACCCGCGATGGTCAACAACGCGCCGAAATCCGTTTTGACGACATTGCCGGATGTTTGCGCACGCCGTCCGGCGGCTCGTCGCGCCAGACGATCATGCTGGTGGAAAACGGCAAAGTGAAAAGCCGCCTGTTGTCGCCGCGCGAAGCCGCGCGCTTGATGGGCCTGCCCGAAGACTACCGCCTGCCCGAACGCTACAACGACGCCTACCACGTTTGTGGCGACGGCGTCGCCGTCCCGGCCGTTCGTCATTTGGCCGAAAACCTGATCGAACCGATCCTTCAAGACGCCGACGCGGTGTCCCTCGCCGCCGCCGAATAGGCGGGCTCGACCGCCACGCTTACATATGTTCAAGTGAGCCTATGCAACCTTTGGGGACGGGCCGTTGTCGATTGATTTTCGCCATAAAGCGCTCTCACAACTCACCAGTGAGGTCGGCGTTTATGCGCTTTGCGATTTGGATCAGGTTCCAATCTACGTTGGCCAATCCGTTGACGGAATCAGGGCGCGCGTTCGTCGCCATCTCACATCGGCGCGCTCAGACATCATCGCCAATCGGCAAATTGACGTCTGGGAAATTGCCTACGTCATGGCCTGGACCGTTCCCGACAAAGGGATGATTGAATCTCTGGAAGCCTATCTCTTTCACCGCTTTGACGCTCACAAACCCTTGATGAACGGAACGATTCCATCAAACCCCGGCGGGCTCGATTTTGAGATCCCCAATCATTCTATGGTTCAGGTGATATCTGACGCAGACCTTGAGACAAGGCGCGATCCTGCATTTCGCCTTCCGCGTCAAATTGAACATTATCAGCGCCTTGTCGATCACATTCTAACCGTCAAAGACAGTAAGCAGCTTCGCAGGTCGTTGGGGGCTCATTTTGAACGGCTATCAGCCTACCATGCTCAATTTTTGAGCCAAACCAGCCCTGAAACCTTAGAGTTGGAATATGGTGAACACGCCGACGCCACCGACTGATCCGCAACGCTCGCGCATCATGCGCGCCGTCAAATCGGTCGATACGGGACCGGAAATGATCGTGCGCCGCATGCTGCACAAACTTGGCTACCGCTATCGCCTGCACCGCAAAGACCTGCCGGGAAAACCCGACCTCGTGTTTCCCAGCCGCAAAGCCGTGATCTTCGTCCATGGTTGTTTCTGGCATGGCCACAACTGCAAGCGCGGCGCCCGGACGCCAAAAACCAACACCCCATACTGGACCAACAAGATCCGCCGCAACGTCGAGCGTAACGCTCAGGCAATCATCGATTTAAAAGCCGCCGGTTGGCGGGTCCTCGTGATTTGGGAGTGCGAGTTAAAAGATTTAGATCGCCTCCGCTCCAGGTCTGTCGCATTTTTACAATAACGGCTTAAAACCTTGCGCTTTGCATAGAGTGTTACTCGACCCAGATGGCGACCAAACAGACTCTGTTGTTATATGCATTAAGGAAAACTCGCCCTGTTTACGCGATGGCCAGATGCTGCTCCGTCTGGTTCTCAACGGAGAGTTCCTGGTCCACGATGGCTTGAAGCTCAGGTCGGCACGAACCGCAGCTGGTTCCCGCGCCCAGCAAAGCGCCCAATCCTTCCACATCCATGACCCGTCCGTCTTGAAGGGCGTGAATAATGACGTTGAGGCCCACGCCAAGACAGGCGCACACGGTGCGGCCCGCATTGCTTTGCGCGCCCGTCGGGCGTCGGCGGCGAGTTCTTGATCGCCAAACAGGCCGTCAATCCAACCCCGTTCCGGAAAGATATTTTTGGGCGCGATGAAGACGGCGGCGACAAGCCGACCGTCCGCCATCATGGCCGCGTGGAGGCGACCCCGCGCGGGGTCCGCGAATTCCACCCATTCACCGTCCCCCAACCGGGCTTTAAAGTTGGCGAGCGCCATACTGCCATCACCTTTGCCAGCGCACAGCGTACGGATGTGAGCGCCCGCCTGGGCCCGCGCCCAATAGATGCCGTCTCCCAGGTCCACCGTGTCGCGTGTCACCACCAGGGCGTGCCAGGTTTCTCCATAGGCCTTGATATTGACACCCGTGTTTTTCATGTCGGGTTGGCCGGAGAAGGGATCGACCGTTGCGCTGCTCAGCGGCCCAACGCCACCCTGCGCGCTGTTCGCGCTGTTCCAGTGGATAGGCATGAAGGCTTCGCCCGGACGTTGGCCATCGTCGAGCGCCACCCGCACCAGGGCTTCGCCAGTGTCGTTCGAAACGCGCGCGATGGCGCCATCGGCGAGGTTCAGGCGCTGGGCGTCGGTGGGGTGAAGCGCCACGAACGGCTCTTCCACATGGGCGGTGAGGCGCGCGGCGCGCCCGGTGCGGGTCATCGTGTGCCATTGGTCACGCACCCGGCCGGTGTTCAAAACCAGGGGAAACGTTCGGTCCTGAACACAAGTGGGAGCGCGGTGGTGAACGGCCAAGAAGCGTCCTTTTGCGGATGGCGTAAAAAATCCGCCATGGGCAAAGAAACGTTCCTGACCGCGCCTCCCACCTAACTCTAATGGCCACTGCACTGGGGCCAACGCGTCATAATCGGATACACCCATATCCATGAGGCCCGTTAAATCAAAGTCCCGCCCGTTGTTGTTTTCAAAGGCGCTGAGCGCCGCATGTTCGGCGAAGATTTCGGCGACGCTGCCAAAAGCGAAGGCTTCACCGAAACCGAGGCGTTGCGCGACATCGCAAATGATGGACCAGTCCTCACGGGCTTCGCCCGGCGCGGACTTAAAGGGGCGTTGGCGCGAGATGCACCGTTCGGAATTGGTCACCGTGCCGTCGCGTTCCCCCCATGTGGTGGTGGGCAACAACACGTCGGCATATTGAGCCGTGTCGGTATCGGGCACGCAGTCCGACACGACGACGAAGGGACACGCCTTCAGGGCCGTTCGCACCGCACCTGCGTTTGGCATGCTCACCGCCGGGTTGGTGGCCATGACCCAGATGGCTTTGATGCGGCCGTCGCCGACAGCGTCAAACATATCCACGGCCTTGAGACCCGGCTGTGACGTCACATTTGGCGCAGCCCAAAAGCGCCGCACCCGGTCGATGGAATCCTCATCGAAGTCCATGTGCGCGGCCAAGGTGTTGGCGAGCCCGCCCACTTCGCGCCCGCCCATGGCGTTGGGCTGGCCGGTCACCGACAACGGCCCCGATCCCGGTTTGCCGATACGCCCGGTGAACAGGTGAGCGTTTAAGATGGCGTTCACCTTGTCCGTGCCTTGGACCGACTGGTTTACACCTTGGCTATAGACGCTAACGGTTTTATCGGTGGCGCTAAACAATTCATAAAATGCCGCGACGTCCTGGGCGGGAAGGTCGCAGATCTCGGCCACTGTGGTGAGGCTGGGCGCATCCTCGTGCGCGGCGTCTAAGGCCTCTGTCAGACCTTCGGTGTACGCGGCCACATAGGCGCGATCCATTTTTCCGGCTGCGTCCAAATGCGCCAACAACCCGCTGAACAGTTTGACGTCGCCACCGGGTTTTATCGCCAAGTGAAGATCGGCAATATCACAGGTCGCGGTCTTGCGCGGGTCGATGACAACAACCTTGGTCCCATGCGTCTTCTTCGCCGCCACTAGGCGCTGATACAGAACCGGATGACACCATGCCAGGTTCGAGCCCACCAGCACCACCAGATCGGCCAATTCCAGGTCTTCATAATTTGCTGGCACGGTGTCGGCGCCGAACGCGCGCTTGTGCCCTGCGACTGAAGAAGCCATGCACAGGCGCGAGTTGGTGTCGATATTGCTTGAACCGATAAAACCCTTCATCAGCTTGTTGGCGACGTAATAGGCTTCCGTCATCAACTGGCCCGAGACATAAAACGCCACCGCGTCCGGGCCGTGCTTGGCGATGACAGCTTTGAATTCAGCCGTCACGCGCCCCAGCGCTTCATTCCAGTCGGCGCGTTGGCCGTCAACGATGGGGTGCAACAAACGTCCGTCATCTCCGAGCGTTTCGCCCAGCGCCGAACCCTTGGAACACAGCCGCCCATAATTGGCCGGATGGTCGGGATCGCCCTTGACGCTGAAAGCTCCATCGCTTTTTTGCGTAACCAAGACGCCGCAGCCAACGCCGCAATAAGGACAGGTGGTGCGCACGGTGTTAACCATTGGTTCCCGTTGCCTTCACATCCGGCATTTGCAGGCGGATCATGCCTTCGCCGTTTACCGACACCGCAACGGTGCGCGAACAGCCGTTGTCCGGGCCTTGCACTTCACCAGACACGAGGTCGATGTTCCAATTGTGCAGTGGGCACGCCACCGCCTTGCCATGCACGATCCCCTGGCTGAGCGCGCCACCCTTGTGCGGGCAGCTGTCAAACAGCGCAAAGATTTCATCATCAGCGGTGCGAAACACCGCGATGTCGCCAGCGCCACTTTGCACCACCCGCGCGCCCAGTTTGGGAATGTCGCTGACGGTTCCAATTTCCATCCACATGATCTTTGTTTCCTTTTAACCTTAAGCCACGATTTTGAGCGGCGTGAATTCGTGGGCGTCCTTGGCGCCCTTAGCGCGTTCGGACCAGGGATCTTCTTGCAAAGCCTGTTGTGAAACCTGGAAGCGCTCAAACAGCGCCTTGCGGTTGTCTGCATCGTCAACCAAGTTGGCCTTGATGTGATCCAAACCGACCCGTTCGACCCACGGTGCGGTGCGTTCCAGATAGCGCGCTTCTTCGCGGTAAATCTGCATATACGCCCCGGCGTATTGCAAAACGTCCGCTTCGCTTTCGACCGTGCACAAGTAATCGGTGACCCGCACCTCAATCCCGCCATTACCGCCGACGTGCAACTCAAAACCGCTGTCGACCGCGACGACACCTAAGTCCTTGATGGTGGCCTCGGCGCAATTGCGCGGACAGCCAGACACCGCCATCTTGAATTTGTGCGGCGTCCACGAACCCCATGCCATTTTTTCAAGCTTGATGCCCATGTCGATGGCGTCTTGGGTGCCGAAGCGACACCACTGCTCGCCCGCGCAGGTTTTCACGGTGCGCAAAGATTTGCCGTATGCGTGGCCGGACACCATGCCCGCCGCGTTCAAATCCGCCCACACCGCAGGAAGATCTTTTTTCTCAACACCAAACAGATCCAGGCGCTGACCTCCGGTGACCTTGACGGCGGGAATGTCGAACTTGTCCACCTGTCCGTCGTCAAAATCTTTGGGCCACCTGAGCATTTGATCTAACGGAGGCTCTGGCTCATCTGGTTTCAGTTTAGGCCGCTTTTTTCTGATGGTTCAAGCGGCGTTTCTGGATCGTTTGTTGTTT